>Ga0302196_10000125_pt1 | contig 75731 bp, 68 predicted proteins | sample II_Bog_N1_3_FD_198794 | JGI IMG/M metagenome (GOLD analysis project Ga0302196, IMG submission 198794) | Peat permafrost microbial communities from Stordalen Mire near Abisko, Sweden - II_Bog_N1_3 | ecosystem: Environmental > Terrestrial > Soil > Wetlands > Peat | place: Sweden: Abisko... | reverse complement strand
GATCGGCCGCGAGTTTGAAGTATAGATTCTCAATCGCCTGCTCATTCAGATTCGGCACGGGCTGAGAATAGAGCCCCGGGATAACATGGGGGAAGATGTTGCTGATCAGTCCCAATGACTGGAAGGTGGTGTAATTATACGGTGCAAAGGTCGGCTCGTTGCCGCCAAAGGTCGCGCCGGCGATCTGATAGTCGACGCTGGAATCTTCATGCCAGGAATCAAGGTATTTGAAGCCAACCTTGACGAAGTTCAGGAAACCGCCGTCGAAGCTGTATTTGAAGTCGGCCTTAACGCCGGACATGGTCTGCTGGCTCAGATAGACCGTGCGCTCCGGCGCCTGTCCGGCCGGCATGCCGGGGATATTGTTGATCACGCCCTGCTGATAGGCGCTGAGTTCATTGACCGGGACGCTGACGCCATTGAAGTTGGTGTAGGTGAACAGTTGTGTGCCGCCGAAGGTGGTGCCGGCGCCGCCATTGTCCTGGTTGCGCGTGGCGACCTGGATCTGGTTGGGCATGTTGTCCTTGCCGCCGCTCAAGAATACGTTGCCGGACACCGTCAGGTGACCGAACTGTGACTCGCCGCCGATCTGCAGTGTGCCCAGGGTGTTGACCTGCGGATTGGTGATGAACCAGTAGCGTTCCGACACGTCGGGGATCAGGAGCTGATAGTTGCCGGTCGTGCCGATCGGCACGCCCTGACTGCCTTCGCCCTTGCCGTTCTGGCCGTTCAGATTTCCCTGACCGACGATCTGGGTGTTGGCGACGTTGTCGATGGTGTCGGCCCGGGCCGAGGTGGCCCTCAGGTAGAAGCTGGTGGTGTCATTGGGACGCCAGTCGAGCGACAGGCTGCCGCCGTAGCGCTCGGTCTGACCAACCGCCACCGACTCGTTCTGGCCCGCCAGCTCCAGGTTGTTGACGGGCGTGAAGCCTGGCGCGCTATTGTTGCCCTGGCTGGCGCCGCCCTGGACGGCGTAGCCCCAGGCATAGTCGCCGCCCGAGGATTCGTTGATGCCGCCGATCTTGCCGTTGATGAAATAACGCGTGTCGTAATAGGCGCCGAGATAGACGCCAAACTGATCGTCATTACCGAAGCGCTTTGAGCCTTCGAGCGCGATGTCGCTGCCGATCTTGTCGGAGCCGTAGGACAAGGATTCGCTTTCCAGCTTGGCCCCGGCGGTCACCTGGAAATGGGTCGGGCCAAAATCGTAGGCCGAGGGCGTGTGGTAATCGACCAGGCCGCTGATGAAGTCCGATTCCTGATCCGGCGTGGCGGTCAGGTTGACCACGATGGTGGTCAGGCCTGAGGGCGGCAGCAGGTTCAGCTGCACCGCGCGGGTATAGGGATTGGCCTCGGCGACATTGACGCCGTTCATCAGATTGACCGAATAGGCGGTGTCCATGCCGCGCACCTGGGCGTACATCGCCTCGCCGCGCGAGGCGGCGTCCACGCCGCCGATGAAGCCGGTGCCGGTATTGGTGGTGCTGATAGCGGGCAGCAGGGCCAGGGCCTCGGCGACGTTGTGCACCGCCGTGTGCGACAGGTCCTCGGCCGACAGGATGTTCTGGGTGTTGGTCGCCCTGATCTGCGCGCGGGCCGCCTGATAGCGGTTTCCTACCACCACGATCTCGTTCAAGCTGTTGGAGGCCTTCGAGCCGGCGGTCGGCGCGTCTGCGGCTGGCGCAGTGTCCGCCGCCGGCGCGGCGGCTGGGGCGCTCTGCGCGTGGGCCGCCTGGGCTAGGCCAAGTCCGCCGAAAGCCATGAATCCGGCCAGCAGCTTAACTCTCAAATCGACCTGTTGCATTGTTCGTTCTTTCCCCAATTGATTTTGCGGCGCGCAAAACAGAAACGCTTCGCCCAAGCGTCAAATATAAACCCAGCATCACCCCAATAAGGTCAGGCTCACCCGCGCTTTCAACTTGGGTTTGCGCTGTCCGGCGTTCCGACTTGGGTTGTTTCGCTCCGCCCTAATTTAACCTCAGCCCTCTCAGCCGGGTCCAAAAAATGGAATACCCAGGCCAAAATCATGTCAACTTAATTTTTCCTTCTTTTCAGTTTTTGGCTTATTTTTTCCATTTTTGGTTCGCGAAGGACGCAGGTTACCGCTCCCATTTCATCGGCGCCCCTGAGCTCAGCCGAGGGTGGGAATCACGAAACTCTGGTCGATAACCGGGCCGCCACGCGGCCAACGCTGGGTGACGGTCTTGGTCCGGGTGTAGAAACGCACGCCGTCCATGCCGTATTGGTTGAGGTCGCCGAAGCCGGAGCGCTTCCAGCCGCCGAAGCTGTGATAGGCCACCGGCACCGGAATCGGCACATTGATACCGACCATTCCCACCTCGACCCGGTCGGCGAACTCGCGCGCCGCCTCGCCGTTGCGCGTGAAGATGGCCACGCCATTGCCGTACTGGTGGCGAGACGGCAGCGCCAGAGCGTCCTCAAAGCTGTCGGCGCGGACGATCTGCAGCACCGGGCCGAAGATCTCATCTCGGTAGGACTGCATAGTCGGCTTGACATGATCGAACAGGGTCGGGCCGACGAAGAAGCCGTCCTCGTGCCCTTGAAGCGTGAAGCCGCGCCCATCGACGGTCAGCTCGGCGCCCTCATCGACCCCCATCTGGATATAGGCCTCGATCCGCGCCTTGTGCTGGGCGGTGACCACCGGGCCGTACTGGGCGTCGGGATCAGTGCTGACGCCCACCCGCAGGCCGTCGATGGCCGTAATCAGCCGCGCCTTCAGCGCCTCGGCGGTCGCCGCGCCCACCGGGGTCACAACCGGCAGGGCCATGCAGCGCTCGCCGGCCGAGCCATAGGCGGCGCCGATGATGTCGGCCACGGCCTGGTCAAGGTCGGCGTCGGGCAGGACGATGCCGTGGTTCTTGGCCCCGCCCATGGCCTGGACCCGTTTGCCGCTGGCCCCGGCCTTCTGGAACACGCTCTGAGCGATGTCGGAGGAGCCGACGAAGCTGACCGCCTTGATGGTCGGATGGGCCAGGATCGCCTCCACCGCGGTGCGGTCGCCGTGGACCACATTGGCCACGCCGGGCGGCAGACCGGCCTCGATCAACAGCTCGGCCAGGCGCACCGGCACCGACGGGCAGCGCTCGGACGGCTTGAGGATGAAGGCGTTGCCGCAGGCCAGGGCCGGCCCCATCATCCACAGCGGAATCATCGCCGGGAAATTGAACGGGGTGATCCCGGCCACCACGCCCAGCGGCTGGCGCATTGAATAGACGTCGATGCTTGGCCCAGCGCCCTGGGTGTATTCGCCCTTCAGTAGGTGCGGAATCCCGCAGGCGAACTCGACCACCTCCAGCCCGCGCTGGATATCGCCGCGGGAGTCGGCCAGCACCTTGCCGTGCTCGGAGGAGAGCATTTCGGCCAACTCGCCCGTGTGGGCCTCGATCAGCCGCTTGAACTCGAACATCACCCGCGCCCGGCGCTGGGGATTGGTCGCCGCCCAGGCCGGCTGGGCGGCCTGGGCGGCGGCGACCGCCGCGTCCAGCTCAGCGTCGGAGGCCAGGGGCGTGCGCGCCTGGACCGCGCCGGTGTTTGGATCGAACACGTCGCTGAAGCGGTCGGAGGTCCCGGGGACGGCCCGGCCGCCGATGAAATGGGTGATGATGCGCATAGTGCGGCCTCGTTAAGGGATCAGTCCTTCTCCCCTTGTGGGAGAAGGCAACAACGCGCGGCGCAAAGGTTCAACCACGGGCGGCGATCCATTCGTGCGCCGGATCGTTACGGAAGATCCACTGGCGGTGATCGCCCGCCATCACGTTGAGGTAATAGAGATCATAGCCGTGCGGCGCCCCGACCGGGTGGTAGCCGCGCGGCACCATCACCACGTCGCCGTCGTGGACGCACAGGGTCTCGTCCAGGCTGCGGTCGTCGGTGTAGACGCGCTGGATGGCGAAGCCCTGGGGCGGGTTCAGACGGTGATAATAGGTCTCCTCCAGCGCCGTCTCCTCGCCCGGCGCCGCGGAGTCGTGCTTGTGCGGCGGATAGCTCGACCAATGGCCGCCGGGCGTGATCACCTCGACCACCAACAGGCCATCGGCGTCGCGGGTCTCGGGCAGGATGTTGCGGACATGGCGGGTGTTGGCGCCGCGCCCCCGCGTCTCGCGTGGCATGTCGGCGGGAGCGATCAGCCGGGGCGGGCGCACCGGACGGCCGGGCGCGGTGCACAGGGCGATCTCGGCGCCCTGATCGGCGGTGATCTCAAAGGCGGCGCCGGCTGGGGCGTAGACCGCGCCGGGGGCCGCGTCCTCGAACACGCTGGTCCGGCCGCCAACCTCGGCGAAGGATTTATCCTCGACCGCGATGTCAGCCCGGCCGGTGAGGACGACGATGCAGGTCTCCCGGTCGGCCGCCCCGCCGCTGATCCGGCCGCCTGGAGGCAGATGGAACAGCTCGAAGCCGACATGGGTCCAGCCGGCGGATTGCGGTGTGACGTTCAACACCCGGCCGGCGTCGTCGGGCGCATGGGGCCGCACCAGCAGCGGGTTCGCAGGGGTCAGGCTCATGCCGCGCGTCCTAGACCAGGCCAGCGGCGGCGGCGGCCACGCGCAGGGTGTTGAGGCCGATGAGGCTATAGTCGAAGGGATCGGCCAGGGCCGGGTCCTGCTCGGCCTCGACGATGATCCAGCCGGAATAGTCGATGGCGGCCAGGGCCTGCATCACCGCATCGTAGTCGAGCCGTCCGTCGCCTGGGGCGGTGAACATGCCCTTCAGCACGCCATCGAGGAAGCTGCCCTGCGCGGCGGTCAGGGCCTCGAACACCGGCGGACGCACGTCCTTGCAATGGACATGGGCCACGCGGCCGGGGTGGGCGCGAATGACGGCCACCGGGTCGATCCCACCCAGGGCCGCATGGCCGGTGTCGACGGTCAGGCCGACGGCCTCGCCGGTGTGGGCCAGGAAGGCGTCCAGGTCGGCGCCGGTCTCGACCACCGTGCCCAGGTGATGGTGATAGGCGAAGCGCAGCCCGCGCGCCGCCACGTATTCGGCCACCGCGGTCAGTCGGGCGCCGAACTGCGGCCAGTCGGCCGGCGCCAGACGCGGGGACTGGGCCAGCGGCCGGCCGCGATCGCCGTGGATGGCGTTGCTGGTCTCCGCGAAAATGAACACCTTGCAGTCCATCGCCTCCAGCAGCGCCAGATGCGCCTGCAGGGTGGCGATCTCCGCCTCGGCTGACTGGGTCAGCAGCGAGCCGCTATACCAGCCCCCGACCAGATCCAGACCGTAGGCGCCGAGCAGAGGGCGCAGCACCGCCGGGTCCTTGGGGAATTTGCCACCCAGTTCGACGCCGGAAAAGCCGATCTCGCGCGCATCCTTGAACACCGTGGCCAGGGGCGTGTCGCCACCCAGCTCGGGCATGTCGTCATTGATCCAGGCGATGGGGCTGACCCCGAAACGGATGGTCATGGCTTCAGGCTCCTGAATCCTGAGGAGGGTGGTCCGGGGCGGGCACGTCCCACCAGGCCCCGCCGGCGGCGGTGGAGACCAACGGATCGGTGTCGATGACGATGACAAAAGTGCGGTCGCTGGCCTTGGCGCGATCGAGCGCCGCGCCCAGGGCCTCCAGCCCGGCGACCTTCTCGGCGGCGGCGCCCAGGCTGGCGGCGTGGGCGGCGAAGTCGATGTTGGGCGCAAAGTCGCCGCGCGCGTCGGCCAGCAGATTGTTGAACGGCGCACCACCGACCGCCGCCTGCAGCCGGTGGATGCAGCCGAAGCCTCGGTTATCGAGCACGGTGATGATCAGCTTGGCGCCCAGCATCACCGATGTGGCGATCTCGGAATTCATCATCAGATAGCTGCCGTCGCCGACCAGGACGTGCACCTCGCGCCGCGGCTCGGCCAGCTTGACGCCCAGCCCGCCGGCGATCTCGTAGCCCATGCAGGAATAGCCGTATTCGACGTGGTAGCCGCCGCTTTGGCGGGTGCGCCACAGCTTGTGCAGCTCCCCCGGCAGGCCGCCGGCGGCGCAGACCACCACTGCATCGGCGTCGGCCTTGGCTAAGACGGCGCCCAGCACCTGGGCGTCGGTGGGAAGGGCGGCGACGATGGGTCGGACGGCCTCGGCCCAGGCCTGGTTCCAGGCCTCCAGCCCAGCCATCGCCCGCCGGGTCCAGGCCGCCGGCGCCGTCCAGCCCTCCAGCCCCTGCGCCAGATCGCCGATCGCCTCGCCCGCATCGCCAACCACGGCCAAGGCGTCGTGCTTGGCGGCGTCGAAGGCGCTGGTGTTGATCTGGGCCAGCCGCCGGCCGGGCCGGGCGAACAGCTGACGCGAGCCGGTGGTGAAGTCCTGGAGCCGAGTCCCGACCCCGATGATCAGGTCGGCCTCGGCGGCAGCGGCGTTGGCCGCGCTGGTCCCAGTCACCCCAATCGCGCCCAGGTTCATCGGATGGTCCCAGGCCAGCTGACCCTTGCCGGACTGGGTCTCGGCCAGGGGCACGCCGGCGTTCAGCGCAAAGCGGCCCACCGCGTCGGCGGCGTCGGCATAGGCCACGCCGCCGCCGACGATGATCAAAGGCGCCTGCGCCTCGCGCAGCAAGGCGGCCAGCGCCTCGATCTCGGCCCGGTCCGGCCTGGGCCGACGGATGCTGACCCATCGTTGATCGAAGAAGGCGGCCGGCCAGTCCCAGGCCTCGGCTTGGACATCCTGACAGAAGGCCAGGGTGGCCGGCCCGCAGGTCGCCGGGTCGAGCAGGGTGGCCATCGCCCGCGGCAGGGCGTCGAGCAGTTGTTCGGGGCGGGTGATGCGGTCGAAGTAGCGCGACACCGGTCGGAAACAGTCATTGGCCGAGACGGTGGCGTCGGCGAAATCTTCGATCTGCTGCAACACCGGATCGGGCCGGCGGCTGGCGAAGACGTCACCCGGCAGCAGCAGCACCGGCAGGCGGTTGACGTGGGCCAGGGCCGCGGCGGTGACCATGTTGGTGGCGCCCGGCCCGATCGAGGTGGTGCAGATCATCGCCCGACGGCGGCGCGACTGCTTGGCGAAGGCGATGGCGGCGTGGGCCATGGCCTGCTCATTGTGCGCGCGATAGGTCGGCAGGCTATCCCCCACCGCGTGCAGGGCCTGGCCTAAACCGGCGACATTGCCATGACCGAAAATGGCCCAGCAGCCGGCGAAGTAGGGCCGCTCTCCGTCCGGCGTCTCGGTCACCTGAGCCGCGAGATAGCGCACCGCAGCCTCGGCGGCGGTCAGGCGCACAGTCTGCGGTCGCTGGTGGCTCAAACCTTGGTCTCCCCGCCGCCGCGCGCCCGCCGCCAGGCGTCCGCCAGGACGGTCAGGTTGCGGGTCATGGCCTGGACCGCCGCGGCGGAATCGATCCGGCCGGCGAACCAGTCGCGGGCCACATCGTAGAAGATGGTGCGGCCGACGGCGAATCCCTTGACCACGGCGAACGGGGCAGCCGCCTCGAACGAGGCGATCAGCTCCGCCTCCGGCGCGGACAGTCCCAGCACCAGCACGCCGCGGCAGTAGGGATCATTGTCGTTGATCGCCGCCTCGATCGCACGCCAGGCGTCGGGGTCCAGGGCCGGCTCCAGCTTCCACCAGTCGGGACGCACGCCGAGGGCGTAGATCTGGCGTAGGGCGCGCGCGACCGTCTGGGAATCGACCGGCATGTCGGGCGGCAAGATCACCTCGACCAGCAGTTCATGCCGCGTCTTGCGGCAGGCGTCGAACAATCGCAGCAACTGCCGTTGCTGGCGCTCGCGCAGGTCGGCCTCGTCGTCCGGATGGTAGAGCACCAGGCACTTGACCACGTGATTGAGCGGCCATTCGTTCAGGTCCAGGCCCACATCCGGCGCGCTCTCAAACACCAACGGCCGGGACTTGGGCGATTCAATCGGTCGGCCGATCCAATAGGGATGATCGGCGGCGCGGGTCAGTCCTTCAAAGCCGTAGCGCCCGTCCAGCAGCACGCCGAACGCGCCGTCGCCCTGGGCCGCCGCGTCGACCGCATCGAGGGCCAGCGACTTGAAGGCTGAGAAGCGCGCCAGGTCGGCCCCCAGCTCGTCGGCCAGGTCCTCGAACTGGCTGCGATGGTCCATGGCCAGCACCATCAGCTCGTCGTAGGTCCGCTCGCGGGTGGTCGCCCAGTGAATATGCTCGAGGTCGGCGTCCTCGCGCAGGCGGAACGGAGGCTCGCTGCGCGCCAGGAACGCGATCAGTTCTTCCCAGGTGGCCATGGCTGGGGCGCAGCCGTGGCGGGAGACGACGATCGCTCCGCAGGCGTTGGCCCAAAGGCAGCAGCGCTCGATCGGCTCGCCGCGCAGCCATCCGCGCAGAAAGCCGGCCATGAAGGCGTCGCCGGCGCCTAGGACGTTGAACACTTCGACCGGAAAGCCCGGCGCCCGCACCCCGTCCCCGAGCGCCGCTGGAATCGGACCTGGAAAGGCGACGCAGCCGTCGGCGCCGCGCTTGCAGACCAGCAAGGCCGGGGTCAGGGCGCGCACCGCGGCCAGCGCCGCCAGGGTGTCGGTCGTGCCGCCGAGAATGTGGAACTCCTCCTCGGTGCCGACCACCAGATCGCAATCGCCGACGATGGTCTGCAACTGACGCGTGACCTCGGGATGGGCGACGAAGCGGTTCTCGCCCATGTCGCGCTCGGCCAAGCCCCAGAGCACCGGGCGGTAGTCGATGTCGAAGATCAGCTTGCCGCCGCCCGCCTTGACCTGCGCCATCGCCGCCAGACAGGCGGACCGAACGCCCGGCTGCGACAGATGCGTGCCGTTGACCAACACGGCGCCGGCCTTGGCGAACCAGGCCGGGTCGACGTCGTCGGGGCTGAGCGCCATGTCGGCGCAGTTTTCACGGTAGAAGATCAGCGGAAAGCTGTCGCGGTCGCGAATGCCTAGGATGGCCAGGGCCGTCAGCCGCTGCGGATCAGCGATCACCCCCGTGGTGTCGACGCCTTCGCGGATCAGCTGCTCACGAATGAAGCGGCCCATGTGGTCGGCCCCCACCCGGGTGAGCAAGCCGGCGTTCAGCCCGAGCCGCGCGGCGCCGACAGCGGTGTTGGTCGGGCTGCCGCCGACATATTTGGCGAACGAACCCATATCTTCCAGCCGTCCGCCGATCTGCTGTCCATAGAGATCGACGCTGGAGCGGCCGATGGCGATGAATTCCAGCTTTTCGGCGGAAGGCGGCATGCCAGGTCCCGGCGCATCAAGGGGCGGCCTTCACAGCCGTATTGTGAAATGTATGTTCTAACGCTCCCCGATTGGCAACAGCCATATCATCACGAACACGCTGATTCCGTCAGCCTTTCTTCGGCCTCTTGCGAACCGCGCCCTCGCCGCGTTCCTGCTCATAGGCCACGCCAATCACCAGGGTCTGGGCCAGGCAGATCGAGGCCGACAGCGAACGGAAAGCCCGCACCTGGGATTCGCGCACCAGCATGACCTGGGTCGCGCCCTTGGCCAGGGGGCTGATCAGGCTGTCGGTGATCGACAGGATCTTGGCCCCGGCCTCGACCGCGGCCTCGACGGCCTCGACGGTCTCGGGCGCGTAGGGTTGATAGCTGATGGCGATCAGCAAGTCGCCGGGACAGATGGTTCGCATCTGGTGCGCGCCCAGCCCGCCGACATTGTCGACAAACACCGCCCGCTTGCCGACCCGCAGGAACGAATAGGCCAGGTACGAGGCGACCGGAAACGCCCGCCGCATGCCGATGATATAGAGGGTTCCGGCCTTGTTGATCAGCGACACCGCTCGGACCAGTTCTTCGTCGGCTATGGACTGGCGCAGGTTCTGCAGCGCCAGGATGTCGCCTTCGGAGAACTCGGCCAGTAGGGCGCCGACCCCACCCTCGGCGCTCTTGGCGTCCAGCGACGCGCTGAACTGGCGCACCCGCTCGCCGTAGCCGAGGGTTGACTGGCTGGCCAGCAGGTTGTCGCGCAGCACCCGCTGCATCGGGCTGGCGCCGCTGTAGCCGATCGCCTTGGCGAAGCGGACCATAGCCGAGGGCTGAGCGCCGGATCGCTCGGCGATCACGGTCAGGGTTTCGAGGGCCACGTCGTCAGGATGGTCGAGGACGAAGCGCGCCACATGCTGCAGCCGCTTGCTGAGGTTGTCATAGCGTTCCAGGATGACGTCGCGGAGCTGGCTGGCCGTCTGCGGCGGCGAAACGGGGTCGGTCATGGCGGCTCCGAACGGTGGTCGAGCTTGAAGTTTACCGAGACAGAACGCGAATGCAATGAAATGACTCGAAATGATAATTCCATGTTGACTTCGACTCGATAAAATCAGTTTATTTCACATCCTCCCCGCGACCCCCGCCAGAGCCGCGGCCCCCTCGGAGCGCCCATGTTCAACATCGCCCTGGTCGGCGCCGGTCGGATCGGCCGGATCCACGCCGCCAACCTCGCCGCCCATCCGGCCTTGACGCTGAAATACGTGATCGATCCCGTGGCCGACGCAGCGCAGGCGGTCGCGACCCGCTGGCACGCCGAGGTGGTCAGCCTGGATCACGCCTTGGGCGACGATTCGGTCAGCGGCGTGGTCGTGGCCAGCGCCACCGACGCCCACCTCGACCAGGCGCTGCAGGCCATCGCCGCCGGCAAGACGGTGATGTGCGAGAAGCCGTTGGACCTGGACCTGGCGCGCGCCCGCAGCGCCGCGGACGCCCTGGGCGGGCCCGATGTTCCGCTGATGCTGGGTTTCAACCGTCGCTTCGACCGGCATTTCATGGCCCTGAAGCAGGGGCTCGACGCCGGCGCGGTCGGCGTCTTGGAGACCCTGCACATCATCAGCCACGATCCGGCCCCGCCGCCACCGGCCTATGTCCGCGTCTCCGGCGGCCTGTTCAAGGACATGGCCATCCATGATTTCGACATGGCCCGCTGGTTGCTTGGCGAGGAGCCTTGCGAGGTGTTCGCCGCCACCAGCTGCCTGATCGATCCGCGGATCGGCGAGGCCGGCGACATCGACACCGCCAAGACCATCCTACGCACCCCCTCGGGCAAGCTGTGCGTGATCAGCAACAGCCGGCGCTCCGGCTATGGCTATGATCAGCGGATCGAGGCCTTCGGGTCCAAGGGCGCCCTGCGCGCCGATAATGTGATGGAGACCACCCTGGGCCGCTGGGGCGAGGCCGGCATGGCCAGCGACGCGTTCCAGAACTTCTTCCTCGACCGCTACGCAGAGGCCTATCAGCGCGAGGTGGCGCATTTCGCCGACATGCTGGCGGGCGTCGCCAAGCCCAGCGTCGGCTACGCCGACGGCGTCGCCGCCCTGGCCCTGGCCGAGGCCGCGGGCCTGTCGTCACGCACCGGAAAGACCGTGAGCCTCTGATGGTGGCGGCGCCGTCGGCCAGCGTCGCGGCGAGCCTTGGGGCGCCGACCCGGGCTATCGGCTTTTGGGGCGGACTATCGGCCAACCTGCTGAACATGATCGGGATCGGCCCGTTCATCACCATCCCGCTGATGCTCGCCGCCATGGGAGGGCCCCAAGCCCTACTGGGCTGGGGCCTCGGCGCGGTGCTGTGCGTGTTCGACGGCCTGGTCTGGGCCGAGCTCGGCTCGGCCCTGCCGCATTCGGGCGGCACCTATCACTATCTGCGCCAGGCCTTTGGGCCGGCGCGGCTGGGACGGCTGTTCGGCTTTGTGTTCCTTTGGCAATCTCTGCTGCTGGGGCCCCTGGCCATCGCATCGGCGGCGGTGGGCTCGGCCGCCTACGCCACCTTCCTGTTTCCGAGCCTGCATGCCGGCCAGCTGACCGCTCTGGCCGCGGGGGTCTGCCTGCTCAACACCGCCCTGCTGTATCGCGACGTGGGCTCAATCGAGCGGCTGTCGATCACCGTCGGCGCCCTGGTGGTGGCCTCGCTCGGCTGGATCCTGATCAGCGGCGCGACGCATTTCGACCACCGTCTGGCCTTTTCCTTCCCGCCGCACGCCTTCGCCCTGACCCACGGCTTCTGGATCGGGTTGGGCGCGGCGACCCTGGTCGGGGTCTATGATTACGGCGGCTACAACAATATCTGCATGATCGGCGGCGAGGTTCGCACGCCGCAGAAGACCATTCCCGCCGCGGTGCTGATCTCGATCGCCGTGGTGGCGGCGCTCTATGTCGGGCTGAACCTGTCGATCCTGGGCGTGGTGCCCTGGCGGCTGGCCATGCAGTCCAAGACCATCGCCGCCGATTTCATGCAGACCCTCTATGGCCGCGCCGGCGGGGTGGCCGTGGCGGTGATGATCCTGTTCGCCGGTTGGGGCGGCGGCCTGGCCTGCCTGCTCGGCTATTCGCGGGTGCCCTACGCGGCGGCGGCCGGGGGCGACTTCTTCAAGGTGTTCGCCACCCTGCACCCGAAGGGGCGATTTCCCGCCGTCTCGCTGCTGTTCATCGGCGTGGCCTCAGCCGTCGCCTGCCTTGTCTCGCTGCAGGCCCTGATCGACGCGACCATCGTCATCCAGGCGATGTTCCAGTTTCTGCTGCAATGCCTGGCGGTGGTGATGCTGCGCCGCCACAAGGCCGAGGGACCGACGACCTTCCGCATGCCGCTCTATCCGCTGCCTCTGATCATCACCGCCGCCGGATGGCTCTATATCGTGGCCACCAGCCCTCTGCCCCAGATCGCCATCGGCGCCGGCGTATTCCTCACCGGAGCCGGTGTCTATCTGATCCGCGCCCGCGTGCAGGGCCTGTGGCCCTTCCATCCCGCCCATCCCGTATGAGCGAGGCGATGACAGACGTGGCGGTCGTCGGCGAGATCTACGCCGACCACGTGTTCAGCGGCTTCGCCGCCTGGCCCAAGCCGGGCGAGGAGGTGGTCACCGACCATTATGTGCGCGAGATCGGCGGCGGCGCCGCGGCCACCGCCTGCGGCCTGTCGCGCCTGGGCCGCCACGTCGACCTGATCGGCCTGATCGGCGAGGCCGATCGCGGCTGGTTCGCCCGTCGCCTGGCCGATTTTGGCCTGTCACTGGATGGCCTTGCGGTGGCGGACGGCGAGACCGGCGTGACGGTGAGCGTCTCCACAGCCCAGGATCGCTCGTTCTTCACCCATATCGGGGTCAATGGCCGACTGAGCGCGCTGCTCACCGCGCCCGCCACGATAAGGCGGCTGGCTTGCGCCCGCCACGTCCACTTCGCCCTGCCCCTGGCCGCGTCGGTGGCGCAGGTGCTGCTGCCCGCCTTGGCTGACGCCGGCTGCACCACCTCGCTGGACATGGGCTGGCAGCCGGTCTGGCTGACCGATCCGGTCAACCGCGCGACCCTCGCCGCCGTCGATCATTTGCTGCCCAATGAGAAGGAGGCGCAGCTGCTGGCCGGCGCGCCGGGTCCCGAGGCCTTCTTCGCCTGCGCTGAAGGCCTGCCCCTGCGCCATCCGATGCTGAAGCTGGGCGCGGCCGGGGCGATGAGCGTTGAGGCCGGCCGCGCGGTCATCGCCGGTCCGCCCAATGTCGTGGCGATCGACACCACCGGCGCCGGCGACGCCTTCGACGCCGGCTTCATCGACGCCCTGCTCGACGGCGGGGGCGCGGCCGAGCGCCTGCGCCGTGGCTGCATCACCGGAGCCCTGTCCACCCGCGCGGCCGGGGCGCTGGGCGCCCTGCCAGGCCGTGACGAACTCAATCTCGTCTATCAACAGACCTATGGTGACCCCAATGACTCGTAAGATCGCTCTGATCGGCGGCGGCGGCGTGCGCACGCCGCTGGTGGTGTTCGGCGTCAATGAGGCCCTGGCCGATCTCGGCGCCGAGGAGATGGTGCTGTGGGACCCGGACGCCGAGCGCCTGGGGATCATGGCCCGCCTCGGACGCGCCATCGTCAAGGCCGAGAACGGCGCCCTGCGCGTGCGCGAGGCGACCTCGATAGAGGACGCGGTCGAGGGCGCCGACTTCGTGATGAACTCGATCCGGGTCGGCGGCATCGCCGGACGCGCCGCCGACGAGCTGGCGTCGATCAAGCACGGCTATCCGGGCCAGGAGACCACCGGCCCGGCCGGCGCGGCCATGGCCCTGCGCACCGTGCCGATCGCCATCGAACAGGCCGATCTGGTGCAGCGGCTGAGCAATGACGGCTGGGTGGTCAATTTCACCAACCCGGCCGGCCTGATCACCCAGGCGGTGACCAACCACACCAAGGCCAAGGTGGTCGGCATCTGCGACACGCCCACCGAGCTGTTCCATAATATCGCCCACGCCCTGGGCGCCAGCCTGGCCGAGGTGGCCTGCGACTATGTCGGGCTCAACCACCTGGGCTGGGTGCGCAAGGTGACCCTGCGCGGCGAGGACGTCACCGACCGGGTGCTGGACGACGACGCCATCCTGGCCAAGCTCTATTCGGCGCCGCTGTTCGACTATGCGATGATCCGCACCCTGCGGCTGATCCCGACCGAGTATCTGTTCTTCTACTATTGCCGCAGCCGGGCGCTGGACAACCAACGCAAGCAGGGCTCCAGCCGCGGGACCGAGGTCGAGGCGCTGAACCAGGCCTTGATCGGCGAACTGCGCGACCGCTTGGCCGCCGACGACGGCGAGGGCGCGGTGGCCGCCTACGCCGCCTATCTGAACCGCCGCTCCGGCTCGTACATGAAGCTGGAGGCCGAGGCCGGATCAGCCTTTGACAAGGATGCGACCTTCAATATCGACCCGTTCCGGGTGGCCAGCGGCTATCACCGCATCGCCATTGACGTGATGAGCGCCCTGACCGGGGCCAAGCCGGCGCGGATCGTGGTCAACACCCTCAATCGCGGCGCCCTGGCCAGCCTGCCGCAGACCGACATCATCGAGACCGCCAGCGACATCGCTGAGAACCAGATCACACCGGTCCCCATTGCGCCCCTTCCCGACCCCGTCATCGGCCTGGTCCACACGGTCAAGGCCTATGAGCGGGCGGCGATCGAGGCGGCGCAGTCGGGCTCGCGCTTGGTCGCGCGCAAGGCGCTGCTGATCCATCCGGCGATCGCCGAATGGGATCCGACCAAGGCCCTGCTGGAAGATCTGCTCGACCCGACCTGCGCCCATTGCTGAGACCAGTTGGCGATCCCCAGATGGACAATGACGCCCCGGCTACTCCAGACGGACCGGACCTCTCGGCAGAGCGCGCGTGGGGCGGGGCGAGCCGGCGCGAGGCGCTTGGGCTGATCGCGGCGACCGCCGGCCTGGCTGGCGCTGCAAACGTGGCCGCCTCGGCCGCGCCCGGCTCCCTGAGCGCGGATCGGCTGCGGGTTGATCGGCGCGCGTTGGCGACGGGCGTGGTCAATCCGACGCCGCGGTTCAGCTGGAACCTGGTCGCCCTTGACCCGCATCGGCGCGATCTCACCCAGACCGCCTGCCAGGTCCGGCTCGCCGAGGCCGGAGCCGGCGGGGCGGTGGTGTTCGATAGCGGCCGCGCCCATTCCGCCGACATGGCCCTGATCCCGGCCGCATCGCTGAACCTTGCGCCTCAGACCCCGTATGTCTGGCGGGTCAGGGTCTGGGATCAGGACGGGGCGGTCAGCGCCTGGAGCGCTCCAGAACCTTTGGTGACAGGCGTCGACGGCGCCTGGCGCGGAGCCTGGATCGCCGCCCAGCCCGATGGGGCGATCACCGGTCCGGCCGGAGGTCCCGACGGCACGCCAGCGCCAGACTATCTACTGCCGCTGCTGCGGGCGGCGTTCACCCTGGACAAGCCGGTGCGGCACGCGGTGCTCTGCCTGTCCGGCCTGGGCAGTTACGCCCTCAGCCTCAACGGCGCGTCGGCCGACCAGGCGGTGATGAACCCCGGCTGGACGGCCTATGACAAGACCGTGCTCTACAACACCCTGGACGTGACCGGCCAGCTGAGGCCCGGCGTCAATGTGCTGGGCGTCCGGCTGGGCGGCGGGATGTACGACATCCAGTCCCGGCCAGGACGCTATTCGAAATTCGTCGGCTCTTATGGCGCGCCCAAGCTGATCGCCCAGCTGCGGATCGCGCACACCGACGGGTCGGAGACCTGGGTGGTCAGCGGGCCGGATTGGCGCACCCACCCTGGGCCGACCACCTTCTCGTCGATCTATGGCGGCGAGGATGAGGACGCGCGGCTGGAGCCGACCGGCTGGACCCAGTCGGCGACCGCCGCGCAGGATTGGGCGCCGGCCCTGGCGACGAAGGGGCCAGGCGGCGCGCTGCGTCCACAGGCCACGCCGGGGCTGAAGGCGTTTGAACGTTTCAAGCCGATCGCGGTGACCCAGCCGGCGCCAGGCGTGTTCGTCTATGACCTCGGCCAGAACCTCGCGGGCCGACCGGTGCTGAGCGTGCGCGGACCGGCCGGCGCGACGGTGCGGATCAAACCCGGCGAACTCCTGGGCCCCGACGGCCGCCCCGACCAGACCAGCATGACGGGGGGCGCGGGCGCGGACATCACCTTCAACTACACGCTGGGCGACGCTAAGGGCGCGCAAGTCTGGCGTCCCCGCTTCAGCTACACCGGCTTTCGCTATCTGCAGGTCGAGGGCGCGGCGCCGGCGGGGCGCGGCGAAGGCGGGACGGAGATCCTTGACCTCCATGCTGAGGTCTTGCACGCCGACCTGGGGAGCGTCGGTGATTTCAGCTGCGGCGATGATCTGCTCACCCGCACCCACGGCCTGATCCGTCGCGCAGTGCTCAGCAATAGCGCGACGGTGCTGACCGACTGTCCGCACCGCGAAAAGCTGGGCTGGCTGGAACAGACCTATCTGAATGCGGCGACGGTGTTCTACAATCTGGACGCCCTGCCGCTCTACGCCAAGACCGCCGCCGATATCGCCGACAGCCAGAGGCCCAACGGGATGGTCCCGTCGATCGCCCCGGAGTTGGTGCGGTTCGTCGACGACGCCGGCCACGACACCGCGTTTCGCGATTCGCCCGAATGGGGTTCGGCGGCGATCCAGAGCCCTTGGGCGGCGTTCCGATTCACCGGCGACGCCGCGCTGCTGGAGCGCAGCTACCCGGTCATGCGGCGCTATGCCGATTACCTGGCCAGCCGCGCCAAGGGTGGCCTGCTCGATTTCGGCCTGGGCGATTGGTACGATCGCGGCCCGGCGCCGCCGGGGCCGGCCCAGCTGACCAGCCGCGCCTTCACCGCCACGGCCATCTGGTTCGCCGACCTGACCGTCCTCGCCCAGATCGCCGATCGCCTGAACCGCCCCGACGAGGCCCAGGCGCTCAAGGCCCAGGCGGAGACGGTCAAGGCGGCGATCAACGCCCGCTTCTATGATCCGGGGACGAGGCGCTACGACCGCGGCTCCCAGACCGCCAGCGCCATGGCCCTGGCCTTGCAGCTGGCGCCGCCGGAGGCGCGGGCGGCGGTGCTCCGGGCGCTGATTGACGATATCCACGGCCGCGGCGATCACGTCTCGGCTGGCGACATCGGCTTTCACTACGTGGTTCGCGCTCTGTCCGAAGCCCACAGGGGCGACGTGCTATTCGCCATGCTGTCGCGCACCGACGCGCCCAGTTACGGCGCCCAGTTGCGGGCCGGCGCCACCGCCCTGACCGAGGCTTGGGACGCCAATCCGCACTCGTCGCAGAACCATTTCATGCTGGGCCACGCCGAGGCCTGGCTGTTCGGCGGCCTGGGCGGGATCGACATCGACTTCGCCCGCGGCGCCGATGACGCGGTGCTGATCGCCCCACAGCCGGTGGCGGCCGTCGGTCAGGCGCAGGTTCGCTACGTGTCCGCCCTCGGCGAAATCCGCTCAAGCTGGCGCATCGCCAAGGGTCGGTTTGAGCTTCAGACGGAGATTCCCCCGGGCGTCAGGGCGCGCGTGCGTGTCCCCTGCGCCGAGCCGGCCAGGATCTATGAGGGCCCGACGCCGATCACCCAAACGCCGCGGCGATTTAGCGTCCAGGTCGTCGGCGAGGTCGCCGAGATCAGGGTGGGGTCAGGCTTCTACGCCTTCTCGGCGCCCGCGCCGGGCGCTTGATCTGGATCATCGGGTCGGCTGATCGCCCGGTTCGGCGCCTTGCGACACTTTGGCCCAGGCGGCGACGCCCAATGCGTGGCGAAGGGTCTGGATGCAGCCTCGACCCGGATCTTTACATCGAATATTATGGATAATCACCGCTAAATATTGTGCAATATTGGTTTTATATTGTGATCAGCCTCAAGTATCAGCCGCGCCCTTAACTTGACCTTCGCAACTTGCCGGCATGCTCGGCCGGCTGACAGAACCGAGGTCAAATGGCTGCCGCCCCCCGTCTCGCCCAAACCGCCGCCCGCTCGGCCGACCGCATCCGCGAACGGCTGGATGCGGCGAGCCGCGCCATCGACGGCCATTTCCTGGCGTTGGGCGACATCCTGGGTCAGGCGGTCGAGGGCCTGGGCAAGCTGGTCGCCGGCCTGGACCAGATCCAGGCGACGCTGGATCCGCAACTGGTCGCCGCCACCACCGCCGACCTCGAGGCCGCGGCGCGCGATCTCAAATCCTTGCCTCAAAGACATAGCGAGCGGGTCCAGGTGACCCAGCGGCTAGCCGGGGACGCCGATAGGCTGTCAGTCGGTATCGACGACATGCGCCGCACCCTGGCCTATCTTCGGGTGTTCGCCATCAACATCAAGATCACCGCCGGCGGCATCGCCACGGCGGGGCGCGAATTCGGCGACTTCGCCCAGGAGATCGGCGACTGTATCGCGCTGGGTCGCAAGCGGCTTGACGCTTTCGAGGTCGATCTGGCGCACCTTCGCGGCGGCTTCAACGCCGCCTTCACCCAGGAGCAGACCCTGGCCGGCCAGTGCGGGCGACTATTGCCCGCGGTTCCAGACGGGCTGACCGCCAACGCCGCCGCCATGGTCACCCACCACCAGCGCATCGGCCAGGTCGCGGGCGAGGTCTCGGTCCTGGCGCGCGCGGTGCAGAAGAAAACCGGGGCGGCCCTGGGCGGACTTCAAGTCGGTGACATCACCCGCCAGCGGATCGAGCATGTCAGCGAGGCGCTGGCCTTGCTCGAGGGGCTCGAAGGGGTCAGCGCCGAGCAGGCCGCGCGCATCGGCGCGGTCATCCACCACCTGCTCGACGCGCAACTTCAGGCGACGGCGGAGGATTTCCATCGCGACATCGGCCGGATCAGCCAGGCCATGGCCGGCCTGGCCGACGACGCCCGCGAGATCCTGCGCCTGCGCGAGCTGATGCTCGGCCGTTCAAATGGTGACGAAAAGGGCTTCCTGCGCCAGATCGAAGCCCACCTTAGCCAGGCCCTGACGCTGGTGACCGACATGGACGGCGCCGACCGGCAAGCCCTGGCCCTCGGGGCATCGGTCTCCGTCGCCGCCGCCGATCTCAGCGCCCAGATCACCGAACTTCGCAGCATCAAGACTGACGTCCAGTACATGGCGCTCAACACCACGCTGAAATGCGGCCGCCTTGGCGATGTCGGCAAGCCCCTGGCGGTGATCGCCACCGAGCTGCGTCTGCACGCGGGGGCGATGGACGCCTCGGCCCAGGCGGCCTTGAGCGCCCTGGCCACCTTGACCGAGGGCGCACGCCTGATCGCCGACGACCAATCCAACCAAGCCGGCGGATTCGCCCAAGGCGTCGGCGACAGCCTGGGTCAGGTGGCTGAGCAGCTGCGCCTGGCCGGCGACAAGGTGGATACGAACCTCGCCCAGGTGGCGCGCGACGGCGATGACGTGGTCAAGGGCCTTGGCCGCGCCCACGCCCGGATGGACTTCGAGACCGAGATCGGCGCGATCCTCGAGGCGGCGGCCGACAGCCTGGCGCAGGACGCCGGCGCCGACCAAGGCCCGCTCGACGACATCGCCGCCCCCTTGACCAGCCTGCTGGCCGCGATCGCCAAGCGCTATACGATGAAGCAGGAGCGCGACGTTCACCACCAGCTGACCGAGGGACTGGGGTTGGACGCGGCGACCGCCGAGCCGAACCGGCTCGAACGGGCCAGGGCATAGCCTGACCTGCGATCATCGCGCCGGGGCTGCGGTTGATAGCGGCGCTTATCGTGAATGCCCGATCCCGCCTTGCAGGCCAGCAGCGACCGTTGAATTTCGGCTGGCCGCGCCACAGCGCCGTGTGAATCTCTTGCTTCAGGTCCCAGCGCGTCGCTGGTCCCGATCGTCAACGCGCCGTCTCCCGTTGCTGTTTAGGTAGACGGGCGCGGGACGGAAAAATTTCAGGCGGCGATGGACAAAATCGGTGCTGCGTCGTCGGGCGGGCCCCCTAACCCGCCGCTTCCGCCGCCGCCTGGCAGACCAGGTCGCGGCCGGTCAGACGGCAGGTCGCCACCGCTCGGTCGCTCATGTCCCTGAACACGCCGCTCCAGCTGTCGCCGGCGGGGTCGCGGTCGAGCAGGAAGTAACCAAAGCGCTGGAAGGTCAGCCGCCGGGCGGTCATCCCGTCCAGGCTGCGCTGGTCGGCCCGCACCCGGCGCAGGTCGGAGTCCTCGGCGGCGTCGCCGCCGGTTCCGGCGACTAGCTGGGCCGGACGGCCAGCGCCGAAATCATAGCTGGCGAAGTGATGCACGTGGCCGGAGACGATCATCCGCACGCCGCCCAGGTCGCGGCCGCGCACCGCCGCCTGCAGGGTCTTGTTGAGGCCGATCTCCAGCGGGCCGATCGGTCCGACCCGCGCCACCGGGGTCACCGCCCACACCGGCCGATGGGTGACGATCCAGCCGGGGCTGTGCGCCAGGTCCGGCGCCAGGGCGTCCAGCTGCGCGCCGACATCGGCCACATCCCGCGGCGGCGCGCCGCGGTCGTCAGCCTCGGCGCTGTCGATCACATAGAGGTTCAGCCCGCCGCCCAGATCGACCTTGAACCCCGGCTCAACTGGGCGGCAGGCGGCCGCGTCGCCCGCGCTGAGCAGCCGGGTCCAGCCCTCGCCGCCGCGCGAACAGGTCTCGTGATTGCCCCGGGTGAAGACAAAGGGTGCGGTTCGCAGCAGGGGCGCGGCCGGATCGAAGAAATCGGCGCGCCAGGTCGGCCAGCGGTCGCCGAACGGGCTGCCGGCGCATCCCGCGCGACCGGGCGGGCAAGGCGTCTCGCGGTAATAGTAGTCGCCGACATGGATCACCAGATCGGGCTTCATCGCCGCCGCGCGCCGGGCCACCGCCGGGAACGGCCAGGAGTCGGCGTTGTTGCAGTCCTGCAGCTCACCGCCGCGCAGCCGGCAGCCGGTGTCGCCGAAGATCAGGATCCGGCGCGGTGGGGCGGTCATCAGCGGCAGCGTTTGGCCGCCCAGGCTCGCCTGACGCGCGCCGACCGGGACCTGGATCTGGCACACCGCGGCGGGAAAGGCGGCGTCGGCGGCGGTCCGCGCGGTCAAGGCGCGCGCCTGACCGTCGATCATGGCGCTTGGGCAGACGCCCGCGTTTGCGACCGTGCGAATCTCTTGACCCTGACCGGTCAGCTGCACCCAGGCGACGGTGGAGGCGGTCGATGGGGCTTGGTTGGCTGCGGGTCCGCTGCTCGAGCCGGCGAGCGCCAAGCTCAGGGCCAGGGTCGCCAACCTCGCCATCCGCATACTCATCCCCTCGCCATCGCCAATGTTTGGCGGCGTCCGTATCTCACAGACCAAACGAAAGGGCGGCCCGCAAGGACCGCCCTTTGGTCGGCTCCGATTTTTGAGCCCACGGCGCGCGACCTGGCCGCAAAGGCCGATCGGGCGGGAGCCGCCGCGGACTCCCCCTCACCCCGGCGAGACCAGGCGCTGGTCCCACCAAGAACGTTGGCGACAATTGGGCGCCTTCGTGCGCGCAGCGCAACACGCCAACCGAGTTGCGTCTGGCGTTCGTCGTGGGGTGTGTCCGGCGCACCACAAACCCATCCGTTTACGACATCGGCCACGAGGCGAAACCATGAAATCGCCCCATTCCGGTCGCGGCGCGGCCGCACCGTCGGTCGACAAAGGCCTCGTCGGCTGATCGGACACACCGCAGGTCCAGGTCCCTGAACAGCCCCCCCAGCCCCCCTGTTCCGGCGGCGCCGGTCGGCCGACACTCCCCCACTTCAACGATGGCGCGCGATCTGCGACGATCGGCGGCGTTTGCGCCCGATGTTCGGCGACCTAAGACAGGCCTCGACCATCGGTGTGAGACTGCGCTTCGGCCCATGCCCAAGCTCCGAAGTTCGTCCCTAGCGGCGCGGGCCCTGGATGACGTAAACACCATGAATCGACAGGCCGATGATTGGCGGGGGGACTTTAATGTTGAGCCAAGCCCGGTGTTTGGGGGACTGAGCGCTTGACCCATTCGCCCTTGGCGGCGCCGGTCATTCGGTCAGGATGGACCTGGGCGGCGTTCAACCCATCGCGCCCAGCGACGGCGGCCCTGGCCCTGATCGCCCTGTTCACCCTGCTGCGTCTGATCGCCGCCGGCTTCGTCGGGCTGGGAGTCGACGAGTCCTATTCGGTGGCGGTCGCCCGGGATCTGCATCTCTCCTATTTCGACCATCCGCCGATGCACTATTGGCTGGCCCATGCGGTTGAGCCCGTCGTCGGCGTCGGACGCTGGAGCCGACTGCCGTTCATCGCCCTGTTCGCCGGCTCATCCTGGCTGATGTTCAGCCTGACCCGGCGGCTGTTCGGCGCTACGGCGGGGCTATGGGCCACGATCGCGCTGAACCTCGCAGGCTTTTTCACCCTGGCCGCCGGCAGCTGGGTGTTGCCGGACGGCCCGCTGATCTTCTTCCTGTTGGCCGCGACCAGCGTGCTCGCGCACAGCTGGTTCAGCGAGGATGGCGAGGATGAGCACGCAGCGCCCGCGGGCGGGCTTTTGTCTTGGCTCGCCGTCGGGGTGTGTGTGGGGCTGGCGGGATTGTCGAAATACCAGGCGGCGCTCTATTGCGTCGGCCTGGGGTTTTTCCTGCTGACCACCGCGCGCGGTCGCCGCCAGCTACTGTCGCCGGGCCCCTACCTTGCGGCCTTGGCGGCGCTGGCGGTGCTGGCGCCGGTGCTGGTGTGGAACGCCGACCATCACTGGGCCTCGTTCGCCTTTCAGGCGGGACGCGGAACGCCGGGGCGATTTAAGCCGCAGGGGCCGCTGTTGGCGCTGCTCGGCCAGGCCGCCTTGCTGCTTCCCTGGGTGTTCGTTCCCCTGGCCGTCGCCGCGGTCAAGGCCGCCCGGCTCGGGCCTTCGGCGGAGCGGTCGTGGTTGTTGCTGATGCTCGGCGCGCCGGCGATCGCCGTCTTCACGCTGACGCCGCTGTTGGGGCCGCTGGGCCTGCCGCACTGGTCAATGCCGGGCTGGCTGTTGCTGTTCCCGCTGCTGGGCGGCGCGCTGGCCCAGGCCGACCGGGCCCATCGCTGGCCCCGGATCTGGGCTGTGGCGTCGCTGGTGTTCATCGTCGTCGCCGGCGCCCTGGCCGCCAGCGACGCGGCCACCGGCTGGCTCGGACAGAGGCTGGCGGCGCAGTTTCGCCGTGGCGACCCGACGGCGGAGTCGATCGAATGGAGCCAACTTCGCGGCGTGGTCGCGGCTAGCCCCCTGCTGCGCGAGCATGGCGCCTTCATCGCCGCGCTGAAATGGAACGAGGCCGGCAAGATCGATGAGGCGGTCGGCGACCAGACGCCGGTGGCGGTGATCTCTGACGACGCCCGCCAATTCACCTATCGACACCCACTGAGCGGGTTTGTCGGCCACGACGCCCTGGTCATCGGCAAATTGGAAACGGTCAAGGCCCGTCTGCCGACGCTGGCGGCCCAGTTTAAATCGGTGCGCCTATTGGCGCCGGCGGCCCTGGGCCGAGATGGGCGCAGCGAGATGCTCATCGGGTTGGTCGAGGCTCGGGATCTTAAATCCGCCCTTTATATTTCAGCCAAAAGCCCCAAATGAATCCTACCGGCCAGGGCTCGCGCGAGTCATTCGCAATTTCGACTTTTCTGTGGCATCTTGGCCTTGGATCATCGGCCAAGCCCGACCTGATCATGGCTCAAGCCCAAGATCCGCCCTCAAGGACCTCGCATTGACGCTCGCATTTCAACCGCCTCTGTCCCTCGCAGCACGCGCCAGCGCCGGTTTCATCGATAGCCTGGGCCGCGCCCGGCCGGTGATCGAACCCTATCGCCATTGGACTCTGAGCGAGATTTTTCCAGGCGACGTGGTCGAAGCCCTGCGCGACCTGCCGTTCACCGCACCGTCGCTGGACGGGGTCTCCGGCGCGCGCGAGCTGCACAACAACCCCCGTCGCTATTTCGACGCCGAGAACAACGCCGAACATCCGGTTTGCGCCGCGGTCGCCGAGGCCTTCCAGAGCCCGACGGTGGTCAGCGCGATCATCGAAGCGACTGGCGCGCCGATCGAGGACTGCTATCTGCGGATCGAATACGCCCAGGACGTCGACGGCTTCTGGCTGCATCCCCATACCGACCTTGGGGTCAAGAAGCTGACCTTGCTCTACTATCTCGGCGAGGGCGAAAGCCAGAGCGACCTGGGCACCGACCTCTACGGCGCCGACCGAAGCTGGGCGCGGCGATACGCCTTTGATCCCAACACGGCCCTGGTGTTCGTACCGTCAGACATCACCTGGCACGGCTTTGAGCCCCGGCCGATCAATGGCGTACGCAAGTCGGTGATCATCAACTACGTCACTGATGACTGGCGTGCGCGCGAACAGCTGGCCTATCCCGACATGCCGGTCGCCGCCCGCGCCTGAACCAGGTCCAGCACGGCCGTGGCGACGGTCTCCGTCGCATTGAGGGGCGCACGCTGCGGTCCAGGCTCCAGCGCGCCGGTGAAACGGCGCACCAAGCCCTGGGCGATGACGCCCTGCAGAAATTCGGTATGGCGCCGACCGCCGTTGGGGCCGAACACCTCGACCGGATGCGGGGTGGCCAGGGCTTCGGAGATCATCGAGACGCTGTCGCTGGTCACCACCAGGCGGTCGGACAGCGCCAGGATGCCGCGATAGGGGTTGTCGCCCTCCATGGTCCAGACGAAGGCGTCCGGGTTGTCGGCGAAACGAGCCTCGAACAGGGCGCGGATCGGGGCCGGGGTGCGCCGCGAGGGGGTGACCGCCAGCCGCGCGCCGCTTTGGCCTATCAGGTCACTTAGTTGGTCAGCGAATCGCGCCGCCTCGCTGGCCTCGAAAGGATGGCTGCGCGTGGCGCCCCCCAGCATGACCCCGATCAGCGGCCGCCCAGGCTCGGTCAGTCGTTCACGCCACGCCTCCGCAGCCTGCGCCAGCACGGCAGGCGTGATGTCATGCAAGGCGGACGCCACCGCCAGGACATTGGCGCCCTTGACCCGATCATGCACCATTGGCGCCACCAGATCGAAGGCCGACACCGCGGTCAGCGGATTCTGCACGTGAACGGTGAGGGTTCGGCCGCGACTGAGCCGGCGCACCGCGATCGACAGCGCCGCCGCGCGCCGGCCGCAGCTGATCAGAACATCGGGCCAGGGCGGCGCCAGCCGGTCGCTGTCCTTGGTCATGCCGGCCATGGGAAATGGCGCCCAACGTCCCGGAAGGCCGCGCCAGGGAACGCGTAGATCGACCACCAGCTCTCGCGGCGTCTCACTGAGGGCCTTGGCCAGACCTCGCGCCTGGGTGCGGAATCCCGCTTCGCCGGTGGTCATGTACCAGACAGTCAAGGGCGCCATGGTCGAATCGGTCCTCGGCCGCCCACCCGCCCGATGGCGCTGCTCGGCCCAAAGCGGGTCATAAAATCATCGCCCAAGTGTCGCAACGCGCTTGCGTCCCGCTCGCCAAGCGGCCAGATCGTCTGGCATCCTGACCTGGGATCAGCAAGAGACGCATGACCTATCTCAATCTTTCCGCGCTGGAAGCCACGCCCCTGGTCCGCGATCCGTTCGACTACGTGATCGTTCCGGGCTTCGTGCCCGCCGAGCGGGCCGAGGCCATCGACCGCGATTTCCCGTCGATCAGCAAGCCCGGCTCCTTCGCCCTCGACGACCTGCCGATCACCGGGGCGATGGAGGCGCTGATCGAGGCGCTGAACGGGCCGGACTTCCGCGCCGCCATCGAGGCGAAATTCGACCTCGACCTGGCCCGACTGCCGACCATGTTCACCCTTCGCGGCGTCTGCGGCGCCCATGACGGCCAGATCCATACCGATTCCAAAACCAAGGTGATCACCGTCCTGCTATACCTGAACCAGGCCTGGGCGCGGGACGGCGGGCGGCTGCGGCTGCTGCGTAATGGCGAGGATCTGGAGGCGGTGGCCGCCGAGGCCCCGCCGGACTTCGGCTCGCTGCTGGTGTTTCGGCGCTCTGAGCGGTCCTGGCACGGCCATAAGAGCTTCAGCGGCCCCCGGCGGGTGCTGCAGATGAACTGGGTGGTGTCCGATCGGGCGGCCAACTGGAATCAGTTTCGCCACCGGGTTTCAGCGGCGGTGAAGCGACTGACCCCCGCCGGCGCTCGCGGCTGACCGCGCCTATTCGCGACGAAGTATCCGATCGACCAGCAGATTGCCCCACCAGGTGGCGTGGAACTCTCGGGTGATTTCGGCGGGATCATAAGCCTCGCTTTCGATCCACTTCAGAAAACTGATCCCGCTCGGGGCGATCTCGCGCAGATAGTGGGCGAACAGCTCGTCGAGAATGCCAGTGCGTCCTGTCTTCAGGTGCAGATACTTCAAGCCCAGTTGCCGCGCCGCCTGCTCGATCGGATGGCCCAGCTCGAAGTGGGCGTAGAGCGCGCTCATCAGTCCGGCCCGGTCGATGCCGGACTTGCAGTGCATCAGGGCCGGATATTCGATCGACCGGAACAGGTCGCGCGCGCCTAGAATCTGGTCGCGGGTCGGCGCCTCACGCGAGCGTACGGTGAAATCGACCAGGGTCAGGCCCAGGCGCTCGCAGGCTTCACGCTCCAGGGCGTAGAAACTCGACTGAAAGCCCCCGCGCAGATTGACCACCGTGCGTAGGCCACGGTCGCGCCAGGCTTTCAGCTGGTGCGGCCAGGGCTGGTTGGCCCGCAACATCCGCTCGTCGAGCCAATGGGCGTTACTGAACGCCAGCCGCAGATAGGCGTGGTCGTGCAGATTGAAGTCGGCATAGGCCGCGCGTCGGCCTGACGGGCTCGATAGATCGATCTGCTTCAACAAGACGGCCTCGCCGCCGCGACCAGGCGGCCCGCGTATTTAGGGTCCCCGCGGCGCTTTGCATAGCGGCGGCCCGAATCGGCGAAAAGGGCCCGAACCATGCGGTTCGGGCCCTCGACTTGGATTGTCGCGGCGGCGCTGGGCGCTAGAACTCTTCCCAGCTCGAATCCAGGCTCTGTTGCAGCTGGGCCGTGGCCGCGGCGCGGCCACCGCCGCCGCCCATCGCCTTGAGCACCCGCTCCCCGCGGCGCGGCGGGGCGGCCGGCTGAGCGGCCGTCGGGGTCCGGCGCGCCGGGCCCTTGGACACTTGGGTGAGTTCGAAGCGGCCCAGCAGATCGGCCAGATCATTGGCTTCGCGCAGCAGCGAGTGGCTGGCCGCGGTCGATTCCTCGACCATGGCGGCGTTCTGTTGGGTGACCTGGTCCATCTGGTTGATCGCGGTGTTGACCTGGGCCAGACCGGTGGACTGCTCCTGGGCGGAGGCGGCGATCTCGGCCACCACGGTGTTGATCTCGTTGACCTGGGTGACGATCCGATCGAGCGCCTTGCCGGTTTCCCCGACCAGATGCACGCCTTGACCGACCTGGGTGCTGGAGGCGGTGATCAGGGCCTTGATCTCCTTGGCCGCCTCGGCCGAGCGCTGGGCCAGGGCCCGCACTTCCTGGGCGACCACGGCGAAGCCGCGGCCAGCATCGCCGGCCCGAGCCGCCTCGACCCCGGCGTTCAGGGCCAGGAGGTTGGTCTGGAAGGCGATTTCGTCGATCACGCCGATGATCTGGCTGATCTGCTTTGAGGATTGCTCGATGGCGTTCATCGCCGCGACCGCGCCGCCCACCACTTCGCCGGAGCGAGTGGCTTCGGACTTGGCGGTGGAGACCACCTGACGGGCGTGGGTGGCCCCCTCGGCGGTCTTGCGGACGGTGGCGGTGATTTCATCAAGGGCGGCGGCGGTCTCTTCGAGGGCGGCGGCCTGCTGCTCGGTGCGGCGCGACAGGTCGTCGGCGGCTTGGCTGATTTCGTGCGAGCCGGTCTGGATGCCGCTGGTGCCGTCATGGATCACGCGCAAAGCGTCTTCCAGCTGCATGATCGCCGAGTTGAAGTCATCGCGCAGCTTGCGATAGTCGCCGGGGAATTCGGCGTCGATCCGATAGGTCATGTCGCACTGGGCCAGCCGTTCGAGGCCGCCGGCCAGGGACGAGACCACCAGGGCCTGTTCACGGGCCGCCGCGGCGGCCTGTTCTTCCTTGGCCCGGCGCTCCTGATCGGTCATGGCGCGAGCCGCTTCCTGCTCGGCGCGCAGCTGTTCCAGATGCAGTTGGTTTTCCTTGAACACCATCAGCGAGCTGACCACGGCGCCCAGTTCGTCCTTGCGCACCATCTTGACCAGGTCGACCGAGTTGTCGCCGGCGGCCAGGGTCTGGGTGGCCTTGGCGATCTGGCTGATCGCCCGGCGGGTGGTGAGCACCGACATCAGGGCCAGCCAGCCGACGACCAACAGGGTCAGAGCGCCGGCGATAATGGTCGACAGGATAGCGGCCTGGGAATTCTTCTCCGTCTGGGTGGCGCGGTCATTGGTCTCCGCCTGAGCCATCTGGGTGACCTTGTTCACCGTGTCGGTCATCTGGGCGTAGCTGTCTTCGAACGGCGCCACGAAACCCGCGGCGGTGTTGAAGTCGACCGAGATCATGCCGCCGACGACGTCGACGGCGCTGCGGGTGTCGTCCAACTGCTTGAGAAGCTTGTCGAACTCTGGCTTGGCCGAGGCCGGCTCGGCGGCCTTGATCGACTTGACTTCAGCAGAGATCGAATCGAATTCCGCCAACAGGGCCTTCATCTGGCCATCGATCTTGTCCTTGTCGATGCCGCCGGCCTGGTGGGTCATGATGAAATAGAGCTGACCGTGCGCGGCGGTGATCCGCTGCGAGATCATCTGCAGGCGGGTGGCGGCCGGCATGTCGACCCGCACCACCTGCCGCAGCTCGGAGGCGGCCCCCTGCTGGACGATGATGCTGCCCAGCGCCATCGCGACAAACATCAGCAGCGCAATCGCCGGCGCAAAGCCAATCTTGACGATCATCGGCACGTCTGAAAGCCGAAAACCCTTCATCGTATTCCCCCGCAGTGTTCCTGCTGTCGAATTGGTGACGACGGCATATTCGTCGAAGATTGCTAACACTTCCTAACTATAAGCGGGAAATCGCCTTGACAGGCAATTCAAGGGCGTCGACCAATATATAATTGCGTTACATCAAGTTCAGCTCATGGTTATTTGAATATTAATGACGATTTCCGAGATTTTCAGGATGTTATTAACCCCCCTCTGCCAAGATGCGCTCACCGTCCAAGCCAGAAGGAGAAGCGGATGAAAAACTCAATCGCGATCGTCGGGGGAATTCTCGGCAGCTTCCTCATTGTCGGCGCATCGCTCGCCGACGGAAGTTTCGCCGACCATATGAACACGTGCGTCGACAAGTTCGCCTCGGCCAGCGACAGCGCCAGCGTCGTGCTTGAATGCACCGCCGGCGGCGGCAAGCTCAGCGACTGCAAGGTGGTTGAGAACAGCGCCCCGTCGAAGGGATTTGACAAGGCGGCCATCTGCGTCGCTGACTTCCTGCCCATCGGCTCCAAGACCGGCACCATCCGCGTGCCGTTGAAGTTCCAAGGCGCTTAATCTGGTCGTCTGAACGGGCCTGCGCCGAGCCGCTCTTGAACGGGGCGATGGGCGACCGGGTCCGAGTGCAGGTGATCGCAATCATCCAACCGGACGGACGGGTCAGGCCTTAGGGTCTGGCCCGCTTCCGCTTGCGAGCCCGAAACGCCGCGTTGAGCGCTTGAGCTTGCGTCGGCGGTCTTCTAAACCCTCGCCATGTCGACCGACCCCCTGGCGCCGAGGCGCGCATCGGCGCCCGCGCACGGCGCGGCGCAATGAGCGGGTCATCCGCCTTCCCCCCAAAGCTGTTCTCGGCGGCGCCATCGCGCGGGCTGCTGCTTGGCCTGCTGGTCCTAACGCTGCTTCGTCTGTGGGCCGCGGCGGTGATTCCCTTGACCGAGGACGAGGCCTATTACCGCCTCTGGTCGCTCCAGCCGCAGTTCGGTTATTTCGACCATCCGCCGATGATCGCCTGGTGGATCGCCCTGGGCCGCGGACTTGCGGGTGACACCCCCTTGGGGGTGCGGCTGATCCCGGTGCTGGGCAGCCTGGTCACCAGCCTGGCGGTGTTTGATCTTGGCTTGAGGTTGGGCTGGAGCCGCGCGATCGCCGAGCGCGCCAGCCTCTGGTGCAACGCCACCTTGCTGATCGGGGTGGGCGCGATCCTGGCTGTGCCCGACGCCGCCACCGTCCCCTTCTGGACCCTGACCCTGTGCGCCCTTGCGCGAACCGGCATCCGGCGGCCGGTGGCCTGGTGGGCGGCGGCGGGGGCGGCGGCGGGACTGGCCTGCCTGTCCAAATATTCGGCCCTGTTCCTGGCGCCGGGCGTGCTCCTATGGCTGGCGATGACCCCCGGCGGCCTGAAGCGGCTGCGCGGACCTGGGCCATGGATCGCCGCCGCCATCGCCGCGGCGATCTTCTCGCTGAACATGGCGTGGAACGCTGAACACCACTGGCTGACCTTCGACAAACAATTCGGCCGCGTCGCTCCTGGGCGCTGGGCGCCGCAATATCTGCTTGAGCTGGCGGTCGGCCAGGCCCTGCTGCTCAATCCGGCGATCACGGTGTTCGTGGTCCGCGCGCTCGGCCTAAGATCGGCTCAGGGCGGACCGAGCCTGAGGCTGCCGCTGGCCACGGCCGCGCCCTTCGCCGGCTATTTGGTCCTGCACGCCTTCCATGACCGGGTGCAGGCCCATTGGCCGGTCCCGCTCTATCCGGCGTTCGCGCTTTGCGCGGCGGTCGCGGCTGATTCGGCCCTCTGGGGCGAAGGCCCGCGGCCGTGGCTGAGCGCCCTACGCGCCATCGCCGCGCCCCTGGGCCTGGCGCTTTCGGCCCTGATCCTGCTGCACCTGGCTCTGCCGCTGACCGATATAGCCGGCGCAGGCGACCCGGCGCAGGCCGTGCGCGGCTGGCCGCCCTTCGCCGATCAAATCGAGGGCGAGCGACTTAGGGCCGGCGCCGGCTGGATCGGCGTGGTTAGCTATGGGCTCGACGGCGAGCTGGCCGACCAGGCCCAGATCCGCGCGCCGATCGTCGAGTTGTTCGAGCGCGCGCGCTATCCCAAGGCCGACGCCTCATGGCGCGCCGATCTGTCGCTGCCGGGCTTGGTGATCGACCTGCGCCGCCGGATCGACCCCGCGCGCCTGGGCCAGTGTTTCGCCCAGGTCGCGGAGATTGGACCGATCTTCCGGGACCAAGGGCTCAGCGCCGACAGCCAATACGTCGCCTTCCGGGTGTCTGGCCCGAAGGTCGACGTCCGGGACGCCGGCTGCCCGAGTCCGGCCGGACCACTGGACCATCGCTAAGCAGCGCGACAATCGACCTCTGGACCGCGACCTGCGGATCATGAAACACCTCCCGCCACGCGGGGTTAAAGCCATCGCTCGCGGGAGAGCGCCTTGACCGACAGTCTCGACCCCTCTGATTGGAGCGCCGTCCGGGCCCAAGGCCACCGGATGCTGGATGATCTGTTCGATCACCTGCAGACCCTGCGCGAACGCCCGTTGTGGCGGCCGATCCCCGACGACGTGCGCGGTCGCTTGACCCGGCCGCTGCCGAACACGCCGACGCCGCTCGCCGCCGTGCACGACGACTTTCTCGGCGATATCCTGAGCTATGCCGGCGGTAACCTACATCCTGGGTTCATGGGCTGGGTCCAGGGCGCCGGGACCCCGATCGGCATGCTGGCCGAGATGCTGGCCGGCGGGCTGAACGCCAATTGCGGCGGCCGAGATCACGCGCCGATCCTGGTCGAGCGCGAGGTGGCGCGGTGGATGGCCGATCTGATCGGCTTTCCCGCCACCGCCGGCGGCCAGTTCGTCACCGGCGCCTCCCAGGCCAATTTCATCGGCGTTCTCCTGGCCCGCTCCAAGGCCCTGGGCGCCGATGTTCGAAGGCGCGGCCTGGCCGCCAGCGGCGCCCAGCTCACCGCCTACGCATCGACCGGCGCCCATTCCTGCGTCGCCCGGGCGCTGGAGATGTCCGGCGTGGGCCTTGACGGCCTGCGCCCGATCGCGGTGGACGCCGATCACCGCGTCGACATCGCCGCCATGGCCGCGGTCATCGCCGCCGACCGCACACTCGGCCACACCCCGTTTCTGATTGTCGGCAACGCCGGCGCCGTCGACACCGGCGCCATCGACGACCTAGCCGCCCTGGCCGATCTGGCGGCGCGCGAGGGCCTGTGGTTCCATATCGACGGCGCCTTCGGCGCGCTGGGCATGCTGTCTGCCCAGATCTCGCCCCGGCTGGCCGGGATCGAGCGCGCCGATTCCCTGGCCTTTGATTTTCACAAATGGGGCCAGGTCCCCTATGACGCCGGCTTCGTGCTGGTCCGCGACCTGGCGGCCAGCTACGCGACCTTTTCGCAAGATCCGGCCTATCTGGCGCGGGAGACGCGTGGCATCGCCGCCGGCGACTGGTGGCCGACCGACACCGGGCCGGACCTGTCGCGCGGCTTTCGCGCCCTGAAGACCTGGTTCACCCTGCGGGTGCTGGGCGCGGATGCGATCGGCGCCGCCATCGACCGCAGCTGCGCCCTGGCCCGCGACCTGGAGCGGCGGATCGCGCAGACCCCGTCCCTGGAGCTGCTGGCCCCGGTGTCGCTGAACATCGTCTGTTTCCGCTATCGCTGCGCGGAGCCGGACCGGGTCAACCGCGCCATCGTCGGCGACCTGCACGAGGCCGGCGCCGTGGCCCCGTCCCTGACCCGGATCAACGGCGCCCTGGCGATCCGCGCGGCCCTGTTCAACCACCGCACCCAGGCGCGCGATCTGGAGACCCTGATCGCCCAGACCATAGCCTTTGGCCGCGCCGCCGAGGCGGCCGCCGCATGAGCCAGGCCCTTCGACCGATCATCGGCCTGGCGGCCCTGGCCCGGTTGGCCTTCGAGGGCGGCGATCTTGCCCAGGTCTGGGACGGCCTGATCGCCCGGGTGAATGCGGACCCAGCCGACGCTGCGGCGCTGTTGGACCTGGCCACCATGCTGTTGCTCAACAGTCAGACGGACAATGGCCTGGGCGTCCAGGCCCAGGGCCTCGCCCTGGCCCAGGTGTTCGAGCGACCGGCGCGCGGCGACGGACCCGGTCTGCGGCTGCTGGCGATCATGACCGCCGGCGACATGATGGCCAACACCCCGCTGGATTTCCTGCTGGCGGGGTCGGACATCACCCTGATCAGCCTCTATGTCGACGCCTCCGGCGTCCTGCCCGATCCCCTGCCGGCCCATGATGTCGCCTTCCTGGCCATCGGCGAGTCGGCCGCCAACGCCGAGGTTTTGCGCGCGCTGCAGCCGGCCCTGGCGCTCTGGCCAAGGCCGCTGCTGAACGGCGACGCCCGCCGCATCGCCGGCCTGACCCGCGACGGCGCCTGCGCCCTGCTGGACGGCGCGTCGCAGATCCTCGCCCCCAAGGCGGCGCGGGTGAGGCGCGATCAACTGGCGGCGATGGCGAGCGGGGATGCGTCCCTCGCCGACCTGTCGCTGGCGGAGGGTTTCCCGATCATCGCCCGCCCGGTCGGCACCCACGCCGGGGGCGGCATGGCCCGGCTGGAGAACGCGGTCGCTCTGGGCCCCTACCTAGCCGGGCAGACCGGGCAGGATTTCTACATCTGCCCGTTCATCGACTACGCCGGACCTGACGGCCTTTATCGCAAGCACCGCATCGTGGTCATCGAGGGTCGGCCCTTCGTCTGCCACATGGCCGTCTCACCGCGCTGGATGGTCCACTATCTGAACGCCGACATGCTGGACAACCCCGCCAACCGGCTGGAGGAGGCCCGGTTCATGGCCACCTTCGACACCGAATTCGCCCCCCGCCACCAGGCCGCGTTCGCGGCCCTGCACGAGCGACTGGGTCTCGACTATTTCGGCATCGACAGCGCCGAGACCGCCGACGGGCGCCTCTTGGTGTTCGAGGTCGACGTGGCCATGATCGTCCACGACATGGACCCCCCGGACCTGTTTCCCTACAAGCAGCCGCAGATGACGAAAGTGTTCGAGGCGTTTCAGGCGATGCTGAGACGCCGGGCTGCGGAAAGCTGGCCGAAACCCGCTTGAATAGGTTAACCTTTTCCGCTCATCACCGCGAAGGCAGGGATCCAGCGCCGCATTCGCCGAAGCGCGCCGCGGGCGCTGCAGCGGACCGGCTGGCCCAGGCGGGCGAGGGCGAGGGCGGCTCAGGCGCGCCGCCGAATTCTCGCGCCGTACAGAGTCATGAAGAGCTGGGTCGGGGCGCAGGGCTCGGACGTCGCCCGCGATCCGGGCCTATTCCACCCTGTCCTTGGCCTTGGCCTCTTCGACGGTCTGCCACTGCATGTTTGACGGATCGTCGGCGCCGCCGCGCTTCAGGGCGATGATGTGATCGACCACATAGCCTGGGCAGCGTCCCCGCGACAGGCCAGTGGAGGGACACGGATGTTCACGCTCGAACGCCGCCTTGGCCGCGGCGCAGCGCTTGAGCCGTCCGCGCGCATCGCGCTGGCCTGGGACGCAAGGCGGGCGCGGCAAGCCGACCAGGCGCGGATAGCGGGACAGGCGAGGAAGGCGCATCCCCGCGTCATAGGCGCGCGTTCGGTGACCTGCGCCATAGTGCGTTCGCCAGCGCGCGCTCGCGCTCGAAGGCGCGATGGCGACGAAGATCGCGCAGAGCAGGGCGCCGGCGGTCTTGACGAGCGGTTGGGTCATCCGCGCAGCTTAGGCGATGGCCGGCCGGCGCCAAGCCTGGCCATGTCATCCCAGGTTCAAACGCTGAGCCGATAGAGGCCTGCGCCATGCGGCGGCAGCTCGGGTGCGAAGGCGCCTGAGACCGAACCTAGTTCGGCTCGCGCCCACAGGTCACGCACCTTGACCCGACCAGTCAGACCCAAGGCGCTGAGCGCGAAGCGCACCGCCTTGGTCGCCGGGCCATCCTCGGTGTTGAATAGAGCCAGATAATAGACTCCCGGCTGCGGCGCGCTGGCCGTCCAGATACGGGTTCCGTCGGCGTAGAAATGCGGGCGATTGTCGCGGCTGGCTTGGTGCGCGGCCAGCACCTCATCGTTGGTCAAGAGGTCCAGGGTCGGCTGGTCCAGCGCCCGCAGATCGCCGCCCATGATCAGCGGCGAGCGGGCGATGGTCCACAGCGTCATCAGCGTCTTCTGTTCGTCGGGCGTGAACTTGGTGTTCCTTTGACCCAGCGCCAGACGCCCCAGGGGCAGCATGTCGGCGTCCGGCCAGGCGCCGGGCGCGCCGACCCCGCTCCAATTCTCCAGCCGGGTGAACTGGGCGAGCAGCAACGGCCACTCGTCCCAGAAGTCGTCGCTGATCCGCCACATCTGGGCGTGGCGCTTGACGTGGTCGGCGCGGGGCAGCGGAGTCTCGCCCGGCGACAGGCTGAGCATGATCGGCCGGCCGGTCTTGCCGATCGCCGCATGCGCCGCCTCGATCTCCGGCAGATGGGCGTCGTAGGGCCGGCTCATGTCGTCCATCTTGACGAAGTCGACGCCCCAGGAGGCCAACAGCGCGAACACGCTGTCATAATAGGCCTGGGCGCCGGGCCGGGTCATGTCGACGCCGTACATGTCCGGGTTCCATGGGCAGGTGCTGGCGAGATCGGCGATGTCGCGGGCGTGGTAAGGCGTTCCAAGCACCGGCAGGTTGCGCTCCACCGCCAGACGCGGCACGCCGCGCATCAGATGCACGCCGAACTTGAGGCCCTGAGCGTGGATCTTGGCGGCGATCGGCGCAAATCCTTGGCCATCGGCGCTAGAGGGGAAGCGATTGGGCGCTGGCAGCAGACGGCCGTAGCCGTCCAGGGTCGGGGTGGGATGGGCGCTGTAGGCGTAGCTGCTCGCGCCGGGCTCGTACCACTGGATGTCGATGGTGAACACCCGATAACCGTGCGGCGCCAGCTTGTCGGCCATGATCTGCGCCGTCTCCAGCGCCTGGGCCTCGGTGATGGTGGTGGCGAAGCTGTTCCAGCTGTTCCAGCCCATCGGCGGGGTCGGGGCCAGGGTCCTGGCGCCGCCGCGAGGCTTGGCGTCCACGGGCGAGGCGGCCGCCCCGGCCAGCGTCGCCAGGCCCGAGGCGGCGGCCAACAGGCCGCGGCGATCGATAGGGACTTGCCCGCTCATGTCGTCTCCCCGCGCCCAGCCAGGCTGGCTCTAAGGCGCCTTGACCGTCATCGCCGCGCCGGAATAGGCGACCTGGGCGTCATAGTCGTCGAACGACGCCGAGGTGGAGGTCCCCGGCCTGACGAAGCGCACCTTGAAGGTTCGATCCGCCACCATCCCCTTGAAGGTCCCGCTGCGGGCGCCGATGGTCAGGGTGCGGGCCTTGTCGTCGTAGGTCAGAGGGATGCGGCTATAGGCGCCGTTCACATACTGGTTGGTGACCCCATCGTCCTCATAGAGGCTGAAGCGTCCGTCGGCGCCGGTATAGACCGTGAAGGTCAAGGGCGCGGCGGGCTTTTCATCAACATATTGGGTAACCGGCCCGATCGGCAGGATCGAGCCAGCCCGAACGAATAGCGGGATCTGGGTCACCGGCGCGGCCACGTCCGCGCTGTGGCCGCCGACCAGGCGCTCGCCGGTATAGAAATTATACCAATCGGCCCCCGACGGCAGATAGACGGCGCGGGAGCGCGCGCCATAGACCGAAACCGGCGCGACCAGCAGGGCGTGGCCGAACATGTATTCGTCCTTGATATCCTTGACTTGGGCATCAGCCTCGAAGTCCATCGCCAGGCCGCGCATGATCGTGCCGTCGTTGAAATAGGTGTCGGAGGCGGTGGCGTAGATATAGGGCATCAGCCGGTAGCGCAGCTTGTCATACCAGACCATGCTGTCGCGCATGTCGCTGTCAGCGGGCGAGATATTGTAAATCTCGCGCTTGACCACCTCGCCATGCGAGCGGAACAGCGGCGACAGCGCCCCGAACTGGAACCAGCGCAGGTTCAGCTCCCGCCACTCCTTCAGGTCGGCCGGGGCGACGTTGTCGCCCTGATAGCGATCTTCCTGGGCGTAGCCCCCGATGTCGTGGGTCCAGTTGGGCACGCCGGACATCGAGAAGTTCACCCCGGCGGCGACCTGGTCATAGAGGTTGTTCCAGCGCGCCACCGTATCGCCGCTCCACACTGCGGCGGCGTTTCGCTGGATGCCGGCGAAGCCGGAACGGGTCAGGATGAACTGGCGGGTGTCTGGCTGATCGCGATGCAGCCCCTCGTACATCGCCCGCGTCGTCTCCAGGGCGTAGGCGTTGTGCACCAGGGCGCCGGGGCCCAGGGGCGTGGGAGTGATCAGCTTGGCGAAGTCGTCCGGCCGCTCGTTGGAATTGACGTCCGGCTCGGTGTTATCCATCCACCAGGCGTCGAAGCCCAGACCGACCAGCTTGTCCTTCAGCTGACGGTAATAGATGTCTCGCGCTTCCTGGGCGTAGGGGTCGTAGTGCGAGTTGGTGAAGCCGATCCAATCGCGGGTCCCGTTCTTCACGTTCTGCTCGAACATGTAGCCCTTGGCGTCGAGCTCTTTGTAATTGTCCGTGTTCGAATAGAACTTGCCCCAGATCGAGATCATGATGTGGGCGTGGAGGGCGTGGACCGCGTCGACCATGCCCTTGGGATCGGGAAAGCGCGCGGGGTCAAATTCGTGGGCGCCCCAGCCGTCCTTGGGCCAATAGGACCAGTCCTGCACCATATTGTCGATCGGCCACTGGCGGTCGCGGTATTCCTTCAAGGCGCCAAGCAGCTCGTCCTGGGTGACGTAGCGCTGGCGCGACTGCCAAAAACCGTAGGCCCATTTGGGCATCAGCGGCGCGGCCCCGGTCAGATGGCGATAGCCGGCGACCACCCCGTCGATGTCGTCCGCCTCGATGAAATAATAGTTCAGCGAAGTCCCCACCTCGGACGACAGGGTCAGGGAATGTCGATCCGCCGCCGTCAGGGGGTTGTTGTGGGTGACGGCGACCATGCCGCCCGACGGCTTCCATTCGAGGTGGAAATGGATCGGCTTGCCGGCCACGAACGTGACCTCGAAATTATGGTACCATGGGTTCCAGCCCTGGCGCCACACCGACAGGATCGGCTTTCCGTCCAAGGATAGATCGGCGTAGTCCGAGGCGTAGAGCTGCATCTTGTGCACGCCGGCGATGTCGGAGCTGATCTGGCCGTCCCAGACGACGGTGATGTTCTTGCGCGCGCGCTCGGCGTCCTTCAGTTGGCTGGGCCAGTTCTCAGCGACATCCTTCAGGTATTTGTAGTCGATGTCGGTCTCATGCCGGGTCAAGGCCAGCTTGCCGTCGACGTAGTATTTCGCCGTCAGCCCCCCGGCCTGGCCGTCGTCATCGACCAGTTTCAGATCGCGCCCCATCGGCCCATAGGGCCGCGGATCGCCAAAGCGGGTGATCGAATTGTTGTCCCACAGAAGGCCGTAGTTCCGATCGGAGACCACCATCGGCACGGCGACGTCCATATTGTGCTGCGACAGCAGCACGTCCTCGCCATTGAGGTTCATCTGGGCGTTCTGGTGCTGACCCAGGCCATAGAAGGCCTCGGTCGTGCCGCGGTTGAACTGGGCCTCCGTCGCCACAAAGGGCTGGCCCTCGACGGTGACGGGCTGGATCGCGGCCTTGGCCTGCGACAGCACCGGCTGGCGCTTGGCGTTGAAAAAGGTGATCAGGCCGTTGGACAGCGACACCTGAGCCGAGGCTTGGCCGGCGCCCAGCACCACCACCGAACGGCGATGTGGGCCCTTGCCGATCGTGCGGGCCTGAACCGAGAAACGTCCACGCTGCGGCGCCGCCACCGTCATCAGCGAAACCGGCTGAGGGCGGGCCGGATCGTCGAGCGCCACCACATGGATGATCCGATCGCTCATCACCTCCAGGCGGATCTCTTTGGCCGGACCGCTGTCAGGCCGAACGATCACGCCGGTCGCCGTCGCTTCAAAGGATCCGGCGATCGCGGGTCCGCCAAGCAAAATCGCCGCAACCGCCAGGGCCGGCGTCAGGATCAGCAGCCGTGTCATGATGTCCGCTCCCGGGGCGCCGATACGCCTCTGTTGTCAGTTGCGCTCGTTCCCAAGGTCGACCCGGACACGATCCGGCGCGTTCGGTATTCCACAAGGCGGCGCGTTCCACAGCCGATTAAATCATCAGACAATTGTAGGCAACCGAGCGCGTTGATCCGGCGCCGATCGCGTGATCCCATGGGCTGAGATTCGGGGAAGGTGTGATCGATGCGTCCAGGCCGTCGCCGCGCGCTTGCGTCGCTGGTCGCCGTCGCCGTGATCGGCGCGGCGACGGCGACGGCGGGCGATCCGACGGCGACGCCGGAGGCCGACGCGCGCATCGCCCTGCTCCGATCGTGGCTGCACCGGCCCAAGGCGTCAATCCTGGCGGTGACGCCGAATCTGGGCCTGGTCTGGCTCAATCGCGGCGCGCCCGGAAAGACCGCCGGCCTGATCGAGGGGGTGGAGGTTCAGGGCGAGGTTATCGATCCCCTCTTGGCGCAGCAGCGCGGCTGGCGGTCAATGCGTCTGACCCTGGACATCGCCTGTTCGGATCACAAGGCCAGGGTCCGCGCGTTCCAGGTGTTCACCGACCATGACGCCGGCGGCGCGCGGGCCGATCGCCCGGCGCCGGGCGGTTGGATGCGCCCCTCCGACGGCGCCGATCTGAATGCGGTGATCGATGCGCTTTGCGGTCCATCCGCCACCCGAGAGGCGACGGCCGCCAAGCTCACCCGCGCAGACCCAGCTATGGACGCGGGTCCGGCCTCGCCAAACCTGGCGTCGACACCGTCGTCAAAGGCGGCGCCAACGCCGCCCTCACCCAAACCAGCGCCGATACCGGCCGTAGCCGCCCAGGGGGCGCAGGTCGCCGCCTCCGCCACCGCCCAGGTCAACGCCTCGCCTGACCGCGCCGACGCTCAGGCGGCCCTCGACCGGGCCATTGGTCACGGCGATCCGGCCTTGGCTCGGTTAACGCCGCACGTGGAGCCGGCGCAGGTGCATGGGCGTCAGATGTTCCGCGCCCTGGTCAGCGGGTTTGCGACCCGCGCCGAGGCCAAGGCCTTCTGCGATCGGGTTCAGGCGGCCGGCGGCGCCTGCTTCGTGCGGCCGAACGGCTGACCGACCGCGCAGCCGCTTACTTCGCCAGCAGCTTGTCAGCCTGGGCGTTGATCGATGCGGCGATGGCCTTGGCGTCGCCGCCGGCGACCACGGCGGCGAGGTCGGAGCGACGAATGGTCAGCTGGCTGATGGTGCCCTGCAACAGCACGTCGATCGCCTTCCAGCCCCCGCCGCTGGCCCGCATCCGGTAGTCGATGGTGGTCGGATCGCCTTGGCTAGGGACGATCTGGGTCTTGACGATCTTGTCGGGGCCGCGGGTGTCGACGGCCGGATCAACCACGAACCGCTCGCCGTCATAGCCGTTGAAGTTATGGGCGAAACTGGCCACGGACAGCCGGCTGAAGGCCTGGATCAACATGGCCTGGTCGGCGGGTGAGAACTTCGACCAGGTCGGGCCGATGGCGTAGCGGGTCATGGTCGGCAGATCGAAGGCCTGGGCCACCGCCGGCTCAAGCTTCTTGTAGCGTCCCTTGGGACCCAAGACCTGGGCCTGCTTCATCGTCGCCAAGAGAGCGTCGTCCAAAGCGCTGACGGTGGCCACGGCCGGATCGGCGGGCGCGGCGCGCACTGCGGCGGCCGGGGCCATGATCAGGCCGCACAGCGCGAGGGCGGTGACGGAACGGGACATGTGACGCATATCGGACCCTTGAGACCGGGGGTGGAGGAGCGGACGTCCATCATGCCAAACCGCACGCCGCAGGTCTCGCTGATAGGACGCCGACATATAGGGTTTGCGAGCCTGAACCCGCGATGAAGGCCTGCTTAACGCGCAGACCGCGTCACGGTTCGACCGGCTCGATCGTCATGCCCCTATCCGATCCCCCCGCCGGCGTCGTAGCCTGCCCCGATGATCGAGGCTCCGAATCGTTGCGGTTGGCGCGGGCTCGCCGGCGATCCTCTCTACGAGGCCTATCATGACCTCGAGTGGGGCGTGCCCGAGTACGACAGCCGCGCCCTGTGGGAGAAGCTGGTGCTCGACGGGTTCCAGGCCGGCCTGTCCTGGATCACCATACTTCGCAAGCGCCAGGCCTTCCGTGAGGCTTTCGCCCATTTCGACCCGGAGGCGGTGGCGCGGTTCGGCGAGTCCGACCGGGCGCGATTGATGGCCGACGCCGGGATCATCCGCTCCAATGGCAAGATTGACGCCGCCATCGACGGGGCGCGAATCTATCTGGACATGCGCGAGCGGGGCGAGGACTTCTCGGCCTTCCTCTGGTCCTTCACCGGCGGCGCGCCGATCCAGAACGCCCACGGCGCGATCAGCGACGTGCCCGCCCAGACCCCCGTGGCTATCGAGATGGCCAAGGCGCTGAAGGCCAAGGGGTTCAAATATTGCGGTCCCGTGATCGTCTACGCCTTCATGCAGGCCACCGGCATGGTCAATGACCACCTGACCGGCTGTTTCCGCCATGCGCCGATCAAGGCGATGAGCCCGCCGTGACGCCGCCCCCCATCCCCACGCCCGTTTTCGCCCTTGGCCGCGCCAGCGGGCCCGATCTGATGCTGGAGGCCGCCTGCCCCTCGCCGGTCTGCGGCGTCGACGAGGCTGGTCGCGGCCCATGGGCGGGGCCGGTCAGCGCCGCGGCGGTGATCCTTGACCCAGAGCGCATGCCGGCCGGGCTGGACGATTCCAAGCTGCTTAGCGCCAAGGCGCGCGACCGCCTGGAGGGGGAGATCAAGACCCAGGCCCTGGCCTGGTGCGTCGGCTTCGCCAGCGTCGAGGAGATCGAGGCCCACAACATCCTCAAGGCCACCGGCCTGGCCATGCGGCGGGCGGTCGAGGGCTTGTCGCTGAGCCCGGCGTTCGCCCTGGTCGATGGAAACTACGCCTTTGACCTGCCCTGTCCGATCAAGACGGTGATCAAGGGCGACAGCCTGTCCTGTTCGATCGCCGCCGCCTCGATCCTGGCCAAGACCGCCCGCGACCGGCTGATGCACGAGATGGACGCGCTCTATCCCGGCTACGGCTTCGCCGAGCACAAGGGCTATCACGCCCCGGTCCATGTCGCGGCCTTGCAGCGCCTGGGACCCTCGCCGATCCACCGGATGGGCTGGGCGCCGCTGCGGGCCTTGATCGCCGGCGCCGCGCCGCCGCAGGCGTGCGATGTCAATCGCGGCTGACCTGCAAAGCCGGGTCCAGCGGGCGATCCCGCGCCGCGACCCGACCCGGCGGCTACGCAGCCTGGTGCGCGGCAGCGAGATCTGGCTGGTGGTCTTGGCGGTGGGGGTGGGGATCGGCGCGGGTCTCTCGGTGGCCCTGATCGGCACCCTCTCCGATCACGCCCACCAGATGCTGTTCGGCCTGGGCAAGGGCGACCGGCTGAGCGGCATGGGCGCCCTGCCCCGCGGCTATTGGGTTCCCGCCGTCGGCGGCCTGCTGCTGGGCGGCCTGCGCTGGCTGAGGGCGCGGCGCCGGGCCGGCCCGACCGTCGATCCGATCGAGGCCAACGCCCTGCATGGCGGACGCATGTCGCTGCGCGACAGCCTGTGGGTCACCTTCCAGACCCTTTTGTCCAACGGCTGCGGGGCCTCGGTGGGGCTTGAGGCCGGCTACGCCCAGACCGGATCGGGCTTGGCCTCGCGCCTGGGCCTGATGCTGCGGCTGCGGCGCAACGACTTAAGGGTGCTGGTCGGCTGCGGCGCGGGGGCGGCGATCGGCGCCGCCTTCGGCGCGCCGCTGACGGGCGCCTTCTACGCCTTCGAGCTGATCGTCGGCTCCTATTCGGTGGGCAATGTCGCGCCGATCATGGCCGCCAGCCTGTCGGGCGTGCTGACCGCCCGGGCGGTGCGGGCGGTGACCTATCAGATCACCCTGACCCCCGCCGCCTTGCCGATGCTGTCCGACTATCCGGTGATGATCGTCCTGGGCCTCGCCTGCGCCGGCCTGGGGGTAGCGATCATGCAGGCGGTCTATTGGACCGAAAAGGCGTTTGACGCCACGCGCCTGCCCCGGCTGTTGCGCCCCGCCGTCGCCGGGGTCGGCCTGGGATTGCTGGCCTTGATCACCCCCCAGGTGCTGTCGGCGGGCCATGGCGGCCTGCGGCTGGACGCGCCGCTGGCCCTGCCGGCCGCGGCGCTGATCAGCCTGATCGCGTTGAAGTTCATCGCCTCCACCCTCTCCCTGGGCGCCGGTTTTCGCGGCGGCCTGTTTTTCGCCTCGCTGTTTCTCGGCGCCCTGTGCGGCAAGCTGTTCGCCGTGGTGGTCGGACCCCTGGCGCCGGGCCTGGCCATCGACCCCACCATCTGCATGCTGGTCGGCATGGCCACCCTGGCCGTGGCCGTGGTCGGCGGGCCCTTGACCATGTCGTTCCTGGTGCTGGAGACCACCGGCGACTTCACCGTGACCACCGTGGTCATCGCCGCCAGCCTGGTGGCCAGCCTCGCGGTGCGTGAGACCTTCGGCTATTCCTTCTCCACCTGGCGGTTGCACCTGCGCGGTGAGACCATCCGCGGGGCCACCGACGTCGGCTGGGTGCGCGCCCTGACCGTCGGACGGATGATGCGGCGTGAGCCGCCGTCGATCGAAGGCCATGTCAAGCTCGCCGAGTTTCGCCGCCGCCATCCGCTGGGGTCTGCGACCTCGGTGGTGGTGGTCGGCGCGGACGGCGGCTATCTCGGCATGGCCCTGACCGCCGACGCCTTCGCCTCCGCCGAACATCCGGACGCCGACGCCGGCAAGACGGCCGCCGACATCGCCCGCTGGCCCGACGATCCGCTGTCGCCCGAGATGAACATCAAGCAGGCGATGGCCGTGTTCGACCGCACCGAGAGCGAGACCCTGGCGGTGATCGATGACCCAGAGCATCGCCAGGTGATCGGCCTGCTGACCGAAGGCTTCGCCCTGCGCCGCTACGCCGAGGAGCTGGACAAGGTGCGCCAGGGCCTGATGGGGGAGGCGTAGACGGAGGTCGGCGTTGACGTTGGCCGCGTTGAACCAGGCATCCGCGATCAAACCCGCACCGGTCCTGGCGCAGCCACATAGTCGTCGATCACCCGCGCCAGCACGGTCAGCGGCACCGATCCCGCCGTCACCACCACGTCGTTGAAATCGCGCAGGTCGAAGCGGTCCCCCAGGGCGGCCTGAGCCTTGCCGCGCAGGCGCAGGATCTCGGTGTGGCCGACCTTGTAGCCGCAGGCCTGGCCGGGTCCGGCGCAATAGCGGTCGACTTCGCTGGTGATCGAGCCGTGCGCTCGACCGGTGGCCTCGATCAGCCAGTCGATGGTCTGTTCGCGCCCCCAGCGCTTGGCGTGCAGTCCGGTGTCGGCGACCAGCCGGCAGGCGCGGAAATTCTGCGCCTGCAGATAGCCCAGCCGGCCCAGCGGATCGTCATCATAGAGCCCGATCTCGTCGGCCATCTGCTCGGCGTAAAGCGCCCAGCCTTCGATATAGGCGTTGAAGCCGAGCATGGTGTTATAGAGCGGCAGGGTGTGGCGCTCGGTGACGAAGGAGCCCTGCCAGACGTGTCCGGGAATGGTCTCGTGATAGGTCAGGGTCGGCAGCGCAAACCGTGGCCAGTTGGCCGTATCATGCAGATTTATATAATAGATCGACGGCCGTGAGCCATCCAGCGAGCCGGTGTTCATGTAGCCTTGGCCCGCGCCCAACTCGATGTCCGGCGGCACGCGCTTGACCACCACCTCGGCCTTGAGCTTGAGCCGCGATAGCCGGGGGATCAGCGGCCGCACCGCAGCGATGCGGCCGTTCAGATAGGCCAGGACCTTGGCTCGCCCGTCGTCGTCATTGGCGAAAAGGTTGCCCGGATCCTTGCCCAGGGCGGCCATCCGCTCGCCCACCGTGCCCTGGCTCAGCCCCTGGGCGGCGAGCAGGCCGTCCATCCGCGCCTGGATCGTCTTGACCTGATCCAGGCCCATCTGATGGATCTGGTCGGCGGTCAGGTCGGTGCTGGTGCCGACCCGAAGCAGCCAGGCGTAGTAGGCCTCGCCCTGCGGCAGCCGCCAGACCCCGGCGTCGTGGCCAGCCTTGGCCTTGGAGGCGGCGAGGGCGGCGATCTGGCGATCCAGCGCCGGATAGATCTTGGTTTCGACCAGGCGTGTGGCCGGACCGGCGTAGTCGGCGGTCAGACCCCGCGCCGCGGCGCGCTGGGCCAGCGAACTGACCAGCGGCTGGCTGGCCGCGGGCTGCGCGCGAAACTCGGTCATCTGGTCCAGGGTGGTGGTCAGCAGGAAGTCCGGCGGGACCACCCCCGCCCCGGCGTCTCGCCGGATGCGGGCGGTCTCCTGGTCCAGCCCGACGGCGAAGGCCTCCAGCCGCGCCAGATAGGCGTCAGCGTCGGCGGCGGTGACGATCTGATGCTGGGAATCGAGGAATTCCGGGATGCTGTTGAAGAAGCCGGCCTGCTGGCTGACGACATAGGGTGTCGCCGCCTCGCCCATGGCCGACAGAAAGGTGTTGTCGCCATAGTCGAACGCGGCCGCGTCGACCCCCAGCTGGTTGGCGTAGACCGCGGCGTCATAGTTGGTGGCGTCGGCGACCTTCAGGGCCGAGCGATCGAGGGCGCGCAGCCGCGTCAGATGATCAGCGCAGGCCGCGTGGTCGGCGAGGACCGCAGCCCAGCTGCGATCGTCGAGCCGGCGCTTCAGGTCGGCGTGGACGCCGGTGTCGAGCCCCAGCCCAGTGGCGGTCGTCGGGCTGACCTCGAGCACCTGGTCGGCGAAGCCGGACAACAGGCTGTTGAGGCGCGCGGCCGGATCGGCGCCCTGGGCCTGGGCTCCGGCGGCCAAGGCCACGCCCGCAGCGCCGGTGGAAAGCAGCAGATGGCGGCGGTCGAGCATGATTAGACTCCTGACGATCGATTGGCGATCTATGCCCGTCCTTCCTGTCCATCCGCAAGAACGCCTGCGCCAATTCGACCCAATCTGAGAAAATTTCCCCCGGCGAACCGTCGATCTTGACCGCGGGACGCGCGGGACGCCAATGGGTGCATTCCACCCTGAGAGGACCGCCCATGCCCCGTCCCACACTGATCGGCGCCGCGGCGGCCCTCGCCGAGCTGCCCCGGTGGAGCGCGGCGCCGGAACGGGACGCCATCACCCGCAGCTTCCGTTTCAAGGACTTCAACGCCGCCTTCGGCTTCATGACCCGCGTCGCCCTGGCGGCCGAAAAGCTGGACCACCATCCCGAATGGTCCAATGTCTACAGCCGCGTGGAGATTCTGCTGGCGACCCATGACGTCGGCGGGGTCACCGCCCTCGACGTCGCCCTGGCCCGCCTGATCGACGCCGCCGCCGCCCAGGCCGGCGGCTGAGCTCAGTTGACCAGGATGGTGCCCAACAGCAGCCGCCCGCCGGGGGCGCCCAGGACCGTATCAGTCGACCGCTGCAGCATGCGCGAGATGTAGTCGGCGTCCGGCACCGCGCCGGGTCCCAGGCCCGACGCGTAGACCTGCAGCATCTGCACATAGGAGGCCTGCAACAGGGGCTCGGAGATGTCGGCGCGCGCCCTCAGGCTGGAGCTGGGGATGTCGATGCCGACCTCGACGGTCATCACCCCACGACGCCCGTCGGCGCGCAGCACCGTCGCGGTCAAGGTGTGCATCTGGACGAAGGTGATGCCGCCGCCCTTTTTCTTCTCGGCGTCAGCGGCGTGGGCCGGCGCCGCGGCCTGGGCGGCCAGGCAGAGCAGGGCGATCAACCAAAGCGGACGAGACGGGGTCATGGGCAGATTGTCGCCGGGTCTGGCGCGCACGCTGCGCGCGCCCCATCTTAGGGGTTGCGGGCGCGGTCTCCAACGGCGCATTTTGCGAGGAGCCGGCGTTCGATCGCCGCAGGAATACGATCATGGGCCAAGGCAATGTTTGGCGAGGGCTTAGCCGGGGCTTCGCCCTGCGGTGCCCCAACTGCGGTCAGGGGCCGCTGCTGCACCGTTATCTCAAGGTGGTCTCGCCTTGCCCGACCTGCGACCACGACAATGGCCAATACCCGGCCGACGATGCGCCGCCCTATTTCACCATCCTGATCGTCGGTCACATCGTGGTCGCCCCGATGTTCTTTTTGCCGGTGATCTGGACCTTGCCGACCCTGCCGGTGCTGGCCGTGGCTGTGCCGGCGGTCGCGGCCCTGACCCTCGCCGTGCTCCCGCGCGTCAAGGGCGCGGTGATCGGCCTGCATTGGGCGATCAAGCGCAACGAAGGCCAGGTCCCTGGCCAGGACGACAATCCGCTTTGGACGCCCCACCAGTCCGACTAGATTGTTTACCGATGCTCCAGCGGATAGGCGCTGTCGGCCTTGGCGCGCTCCTCCGCAAGCAGCCGGGTGATCATGGCGCGCTTGGCTTCGCCGGTCTCAGTGCGAAGCAGGCGCTCGAAACGCTCGATATTCAGTCGTCTCACGAGCTTGGCGGTCATGGAACGCCTCCCACGACTCAAGCTAAATGGGCAGGATTTGGTTGCGTGGCCGCCAGCGATGTCCACAGCCGCCGAACGCTCGGCCATTGACTCGCTTGCTCGTTTTGTTCTTTCTTTGTTCCATGCCGAGAACAAGAATGAGAGCGAGATGGCGTGCTGGGCGGGACTGGGCTTCGTCCCGCTCTATCCGCACGACGGACGGCTGTTTCATGCGCCGGGCCTCTATGCCTTCGTCGCCTGCGACCCAGCCGGGCGGCGCAAGCTTTTGTGGGCTGACCATTGCAATTGCATCGCCCGCTCGGCGCGGATCGGCCATCCCCAATGGCGCGCGGCCTTGGCCTTGGGCTTCAACGAGCTTCACCTGCACCTGTGCGGCGGCGAGCGGATCGACCGACGACAGCTATTGGATCGTCTGGTGCGGCGGGAGCGTCCGACGCTCCTGGTGGAGCCGAGGGGAGTCGAACCCCTGACCTCCTCATTGCGAACGAGGCGCTCTACCAACTGAGCTACGGCCCCCTTTTCAGGGTAGGGGCGCACATAAGGGACGCCCGCCGGGACTGTCAAGCGAGGCCCGCTTGCGGCGGAAGGCGGCGCAGGCGATAGAGGCGCGGGACCAAACGAGGCGAAGATCACATGGGCGGCACGATCCTGTTCATTCTTGAAGCCATCCTGTCGCTGTTGATCTGGGCGATCATCGTCAATGCGATCATGAGCTGGCTGGTGGCGTTCGACGTGATCAACCTGCGTCATCCGATGGTGCGCCAGTTCGCCCGCTTTCTCGACGCGGTCACCGCGCCCTTGCTGGCCCCGTTCCGGCGCATCGTTCCGCCGATCGGCGGCATGGACATCACACCGATCTTCGCCCTGATCGTGCTTGAGGCGATCAAAGGCTATCTGTTGCCCTGGCTGTTCAGCTTGCTGCCGCCCGTTCTCGGCTGACCCGGCCTTGGTCCGCCTCGCCGTCCGCCTGACCCCGCGCGGCGGGCGCGATCGGATCGAGGGCTGGAGCCGCGACGAGGTTGGTCGGCGGGTGCTGAAGGTCCGGGTCGCCGCGCCGCCGGTGGAGGGCGAGGCCAACGCCGCCCTGATCCGCCTGATCGTCAAGACCCTTGGCCGCCCCGCCAGCGCCGTGCGTCTGGTCAGCGGCCAGGGCGCGCGGGTCAAGCATTTGGAGATCGACGGGGTCGAGGCGGGCGATATTGATCGGGCGTTCGGCCTGATCGATGACTAGCTGGCAACGGGCGCGGCTTGCCTGTTCAGGCCAGGGCCGTGGTCAGCAGCGCATACTGGCTGGCCGTGTGGCCCAGGCTCGTCAGGCTCGACATGTAGGAGACCAGGGCCGCGCCGGAGCCGCCTCAAGGGCTTTGGTGAGCGGAGCGCGGGCGCGCGGTCGCAACGACGGTGGGGCGTCCGTAGTCGTCTATCCAAGTTCGCCCAGACCGTCCTCCTCCCATGCGCGCGGCGCGGGGGAGTGTCGCTGCGCGAAGCGACGTGACGGAGGGGTCAACTGGCCTTTCCGGCTCGCTTGAGGGGCCGGCTTGCCCCTCCCCCTTTTTCACGGGGAAAAATAACGGATAGGCCGAAGCTGGAGTTGGTCTTCATTCAGCCCTCAACCGAGACGTCCGCCACGCCAACACCGCGCACAGAATGATCGCCGGCGCGCCGATCGCCGCGGAGAACACGTAAAACACCGCATAGGCGTCGAGCAGGCTTCGTCCGTGTTGCAGGCTCTCGACAATAGTTCCGGAAAAGCCCTTGAGCAGCTTGCCGGTCCAGGCCAGGGCGGTGGTCAGCAGCGCATACTGGCTCGCCGTATAGCCGAGGCTGGTCAGGCTCGACATGTAGGAGACCAGGGCGACGCCGGAGAAACCGATAGCGAAAGCGTCCACGGTCATGATCGCCTCGAAGGCCGTCAGCCGCAGGCCGGCCAGGTTGATCAGGTCGAAGTCGCCGCCATGCCAGCCCAAAATGGCGAAGGCGCAGATGGCGATCGGCTGCATGATCGCCCCGGCTATCAGGGTGCGCTGCGCGCCGAGGCGCAGGGAGGCGAGGCCGCCGGCCGCGACGCCGACCAGCGACCCGGCAAGGCCGATGGTCAGGCGGACCGTGGCGATGGTCTCCTTCGACAGGCCCAGAGCGCGATAATAGGGATTGCTCATCGGCCCACGCATGTAGTCGCACAGGTGATAGAGAGTGATCATCCCGAGCATCAGCACCGCCATGCCTAGGCCATGCGCGCGAAAAAAGGTCAGGATCGGTCCGAACACGGCGTCCAGGCCGGCCCGGGCCGGATGCGTAATGGCCTGCCGGCTTTTGGCCTCCATCACCGCGTCGGCGCTTTCGGGTTCGGCGGCGGCGAGGACCGCAATCACCCCGATGACCATGGCCCCGCCATAGATCGCATAGGCCAGCGGCCAGCCCAGCGCGCTGGCGACCAGCAGAATGAGCGATTCGGTGGCGATCAACGCGGCGCGGTAGCCGAGCGAATAGGCGGCGGTGAGCAGGCCAAGCTCATCGGCGTCGCGCGCCGATTCAATGCGCCAGGCGTCGACCACGGTGTCCTGAACGGCGGCGGCGACGCCGGTCAGCACGGCGAACACCGCCATGGTGGCCAGGTGGGTTTTCGGGTCGCTCGCCGCCATGCCGATCAGGCCGGCGGCCACGCCGATCTGGCTGAACAGCATCCAGCCGCGTCGGCGGCCCAGGCGGCTCAGCCACGGGGCGCGGGTCCGATCGACGATCGCGCCCCAGACGAATTTCAGCAGATAGGCCAGTCCGACCCACGACAGGAAACCGATCGCCGCCAGCTTGACCCCGGCCTCGGAAAGCCAAAAGCCTAGGGTATTGCCGATCAACATGAAGGGAAGGCCCGACCCGAAGCCGAGCAGCAGCATCACCGCCACCTTGCGCTGGCCAAGCGAGCGCAGCACGCGCATCCGTCCGCGCGGCGATGGCCCAGTCTGCGCCGCGTCGTCCTTCATACTCGCTCGCGCAGACGCCCCGCGCGCTCCCAAGGTCAGATCAAGCCCGAACCTTGGCCTGCGCCGCATCGCGCGTCCAGCCGGGACGGGTCCAGCGGCGTAACATCGCGTGCAGCACCTGGGGCTGCAGCGGCTTGGTGAGGAAATCGTCCATGCCGGCGGCGAGGCAGGCGCGGCGGTCTTCCTCGAAGGCGTCCGCGGTCAGGGCGATGATCGGCGTGCGGCAGCCGCGCGCGCGCAAGGCCTGGGTCGCCTCACGCCCGCCCATCCCCGGCATGCGTAGGTCCATAAGGATCAAGTCGAATGCGCCGCAAGCCCCGGCGTCCACCGCCTCCAGGCCAGAGGCCACCCGCGCGACGCTGCAGCCCTCCCGCTCGAGCAGCGAGCGGGCCAGCAGGGCGTTGATCGGATTGTCCTCGGCCAGCAGCACACGGGCGCCGGCGGCGAAGGTCTGGGCGGCTCGTTCGTCGGGGGCGACACCGCCGCCGGCCGGCGCTTCGCCCGAGACCTTGAGCACCCGCTCGATCAACGAGGCGGACCGCAGCGGCTTGATCAGATAGCCGTCGAATCCGGCGGCGCGATAACGGGCGATCTGCGCGCGCGCCTCCGGGGCCACCAGGATCACCGACGGGTGGCCCGCGATCGGACGTGGCCGTCGGCGCGGGCCGGCCAAGGCGTGATCGACCAGCACCACCGCGCCCGGCGCCAACTGCTGCGCCAGGCCCACGGCGCTGTCGGTGGTCAGGGCTTCGCCCCCGGCGGCCTCAATCTGGCCGCGGGCCGCCGCCCGTACGATCGAGCTAGGTGAGACCACGGCGATCTGACGCCCCGTCAGGGGGCGATCCTCGGCCGCCGGGGCGTGGATATCAAACCGCGCCTCGAACCAGAAGCGTGCGCCGCCACCCGGCGGGCTATCCAGACCAGCGGATCCGCCATGGGCCGCGGTCAGCCGGCGCACGATGGCCAGGCCAAGCCCGGCGGAGTCGGCGCGTTGGGCGTGGCTTGGATCGGCCTGGGCGAAGGCCTCGAAGATGCGCTCGTGCTGGGCGGCCGGCACGCCGGGGCCGGTGTCGGCGACGACGAAGCGCAGGGCGGCCGCACCGGGTGCGCCGTCGCCGGGGCGCAGCTCCACGCTAAGCAAAGCGCCGCCGCGTTCGGTGAATTTGACCGCATTGCCGGCCAGATTGAACAGTATCTGCCTTAGCCGGCCCTCGTCGGCCAGGATGGTCGGGACCTGCGCGGGCACGGTCCAGGCGATCTCCAGGCCCTTGGCGTGGGCGCGGGGACTGAGCAGCTCGACCACCGTCTGCAACAGGCGGCGCAGGTCCGTCGGGGCGGGATGCAGCACGACCCGTCCGGCGTCGAGGCGGGCCAGATCGAGCACGTCGTTGACCAGGCCCAAGAGGTGCTCGCCGCAATCGTGCAGCGAGCCGAGATAGGCCTTCTGCTCGGCGGTCAGCTTGGTCTGGGCCAGCAGGGCGGCCATGCCCAGCACACCATTGAGCGGGGTGCGAAGCTCGTGGCTGAGGGCCGCCAGATAGTGTTCGCGCGCATCGGCGCCGCTGCGGATCGGCTGGCCGAGCAGCAGGCGCGCGCCGTTGGCGACCGGCATGACCGTCCAGGCGATCAGCTCGCCGGCGGGACCCAGGGTCTCGCGCCGATCGCCGAGTTGCAGGGCGGTCAGGGCGCGGGTCGCGTCGCCGCAGGCGTCAAACGCGGCGTTGGCGACGCGCACGGCGCCGTCCGCCTCCAGCAGGGCGGCGGGCGCGTCTAAGGTTCGAACAAGATCGGCGACCTCGATCATCGGCCGCGAGCCTAACGGCGGCGGCTTAACGTGCCGTCAAGGCGCAGGTCAGACCGGCACGACCGACCGGCCGACCGGCGCCAGGGAGATCACCGCCAGCTTCAGGTGCTGAAAGGCGAAGGGCAGGCCGATGATGGTCACCGCCAGGGCGGCGGCTAGCAGGATATGGTGCAAGGCCAACCACCAGCCGGCGAAGATGAACCAGACGATGTTCAACAGCAGACTGGTCGCGCCGACGTTGCGCTCCACCACCATTCGCCCGAACGGCGCGAAACTGAAATCGGCGATGCGAAAGGCCGCCGGCGTCCAGGGCAGGCCGATGATCGTCACCGCCAGAACCAGCCCGGCCAGCAGCCACGCCAGGCCGGAGATGAAGCCGCCAAAGATGAACCAAAGGATGTTGAGCAGCAGGCGCATGGATGGGGCCCTCGCCGTGAAACCGATGCGAGCCTAACAGGCTGGGGTCGCCGCAGAAAGTCCGCCAGGTCCCACGGATCGGCGGTCGGCCAAGGGCCTCCAAGGCCGTTGGTGAACAGCGTTCAAGTTAAATTAAGGAAGACAGACCGAAAATCTGTTCGAGATGCAATGTTGAGGTCGAGACCGTGAATCCGAGTCGCATCCTGCTGGTCGAGGACAATTTTGTATCGGCGCTGATTAACGGTGATTTCCTGCGCCAGTGCGGTTTCGACGTCACCCACGCCGCCACAGCCGACGACGCCTTTGCAATCCTCGGCGCTGGTGGCCCGCTGGACGCCCTGGTCACCGATATTCAGCTCGGACCAGGCGCCAATGGGTTCGACGTGGCGCGCGCGGCGCGCAGGGCCTATCCGGACCTGCCCGTGGTGATCACCTCCGGCGTGCGCCGCGAGCGGTTCCCGGGTGAGCTGGTCGAGGGCGCGGCCTTCCTCGCCAAGCCGTTTCATCCGCTGCAGATTCTTGAGTCTCTCGGCGCGGACCACGAGCGGGCGGTCGCTTAGGCGCCTCTTCCGACCATCAGGCGCCGACGGTCGCCTCCGCCGCCACCCGGCGATAGATCAAGGCCTCCGCCACATGCACGCGCCGCACGGCGCTCGCGCCGTCCAGGTCGGCGATGGTGCGCGACAGACGCAGGGTGCGCGACCAGCCGCGTGCGGTCAGGCCGGTGACCTCGGCGGCCTTGGCCAGCAGGGCGCGGCTGGGCTCATCCAGGGCGGCGATGGTCTCCAGCCAGCGACCCTCGGCCTGGGCGTTCAGCGCCGCGGCGCCGGAGCCTTCGCCTGCGGCCTCGGCCCGCTCGGTCTGGGCGGCGCGGGCGCGGGCGACGCGGGCGGCGGCCTGGGCGGTGCCCTCGGCCGGCGCCGGCAAGGCCATGTCGGTGGCGGTGACCGGCGGCACCTCGATCTGCAGGTCGATGCGGTCCATCAGCGGGCCGGAGACCCTGCCCTGATAGGACTGGATGCAGCGCGGCGCCCGCCCGCAGGCGCCCTTGCCCGCCCCGCCATGGCCGCACCGGCAGGGATTCATCGCCGCCACCAGCTGCACCCGCGCGGGATAGCGCACGTGGGCGTTGGCCCGAGCGACCATCACCTCGCCGGTCTCCAGCGGCGCGCGCAGCGAGTCCAGCGCCTGGGCGCTAAACTCCGGCAGTTCATCCAAAAACAGTACGCCGTTGTGGGCCAGTGACACCTCGCCCGGCTTGGCGCGGGCGCCGCCGCCGGTCAGGGCGGCCATGGAGGCCGAGTGGTGCGGGCTGCGAAACGGGCGCGCCCGGGTCAGGGCGCCGCGGGCGATCAGTCCGGCCACCGAATGGATCATCGAGGTCTCCAGCAGCTCCGACGGCGACAGCGGCGGCAGCAGGCCCGGCAGTCTCTGGGCCAGCATCGACTTGCCCGAGCCCGGCGGACCGATGAAGGCCAGGTTGTGGCCGCCGGCGGCGGCGATCTCCAGCGCCCGCTTGGCGCCCTCCTGGCCCTTGACGTCGCGCAGGTCGGCGGCGGAGGGGCCGTCGAGCACCGGGCCAGGACGGGGCTGGTCCATGATCTGGCTGCCGCGGAAATGGTTGACCAGGGCGATCAGCGAGCGCGGGGCCAGGATGCGGCAATCGCCGACCCAGGCCGCCTCCGGCCCGCAGGCCTCAGGACAGATCAGCCCCAGGCCCATGGCGCTGGCCGCCACCGCCGCCGGCAGGGCGCCGGCCACCGGGGCGATCTGGCCGTCCAGCCCCAGTTCGCCCACGGCCGCCCATTCGGTCAGGCTGTCGGGCGGGATCACCCCCATGGTGGCCATCACCGCCAGGGCGATCGGCAAATCGTAGTGCGAGCCTTCCTTGGGCAGGTCTGCGGGGGCCAGGTTGGCGACGATCCGCCGGGCCGGCAGGGCCAGGCCCAGGCTGGCGAAGGCGGCCCGCACCCGCTCACGGCTTTCGGCCACCGCCTTGTCGGCCAAGCCGACGACGGCGAAATAGACCGCCCCGCCGGTGAGCTGGACCTCGACATCCACCCGGCGCGCCTCAACGCCGTCAAAAGCCACGGTCACCACCCGCGCCACCATGCTCGCCTCCAGTGTAGTTATCCACAACTCGAGCACGTGCGGCGGCCCAGATCAAGAACAAAAAGGAAACAATCGCGGATATTGTTGTAAATCAGTCATTTGCCTGACAGAAAAGTGTAACGCGCCGCGACGAAGTCACCGGATCAACGCAACTCTGATGAGAGCGCTTCCATTCAGTTGACCACGCGGCGAGCCTCAGGCAGGTGCAGCGAGAAGGCCGGCACCTCGGCGTCGAACATGTCGCCCTGGTCGGTCAGCATCTGATAGGTCCCGCGCATCTCGCCGGACGAGGTCGGCAGGGGACACCCGGAGGTGTAGCGAAACGCCTCCTGCGGCTTCAGCCGCGGTTGTTCGCCGATCACCCCAGGCCCCGCGACCTCCTCGGTGCGGTTGAGCGCGTCGGTGATCAGCCAGCGACGCGATACCAGCTGCACGGTCTCATCGCCGCGGTTCTCGATCTCGACCGTGTAGGACCAGACATAGCGGCCCTCCAGAGGGTCGGACTGCGCCGCGAGATATTCGGTGATCACCCGCACCACCACGCCGCGGGTGGTGGCCTCATAGACCGGTTGATCGCGGATCGGGCGGCGGGGGATGCGTCTCATGCGGCGTCCAGCGCCCGGCCCAGGTCGCGCGACAGGTCGCCGGCGCCTTCCAGTCCCACCGACAGCCGCACCCAGCCCTCGGTCAGGCCGATCTCCTGGCGCTGCTCCTCGGTCATCGAGCGGTGGGTGGTGGTCGAGGGGTGGGTGGCCATCGACTTGGCGTCACCAAGGTTGTTGGAGATGTCGACGATCTTCAGCGCGTTCAGAAAACGGAACGCCGCCGCCCGGTCGCCGAGATCCAGCGCGATCAGCGTGCCGCCCCCGGCCATGGCGTTGCCGCCGCCGGTCATCTGGCGGGCGGCGACCGCATGCTGCGGATGGTCGGCGCGGCCGGGATAGCGCAGCGCGCGCACCTTGGCGTGGGCGGCCATTTCGTCGGCCAGCAGCGCCGCCGTCTGGGTCGCCCGCCGCACCCTCAGGTCCAGGGTCTCCAGGCCCTTGAGCAACACCCAGGCGTTGAACGGCGACAGGGCCGGACCTGTGTGGCGCATGATGTCCTTATAGGCCTCGTCGAGCAGGGTGGTGTCGCCGAGGATGGCCCCGCCGAGCACCCGGCCCTGGCCGTCGATATGCTTGGTCGCCGAATAGACCACGATGTCGGCGCCCAGCTGCAGCGGCTTTTGGAAGATCGGGGTGGCGAACACGTTGTCGACCACCACCTTGGCCCCGATCTCGCGCGCCAGGGCGCAGACCGCGGCGATGTCGGTGATCTCCAGCAAGGGATTGGCCGGGCTTTCGACGAAGAACACCTTGGTGTTCGGCCGAATAGCCGCGCGCCAGGCGGCGGGATCGGCGCCGGGGACCAGGGTGGTCTCCACCCCGAAGCGCGGCGCCCAATTGTTCAGAATCCAGCGGCAGGAGCCGAACATGGCCTGGGAGCCGATGATGTGGTCGCCGGCCTTGACCAGCCCGGTCAGGGCCAGGTGCACGGCGGCCATGCCCGAGGCGGTGGCGCGGCAGCCTTGCGCGCCCTCCAGCAAGGCCAGCCGGTCCTCGAACATCTTCACGGTCGGGTTGGCGTAGCGGGAATAGACAAACCCCGGCTCATCGCCGGCGAAGCGGGCGTCGGCGCTCTCGGCGCTGTCATAGACGAAGCTCTGGGTCAGGTACAGCGCCTCGGCCGTTTCGCCAAAGGCCGAGCGCGCCAGGCCGCCGCGGATCAGCCGGGTGGCGGTCTCCCAGGACTGGGGGTCTTCCAGGTCGTCGGTATCGGCCATTCGGCGCCTCGATCGCAAAGCGGGCGGCATGAAAGGCGCCGCACCGGGGCGCGTCAAGGCGCGATTGGGGAATTCATCCGCCGGGCGAGCCGGCGAGGGGGCGTGCCGCCTTGGCCTTGCGAACGATGCGACGACCGATAAGGGCGGCGCCGGCCAGGACGCTGAGGATGTAGGCCGACGACAGCACGACACCGATGATGGATATCGCAGCGTTCACCTGCTGGTCGACCTGGGGCGGCGGGGCGCCTGCCGCGCTTGGCGGCAGATCGATCTTGATTTGGATCGTCTGCACGTCGATCGGGGCGAAGGGCGCCGCGATCAAGATCAAGGTCAGCAAGACCAAGAGAGTCAGTTTCCAACGCATCATCGCCGCTCCCGCGCCGAGCGCCAGCGGTCACGCCCTGGGCGTCGCCTAGGTTCCCACATGGTACCCCTCGGAGGGCGAGACCCAGATCACGCTTTGGTCCATCTTCGGCTGGACCACCCCGTCGATGCTGACCTTGGCGATCAGGCCGTCGCCATCGGGGACGAAGCTGGTGCAGATCTCATGGCCGAACACGCCGTTGTTGAACATGGCGGTGATCTTGGCGCGGAAGCTCTGGGACTGCTCGGGGGTGGCGGCGACGCCCCCGACCGAGAAGGTGGCCTCGCTGATGTCCTCGGGCCTGACGAAACCGCACACTTGCGAGTTCTTGATGGTCACCGGGCTGACCGTCTGCATGGTGATCACTGGATCGGGCGAGATCAGCACCGTCGACGGCTCCTCCACGCCCCCGTCCAGGCTGTCGCGGAAGACGGCGATCGACCGACAGGTCTTGCGCGCCCGGTCCGGGGCGTAGCATTGCACCTTGCCCGACGACGCCGGCGCGATCGGCGGCGGCAGCGGCGCGGCCAAGGCGGAGCTCGCGAGGGCGCTCAGGGCGACGATCAGCGCGAGACATCGCATTCGGGGACCTCTTGGACGATTGGGCGACGACAACGGGCGATCTGGCTGACCGCGCGCATCAATTCGCCTGACTTTCGCGCCCGTCTGGCCTAGGCGCAAGAGGCGCCCCCTGGACACCACCCCTCGCATTGGCGAAGCATTCCGATCCATGACCGAAACGCCCCGCTTTACCGGCCCCGCCGGCATCCTGCCCTGCCAGACCATCGAGGCCCTGATCGCGGCCGGCGCCATCACGTCGCAAACCCCGTTCGCGCCCGATCAGGTGCAGCCGGCCAGCCTAGACCTGCGCCTGGGCGCGCGGGCCTGGCGGGTGCGCGCCTCGTTCCTGCCGGGCCTGGGCCGTACGGTGCGCGAGCGCCTGGGCCAGGTGTCGATGCACGCCATCGACCTGACCGGCGGCGCGGTGCTGGAGCGCGGCTGCGTCTATATCGCGCTGTTGCAGGAGCGGCTGACCCTGCCGCCGGGCCTGTGCGCGCGGGCCAATCCGAAAAGCTCGACCGGGCGGGTGGACGTGTTCGTGCGCCTGCTCACCGACCATGGCGCGGCCTTCGACGACGTGGCCAGCGGCTATGACGGGCCGCTCTATATCGAGATCGCGCCCCAGACCTTCTCGGTGCTGGTGCGGTCCGGCACCCGTCTGAACCAATTGCGGCTGAAGGCCGGCGATCCGCCGCGGCTGAGCGTGCGCGACGTCGGCGTCGACCTGACCGGCGAGCTGGCCGGCTTTCGCGCTCGCCGCCACGCCGGGGTGGTCGACCTCGATCACGAGGACGGCCACGATCCGCACGACTTCTGGGAGCCGCTGATCCCGCGCCACGGCGAGCTGCTGCTCGATCCGGGCGAGTTCTATATTCTCGCGTCGAAGGAGGCGGTGGAGATCCCGGTGCTGCAGGCGGCCGAGATGACCCCGATCGACCCGTCGGTCGGCGAGTTCCGCGTCCACTACGCCGGCTTCTTCGATCCCGGCTTCGGCACCGAGGAGGCCGGCGGCGTCGGCTCGCGCGGGGTCCTGGAGGTGCGCAGCCACGAGACCCCGTTCCTGCTGGAAGACGGCCAAACGGTGGCGCGCCTGGTGTTCGAACCGCTGACCGAGCGGCCGTCACGGCTCTATGGCGAGGGCGGTTCGCACTATCAGCGCCAGGGGTTGAAACTGTCGAAACACTTTCAGGTGTGGTGAGGCGGTAAAGGACGCTTTACATCGCGCCGCGCTTGAGTCATGTTTCCTTGTCTTTTAGACAAGGAGAGCTGACCATGATGTCTGTTGTTTCCGATCCTAACCCGTCGCCTAAGGCGAGTCCGCCGGGATGGGTCAGGCTGATTTTGACGCTTTGCGCGTCATTCGGCGCGGTGATCGGCGCGCTGATGATCGCGTTTCTGTGGGGCGGCGTCGGGGGCTGGGTCGGACTGACCGTCGTGGCCCTGGCGCTCATCGCCTGGGCTCTGTTGGTCCGCTTCTGCGGCGCGCCGGACGATTTCAGGGGTCGGCCGGCCGGGCGTCGCTATGGCCGGCGAATGGCGGTGACCATGGGCCTGATCTATCCGATTCTGTTTTTCGCCGCCCTGTGGCTCTACAAGCATGGGTGGGCGTCCGGCCCCCTCGGCTATCCGATCGCCGTCGCCCCGGCCTTGCCGCTGGTGGGGGTGTTCCTGATCCTGCAACGCTTTCTCCGCGAGGAGACCGACGAGGTGCTGCGCGCCGCGCTGATGGCGGCCCTGGTGTGGAGCGGCGCCCTGACCCTGTGCGAGGCCACCGTCTGGGGCTTTCTGGAGACCTTCGGCAAGGCGCCCAACGTCTGGATGTGGGCGGTGCCGGTGGCCTTCTTCGCCCAGCTGGGCATCACCATGCCGCTCGCCCAACGGCGGTATTCATGAAGAACCGCCTGAAGGTGCTGCGAGCCGAGCGGGGCTGGAGCCAGGCCGACCTGGCCGAGCGGCTCGACGTCTCGCGCCAGAGCGTCAACGCCATCGAGACCGGCAAGTTCGACCCCAGCCTGCCGCTGGCCTTCCGCCTGGCGCGCCTGTTCGGCCATCCGATCGAAGCGATCTTTGAGGACGAGGCGGTGGGGTAATACCACGGGCCCCTGATGTTGATCCTCGCTTCAATCCCTCCCCTTTCGTCTTGGCCGGGCTTGTCCCGGCCACCCATGCCGTGAACGGCCAGCATTCAACGCGGATGGCCGTTCGTTCATGGCATGGGTCGCCGCGACGAGCGCGGCGAGACCGGTCGGGTGGAGTCATTCACAACGGTCGTTGCTATAAGCGATGGGCCGCTGGATCTGCTCGGGGATCGAATCGCCTAGCCTGGGCCGGATGTGTTGATCTGAATGCGCCGTCACGCTATCGATCACCCACGCCCGTGGCGGATGTAGCTCAATGGTAGAGCAGGAGCTTCCCAAGCTCACGACGAGGGTTCGATTCCCTTCATCCGCTCCAGTCGCGTCAGAAACCCGGCGGCTCCCAGGGGTGCGTCAACAGCAGCTCAAAATCCATCGGCGCCTTCTGGCGGTAGTAGGTGAGCAAAGCCTGGACTTGCATGGATTGGCCAGGGAAGGCTTTGACGAACCGAGCCGCCGCGTCAGGATCAATCGCAGTCTCGGACAGCGCTCGGAACTCAAAGCCCAAATGCTTTATCCGCAAGGGGCTGTCGCCGTCGACGCCAAGGCACCGGGACAACACATAGCCGGTCAACTCGTCCTTGAACTTCTTGAACAGCAGGCCGAATTGCATGGAATTTAAATCGAAATCTGCAGAGTGTCCCACACACATCACCGTCAGCTGGCGCGCCTGATCAACCCTTGGCGACGTACGGAACGGAGCAAACACGGCTGCAATTCGGGCGGCCATCTCCGGAGGCCCTCCCGCCTTAAGCAAAGCCTGATCGAGGCCAACGAAGGCGGGCCGCCAATCATTGAAAACGTGGTCGCCTTGCTGATGAATCATGATCGGCTCCCCCGTCCGGCGCCACCTTAACAACCATCGGGGGTAGAGTCATCCTGTGCGGCGCCCTGCGATGCAGAGTTAGCCTATGGGGCGTGGGGAGGCCCTCCTGGCCGCTCCGACCAGCAGCCGCAGCGGGGTGTCGACCAGCTTAACGCGCGGCGCCGGCCAACACCGCCTCATCCAGCGACGGCGCGTAGGTCGGCGCCACGAATCCCGGACCCGCCGCCTCGAACGCCGCCCCAAGCGCCAGCAGTTTCTCCTCATCCCCGGCGGTTCCAATGAACGACAGGCCGATCGGCGCGCCGTGGGCCTCGCCCATCGGCACGCTCAGGTGCGGGTAGCCGGCCACCGCGGGGAAGGTGGTCAGGGAGGCGGGGGCATGGTCGCCGTCGATCAGATCGAAGCGCCAGGCCGCCCCGGTGGTCGGGCCGACCAGGGCGTCGAGGTGATTGTCGGCGAGCAGCTTGTCGATGCCCGCCGGTCCCGCCAGCCGCTTTTCCTCGGCCAGGGCGGCGCGATAGGCGGGATCATCGAGACCCTTGGTCTGTTCGGCCTTGAGGAAAATCTCCTGACCGAACAGGGCTGTCTCGGCGGGATGGGCGTCGTCGAAGGCGATCAGGTCGGCGAGGCTGCGGCTCTTCACACCGGCCGGCGCGGCGGCGAGGTAGGCGTTGAGGTCGGCGCGGAATTCGGTGTTCAGCACCGTGGCCTCGTCCTTGTCGATCGCGGTCTCGTCGGGCAGGCTGACCTCGATCAACACCGCGCCGGCCGCGCGCAGCCGCGCCAGCGCGGCGGCGTAGACCGGGTCGGCCTCGGCCTCGACGCCTGGCGCGAACCGCAACACGCCCAAGCGCGCGCCCTTCAGGGTCAGGCCAGCGCTATTGGCAGGGGCGCCGGACATGATCTGGAACAGCAGGGCGGCGTCAGCGACGCTGCGGGTCAAGGGCCCCGGCGTGTCCTGGCTGTGGGCGATCGGCACGATTCGGGCGGCGGAGAGGCGACCCAGGCCGGGCTTGAGCCCCACGACCCCGTTCATCGAGGCCGGGCAGGTGATCGAGCCGTCGGTCTCGGTGCCGATCGCCGCCGCAGCCAGGCCCGCGGCCACCGCCGCGGCGCTGCCGGCCGAGGAGCCGCAGGCGCTGCGGTCGAGGGCGTAGGGATTGCGCGTCAGGCCGCCGGTCGCGCTCCAGCCGCTGATCGAATGGTCGGAGCGGAAGTTGGCCCACTCCGACAGGTTGGTCTTGCCCAGGATCACCGCCCCGGCGGCGCGCAGGCGGGCGATGATCGGCGCGTCGTGGCCGGTGACGTTGGCGGCGAGCGCCAGGGAGCCGGCGGTGGTGGCCATGGGCCCCTCGGTCTCGACATTGTCCTTCACCAGGATCGCAATCCCGTGCAGCGGCCCGCGCGGACCCTTCAATCGCCGCTCGCGGTCGAGGGCGCGAGCCTGGCGCAGGGCGTCCGGATTGAGCGCGATGATCGTGTGCAGCCCGGGACCGCGATGGTCCAGCCGGGCGATGCGGGCCAGGTAGAAGCGCACCAGGGCCTCGGACGTCAGCCGCCCAGCGCTCATCTCGGCCTGGAGTTGGGCGATCGAGGCGACGTCGGGCGACGGTCCGGCGCCTGCGGCCTGGGCGACCGGCGCGACCAGCAGCGCGAGGAGGCCGATCAACAGACTCAGGCGCTTGCTCATCATTTCCAGTCTCCGGCGGGGATGCGGGCAGACTGACAGGGCGGGCCACGCGCGCAAGGCCGTTCATCGCCGATCCGCTGTTCTTGCTTGCGCCGCGCGCACGGCAGCGCCATCTGCTGTGCGAGCGCGGAGACCGATGATGTTTATCCAGACCGAAGCCACCCCCAATCCCGATGTTCTGAAGTTCCTGCCCGGCCGAGACGTGTTGGGCCAGGGCGTCGCCGAATATCGCAGCGCTGAGGAGGCGGAGGCCTCGCCCCTGGCCGAGGCCATCTTCGCCCTCGACGGGGTGCGGCGGGTGTTTCTGGGAAGCGACTTCCTGACCGTGACCCGCGAGCCTGCGGGCCTGGCCTGGCCGCAGCTGAAGGCGCCGGTGCTGGCGGCGATCATGGAGCACTACACCTCCGGCGCGCCGATGCTCTATCAGGCGCCGGCGGCGGAGGGCGCGCCCAGCGACCATGGCGACGAGGTCTATGCCGGCGACGCCGCCCAGGTGGTGGCCGAGATCAAGGATCTGCTCGACAGCCGCATCCGCCCGGCGGTGGCCCAGGACGGCGGCGACATCACCTTCGACCGGTTCGAGCCGGACACCGGGGTGGTCTGGCTGCACATGCGCGGCGCCTGCTCCGGCTGTCCGTCATCGTCGGCGACGCTGAAGTCAGGCGTTGAGAACATGCTCAAGCACTACGTGCCGGAAGTGACCCGGGTCGAACAGACGCTTTAGCGCTGGATGGGATCGGTTCGAGCCAACCCTTACCCGCTCATCCCCGCCTTCGCGGTGATGAGCGGAATTATTAAATGATTCAACCTGATGTCATCCCGCTTTAGCGGACGGACAGTCCGTCAGGGCCCCCCGCCAGAAATCGATCGAAAGCGCGCGCGTCGCCGGTTGCAGGCGCAGGATGAGGCCCCATATTGTAACCACAGTTGTTGCTAATCAACAGGAGCGATAAGCCGTGAGCCACCCCCTCGACGACGCCGGACTGGACCTGATCTTCCGCGAAGCGCGCACGCGCAACGGCTGGAGCGACGAGCCCCTGACCGAGGCCGCCATCCACGCGATCTATGACCTGGCCAAGTTCGGGCCGACCTCGGTCAATATGAGCCCGGCCCGCTTCGTCTGGGTCACCTCCGCCGAGGGCAAGGCCAAGCTCGCCGCCCTGTCCAGCGGCGCCAACGGAGCCAAGATTCTCAAGGCGCCGGCCACGGTGATCATCGGCTATGAGCCCGATTTTCACCTGACCTTGCCGCAGCTGTTTCCCCATGTGCCGAGCGCCAAGGACTGGTTCCCGGACGAGGCGGCCCGCAAAGAGGCGGCGTTCCGCAATTCGTCGCTGCAAGGCGCCTATCTGATCATCGCCGCCCGCGCCCTCGGCTATGACACCGGCCCGATGTCGGGCTTCGACAATGCGGCGGTCGACGAAGCCTTTTTTAGCGGCGCCAAGATCAAGTCGAACTTCATCTGTTCGATCGGCAAGGGCACAGACGAGAACCTGTTCCCCCGTTCGCCGCGCCTTGCGTTTGAACAGGCGAACTCGATCGTCTAACCAGGAGCGCATGCTCCGTCGGCGGTCAGTCTTCGTTTTGGGTCTGTTGCTGGCGGCGGTTGGGGGTTGCGCGCCTAAGCGCGCGCCGCCGCCGCCGCCGGTGACGCCCTATGTCGGCGGCCCGCTGATCGCGCGCGAATGGGGCGTCGGCCCCATACGCGCCGGCACCTTCTTTGAGAGCCCCCGCATCCGCGAGCTGTTCCCCAAGGCGGTGGTCAAGGACGACGTGGTCCAGATCGCCGATGATGAGACCCGCGACGTGATCACCGTCAGCCAAGACGGCGTCGAGATGCTGGAAGTGGTCGACGGCTTCTTCAATTTTCCCGGCACCGACGATCCGGAGATCGGCCGGGTGCGGCTGGTCGGCGGGCCGGTGCGCGGCGCCCATGGCGAGACCCTGGGCATGAGCTGGGCCGCCGCCGGCTTTGATCTATCGCAATGCGAGGTCGGCGCCGACCGCGACAAGAATACAGTGATCTGCGCGCATCCCGACGAGGGCGCAGTCAACTATGTGTTCGTGGCGCCGGGTTGGAGTTCCGAGGAATTTCCGCCGGAATCCTTGCTGCGCGCCAAGGGCTACCTGAAGACCATAATGTGGACCCCGTCGCGCCCTCGGCGGGTGGACTGAGCGCAACGTGAACATTCTGGCCATCGACACCTGTCTGGAAGCCTGCTCGGTGGCGGTCTGCCGGGACGGGACGGTCTTGGACCAGCGCTCGGAGGTTATGGCGCGCGGCCATCAGGAGCGCCTGGCGCCGATGGTCGCCGAGGCCATGGCCGAAGCCGGGCTTGGCTTCAACGCCCTGAAGCGCATCGCCGTCACGGTTGGGCCGGGATCGTTCACCGGCCTTCGGGTCGGCCTGGCCTTCGCCAAGGCCATGGCCCTGGCCCTCGACATTCCCTGCGTCGGCGTCGGCGTGCTTGAGGCGCTGGCGGCGAGCGCGGCCGATCGCGGCTTCGTCGCCGCCTGCGTCGACGCCCGGCGCGGCCAGCTCTATCTGCAGGCGTTCAGCGACGGTCGGGCGATCATGGCCCCCGACGCCCTGGAGCCGGAGGTCGCCGCGGCGCGCCTGGCGGAGCTTTGGCCCGGACCGCCGGGCGTTTTGGTCGGCTCGGGCGCAATTCAGGTCGCCGCCGTGCTTCCGGGCGTGACGGTGAATGATCACCTGTCCCCTGATCCAGCATCGATCGCCCGTCTGGCTCAGGCCGCGCGCACGCCTCTTGCCCCGCCACGGCCGCTCTATCTGCGAGGGCCGGACGCCAAGCTTCCGGGAGGCCTGGCCCCCGCATGAGACTACGCCCAGCCCTTGTCGCCGATCAAACGGCGCTGGCCGCCGCCCACCTTGCCTGTTTCGGCCAAGCCGCCTGGCCTGCGGATGAGTTGGCCAGCCTGCTGGCGGCGCCCGGCGGCTATGGCTTGGTCGCCGAGACTTCTAAGGTCGAGCCTCCTCTGGCCGGACTGATCGTGTGCCGCACGATCGTCGAGGAGGCCGAGATCTTGACCCTGGCCGTGGCGCCCGCGCATCGACGCGCCGGCCTGGGACGCGCGCTCCTGGAGGCCGCCGCCGAGCTGGCCGCCGCGGCCAGCGCTCAATCGATGTTCCTCGAGGTCGCCGCTGACAACGACCCGGCGATCGCGCTCTACGAGTCTGCGGCGTTCGAGCCGGTCGGGCGGCGGCGATCCTACTACGCCAAGGGTCGGGCCGAGCCAATCGACGCGCTTGTCTATCGTCGCGCGCTTAACAGAAGTCGCACTTGAGCCTATGGTGACCAACATGACCTCCCTCGGAGCCCACGTCTTGGATCGTATCGAGAAGCTTTGCGTCGATCGAGGCATGCGAATGACCGATCAGCGTCGGGTGATCGCGCGCGTTTTGTCCGGCGCCCATGACCATCCGGACGTGGAGGAGCTCTATCGCCGCTCGCACAGCATCGATCCGCATATCTCCATCGCCACCGTCTATCGCACCGTGCGGCTGTTCGAAGAGGCCGGGATCATCGCCCGCCACGACTTCCGCGACGGGCGCTCGCGCTATGAAGAGGCGCCGGACGTGCACCATGACCATCTGATCGACATGAAGACCGGCCGGGTGGTCGAATTCATTGACGACGAGATCGAGGCGCTGCAGGCCGCCATCGCCCGCCGGCTTGGCTACCGTCTGGTCGATCACCGGCTGGAGCTCTATGGCGTGCCGACCGAAGAGGCCGAGGGATCGGCTTGAACCGTCCTTCGCCGCTGATCACCGCGCCATGAGCAAGCCTGCAGCGCCTGTCAGGCGCCTGTTCATCAAGACCTATGGCTGTCAGATGAACGTCTATGACAGCGAGCGCATCGCTGACGTGCTGCGCCCGCTGGGCTACGCCCTGGCGGACGAGGCCGAGGGCGCCGATCTGGTGGTGCTCAACACCTGCCACATCCGCGAGAAGGCCGCCGAAAAGGTCTATTCAGAGCTGGGCCGGCTGAAGGCGATGAAGCAGCGCAAGGCGCAGGCCGGCGGCGCCATGACCATCGCCGTGGCCGGCTGCGTGGCCCAGGCCGAGGGCGCCGAGATCATGCATCGTCAGCCGGCGGTCGACCTGGTGATCGGACCGCAGTCCTATCACCGCCTGCCCGAGATGATCGCCCGCGCCCACCGGGCCAGCGGCGAGCGGCTGAGCGCCGATTTCTCGCCGGAGGAAAAGTTCGACGCCCTGCCCAAGGCCCGCGGGGTCAGCGGCTACACCGCCTTCCTGACCGTGCAGGAGGGCTGCGACAAGTTCTGCACCTTCTGCGTGGTGCCCTACACCCGCGGCGGCGAATATTCGCGGCCGGCGGCGGCGATCCTCGCCGAGGCCGAGGGGCTCGCCGCCCAGGGCGTGCGCGAGGTCACGCTGCTGGGTCAGAACGTCAACGCCTATGCCGGCGAGGGCGGTCTGGCCGGCCTGATCCGCCGCCTGGCCCAGATCCCTGGCCTGGACCGGATCCGCTACACCACCAGCCATCCGCGCGACATGGACGAGGCGCTGATCGCCGCCCACGGCGAGGTGGCGGCCCTGATGCCCTATCTGCACCTGCCGGTGCAGTCGGGCGCCGACCGGGTGTTGAAGGCGATGAACCGGGGCCATGACGCCGATCATTATCTGCGGCTGGTCGAGCGCATCCGCGCCGCGCGGCCGGATCTGGCCCTGTCCGGCGACTTCATCGTCGGCTTTCCCGGCGAGACCGAGGCCGAGTTCCAGGCCACCCTCGACCTGGTGCGCGAGGCCCGCTACGCCTCAGCCTTCGCCTTCAAATATTCGCGTCGTCCCGGCACGCCGGCCGCGGCCCTGCCCGGTCAGGTCGATGAGGCGGTGAAGGAGGATCGACTGGCCCGGCTGCTCGATCTCCTGGGCGCGCAGCAGGAAGCCTTCAACGCCGCCCTGGTCGGCCGCAGCGTGCCGGTGCTGTTCGAGCGCGCCGGCCGCCGCCCCGGCCAGGTGGTCGGGCGCAGCCCCTATCTGCAGCCGATCCATATTCCCGGTCCGGCCGGCCTGATCGGCCAGATCGCGCCCGTGGCGGTCAGCGCGGCCACCCGCGGCAGCCTGACCGGCGTGCTGGCCGCCCAGCCCACCCCTCTGTCCCTGCTGGAGCCGGCTTGAGCCGCGACACCCGAGAATTCCTGCCCTTGTCCGACGCCGCCGTGCGCGCGGTCGGCGGGCCCAACAGCCGCCATGCGGCGCTGCTGGAGGACGCATTTCATGTGCTGCTGGAGACCCCCGGCGGCGGCGTCTCCCTGACCGGCGACTCAGCGGCCCGGGCCGGCGCCAAGCGGGCGGTGCAGTCGATCGCCAATCGGGCCGACGCGGGTGCCGAGGTCACCGAGGCCGACGTGCGTCTGGCCGCCTCCGCCGCCCGGCGCGGCGAGGCGCCCACCGGCGCTGGCGGTGAGCTGCCGCATGGTCGCCGCGGGACGATCGCGCCGAAGACCGCGGCCCAGGCCCGCTATCTGGACCTGCTGGCGCGCCACGCCCTGGTGTTCGGCATGGGGCCGGCGGGGACCGGCAAGACCTTCCTGGCCGTGGCCCATGGCGCGGGCCTGCTGCTGCGCGGCGAGGTCGACCGGCTGATCGTCACCCGCCCGGCGGTGGAGGCCGGCGAGCGGTTGGGCTTCCTGCCTGGCGACATGAATGAAAAGGTCGATCCCTATATGGCCCCAGTCTGGGAGGCCCTGTCCGACATCCTGGGCGCCGAGCAGCTGCGGCGCCGGCGCGAGAAGGGCGAGATCGAGGTGGCCCCGATCGCCTTCATGCGTGGCCGCACCCTCAACCACGCCTTCGTCATCGTCGACGAAGCCCAGAACGCCTCGCGCCTGCAGATGAAGATGGTGCTGACCCGCCTGGGCGCCGGGGCGCGGATGGCGGTGACCGGCGATCCGAGCCAGGTTGATCTGGTCAATCAGGCCGACAGCGGCCTGTCCCACGCCGTGCGCCTGCTGGAAGGCGTCGAGGACGTGGCCGTGGCTCGGTTCGAGGCCGCCGACGTGGTGCGTCATCCCTTGGTCGAGCGTATCGTCAAGGCCTATGACGCCGACACCAGTGCGCGGCGCCCTTGAGCGGTTCCAATCCCTTGGCCGATCCGCACACCCTGATCGAGGTCGAGGTCGAGGCCGATGACTGGGCCCTCGCCTTGCCCGATCCCGCCGCCCTGGCCCGCGCGGCGGGCGAGGCGGCGCTGGCTGCGGCGAACCGGACCGGCGGGGTGGTGGTGCTGCTGACCGACGACGACGAGGTGGCCGCGCTCAACAGCCAGTTTCGTGGCAAAGCCGGGCCGACCAATGTGCTGTCCTTTCCGGCCGCCGCCAATTCGCAGGATCATCTGGGCGACGTCGCCCTGGCCAGCGGTGTCTGCGCCCGCGAGGCCAAGGCCCAGGGCAAGCGCCTGGCCCACCACCTGCAACATCTGGTGGCCCATGGCGTGCTGCATCTTCTGGGCTATGATCACCAGACCGAGTCGGAGGCGGTGGCGATGGAGGCGCTCGAGCGCCGGATAATGGGCGATCTCGGCGCGCCGAATCCCTATCAATCCGAGGGCGAGGACCAGGACCGGGGCGATGGCCGATAGCGACCATGGCCGGACCCGGCCCAGCCGCGGGCTGCGCGCCCTGTTTCGCAGATTGCGTCGCCGGGGCGAGCCTAGCCGGGCGCACGAGGCCGAGCCGACGCACGCCGATGGGTCGGTGGACATTGTCGATCAGGCCCAGGCCTTCAAGACCTTGCGGGTGGACGATGTGATGACGCCCCGCGCCGACATTGTCGCCGTGGAGATCGCCACCCCGTTCGAGGATCTGCTGGCCCGCTTTCTCGAGGCCGAACATAGCCGCATGCCGATTTATCGCGAAACGCTGGATGATCCGGTCGGCCAGGTCCACGTCAAGGACGTGTTCAAGATGCTGGTCGACGACCGCTTGCGACCAGCGCCCGAGGAGCCGGTGCTGGGACGATTGCGCCGCGAGATCCTCTACGTTCCGGGCTCAATGCGCGCGGCCGACCTATTGCTGAAAATGCAGGCCAGCCGAATCCATATGGCCCTGGTGATCGACGAGTTCGGCGGCACAGACGGGGTGGTGACGCTGGAGGACCTGATCGAGGCGGTGGTCGGCGATATCGACGACGAACATGACGAGGCCGCCCGCGCCCAGGTGGTGGCCCGCGCCGGCGGGATCTATGAGGCCGACGGCCGCGCCCCGCTGGAGGACCTCGAGGCGGTGCTCGGCGGCGATCTCGCGCCCGAGGACCTGGACGAGGACATCGACACCGTGGCCGGCCTGGTCAGCGCCCTGGCGGGGCGGGTGCCGCAGCGCGGGGAGGTGATCAGCCATCCACGTGGCTTTGATTTCGAGATCACCGACGCCGACCCGCGCCGGGTCAAGCGGGTGCGGGTGCGGCCGGCGCCGCGGCCCGACGAGGTCGCCACGTCCGGTCAGGTTGGGCCCGCGCCCGTCGCCGTCCCGTCCGAGTCCGCGGAACCCTGATGGCCCGTCCGACGGCTTTTCCGACCAAGGGCCCGGCGATCGTCGCCCTGTCCCTGCTCGCCGGGGCGCTGCCGGCGATCGCCTTTCCGCCGTTCGGATTCCTGCCGGGGCTGCTCGGCTACGGGCTGATGCTGCGGCTGATCGATGTGGCGCCGCCGGAGCGCCCGCTGCGAAGCGCCTTCTGGCGCGGCTGGTTGGCGGGGCTGGCCTATTTCCTGATTTCGACCTGGTGGGTGTTCGAGGCCTTTCTGGTCGATGCGAAAGAACAGGCCTGGATGGCGCCGATCGCGGTGGGCCTGCTGGCCGCGGGCCTTGGCCTGTTCTGGGGTCTGGCGGGGCTGGCCTACCGCGCGCTCAGGCCCCAGGGCGCCCTGAGGCCGCTGGTGTTCGCCGGCTGCTTCTGCCTGCTCGAGTGGCTGCGTGGGCATGTCTTGACCGGCTTTCCTTGGGATCTGGCGGGCGAGACCTGGCGCGCCGGATCGGCGCCGTCTCAGGCCGCAGCCCTGGTCGGCGCCTATGGTCTGGGCTGGGTGACCGTGGCGGCCTGCGCGGCGCCCGCCCTGTTGGCCGATGCGACCCGTCCACGTCGCGCCTGGTTCGCGGCGGGACTGGGCGTCGCGACGATCGCCGGCCTCTACGCCTATGGCCTCGACCGACTGAGCGCCGCTGCGCCCACCCGGCCTGACGCGCCGATCGTGCGTGTGGTCCAGGCGCGCGTGGAGCAGGAGAACAAGTACGACGTCCAGATGCTGCAGGACATCCTGCAGCGCTATGTCACCCTGACCGCCCGGCCGGCGGCGCGGACGCCGGCGGTGGTGATCTGGCCGGAAGGCGCCATTCCGGCCTCGGCCAACGACTATCTGGCCGATGGAACCTGGACCAAGGCCATGGTCCTGGGCGCGCTGCAGCCCGGCCAGACCCTGCTGGTCGGCGCCTACCGGGTCAGCGGGACCGCGGATCGGCCGGTCTATTACAACACCCTGCTGGCGCTGAGAAAACAGGACGACGACCTGTTGACCACCGCGGTCTATGACAAGTTTCGCCTGGTGCCGTTCGGCGAATACATGCCGATGGACCGGCTGATGACCAAGATCGGGTTCAAGGCCTTGACCCACTCCGGCGACAGTTTCTCGCCGGGGCCGGGGCCGCGGTCGATCGTGACGCCCGGCCTGCCCAGGGTCCAGCCGCTGATCTGTTATGAAAGCCTGTTTCCCGGCTTCACCCGCGCTGCGGCGCGCAAGGACGGCCGGGCGGCCTGGATCGTCAATGTGTCCAACGACGCCTGGTTCGGCCACACCTATGGCCCGGTCCAGCATCTCAACCTGGCCAGCTATCGGGCGATCGAGGAGGGGTTGCCGGTGGTGCGCGCCACCCCGACGGGCGTCTCCGCGGTGATCGACGCCTATGGACGGATCGCGCCGGGCGCGCAACTGGGCAGCGAGATGATGGGCGTCATCGACGCGCCGCTTCCGGCCGCCCTGGCCTCAACCCCCTTCGCCGCCCACGGGGAGAGCCTGTTTTGGTTAATGATTTTGGTTTCGGCGGTGTCCGCCGCCGCAGCCTATCGTCGCAGGTTCAGAACGCCGCGCCAAATCAGGTGACAGACGCGAAAAAATCGATCAAAGAGCACTGTTACGCTAGCCAATCGACTCAAACAAGAGAGTGCGCCGTATCATGACGACAGGGACGGATATCGATCGATCGCCCAACCCCATCGATGTCCATGTCGGATTGCAAGTGCGACTGAGACGCAAAGAGCTCAAGATCAGTCAGGAGAAGCTGGCCGAAACCTTGGGTCTGACTTTCCAGCAGGTGCAAAAATACGAGCGCGGGGCCAATCGGATCAGTGCGTCAAAGCTCTACGAGATCGCAAGGACCTTGCGAGTGCCTATCGGATGGTTCTTCGAAGGGCTCACCGATCCGTCGGCCGGTCGTGACGCTTCGGCGAACGTCACGGGTCCCGCCTACGCCCATGACTTCCTCCTGACCCAGGAGGGCGTCGACCTGGCCAATCTGTTCCCGCGCATCGGTCAAAAGCGCGTCCGTCGCCGGCTTGTGGATCTGGTCCGCTCGCTGGCCGACGAAGATGAAGGCGATTCCACCTCGGCCTGACACACGGCCGCTGGATTTAACCTTCGCCCATGGGGGGATGAGAGGCGACGCACTCTCGGATGAGCCTGAACCGTCCCTAACCCTTCGCCCTCCCGGGCTTCGCCAGGCCCTTGTCTCTGCGTTCGGCAGAGGTGTTCTCTCGACGCCCGCAGTTCAGCCCGCGCAACAAGCCCCGCCGCAGATCACTTGCGGATATAAGCATATCTTTATATGGTGCTCCCATCCTGTGAAACGCGACCTGGAAGGTCGTTGTCGCCTGCGCCCATGGAGCTGCCCACTTGGCCCGATCTTCCTACCTGTTCACCAGTGAATCCGTCTCCGAAGGTCATCCGGACAAGGTCGCGGACCGCATCTCCGACACGGTGGTCGACGCCTTCCTGGGCGCCGATCCGTTCGCCCGCGTGGCCTGCGAGACCCTGGTGACCACCAATCGCATCGTGCTCGCCGGCGAGGTCCGCGGGCCCGACGGCGTGGTCGAGGGGCTCGAGGACAAGGTCCGCGCGGCGATCAAGGACATCGGCTACGAGCAGGAAGGCTTCCACTGGAAGAACGCCTCCTATGAGTGCCACTTGCACGCCCAGTCGGCGGACATCGCCATGGGGGTCGACGCCGACGGCAACAAGGACGAGGGCGCCGGCGACCAGGGCATCATGTTCGGCTACGCCACCAACGAGACGCCGGAGCTGATGCCGGCGACCTTGCAATATTCTCACAACATCCTTCGCACCCTCGCCGCAGCCCGCCACTCCGGCGAGCGCCCGGAGTTGGAGCCTGACGCCAAGAGCCAGGTCACCCTGCTCTACGAGAACGGCAAGCCGGTGCGCGCCACCTCGATCGTGCTGTCCACCCAGCACAAGCAGGGCTTCACCCCCAAGGACGTCCATGCCCTGGTCGAGCCCTATATCCGCGCCGTGCTGCCGGATGGCTTCATCACCGAAGACACCGAGTGGCTGGTCAATCCGACCGGCAACTTCGTCATCGGCGGCCCGGACGGCGACGCCGGCCTGACCGGTCGCAAGATCATCGTCGACACCTACGGCGGCGCATCGCCCCATGGCGGCGGCGCCTTTTCGGGCAAGGACCCGACCAAGGTCGACCGCTCCGCCGCCTATGCCTGCCGCTACCTGGCCAAGAACGTGGTCGCCGCCGGCCTGGCCGAGCGCTGCACCATCCAGATCGGCTACGCCATCGGCGTGTCGCATCCGCTCAGCTTCTATGTCGACCTGCACGGCGCCGACACCATCGACCCGGCCAAGCTGGAGACGGTGCTGCCCCAGCTGATCGGCGGCGCCACCCCCCGCGCGATCCGCGAGCACTTGAAGCTGAACCGCGCCATCTACGCCCGCACCGCCGCCTACGGCCACTTCGGCCGCACGCCGGAGGCTGACGGCGGCTTCTCCTGGGAAGCCACCGACCTAGTCGGCGAGCTGAAGGGCCTGGCCTAACCGCGGCGCTAAGTGTGGTGACCTGACCCTAAGTGAACCCTTGCCCCTCGATAGGGGAAGGGCGGGGTTGGGGGTGATCGCGCTGTGAATGAGGATAGGTCGAGGAAGGCGTCTCCCGTTTTCTTTCCTTCACCACCGAGGGCGCACCCCCACTCCAACCTCTCCCCCATCGAGGGGGAGAGGCTCTCGGATGACGCGGCGCCGAATCCGAGATCCCGCGAAACCGCCGTCGCGGTGGCGAAGGGGTCCCTACGATCAGCCGCGCACGCGACATATCGTTCATGTCCAGTTATGGCTGTCGCCATGTCCGACGACCAGCTCGATCACGCCGCGACCGACCACGGCCCTTTGCGAACCTACGGCCGCATCAAGGCGCGGCCGATCAAGCCGCGCCAAGCGCAGCTGCTGGACAGCCTGGCGCCGCGGATCGCCATTCCTCACGGCTCGCTCGACCCACGTGCGTTAAAGCCCGACGCGGCCGAGGTCTGGCTGGAGATCGGCTTCGGCGGCGGCGAGCACATGGCCGGCCAGGCGACGCTGCGCCCCGACGTGCTGATCCTCGGGGTCGAGCCGTTCCTCAATGGCGTGGCCAGCGCCCTGCGGCATGTCGAGGAGGCGCAGCTGGACAATGTTCGCATCCGCCAGGGCGATGCGCGCCAGGTGCTGGCCGATCTGGCGCCGGCCAGTCTGGATCGGGTGTTCATCCTGTTTCCCGATCCCTGGCCCAAGACGCGGCACCACAAGCGGCGACTGATTCAGGACGACACGATCGCCGCCCTGGCGCGCGCGTTGCGCCCCGGAGGTCGACTGCGCTTCGTCACCGACTGGAAGGCCTACGCCGCCTGGACCCTGGAGCGGCTCACGCGCGCACCGCAATTTCGCTGGACCGCCGAAGCTGCAAACGACTGGCGCGTACCGCCAGCCGACCACCTGACCACCCGCTATGAGACCAAGGCGCTGGGTGACTGCGCGCCGATCTTCCTCGACTTCGAACGGGTCTGATCCCGTCGCGTCTATTACGGAGAGTATCGATGATCGTTCGGATCGGCCTGCTCGGCGCCTCGCGCATCGCGCCCAAGGCGATCATCGCCCCAGCCCAGGCGCGCATCGACGCCCAGATCACCGTGGTCGCCGCGCGCGACCTCGGCCGCGCCCAGGCCTACGCCCAGGCGCACGAGATCGCGCACGCGGTCGAAGGATATGACCAATTGTTCGGGCGCGACGACGTCGATCTGATCTACTGCGCCCTGCCGCCAGCGGGCCACCTGGCGCCCTGTCTGGCCGCGCTGAAGGCCGGCAAGGCCCTGCTGGTCGAAAAACCCTTCGCCATGAACGCGGGCGAGGCGGCGCAGATCGTCGCGGCGGCCGAGGCGGCCGGCCGCCCGGCGATGGAGGCCTTCCACTACCGGTTCCACACCATGTTCCTGCGCGCCCTGGATATCGTGCGTGAGGGCCGGCTCGGGCGGATCGTCCGCGCCGAGGGTCTGTTCGACGCGGCGATTGACCGTGGTCCGGGACAGCTGCGCTGGGATCCCGCCCAGGGCGGCGGCGGGACCATGGATCTGGGCTGCTATGTGATCCACGCCCTACGCGTCCTGATCGGCGCCGAGCCCGCGCTGATCGCCGCCCATGCGGAGCTGGTGGGCGGCGTCGACGTGGCCATGCGCGCCGATCTGGCCTTCCCCGGCGATATCCCGGCCACCGTCTCCAGCGCCATGAGCGGCGCGCGGGCTGACTGGATCCTGCTGGAGGGCGAACACGCCACCTTGCGGCTGGAGCGCTTCGTCTCGCCCCAGCAGGGCGGGGTCCTGACCCTGACCTCCCCGCGCGGCGAACATCGCGAGCTGGCCGACGGCCCATCCAGCTACGACGCCCAACTGGCCCACGTGGTCGAGGTGATGCGCGGCGAGGTCCCGCCCCTGACCGGCGGCGAGGACGCGGTGGCCAATATGACGGTGATCGACGCGATGCGACGGGCGGTGGGGATGAGCCTGGGGTAGGGGCGGCGGCCTACGATCACGAGATAGGTCTAGATTTTTCCCGCTCATTCCCGCGAAAGCGGGAACCTAGGTTTTATGTTTCTTTGGCCAGGCTACGACCTAGGGGCGACCACCATGGCTGGGCTTGCAGGGGCTCGCCATGCCGTTTCGAGCTTGACGGGCCAGGACCATTCGCAAACCCTCCGTGCGACGCGGGCCATCGACCGCCGCACCAATTGCCGAAAGGATGACCGTGGCCAACCCCGATCGCCCACAAGCATCCCGCTTCGTCAACACCTCGATCGACGTCAAGGTCAGGCTGGGGGCGATGTGGGCCTCGGTGATGGCCTGTTACCTGTACGGC
>Ga0302196_10000118_pt1 | contig 78136 bp, 61 predicted proteins | sample II_Bog_N1_3_FD_198794 | JGI IMG/M metagenome (GOLD analysis project Ga0302196, IMG submission 198794) | Peat permafrost microbial communities from Stordalen Mire near Abisko, Sweden - II_Bog_N1_3 | ecosystem: Environmental > Terrestrial > Soil > Wetlands > Peat | place: Sweden: Abisko... | reverse complement strand
CACGCACAAGTTCCGCGGCGACCGCGGACAGATCCGCATGCAGTCGGCCTTCGCCGCGCTGCAGATGCTCCGCGAAGCGCTGGGCGTCCCCTCTTTCCCGCGCCACGAGCGCGCCGCCGGAGCCTCGCGATGAGCACGACGCCGTCTGCCCTGAACGCCGCGCAGCCGCGCTGGGCGCGGTTCGCCGCGCGCTACCGCACCGAGCTGCTCCTCTTTGCGTTCACCTTCTTCGCCTACGCGCTCTCCAGCTGGGGAATGTTCTGGCACCAGTCGCTCGCGCCGCAGTTCGTCTGGCAGGCCGACGGATTCCTCCACGGCCACCTCGATGTGCAGAAGCCGCCGAACCTGAACGACTGGGTCTTCCAAGAGGGCCGCTGGTACTCGTCGTTCCCGCCGTTCCCCGCGGTGGTGATGATGCCGCTGGTCGCGCTCTGGGGCCTGCGCTTCAACGACACCGTCTTCACCATCCTCTTTGCGTCGCTCAACGTCGCGCTCGTCTACCGCTTCCTGCGCGAGCTGGCCGCGCAGGGCGAGGAGCTCCCGGCCGCTCCTGGCGCGGCTGCGCGCGATTCGGTCGACCATGCCTGGCTGGCGCTGCTCTTCGGATTCGGCACGCTCGCGTGGAGCTGCGCCATCCGCGGCGAGGTCTGGTTCACCGCCGAGACCCTCGGCGTCACGCTCACGCTCTGCTACCTGCTCGCCTCGATGCGCGCGCGCAGCCCGCTCGTCGCTGGATTCGCGCTCGGCTGCGCGACCATCACCCGCACGCCGCTGGCGTTCTCGATCGTCTTCTTCGTGCTCGAGGCGCTGCTCTCGCCCGCGCCTGGCGCGGCCGCGAGCGATCCGGCCAGCAAGAAGCGCGGCGACAAGAAGAGCAGCTCGCGCGAAGCCGCGCCAGACACGCGCGAGATTCCGCGCGCGACGCTCGCCGCGATTCGCGACGCGCTGGCGAATCCGGCGCAGCGCGCGCTCGCGTTCCGGCGCCTCGCGCTCTTCGCGCTCCCGCTCGCGCTGATCGGCGCGCCGATGGCCTGGATGAACTACGCGCGCTTCGGCGACGTGGGCGAGTTCGGCCACAGCCACCTCTACATGAACCGCGTCAACGAGCAGGTCGCGAAGTTCGGCCTCTTCAACTACGCGTACCTCGAGCGCAACCTGCACGCGGCCTTCACGCGCCTGCCGCTGCTCGAGCTGCACCCGTTCAAGCTCGGCTTCGACGGCCACGGCATGAGCCTCTTGGTCACCACGCCGCTGTTTCTCTATCTGCTCTGGCCGCTGCGGACGCCGCGCATCACCCGCGCGCTCTGGCTCACCGTCGCCGCCGTCGCGCTGCCCGGCTTCTTCTATCAAAACGATGGCTACTTCCAGTTCGGCTTCCGCTTCTCACTCGACTACACGCCGTACCTCTTCGCGCTCCTGAGCCTGGGCGCGCGGCCGCTCAACGGACTGTTCTGGGCGGCCGGGTTCATCGGCGTCGCGGTGAACGCGTGGGGCGCGGTCGTGTTCAATCGATTCTTTTGATTTCCTTCGATACATTTTTGAGCGGCGGCGCGTTCTAGAGCTGTGACCGCCTTGCGCTCCGCCCAGACCGACGCCGCTGCGCTCGCAGAGGCGCCTGCGAAGGCCTCGCGCGCAGAGTGGGATCGGCTCGTCGCGCAGCACGATCGGGCGGTGCGCGTGGCGCTGCTCGCGCGCGGCATCCGCGCCGATCGCTCGCGGGACCTCGCGCAGTCTGCGTGGGCGACGCTCTGGGAGCGCTTCTGCGCGGGGCGCATCGAGCGCCTCGAGCTGCCCGGGCTCGCCATCCAGCAGGCCTGGTTTCTCTCGCTCGCCGAGTCGCGCCGCGCCAGCGCGAGCGGCGCGCAGGAGCTCTCGCCGCAGCTCTCCTCGACGCTCGCCGATCCCGCGCCTGGAGCAGACGGGCGCATCTTCGCGCGGCAGCAGCTCGACCGCGTCCGCCGCGAACTGGAGAGCTGCCCGGCGAGCGCGCGCGAGGTCTTCTTCCTCGTGCACGGCACGTCGGCTCTCTCGCACGCGGACGCCGCGGAGAAGACCGGCCTGTCTGTCCAGCGCGTGCGGCAGATCCTCTGCGAGCTGCGCGCGCGCTTGCGCCCTGTCCTGGAGGAGTCGCCATGAGCGATCAAATCGACGCACCCCACGCGACCGCCGCGGAGCTCGACGCGTATGTCGTCGGTTCGCTCGAGGGCGCGGAAGCGATGCGCCTCGAAGATCATGCCGCCGTCTGCGATCGCTGCGCCCGCGCGCTCGAGAACGCCGCAGCGCTGGAGCAGACGCTCGCGCAGGCTGCGCGCGCGCTGGAGCCTCGACGTCCAGATGCGTGGAGCACCAAGGCGGAGCTTCCGGCGCGCTCGAGATCGACTGCGCGCCGCGCCGCATTCGTGGCGATGGCTGTCGCCGCTTCGCTGCTTCTCGCGGTTGCGCTGACGACGTCTCGCGGTCGCTCGAACGACGTGCGCATGCCCACGGCGCCGCAGCTGTCGTTGAACGCTGCGCCGTCGGTCGCCTCGTTGGAGGCGGCGCCGCTGGCGATGAACCGAGCGCCACCACGGATGGCGCCGGATGAAGACCCAAGAGCTCTCGTCGATGAGCCCATGTTTGAGCCGTCCGCACATTCGATCCAGCGGCGCATGGATGGCGCTCCCTTTTCCCTTTCACTTGAAAACCCTGGAGCCATGCCATGAAGCTGCCGACTCGAGTCGTCGCCGCCCTGTTCGCCCTGGCGATCCCATCCCTCGCGTTCGCCGAGCTGCCGACCGGCTGGCAATCGGGGGGATGGAAGCACGAAGGCTCCTTCGAGATGACACGCGACCCCTCGGTGCAGTTCGAGGGCAAACCGGCGATCGTCATCCGCTCGCGGCCCGACTACACAAAGGGCGAAGGAACAATTTGGAACTGGTTTGTCGCGGACCACTATCGCGGCAAGCGCCTCCGGTTCTCCGCGATGCTCAAGACCACCGACGTCCAGCAGCACGCGGGCCTCTATATGGCGGTGAGCAAGGCCGACTCGAGCAAGGCGAACGAGACGATCCTTCGCTTCGACAACATGGTGCGCCGTGCGCATGGCGACGACTCGGTGAAGGGAACGACGAGCTGGAAGAAGATGGAGATCGTGCTCGACATCCCTCCCGAGTCCGACAACATCTCCATCGGCTTCTTCCAGACCGGCCCCGGCGCGACCTGGTTCGCGCAGCCGGACGTCGAAGAGGTCGACAAGAGCGTCCCCGTCACCAGCGAGGACGACGAGCCGGTGAAGCGTCCGCTTGCCCCGCAGATCAACCTCGGCAAGTGACGGGCGAGCGATGAACCTTCCTCTTCGGATGACGGCGCTGGCGATCTCATCGCTCGCAGTCTCTGCCTGCATCACGGCGCGCTCGAGCGAAAACTCCTCCCAGGCGAACGCGCCGGTCGCCGCCACCGCCGACGGGCGCACCGACCTCGGCCACATCGAGGTCATCGCCGAGCCCTGGGGCAACCGCTTTCCCTTTACGTTCCACCTCCAGACCCAGCGCATCGCGATGAGCTCGCCGGGCAACTCGGTCTCCTTCGACATCGCGCTCGGCAGCGATGGCTGCCTGCATGGCGCGGTTGCAGGACAGCCGCTGGTCGATCTCTGCCCCACGTCCGCGGCCTCAACCGATCCGCCCGGGAGCCATCGTTGGCGCAGCGCGGACGAGCGCGGGACGTTCAGCGCGGTGATGAGCGCCGATGGCGCGTCGCTCGCGATCGAAGCGGGCCGCTCGCGCGGCCTGTTTGAGCTCGGCGAAGGCCCCGCGGTCGACGAGCTGCGCCGCCATCCGGAGCTGCTCGGCATCGCTTTCCTCTTCGGCCCCATGCCGCCCACGGTGGGCTTCGGCGATCGCGCAGACATCGACTTCCACTACCGGATCGCGCAGCAGGGGAGCGCTAGCGCCAGGCAGCCGGGCGCTCGGAGCGCGCCGCAGCTCGACCTCTCGCTGTAGCCCAGCGCGCTGCCGACACATCGCAACGCCGCGTCGGGAACCGGCCCGGCGCGGCGTTGCGCTTTTTGCGGTCTGCGTGCTTCAAGCCTCCGCCGCCGCCTGCGTCGGGATGGGCGCGGCGCTCACCAGCATCGACTCGCGGAGATTCTTCTCGAGCACCGCGGCGAGCTCGTGATTTCCGCGCAACGAATCGGCAGCTTTGTCGCGCCCGGGCCCCAGCCGCTCGCCCGCCACGCTGAACCACGCGCCGCTCTTTTCGACCAGCCCGCGCTCGGAGCCGAGGTCGAGCAGCTCATGCGCCTTGGAGACGCCCGCGCCGTAGAGCATGTCGAACTCCGCTTCGCGGAACGGCGGCGCCATCTTGTTCTTCACCACCTTCACGCGCGTGCGGTTGCCGACCGCGGTGTCGCCCTCCTTGAGCGCGCCGATGCGGCGGATGTCGAGCCGCACCGAGGCGTAGAACTTGAGCGCGTTGCCGCCGGTGGTCGTCTCCGGGTTGCCGAACATCACGCCGATCTTCATGCGGATCTGGTTGATGAAGATCACCGTCGCGCCATTGCGCGAGATGACCGCGGTCAGCTTGCGCAGCGCCTGCGACATCAGGCGCGCCTGCAGGCCCATGTGCTGATCGCCCATCTCGCCCTCGATCTCCGCCTTGGGCACCAGCGCGGCCACCGAGTCGACGACCACCAGATCGACCGCGCCCGAGCGGACCAGCGTCTCGGCGATCTCGAGCGCCTGCTCGCCCGTGTCGGGCTGGCTGATGAGCAGCTCGTCGAGCTTCACGCCCAGCTTCTTCGCGTAGCCCACGTCGAGCGCGTGCTCTGCGTCGATGAACGCCGCGACGCCGCCCTGGGCCTGGATCTGCGCGATCGCTTGCAAGGACAGCGTGGTCTTGCCCGACGACTCGGGACCGTAGATCTCGACGACGCGGCCGCGCGGCAGGCCGCCCACGCCGAGCGCGAGATCGAGGCCGATCGACCCGGTGGGGATGACCGCCACCGGCTGCGCTTGATCGGCCCCGTCCATGCGCATCACCGAGCCTTTGCCGAACTGCTTCTCGATGGCGCCCATCGCGGCGGCGACGGCCTTCAACTTCTCGGACAGCTTGCTCATTGGATCCTCCGGTGGGTGCTGCGTGGGTGTTCTCGCGAGCCCGTTTGCTCGAGAGTCGGGGGCGCGGCGGCCGGACGCGGCGCGCGCGAAGGGGAGGTCTCGGGAGGCAGCTCGGGGCCGCGGGCCTCGGGATCGAAAGGGCGATCGAGGCAGCGCAGCTGCACCGCCTCGCCGACGTGGCGCTTCTCCACCCGTGCGTCGCCCGCGAGATCGGCGAGCGTGCGCGAGATCTTCAAGATGCGATCGTGCGCGCGCGCCGAGAGGCCCAAGCCCTGGATGGCCTGCGCGATCATCGCCCGCGCCTCCTCGTCGGCGTTGCACAGCTCGCGCAGGATGCGCCCGTGCAGCTGGGCGTTGCAGCGCAGCGCCGCCGCGTCGGGCAGGCGCAGGCGTGCGAGCCGCGCGGCCTGCACTTCGCGCGCGGCCACCACGCGCGCGCGCACCGACGCGCTCGGCTCGCCGTCGAGCGGGCCCATCAGATCGCGCGGGCCCAGTGCGGGCGCCTCGATGTGCAGATCGAACCGGTCGAGGATGGGCCCGGAGATGCGTGCGCGGTAGCGGCTGCGCAGAAGCGGTCCGCAGCGGCAGCGGGTCGGGTCGGGATCGTTCGCGCGCCCGCACGGGCAGGGGTTCATCGTCGCGACCACCATGCAGCGGGCCGGCAGCGTGACCGCGCCGCGCGCTCGCACGACCGTGAGCACGCCGTCCTCCATCGGCTGGCGCAGAGCCTCGAGCGCCGAGCGGGAGAACTCGGGCAGCTCGTCGAGCAGCAACGCCCCCTGGTGCGCCAGCGAGATCTCGCCAGGCCGCGGCGGCGCGCCCCCACCGACCAGGCCCGCGACCGAAATGGAGTGGTGCGGCGCACGCAGCGGCCGCTCGCGCAGCAGACCCTGCGCCGGCAGCTTGCCCGCCACCGACCAGATCGATGTCGCTTCGACCGCTTCGTCGAAGGAGAGCGGCGGCAGGATCCCGGCGAGCCTGCGCGCGAGCATCGTCTTGCCGGAGCCGGGCGGCCCGATGAAGAGCAGGTTGTGCCCGCCGGCCGCTGCGACCTCGAGCGCCCGCTTGCACGTCTGCTGACCGCGCACGTCGGCCAGATCGAGCGAGCGGCCCGGCGCGTGGAGCTCGTCGTGCGCGTCCCCTGGCTCCTCGAAGCGTTGCGGCGCGCGCGCCTCTTCGAGCGCCCGCACCGCGTCGCGCAGCGAGCTGACGCCGAGCACCGGCGCGCCCACCGCCAGCGCCGCCTCGCGCGCGTTCGCCTCCGGAACCAGCAGCCGCTTGAGCCCCAGCGAGCGGGCGAGCAGGGCGACCGGCAGCGCGCCGCGGATGGGCAGCACGTCTCCGGCGAGAGACAGCTCGCCCACCGCCAGCGTCCCCTCGAGCAGCTCGGGCCGCAGCTGGCCCGCCGCCGCGAGCAGGCCGAGCGCGATCGGCAGATCGAACGCGGCCCCTTCCTTGCGCAGATCCGACGGCGCGAGGTTGATGGTGGCCCGCTTCTGCGGCAGCGCGAACCCCGCGTTGCGCAGCGCCGTGCCGCAGCGGACCTTGGCCTCGATGCAGGCCGCGTCCGGGAGCCCGACGAGGAAGAAGCCGGGCAGGCCGAGCGAGAGGTCGACCTGCACCTCGACCGCGGCCGCCGCGGCCCCGACGAGGGCTGCGCTCTGGAGGGATGCGTGCACGCCGCGCGGTAGAGCGAGCCGCGTGCCAGCCGCGCCTCTCGAGGGCAGCCGCTCGCGAGCCGCGCCGCGCGGCTCGTTTTGGACCGGGAACGCACCAATTTGTCACGCCGCGTGTCTCAAAATGACGCCCTTTCTTGTCCGGCCTGTGCTCCAAGTGCGGGTCTCCTTTGCCCGAGGCCCGCCACATGAATGCTCGACTCCTCCGCTCCTCGCTGCGCGCGCTGGCTGTTGCTGGACTGGTGGCTGCGCTCTCCTCCGGCTGCGGAAGCTCCGGTGGAGGCAATGGCGGCGGCAGCGGCGGCGGCTCCGCGGGAGGCAGCGCGGGCGGTTCGGCTGGAGGCAGCGGCGGCGGCTCCGCGGGCGGCAGCGCAGGCGGTTCGGCTGGAGGCAGCGGCGGCGGCTCCGCGGGCGGCAGCGCAGGCGGTTCGGCTGGAGGCAGCGGCGGCGGCTCCGCAGGCGGCAGCGCAGGCGGTTCGGCTGGCGGCAGCGGCGGCGGCTCGGGCGGCGGCTCCTCTTCGGGATGCACGCTGCAGGCGAGCGTGGAGCAGCTCGCCGAGAGCGGCGTGCAGAACATCCGCGGCTCGGCGACCATCGCCTGCGACTCGAATCTCTTCGACGCGGACCTGACCGTCTCCATCGACCAGCGCCCGGCGAGCGACAGCAACGACGGCGACTACATCGACGTGCAGGACAACGAGAACCCCGAGCTCTCGCTGCCGCAGGCCTCGCCGCTCACCGTCGACTTTGCGTGCGACAGCAGCCAGGGCTCGCAGACGTATCGGGTGGTCGCGAGCGCGGTCGTCAACAGCGTGGACGTGCCGCAGGTGTTCTCCACGACGCTCACCACCGACTGCACCAGCGGGAGCGGCGGCGGCTCGGGCGGCGGGAGCGCGGGCGGGTCTGCGGGTGGCTCCGGCGGCGGCGACGCGGGCGGGTCTGCGGGCGGCTCCGGCGGCGGGAGCGCGGGCGGCTCGGCGGGAGGTTCTGGTGGAGGCAGCGGCTCGACCGGCGTGACGTTCACCGGCGGCGTGGCCGGCTCGATGAGCACGCCCACCGTGAAGGCGACCACCAGCGGCGGCAGCGGCAACACCCAGACGGTCATCAACGTCCAGGCCAGCGGGACCATCGGCAGCGACACGCTCAACTTCACCGCCGTCGTCCAGCTCGGCGGCGCGTTCCAGACCGGCACGTTCATCGGCCAGCCCGGCGGCGTGCCGGCGAACGCGTCGCTCAACGACAGCAACGACAACGACACCTGGACCGCGGTCTACGACGGCACGCCCGCCGACACGGAGGGGAGCTTCACCCTCGTGATCACCAGCACCGGCGCGGGCACGCCCGACAACTTCGGGACCAACTACGCGGATGCGCATGGCTCGTTCAGCGGCACGCTGGCCGCGTCGGGCGGCAACCTGGTCACCACCGCCACCACGGTCAGCGGGTCGTTCTAGCCAGCGCGCAGCTCTACGCGGCGGCGCGGCTTCCCCCGCGGGAGGCGGCGCCGTTCGCGCTTCGGGGGGCTCACTGGCAGGTGGTGTCCGTGCTGGCATCCGCGCAGAGCTGCGCGCCGGTGAGCGCGCAGCTGGCGGTCGTGAAGTTGCCGACCACGTGCGACTGGTTCGGATCGTTGAAGGTGAGATCGAACGCGCCCTCGAGCCGCGCGCCGTTGACCGCGCTCAGCGAGATGGTGCCGTCGTGCGCATAGTAGGGCGTCCCCTCGCAGTGGCTGTCGAACTTTTCGAACTGCGCCGTGACCACCAGCGGGCCGCTCTGGAAGGCCGGGTCGTTGGCGGTGTAGTTGCCAGTGGTGATCGCGCCCGACTGCGATTGGATCTGGAAGATGAGCTGCGTCGAGCCGGCCAGGTTCGCCGAGCTCTCGGTCGCGGCGCACATGCCGGCGCGATCGGACATCGCCACTCCGACCACGTTGTAGGCGGAGGCTCCCGCGCAGGCGGGGACCGCGGCGTTGAACCCCTCGACCTCGACCGGCGAGAGCTGGATCCCGTTGATGGGCGCGGAGATGGTCGCTTCCCACGCGCTGCCCGAGCCGCACGCCGCCGCTGCCAGGCAAACCGCCGCTGCCGCCGCCATCCGAAGTCGCACGTTCGCTCTCGCTCTCGCTCTTCTGGGGCGGTCCGCCGCCCGATCCGGGTCTAAGCCGGTAGAGCGGGTCGCGAGCCCTTCGCAGGTCTCGTCGGTGTTGATGAACGACGCGGTGGCGTAGCGGCCGCTCCCCGAGCCGCAGCCGGAGAGGCTGTACGTGCCCGGCGCGACCGCGAGCGCGAAGCCGCCGACCGTTCCGGAGACGGTCGCGCTGCCGGTGCCGCTGGAGCTGCTGCAGGCGAGGAGCGAAGAGAGCGCGGCGAAGGCGAGCAGCTTGCGGAGCATGCCGCCCAGGGCTGGTGGACTACTTCGTGCCCTCGAGCGGCTGCGAGACCGCGGGCGCGTCGACGACCAGCGAAGCCAACGTCCGCTCGGCGCTGCCGTCCTCGCCCGCGATGTCCTGGAAGTGCATCGTCTCCACCAGCACGAAGCGCCTGGCCGAGACCGTGCCCGCCCGCTCGAAGAGGAAGCCGTCGCTCGACCGGCGCTGCACCGAGACGATCGCCTCGCGCCCGCCCACCAGCTTGGGCTCCGGGCGCTGGGTGAAGACCCATCCTTCTTGTTCGGTGCCGAGCGCGCGCTGGATCCCCTCGAGCTGCCCGGGGAGCTGCTGCGGAGCGAGCGGCGCGGTGAACTCGTCGACGGTGACCAGGTAGATCCGGCCGTCCCGCGCCAGCGCGCCGTAGGTCACCGCGGTGCGCTGCCCGTCGTCCGCCGCCTCGACCTTGGCCGGCGCGGCCTGCAGATCGCCGGGGATCTGCGCGATGATCCCCGTCGCGCCGATGTGGCGCGCCGTCGGCGCCGGCGGGTGCAGCAGCTCGAGCCCGCCGCCGAGAGCCAGCCCCGCGGCGAGCGAGGCGCCCATCAGGAGCACGCCGAGGAGCGCGAGCGGGCGCAGCCAGAGCGGGTCGCGCGCGAGCTCCGGCGCGCCTTCCACCGGAGGCTCCCCCAGCTTGGGCAGCCCGGCGGTGAAGAGCGGCAGCGCCAGCAAGAGCGCGCCCACCAATCCGCCGCCCAAGTGCGCCGAGAACGCCACCTCGGGCCGCAGCGAGTACACGACGTTGATGCCCAGGTTGATCATCGCCGCCCGCCGCATCCGCGGGATCGACTCCTGCGGCAGAAGCCCGCGCGGCCGGAACGCGAGTACCGACTCCGCCGCCAGCAGGCCCCAGACGCCGCCCGAGGCGCCCGCCTCCAGCGCCGCCGAGCCGAGCCACGCGCTCATCAAGCTGCCGCCCAGCACCGAGAGCCAGAAGATGGCCAGGAAGCGCCAGCTGCCGATCACGCGCTCGAGCAGCGTGCCGATGACGAGCAGCACGTAGACGTTGAGCAGCACGTGCATGAGGCCGATGTGCAGGAACGCGGAGGTGAACAGGCGCCACGGCTCGGCCACCAGCCGGTCCGGGACCAGCGCGCCCAGCCGCACCAGCACGCGGGTCTGCTCCGAGCCGCCCAGGGCCAGCTCGAGCAGGTACATCAGGCCGATCACCGCCGCGAGCGCCCAGGTCGCGACCGGCCGGCTCGCCTTCAGCGACCGCGCGAACGCCTCCGCCTCGGCGCTGACCTGTGCATGGCTCTGCGAGGCGCGCTCCACCGCCTCGCGGTACGCCTCGTCGCCGGGCGGGCCGCGCACGCCCGCTTCCAGAATGCGCAGCAGCGCCGACCTGGCGAGCGGCGAGCGCGACTTCCACACCTCGCCCGCGTCGGAGACGGTGACCAGGGTCACCGCGTTGAGCAGGAAGCCCGGCTGCGCCTTCTTGAGCAGCGCGGGCGCATCGGGCGGCCCGCCGAGCAGGACCACCTCGGACGCGCGGCTCTTGATCGCCGCGCGGGCCCGCTCGACGATCGCGCTCGCCTGGCTTTCTTCGTAGCGCAGCAGCACCACCGCGTTGCCGAGCGGAAAGGTCACCCGCGCCTGCGCCGGATCGCGCTGGTCGAGCCGCGCCTTCGGGTCGCTCTGCAGCAGATCGTAGACGAGGCTCTCGAACCCATCGCGGGTGCTGCTGGGAAAGTGCATGGCCAGGCTCTCCAAAGACGTCAAACGGGCGCCCCGCGCAGGCGGCGGCTGCTCCTCATGCCAGCAGGCCGCGGTGTCCGATGTGATCCGAGGCACGCCCGCGCGGAAGATGCCAGATCGGCCGCGCGGGCGGTGGCCTCTTCACGGGAGGGCGGCTACTCCCGCTTCGACCTGGCATCCCCAGCGGCGGTCTGCGTTCGATCTGACTTCGATCTGCCGTCAACGGCGGCTGCGGATGACTGATCGAGGTTCGATCTAGCGTCCACAGTGAATGCGGATGGCAGATCGAAATGAGATCAATCGTCCTCACCCGATGCGGCCGCTAGATCGAAATGAGATCGGTCGCACGCATCCTCTGAGACCACCGGTCAGGCGCATGAATTGTCCCTGTAGACAAACACTTCCGAGAAAATGTACCCCGGAAGTCTGACCAGGACGATTGTCGTTGACCGCTTCGCTTTGTTGCATATCTTTGCAGCTCCACGACGTTCCTTTGGGGGGCCCATGCCGACGCCAGCGCCGCGCGCATCCATCGAATCGTTCTTCGAGTTCAACGAGTACTGCGCCGCCGCGCTCGGGGCCGATCCCGACGCGCGCGATCTCGAGCCGCTGCTCGCCGCCGCCAACGACAAGCTGACCCGCGCGGTCTCGGCGCGCACCGCCGCGCAGCGCGCGGTCAACCGCTGCGCCGCGCTGCGCGACTTCAACTTCCGCGGGCTGATGGCCGCGGTCGAGGCGCTCGAGCGCAAGGCCAGCGCGGCCTTCGACGCGGGCGAGGCGGCGCCCGGATACCAGCGGCTCTTCGTCCAGACGCCGGCGCAGATGGGGCGCTCGTCGCTAGAGAGCCGCGCCGACCTGTTCGGCCGCTTCCTCGCCGAGGCGCAGAGCGCGGAGACGCCCGCCTCCCTGCACAGGCCGGTCAAGGCGGTCGCGCTCGCCTGGAGCGGCTACCAGACCGCCGCGCGCAACCTGGGGGCCGCCCACAGCGCGCTCGCCAAGGCGCGCGACAAGGAGGAGGCGGCCAAGGTCGACAACATCACCACGCTGCGCAAGCTGGAGGGCAGGCTGACCGACCGGATGCCGGCCGATCCGAAGCGGGTGCGCGGCTACTTCCCGCCGACCAAGGCGGCCAAGAGGGCGGCCGCGACCGGAGCGGCCGGGTCGTCGCCGCAAAATGGCGCCTCGGCGGCCGGGTAGGGCGGCGCAAGAGGCCCCCACGCTGGCGCGGGCAAAGAGACTCGCCGCGCCCGGCTGTGGTCGGTCGCGGCGCTGGCCCAAACCCAACTTCGCTCGCTGGAGCCCGCTCTGCGGAAGCTGCTCACGTAGACGGTCTTCCATTCCGCCCTCCGCCTTGACCGAACGCCCCGAAGAGCCTACAAGCGCCGCACCGCGCGAATGGAACGCGGCACCAATGCCCCATACGTCCGAAGACGCCGCGAACGCGGCCGAATCCTCCAGCAACAACTCCTATCCCTCTTCGCACAGCGCCGCTCCTTCGAGCGAGACGCCGTCCGCTGACGCGCCCGCGGCCTCCGCCGCGGCCATCGCGGCGAGCCCCGAGGCTGCGCCTGCGCGCCCGCCGGAGATCTCGCCGCACCTGCTCGACCCCGACGCGATCAAGGTGGTTCGCCACCTGCGCCGCTCCGGCTTCAAGGCCTACCTGGTCGGCGGCTGCGTGCGCGACCTGCTGCTCGGCCTGCGCCCGAAAGATTTCGACGTCGCCACCTCGGCGCATCCTCATCAAGTCAAAGAGACCTTCCGCAACTGCCGGCTGATCGGCCGCCGCTTCCGGCTCGCCCACGTCTACTTCCGCGGGGGCAAGGTCATCGAGGTCTCGACGTTCCGCTCCAACCCGATCGACGCCATCGTCGACGGCGCGGAGGGCGCGCCCATCCAGCAGGACCTGCTCATCCGCCACGACAACGTCTTCGGCAACGAAGAGGAGGACGCCCGGCGGCGCGACTTCACCATCAACGGCCTCTTCTACGACCTGGAGGCCGGCCAGGTGGTCGACCACGTCGGCGGCAAGGCCGACCTGGACGCCCGCTCGGTGCGCACCATCGGCAACCCCGACGTGCGCATGCGCGAAGACCCGGTGCGCATCCTGCGGGCCATCCGCTTCGCGGCCAAGTGCGGCCTGACCTTCGAGCCGGAGACGCTCGCGGCGATGAAGGCGCACGTGCTCGAGATCCCGCGCTGCGCCCCGCCGCGCGTGCTCGAGGAGCTGCTCAAGCTGACCCGCTCGGGCGCGGCCAAGCGCTGCCTCGAGCTGATGCGCGAGGTGGGCGTGCTCAACGTGCTGCTCGCGCCCATCGACGCGGCCTTCCAGGCCGACCCGTCGTCGCTCGAGCGGCAGCTGCGCGCGCTCGACGCGCTCGATGCGCACGTGCGCGTCGACGAGGTCCCCTCGGACGCGGTGCTGCTCTCGGCGCTGCTCTCGCCGCTGCCCCGCAGCGGCAGCTCGCTGGGCCCCATCCCCAAGGCGGCCCACCCGGCCGCGGCCGATGCGGCCCCGGTCGCCTCGACGGGCGACGCCGCCGACGCGCCCGACGCGCCGGTCGAAGAGGAGGACGCCGACGAGATCGATCCCGAGCTCGAGGCGCTCAACCGCCGCCTGGCCGAAGAGGCCGCGGGCGACGACGAGGCCGAAGGCGACGACGCGTCGGACGAAGCGGACAGCGACGCCGGAGGCGCCGAGGGCGCAAGCGACGCCGCAGAGGCTCCCCCCGCCGCGGCCGCCGCCGAGACGTCCTCAGAGACCAACGCTGCGGCCAACGGCTCCGCAGAGGCGTCTCTTGCGCTCACGCCCGCCGCCGCAGAGGCCGCGGTGCACGCGCCGCTTCCGTCGGCCGCGCTGCGCTCGCTCGGCGAGCTGCACGACGAGCGGCTCGCTGCGTCCGGCATCCCGACCTTCTCGGTCGGCGGCGAGAGCACCCCCTGGTCGCTTCCGCGCGGCGTGGTCCCCGCGGAGACCGTGCTCTCGGAGATGGTCTCGACCGCGCGCCTTCCCCGCCGCATCGCCGAGCGCGCGCGGCTCATCCTCTCGGTGCAGGGCATCCTCTCGGGCGAGAAGAAGCGGCGGAAGTTCTCGGCCGCGCAGTTCGCCCGCGAGAGCATCTTCCCCGAGGCGCTGGCGGTGTTCGAGCTGAACGCGGCCGCCACCGGCCAGGGCGTCGAGGCGCTCGCGCGCTGGCAGGCCATCTTCCTCGGCCAGCCGGTCGCGGAGCTGCAGATCGAAGCGCCGCGCGACGGCGAGCGGTCGCGCCGGCGCCGCCGCGGTGGACGCGGCCGCAGAGGCGGGAAGGGCGCGTAGCCAACAGCGGCGTTGGTTGTGCGCTGGGGCGCTCCGCCCTGCGCCCCCGGTGGGCGGCGGCGCAGTCTCGAAATCCGCCCGAAGCAAAAAAGGGCCCGCTCCACCTCGGAGCGAGCCCTTTTCTCGTCGCAGCGACCGCGCAGCGCGGCTACTTCGCCGGTGCTCCTGGCGCCGCGGGCGCGCCCGGGGCTGCGTCTTCCATCTTCTCGGTCATCATGCCGATCGTCCAGCCGGTGCCGCCCACGCTCTCGCGGATGGCGTCGAGCGCCTTCACCGCGCGCACGTACTTCGCCTTGTCGTCGGCGTCGAAGAAGATGACCGGCGCCTCGCTGCTCTTCGCCTTGGCGGTGTGGAACGCGGTCTTGAGCGGCTCGAGGATGGCCGCGTCCTCGTAGGGCGTGCCGTTGAGCAGCCACTTTCCCTGCGCGTCGACCTTGAGCAGCCACTGCTGTTCGTTCGGATCCGGCGGAGGCACCGGCTCGTTCTTGTCGATGTCCTCGGGGACGCGGACCGCGATCTCCTTCTCCATCAACGGCGTGAGCACCATGAAGATGATCAGGAGCACCAGCACCACGTCGACGAGCGGCGTGATGTTGATGTCCGACCGCGGACCTTTTCCTCCACCAACTGCAGCGCCCATGAGTGGTCTCGGTTCCTATTTCGTCTTCAACTGCTCTGCAGCGAGCGCGACACCCTTGAGCTTCGCCTTGGACGCCTTGTCGAGCACCGGCCGGATGAACTTGTAGTCGGTGTCGACGTCGGCCTTGATCATCACGCGCAGGCCCTTGGCCGCCGTGTCGCGGAGCTGATCGGCGAGCTGGTCGAGGGTGACCTCGTCCTTCTCGAAGTAGACCTTGCCCTCTTTGGTGACCGAGACGAACTTCGGGTCCTGCCCCGCAGGACCCTGCGCCGCGTGGACCGCCTTGGGCAGCTCGACCGCTTTGCCGCGCTGGAGCATCGGCGTGATCACCATGAAGATGATCAGCAGCACGAGCACCACGTCGACGAGCGGCGTGATGTTGATGTCCGAGCGAACGCCCGCTCGGTTGCTCCCGGTGTCCATGCCCATGGCGGATTAACCGCGCGGTGCGGGCGGGGGACCGCCCTTGCCGGGGTTGGTCAGGGGCTCGTCGAAGCGGCCTTCCTTGAGGAAGAAGTCGACCAGCTCGTTCGAGGCGTCGGCGATGTCGACCGTCATCTCCTCGACCCGGTTGGTGAGGAAGTTGAACATGATCAGCGCCGGGATCGCCACGAGCAGACCGAAGGCCGTGGTGATGAGCGCTTCCGAGATACCGGCCGACACCGAGGCGAGACCGCCCGAGCCGGACGCGGCCATCAGCTGGAAGGCGGTGATGATGCCGAGCACCGTGCCGAGCAGACCGATGAACGGCGCCGTCGAGGCGACCGTCGCGAGCCCGCCCAGGCCGCGGCGCAGGTCGGCCGTCACGCGCAGGGTGGCGCGCTCGATGGCCCGGTTGATCGCCTCGACGAGGTCGAAGTCGCCCACGTCGTGCGGACCCTTGTTGTTCAGCGCATCGCGGCCCTTGTTGTACTCGGAGATGCCAAGCCCGAGGACGCGGGGGATGTGCCCGTACTTGAGCGTGCCCGCGATCTGCGCAGCCTCGACCATCTGGTGGCCGGGCAGCAGGTCGCGCAGCTTCTCCGCATACTTGCGCGACTGCTCGCGCGCGCGGTTGAAGCTGAACAACCGCTCCGCGATGATCGAGAGCGAGTAGACGGACTCCACCGCGAGGGTGATCACCACGAGCTTCGCGGGGAGACCCATCGAGTGCCACATTCCAATAAGACTAAAATCCATCTGGTCACTTCCTCCGAAGTGGAGCGGAACTACTTTTCCTGCTTGAAAATGAAAGGGACGACCATCTTCACGGCCATCGGCTTGCCGCCCATCATCGACGGCGTGTAGGGGCAGCCGAGCAGCCAGTTCTTCACGGCATCAAAGAGGATGGGCGGGGCGGTCGGGTTCTTGAGCTCGACTTCGCCGATGTGCCCGTCGCTGTGGACCACGAACGAGACGAGCACCGTGCCCGAGATGCCCATCGCGCGGGCCTGCTCCGGCGCGATCGGGCGCTGCGGTTGGCAGTTGCTCGACGGCTGCGGGCGCGTCATGCCGGCGCCGAGCATCTGCGGCTTGTCATCGCCGGTGCCACCGAGCGTGCCGCCGACCACTCCGCCGACGACGCCGCCGACCACTCCGCCCGCCACGCCGCCTTCGACGCCGCCTTCGACGCCGTCATCATCGTCGTCGTCGCTGTCGTCCGGCGTCGGATCTGGCGGCTTCTCTTCAACCTTCGGGATCTCCTTGGGCTGAATGATGGTGTGCGGCGTGACGTGCGGCGTGACCGTCTTGTGCTCGTGCGGCGTGCTCTTCTTGTGGCCAGCGGGCGGAGGAGGCGGAGGCGGGGGAGGGTGGAACACCACCGCGACCGGCTCCTCTTCCTTCGGCGCGTGCGCCTTCATGTACGCGAGCCCGAACGCCAGCGCGATGATGGCGCCGTGCAGGACAATGGACACCGCCAAGGAGGAGCCGCGACGGGCGCCGGATCCTGCCTTGCTGCTGATGCCGTCGAACATGAACCCTCTCGAGGGGGAAGCACCGCAAATGGCGCTTCTTCGGGAGCAGCGAAAAGGGGGCGGACACTACACACCGTGCCTGGGCGTGTCAAACACTCGAGAAGGGGGTCGGATCAGTGGCGGAGATCTGGATGGTCCGCGCTGAGCAGAATCGCCAGAGCATACGAACAACGGCTGATTGTCGGTTCTGTGTCGTTCCGGTGTCGTACCCTCTTGAACTTGACCCAACGGGAATTGACGCAGAAGGCAACAAAACGTGACACGGCGCTTGACACCCTGTTTCTCGCCGACCTATAACGCCCGGCCTCTGTGTGTTCAGAGGTACGTTTTGCTGTCTGCTCCGGGCCTTTTTTCCTGCCCCGCCGCGCCAACAAGACACCGCAGCGCCAGCCTAGTTGCACAGCAAATTCGATATCGGGACCTTCTCGGGAGGTAGCATGAAGTTTCGTCGGATCGTAAGTTTCTTGGCAGCTGGCGCAGCGAGCCTTTCGCTCGCGACACCGGCTCTGGCCCAGACCACCGGTGGCATCCAGGGTCAGATCATTGATTCCAGCACCCAGCAGCCCGTTCCCGATGCGGTCGTCATCGCCACGTCTCCCGCCCTGCAGGGTGAACAGACGGCCGTGACGGATGCTTCCGGTTCGTTCGAGATTTCGCTGCTGCCGACTGGCGTCTACAAGATCGACATCCAGCGCGAGGGCTACACCCCCTTCACGCAGATGGATCTGAAGCTCGGCCTCGACAAGACGGTCCACATCAAGCTCCAGCTGGTTCCCGATACGCTCAATGGCCCCGCGGTCGAGATCACCGTGCAGAAGCCGGTCATCTCCACCTCCTCCACGGACACCGGCGGCACGGTCTCCAAGGAGCAGATGGCCCTCATCCCCTACGGCCGCAACTCGCGCACGTTCGACGCCGTTCTGACCACGGTCCCGGGCTCGCACTCGGACTCGGTCGGTACGGCCTTCAACGGCTCGGGCTCGCCCGAGAGCAACTACATCGTCGACGGCGTGCAGGTGAACGACCCCGCCTACGGCACGCAGGGCACCACGCTCCTCCAGGACTTCATCCAGGAAGTTGAAGTCAAGGCGGGCGGCTACCAGGCCGAGTTCGGCCGCTCGTCGGGCGGCATCGTCAACGTCGTCACCAAGAGCGGCGGCAACGACTTCCACGGATCCGTCTTCGTCAACTGGTCGCCGTTCGAGGCCAGCCGCAAGGAGATCAGCGAGGCCGGCCAGGCGATCGCGAGCCAGGCGAGCCAGAACTACAACCTCGACTTCGGCGCCGAGTTGGGCGGCCCGATCATCAAGGACCGCTTGTGGTTCTACGTTGGCTTTGCTCCCCAGTACATCTCGACCAACCTGGACCGCATCATCCAGGCGCAGAAGGACGACGGAACCGGTCACGCGGTCGTCGACGCCAGTGGCACGCCCGTGACCACCCCGGTCGCGAGCCAGCGCTACACGAACACCCAGAGCTCCTACCAGTACACCGGCAAGTTGACCTTCGCGATCAACGAGAACCACAGCCTCGAACTGGCCGTCTACGGCAACCCGACCAAGACGACCGGCGCGCAGACTGTCGGTGCGATCAACGAAGGGGCCAGCATCTACGACCAAGCGTGGGGTTCGACCGACTACAAGCTTCGCTACGCCGGCAAGATCTTCAACAAGCAGATGCTCGTTGAGGCGCAGGTCAGCTACCACCGCCAGGGCGGCTCGCAGAACAGCCCGACCATCACGGTCGGCGATCTCGACGGGCAGACCGCGGCGCAGCGCCTCGACTCGCCGAGCATCGAGTACCTGACCACCACCAACCTGCTCAACCCGCTCTTCAACGACGGAACGATCCCGTCGTCGCAGACCAGCGCCGCCGTTCTCGCGGCCTGCCAGATCAAGTCGGACGGCTTCGACCCCTGCCCGGTGACGAACTACACCACCGGCGGCCTCGGCTACCTCAGCACCGTGACGCTCGACCGCGTCCAGGCCGGCCTCAAGCTGACCAACTTCATCGACAACCTCGCCGGCCACCACCAGATCAAGTACGGCGCTGACTTCGGCTACGACCGCTACCAGGAAGTGAAGACGTACACCGGCGGCCAGGCCTTCTACGGCATCTTCAGCGGCTCGTCGCTCTCCTACTACCGCGGCATCCGCGGCTTCGGCTTCGAGGACCCGAGCACGCCGGGCCTTCCCGCGTTGGTTCCGGGCGCGACCAACTCGGCCGGCAACTCGATCATCTCGCTGCAGGGCTCGAGCGTCACGACCAACACGAACAACCTGACAACGTCCGGGTTCATCCAGGACACCTGGGACATCATGAACAAGGGCCTCGTGCTCGATATCGGCGGCCGCGTCGAGTACCAGAAGCTCAGCCCCGACGCGTCGTCGGGCGCCGCGGACTGCGGAACCACCGCGCTCTGCCTCACGAACTTCATGCCCCGCATCGGCCTCACCTACGACTGGACGGGCCGCGGACTCAGCAAGATCTACGCGTCGTACGGCCAGTTCTACGAGTACGTTCCGCTCGACCTCGCGGACCGCGCGCTGTCCGGCGAGACCCAGGCGACGTACTCGACCAACGCGTCGAACTGCGCCAACCCGAAGGATCCCCGCACCTGCGCCATCCTCATCGGCGGCCAGGCGGGCGGTCGCACGTACACGTTCACGGGCGCCGGCGCCGGTGAAGGCCTCGACCCGAACATCAAGGGCCAGTACACCGACGAGTACGCGGTCGGCACCGAGTATCAGGTGTACCGCGACATCTCGCTGAGCCTCGGCTACGTCCGCAAGCAGCTGCGCCGGGTCATCGAGGACATGTCGGTCAACGACGGCAACACCTACTTCCTCTCGAACCCGGGCGAGCCCTGCTCGGCCTCGTCGATCGCCTCGGGCGCGTGCGGCCAGTATGGCGTCACTGGCCAGGGCCAGGTCATCGCCGAGCCGCCGCCCCGCCGCGTCTACGACGGCGTGACGTTCGGCTTCAACAAGCAGTTCTCGGACAACTGGCTCCTGACGGCGACCTACACCTGGTCTTCGTACCGCGGCAACTACCCGGGTCTCGTCAACAACACGACCGGCCAGCTCGACCCGAACATCCTCTCCGAGTACGACCTCCTCTCGCTGCTGCCGAACAAGGATGGTCCTCTCCCGGGTGACGAGCCGAACCAGTTCAAGGTCAACGGCGCGTACGTGATCGATGTCAACGCGAACACCAGCATCAACCTCGGCGGCAGCTTGAACATCGACCAGGGCGGCCCGCTGACGTACCTCGGCGCGCACCCCCTCTACGGCCCCGGCGAAGCGTACATCCTCCCCCGCGGCTCGGATGGTCGCCTGCCCTGGACCTGGCGCCTCGATATTCGCGCCAACGTCGCTTACAAGATCAGCAAGGACTACACGCTCGGCGTCGGCCTCGACCTGTTCAACGTGACGGACAACCGCGAGGAGACCGCGGTTGACCAGAACTACACGTACGACAGCGTCTATCCGATCGTGAACGGTTCCGTCAAAGACTTGAAGTACTTGACGAATACATCGGGTCTGCCGGTTGCGGTGAACCCGACGTTCAACCAGGCCACCGCGTACCAGCTTCCGTTCTCGGCCCGCCTGAGCGCGAAGTTCAGCTTCTAAGCGAACTGCCTGCAAGTGGCCGCCAGGCTCCACCGGCGGCCATTTGAGGCAACTAACCATAACCATTATGAAACTTTCAGGAGAACACCCTATGCTGACCAAGACCGCAGGCGCCTTTGCGCCGCTTCTGGCGCTCGGACTCGCCGCCGTGGTGGGCGGATGCTCCACGCAGGAAGATGCGCAGCCCGACCAGTTCAACCAGCCGCCCGTGATCGAGGCCGTCTACGCGCGCGACAGCGTCGCGGGACTGCTCCCTGACGTGCAGGTCTGGGCCAATCCGGCCGACCCGCACTATCCGAACTTCGCTGGGGAGACCGGCGCCCAGAACGCGCAGAACGTGAGCCCGTTCCCGGCGAGCTACGCGTCGATCGTGGTGGAGTTCAACACCCCCCTCGACGGCAGCAAGCTCGGCGCACAGAACGACTTTGGGTCGTACTGCTCGGTGGGCCAGGATCCGTCGACCGCGCCGTTCAAGGTCGTCGTTGGCAGCGGCACGAACAACGAGCGCGCTCTGCTCGGCTCGATCTGCTACGAGCCCAGCAGCCCACTCTATCGTTACCCGAGCATCACGTTCGTGCTCGGCGCGGGTACGGCGAACGATCCGTCGGCGCAGCCGTTCACCTGCCAGGCGTTCACGCCCGAGAGCTGGGAGGCTGCGGCTGGCCAGACCGACGCGACGACCACCACCGCGTTCAACCCGCTCACCAACTACACCATCGTGTTCAACACGACGGCGCTCACCAACGACAACGGCCAGGGTCTCGCGACCCCCACGGGCGCGGGCGCGAATGGCTGGACCTCCGGCAGCTACACGTTCACGACCTCTGGATTCGAGATCATGGCGGCGGGCTTCCAGGACCAGAGCACGGGCTACTACACGTTCATTGACAAGCCGTACGCTGGTTTCCTGAAGGATAAGGGATGCGGCACGGCGATGAACCCCACGGGATCGTGCCCGGCGGCTTCAGGCACCTACCAGCAGCCGTCGGATGACACCCTTTTCTTCATCGTTACGACGTACGGCTACAACTTCATTCCGCCGGGTGCGCAGGGTCTTGCTCCTGGCGATTGCGTGCCCGGCGGGTCCGGTACACCGCAACAGCCTGGCACCTCGACGGCGGCAGCAGTGACGGCGACCCGCGCGGACGGCAGCCACTTCGACGAGCTGATCCTCGATGACTACTGCGTCGGCGGGCTGGTCTCGAACGATCCCCGCTTCATCTACGTGGCGCCCGGGTACTCGATTCCCGGCTTGGACACCCCGGCATCCGGTGGCGGCGCCACCTGGGAGCCCGGGCAGAGCTACGTGATCACTGTCAACTCGTCGCTCTCGGATATCACGAGCACGGCGACGCTCGGCACGACGGCTACTTATTCGTTCACGGCCGCCGCTGGTTCGCTGGGACCCACCGCCATCTCGCCGGACGTCGGCGCGGTTGCGCAGCTCGCGTACGGCAAGAATGGCCCCGCGGGTGCGACGTATTACTTCGGGCAGGGCACGGCGCTGGGGCCGGATCAGCCCTCGTTCATCGTTGCGAACTACAACGCGCCCATCGACCCGACCACGGCGACCACCACGAACTTCGTGGTCGCGGGTCCGGATGGCACGCCTGTTCCGGGTACGGTCGCGTTGGCGGCCGCCACGAACAACCAAGCGATCACGTTCCAGCCCACCACGGCCCTGTCTCCGGCGACGACCTACACTGTCGACATCAAGGGTCTGACCGTTACGGCCTCGATCCCGACGCTGGGTGGCCAGGCTTTCCCGGAGCTGCAGTCCACGTTCACCACGTCCACGATGCGCACGAGCGGGTTGGATCGTCTTTGCATCGACTACCCGAACAACAACGAGTGCGGTGGCAACCTGGCCCCCGCGAGCGCTGACCGCGCTTCGAACCAGCCGCTCCAGATCCTCTACTCGAACTCTGCGGTCGTGGGAGACAATCTCATCCTCGCCTTCGCGCGTCCGGCCGTGAACGTCAGCTCGGCGACCGTTGCGGTCCAGCAGATCAACGCGGACGGCACGACGGGGGCCGCGGTCGATCCGAGCTTGGTCACCGTGACTCCCGGTCAAACCTCCGTGGAGTACACGCTGTCGGTCGATCCGTCGGTGCCGGTCAAGTGCAATCAGAAGTATGAGATCATTGCCGCGACCTCCATCACGGACAACGAGTCGCCGGCGGTTACTCTGACCGCGGAAGGCTGCAAGGCCGCGGGTGGTTGCGTCGACATCCGGTCGTTCACCACGCAGCCGTACGAGCCGCTCCCTCTCGACGCCGCTGGTGACACCATCCTTTACACTCCGACCGGCCAGCCGGATCCCACCAACCCGGCGGCCACCCTGGCTTCGGACCAGTTCCTGGTCCAGTTCAACGCGTCGCTCTCGGCTGCCAGCGTGAACACGACGCTGCTGGGCACGCCGAGCACGCAGAACCTGATCCAGGTCGCCGACAGCTCGGGCAATCCGGTCCAGCTGACCTGCCCGCCGCTGCCGGACGACAACCAGTACTACATCGTCTGCACGGCGGAACCGCTGGTGCCCAACTCGCAATACATCGCGACGATGCTGGTCGACAGCAGCAAGCCGCTCCTCATCGCGCAGAGCACGACGTTGGCGCCTTTGTATTTCGATTATCAGGGCCAGCTCGACGCGGCGAGCAACACGCCGACGAACACGCTGGTCGGCGACCAGACCAGCTGCCAGTACTACGGCACGCAGGAGGTCTCGTTCACCACGCCGTGCGCGCAGACGACGACCCGGCAGACGCACAAGGCTCACCACAGCAAGAAGGCCGCGGTCGGCCCTCTGGCGCAGCGGTAGCCTGAGCGCAGCAGGCCTGATTCGTCAGGCCGCGAAGTTTTGAGGGGTGGTCGCCGAGAGGCGGCCGCCCCTCTTCGCTTTTGTGGGATCCGGCGCGCCTCGACATTGAATCGCTCCAGCCTGCGGCGGGCGCGAGCGTGGGCCACAAGACGCCGCTCGCCAGCGCGAACGGAATCGAGCCGTCGAGCGCGCTATTGGAGCTGTTCGAGGATCGCGCGCAGGTCGGGCGGCAGCGGGCTCTCGAAGCGCGCGCGCGTGCCTTCGGGGTGCGCGAAGCCGAGGCGCGAGGCGTGGAGGAAGTGGCGCTGCAGGCCGGCGAGCGGCGGGCCCTCGTAGAGAGAATCGCCCGCGAGCGGGTGGCCAATGAACGCGAGGTGCGCGCGAATCTGGTGCAGCACGCCGGTGGCGATCTCGATGTCGAGCAGCGTGAAGCCGCCGCGGCGCTCGAGGGGCGAGAAGCGGGTGAGGGCGGGGCGCGCGTCGTGGAGCGCGGCCCACTCCGGGTCGGACGCGGCGCGCACGCGGCGCGGATCGCGCGGGTCGTGCGCGAGCGGCAGATCGATCTCGCCGCCCGCGTGCAGCTCGCCCGCCACCAGCGCGAGGTAGCCCTTCTCGATGGTTCGCGCGGTGAACTGCGCGCGCAGGTTCGCGTGCGCCGCCTCGGTGCGCGCCGCGAGCAACAGGCCCGAGGTGTCGGTGTCGAGCCGGTGGACCAGGCCGCCCTCGCGCGCGGGGCCGATGCCGGCCAGCTCGGGGAAGCGGGCGACCAGCGCGTTCGCGGCGGTGCCCAACTCGCCCGGCTTGAGCGGATGCGAAGGCATACCGGCCGGCTTGTCGATGACGACCACCTGCGCATCGGCGTGGACCACGCGCACCGGGAGATCGGGCTGCGGCACCGGCGCATCGGACGGCGGCATCTCGACCGCGACCCGCGCGCCCGGCGGCACCATCTGCGCCTTCGGGCCGCGCAGGCCGTTGACCTTCACGCGGCCCTCGGCGATCCAGTCCATCGCGCGGGCGCGGCTGACCTCGAAGAGCCGGGCCACCACCTTGTCGAGGCGCTCAGGCGCGGCGTCGGCGGGCACGGCGAGCTCGCGCACTTCAGCGGGGCGGTTGGGCATCGGCGGGTCCTCGTGCAGCGCAGTTCGGGCAGAGCTTGGAGCGACTTCTCGGGGCAGCGGGCAACAGGCGGCAGGCGGTGAATCTCATTGCGCGGCCCGCGGTTCAACTGCTCATCGCGCGCGCGGCGCGCTAGCTGCTCTTGAGCGCCGCCAGCAGCTGGGCCGCGCCCCACGAGGAGACGCCGTAGATCGACTCCATCGGGTTCACGCCCAGCGAGGTCGGGAAGACGCTGCCATCGATAACCCAAAGGTTATGCACGGAGTGATGGCGCAGGTGCGGATCGACCACCGAGCGCTTCGGGTCCGCTCCCATCCGGCAGCCGCCCATCTGGTGCGCGGTGAAGACCGCGCAGCGGTTGGGGCCGAGCGGCTCGCTGTCGATCTGCGCGAGGTCGCTCTCCTTCGTGATGCGCAGGCTGCGCGTGTGCAGCGTGTCGACCTCGAGCGCGCCGTTGGCGAGCTGCAGGCGCGCCATCGCCTTCATTCCGGCGCGGAACGTCTCGTGGTGGCGCTCGTCCTGCGGGTAGTCGAGCTTGGGCCCGCCGTCGGGGCGCAGCGTGACGGTGCCGCCGCTCTCGCTCTCGTCGAAGCCGTCGATCATCAGCGCGATGGTGGTCGCGACGTGGGCGAGCCCGCGCATGTTGCCGCGCAGCCGCGCGCCGAAGCCGCCGAGCGCGATGCCCGAGAGCATCGGGTGCACGGGCGCCGCCTCCATGAAGAAGCCAGCGCCCTCGGTCCGCTGCGCGAATTGATGCGACGCCACGCTCTGCGGCGCGCCATAGAAGCCCTCGATGCGGTCCCGGTAGGCGGCGCTCACCGCGACCACCGGGTGCAGCCAGGTGAAGCGTCCGACCGGCCCCTGCGTGAGCCCAGAGCGCAACAGCAGCGCCGGCGAGTTGAGCGCTCCGCCGCTGACCACGGTCGCGCGCGCCTCGACGCGGACGAGCTTGCCGGTCGGCTGCTGCGTGAGCGGATCGAGGATGACGCCGATGGCCGCGACCACGCGATCGCCCTTCACCTCGAGCTCCTGCACGCGGCAGTTGGCGTAGAGGTTCGCGCCCGCGGCGACCGCGTCGGGCAGGTACGTCAGCGCGGCGCTCTGCTTGGCGCCGACCGGGCAGCCCATCCCGCAGTAGCCCGACTTGAGGCAGCCGCGGACGTTGCGCTTGATGGTGTCGACCTGCCAGCCGAGCTTCTTGCAGCCGTCGTAGAGCGTGCGGTTGTTGGCGTTGACGTCGTCGAGCTCGACCTGGTTGATGCCGAGGCGCGACTCGATCTCTTCGAAATGGGGCGTGAGATCTTTCGGCCCGATGGCGCCGCCCTCCTTCTGCTGCCAGTGCTTCACCACGTGATCGGGCGTGCGGAAGCTGGTGGTCCAGTTGACCACCGAGCCGCCGCCGACCGCGCGCCCCTGCAGCACCGAGATGGAGAGATCGGCCGTCGCCCGGTTGCCGCGGTCCTGGTAGAGGCGCGGATACGCGGTCGACTCCTGCATGTCGAACGCGTCCTTGGTGAAGTAGCCGCCCTCCTCGAGGACGACCACCGAGAGGCCCGCGCGGGCCAGCCGGCTCGCGACCATCGCGCCGCCGGGGCCGCTGCCGACGACGCAGACGTCGGGGCGCAGCGTGAGGTTGCCCGCGACCTGATCGCCGGGGAGGATGGCGCCGCTCATCGATGGGCTCCGCTCACGCTGGTTGCGCCCGACTGCGCTGGGCGCGGGTTTGCGGGCGCCGCGCCCGCCGGGGCCATCGCGGCGTTGACCGCGCGGACCAGCTCGTAGGGCGGGCCCGGGTAGCCGACCGACGCGTACGTCTCCGGCGCGCTGAAGTAGATGGCCGCGCAGAGCCGCTTCATCGCCTGGTATCCGGTGCGCAGCATCGGCAGGCGCGAGCGGGCCCAGCGGCCGAGTTGCTCGTCCTGCTGCGCGGGCGACATCTGCGTGAACGGCCGCGCGGGGCCGCCGCTGACCAGCGAGAAGAGCGCGTTGTCGAAGAGCGCGAGCAGCTGCTTGAAGTCGCGCGCGGTGGCCGGGTCCGAGGGCGCGAGGAACGCGTCGATGCGGCCGGCGACATCGAGAGACGCGGGCGCGGGGGCGGCCGGCTGCGAGGCGATGTCGGCCGCGCTCGCCGCGGGAAGATCGGGCGCGCCGCCGGGCGCATGGCCTTCCAGCTCGGGCGGCACGCTCTCGGCCAGCACGCGCTCGGCGACGGCGGCGACGATCGAGTACTCCGCGAGCGTGAAGAAGCGCAGCGTGCGCCCCGCGGGAGGCTCGCGCAGCTGCGTGCGCCGCAGCGCGAGCGGGACCGCGCCCGCCGCGGTCAAGAGCAGCGCGCCCCCGAGCGTCTTCTTGAAGAGCGAGCGGCGCGACAGCTCCGTCTCGCCGCGCGCCGCATCGAGCCCGCGCGACTTCGCGCTGCGGCCGGCGAGGCTCTCGTCGCGGCCGTGGTTGCGCTCGCCGCCTGCGCCCTCGTTAGCCAAAGAAGACCTCGGCGACCGCGAAGGAGGCGGCGTCGACCGTCTTGAGCTTCTGCGTCGCCTCGGCGAGCGGCACGCTGACGATCTGGTTGCCGCGCAGCGCCGCCATCTTGCCGAACTCCTTCTGCGCGACCAGGTCGGCCGCGTGCACGCCGAAGCGGGTGGCGAGCACGCGATCGAACGCGCTGGGCGTGCCTCCGCGCTGCGTGTGCCCGAGCACGGTGACGCGCGTCTCGTAGCCGGTGCGCGCCTCGATCAGCTCGGCGAGCTGCTGCCCGATGCCGCCCAGCCGCACGTGGCCGAACTCGTCGGTCTTGGCGCTGACGGTGGAGTCCTTGCCGCCCATCTGCGCGCCTTCGGCGACGACGACGATGGAGAAGTTCTTGTTCTGCGTGCGGTGCCGATGCTGGATGTGCTCGCAGACGTCGTTGATGTCGATGGGCCGCTCGGGGATGAGGATCACATCGGCGCCGCCGGCGATGCCCGAGTGCGTGGCGATCCACCCCGCGTGGCGGCCCATCACCTCGCAGACGATGACCCGCTTGTGCGACTCGGCGGTGGAGTGGAGCCGGTCGATCGCCTCGGTGGCGATGCCGACCGCGGTGTCGAACCCGAACGTCACGTCGGTGCCGGAGAGATCGTTGTCGATGGTCTTCGGCACGCCCACGATGGGCACGCCGAGCGCGTGCAGCCGGGCCGCGACGCCGAGGGTGTCCTCGCCGCCGATGGCGATCACCGCGCCGACGTTGAGCGCCTTCAAGTTGCGCAGCACCTGCTGCTCGCCGCCCGCCGGTTTCTTGAACGGGTTGGTGCGGCTGGTGCCGAGGATGGTGCCGCCCAGGTGCAGGATGCCGCTGGTCGCCTCGCGCGTGAGCCGGAAGTGCTGCGGCGGATCGAGCAGGCCCCGCCAGCCTTCGCGCACGCCCATCACTTCGAACGCGTGCGCCTCGCCGCGCCGGACCACCGCGCGGATGACCGCGTTGAGGCCGGGACAATCTCCGCCGCCGGTGAGCAGTGCGACCTTCATGACGACCTCCGAGAGGGAACCTGGGACTTTGAACTATGGACTATGGACTTTGGGGGACGGCCGCAAAGTCCAAAGCCGCGCAAGCGGCATCCCCAACCTCCCCGTTACTTAATGCACCTTGCTGCCCCGCGCGGTGAGCATCTCGACCGGGCCCAGGAAGAGATCGGCCTCAGTGTAGACGCGCCGGCCCGCCTTGCCGGTGGGCCGCTCCAGCCATTGGCGCGCGAGCACTTCGCCGTCGTGGCTGAGCGCGGCCAGGAGCGCCGGATCGGCCACCGCCAGGTAGCGCTCGAGCAGCGGCGCGATCAGCTGGGAGAAGCGGGCGTGGGAGATCCGCTCGTGGCGCCGCTCGGGCGAGAGCGTGCCGTCGAAGTCGGGCGCGATGTGGAGCAGCTCGTGGAGCAGCGTCGCCGCCCGCTCCTCGCGCGTCGAGCTGCGGAAGAACTTCGGCCGCAGCGTGACGCAGTAGAGCGCGCGGCGGCCGCGCAGCATCACGCGGACGTGGCCGTCGCCGAGCGGCTTGATGGTGGCGCGCGAGGCGCGCCTCGCCTCGCCCGCGACGAAGAGAATGCGCGCCGCCCGCACGTGCGCCAGCTCCGGCAGCTTGCGCGCCATGTCGGCGACCACCTGCTTGAAGAGCAGGGTCGCGTTCGGCCGCGCGCGGCGGGGCATGCCGGCGTGGAGGGGGCGGCGGTCGCGGGCCATGGGCAGAGCGTCGCACACAACGGCGCTGCCGTGCTCCCTCGCGGAGGAGTAGAGTCGCCTTCTCGTGAGCCAAGACGCCGCCAAGCTCTACTGGGTGCGCAACGAGCAGGGGCGCACCTGGGGGCCGTACACCGCGGTCGCGCTCGAGCGGCTGCGCGGGATGATCTCCGAGCGGTGGCAGCTCTCCCTCGACGGCAAGCGCTACCAGCCGCTCAGCGCGTTTCCCGCGCTGGCCGCGCTGGCGACCGCGACGCGCGACACGCCGCCCCCCGCGCGGCCCGCGCTGGTTCCGCCTCCGGCCGCGGCGCTCCCCGCGCCGATCGCTCCCTCGGCGGTTGCGTCCGCGGCGGCGCGCCGGTCGGACCCGAGGCTCGCGGCGGCGGGTGCGCAGGCCCTCGCTCCCCTCGAGATCAAGTCCGATCCGCCCGCGTCGATCGAGGTCCCCGACGAAGGCGATCTGGCCGAGATCTCGCCGGTGCGCCTCTACGGGCTCGCGGCGCTCAGCTCGGCGAGCGGCTGGCTGCAGCTCGACAGCGGCGGCGGCACGATGCTGCAGATCAGCTTCCGCCGCGGCACGCCGGAGCACCTCGAGAGCGACGACCCGGCGCTCTCGCTGCCGGCGTTCCTCGCCGCGCGCGGCGTGGTCCAGCCCCAGCAGGCGGAGGCAGCCCAGCAGCTCGCGCAGTCGAGCGGCGTCGACCTGCTGACCGCGCTCTTCCAGCTTCAGCTCATCCCGCCTGCCGACGCGCATCGTCTCCTCGGCGAGCAGCGGCTCGCGCTGCTCGATCGGGCGCTGCTGTTGCGCGCGGGGCGCTTCTCGTTCGAGCGCGACGCACCGGCGCCGCCCGGCTCGTTTCCCCTCGGCCAGCGCTGGGCGCTGCTCGCGCAGGCGATCCGCCGCCTCGATCCCGGGCTCCTTCGCGAGCACCTCGCGGCGCAGCTCGAACATCCCGTCATCCGCTCGGGCGGCCGCACGCTGGGCCGCGCCGAGGAGCTGGCGCTCACCGCGCAGGAGTCGCGCCTCTTCGCCGCCATCGACGGAGTGCGCTCTGGCAGCCAGCTGCTCGCGGCCGCGAGCGATCCGGCGGGCGCGCTGCGGCTGCTCTATCTGCTCACCGAGCTGGGACACCTCGCCTTCTCCGTCGAGGCGACCGAGCGGGCCGCGAGGAAGAGCGATCCGGGCTTGCCGCGAGCCGAGCCGAATCCAGGGAAGGCGAATCCAGCGCTGGCGGCGGACGCCCCGGATCGGGGAAAGACGAATCCAGCGCTGGCGGCGGACGCCCCAGATCGGGGCAAGACGAATCCAGCGCTGGCGGCAGCCACCCCGGATCGGGGAAAGGCGAATCCAACACAGGCCGCGACCGTCTCGGATCGGGGGAAGACGAATCCGATGCTAGCGGCGGCTCCCCCGGATCCGGGGAAGGCGAGTCCAGCAGCCGCGCGGCCGGGGCCGCCGTTGGCAAAGCCGCTCCCCGCCGCGCCGAAACCCGCGCCCGCTCCCGCGCCTGCGCGGCCGGCCGCCGCGAAGACCATCGCCACCGGTCCGGAGAACGAGTCGCCCGCGGCGATGCAGAAGCGTCTCGCCGCGCTGCTGGTGCGTCTGGAGACGGCCGACCAGTTCACCGCCTTGGGGCTCGAGCGCAAGGCGACCGCGGCCGACGTGAAGAAGGCCTTCTTCCAGCTCGCCCGCGAGCTGCACCCGGACACCGTGCAGGACGGCAATGCCGAGCTGCGCGAGCTCAAGCAGCGGCTCTTCTCCCGCGTCAACGAGGCGGCGCAGATCCTCTCCGACGAGAAGCTGCGCAAGGAGCACGAGGCGGAGCTCGACGGCAAAGGCAACGTCGATGTCGCGCGCATCTTCGCCGCGGAAGAGGCCTTCCAGCGCGGCGAGATCATGATCAAGGCGCGCAAGGTCGCCGAGGGGCTGGCGCTCATCGACGAGGCGATCTCGATGAACCCCGACGAAGCGGAGTTCTACGCCTGGCGCGGCTGGGCGCGCTTCCTGCTCGCGAAGGATCGCAAAGCGCAGCACCCGGTCTCGGCCGCCGACTGCAAGAAGGCGATCGCGATGGTCGAGCGCTGCGTGCCGGCCTGGCTGATGCTCGGCAACATGGCGAAGGCGATGGGCGACGCGGCCGAGGCCGAGCGCGCGTTTCGCAAGGTGCTCGAGTTCGATCCGAAGAACATCGAGGCGCAGCGCGAGCTGCGCGGGCCGGTGAAGAGGTAGCGAACTGCGGACTTTGGACTTCGGACTTTGGGGAACGACCGCGACCGGGAGCTTCAGCCTGTGCGGCGCCGCATCTTCACGGCTTCCACGCGCGGAGCTTTTCCCAACGTCCAGCCCCTACTTGGGCAACCGAATCACCGGATCCTTCTTCCTCGCCTTGTAGATGAGGAACGTGCGCCCGAGCACCTGGGCCAGCTCGGCCTGCGTCGCGGCGGCGAGCGCTTCGGCGGCGCGGTGGCGGTTCTCCGGCGCGCCCTCGCCGACCTTCACCTTGATGAGCTCGTGCGCCTGCAGCTGCACCAGCGCGTTCTTCACCAGCGCGTCGGTGATCCCATCCTTGCCGATCTGCAGCACCGCCGAGAGCAGGTGCCCCTTGGCGCGGAGGAAGCGGCGCTGCTTGCCGCTCAGGTTGGGCGACAAGGTCGCCTTGCGCGCGCGCGGTTCAGCCCCAGCCTCGGCGGCGTCGTCCTCGTCCAGCTCGGGCGTCTCATCGGGATGCATCGTCACAGGGGCTCCTCGAACCGCTTGAAGTTCAGGCGTGCAGCTTGGGGTGGGGCGCGAGCAGGATGATGACGAACCCGGCGCCGGTGAGCAGCGCGGCGGTCCAGTAGGGCGCGCCCGGCGCGATCGATTGGAAGAGCGCGCCGCCCAGCATCGGGCCGATCACGCGCGAGAGGCTGCCGGCCGACTGGGCCACGCCGAGCGTCGCCCCCTGGCGGTCGGGCGGCGCCGAGCGCGAGATGAGGCTGTTCACCGAAGGCGTGGTGAGCCCGCCGCCGAACGCGAGCAGGCCGAAGACAGGCAACAGCGTGCCCCAGGCGTGCGCGAGCGGCATCAGCGCCAGCGCCACGGTCGCGCACGACAGTCCCACCAGCAGCAGCGCCCGCTCTCCGTGCTTCTTCGAGAGGCGCCCGACCAGCCCGCCCTGCACCGCGGCCGAAACGACGCCGACCAGCGCGAAGAGCCAGCCGATGTCGCGCACCAGCTTCGCGTGCGCCTCGGCCGAGGGGCCGATCGCGAGGCGCACCTCGACGAGCAGCGTGGCGGTCGACTCCATCATGGAGTGGCCGATGATGAAGAGCGCGAACGATGCGACGTAGAGGCCGACCTCGCCGGTCAGGCCCGTGCGCAGCGACTCGAGGCGGCCCAGCCGGTGCGAGGCCTGCGCGCGCAGCTCCGGCGAGAGCGACTCGGGCAAGAGGAAGATGGCGGCGATGAAGTTGATCCCCGCCAGCGCGGCCGCGGCGAAGCTCGGCAGCGCGTACGGGTTGTCGCGCAAGAGCCGCGCGAACGCGCCGTCTCCCAGCGCGTGCGAGAGCCGCAGCGCTTCGCCGGCGAGGATGCCGCCGATCGCGGGGCCCAGGATGAAGCCGAGGCCGAACGCCGCGCCGATGAGGCCCATGCCCTTCGCCCGGTTCTGCGGCGTGGTCGAGTCGGCGATGTACGCCTGCGCGGTCGGGATGGTCGCGCCCGCGATGCCGGCGAGGATGCGCGCGGCGAAGAGCCAGGCGAGCGAGGCGGCGAAGCCGAAGAGCAGGTAGCCCGCGACCGAGCCGGCGAGCCCGAGCAACAAGATTGGCCGGCGGCCGACCCGGTCCGAAACGCGACCCCAGAAGGGCGCAAAAAGGAACTGCGCGAGCGAGAAGGTGCTCATCAACAGCCCGACCGTGCTCGCGCGCGCCCCGAAGCTCTCCACGTAGTAGGCGAGGAACGGGATGACGATCCCGAACCCGAGCAGGTCGAGAAAGACAGTGACGAAGAGGATGGCGAGGGGAGATCGGCGCAAGGGGCGCGGAAGCTACGGGTGCGCGGGCGCGCTGGCAAGGGGAAGCGGCAGCGGGCTCGAGATGGTTTGGCGCGCGGCGTGCAATTTCCAGCGGCGCGGGCTGCGCGCGGCGGGCTGTCGGACCCGCCCGCTACGGTGCGCAGGCATCGCGCAGATCGTTGGTGTCCCAATCATCGTCGCGGCGCGCTTTGGCTTGCGCGCCCTCGGAGCAAGCATGGCGAGCAAGACCGCAACCGCGAAGGCCCCGCGCATCGAGCTGGCGTGCAAGGAGTGCGGCTATCGGACGCCGCGCTGGATGGGCCGCTGCCCGGCCTGCGGCGAGTGGGGGCCGTTCGAGGAGCTCGCGCCGCAGCCGCAGCGCGCGCACGGGCGCAGCAGCGAGCCGCAGAAGGCGATGGGCATCGACCGCATCGCGCTCGACGCGGGCGAGCGGGACGCGACCGGCATCGGCGAGCTCGATCGCGCGCTCGGGGGCGGGTTGGTCCCGGGCGCGGTGGTGCTGCTCGCGGGAGATCCCGGCATCGGCAAGAGCACGCTGCTGCTGACCGCGATGGATCGGCTCTCGCGCCTCGCCGGCGGCCGGCCGACGCTCTACGTCTCGGGCGAGGAGTCGCTCAAGCAGATCCGGCTGCGCGGCGAGCGGCTGGCCGCGCTCTCGCCGTCGCTGCTCTTGCTCGCGGAGACCAACGCGTCCGAGGCGCTGCGCTGTGCGAACGAGGTCGCGCCGCGCGTGCTCGCCATCGACTCGGTGCAGACGATGGCCTGGCCCGATCTCCCGAGCGCGCCCGGCGCGGTCACGCAGGTGCGCGAGGTCTCCGCGCGGCTGGTCGCCTGGGCGAAGGAGACGGGCACGCCGGTCATCCTGGTCGGCCACGTCACCAAGGACGGGGCCATCGCCGGGCCGCGCGTGCTCGAGCACATGGTCGACACGGTGCTCTACTTCGAAGGGGACAAGAGCCACTCGTACCGGGTGCTGCGCGCGCACAAGAACCGCTTCGGCAGCACCAACGAGATCGGCGTCTTCGAGATGAAGGCCGAAGGCCTCTGCGAGGTGAAGAACCCGAGCGCGTTCTTCCTTGCCGAGCGTCCAGCGGGCGCGGCGGGGAGCGCGGTCGTCGCGATGATGAGCGGCACCCGGCCGCTGCTCGTCGAGCTGCAGGCGCTGGTCGCCGACGGCGCGGGGCCCGGCTCGGCGCGGCGCGCGGCCATCGGCGTCGATCCGGCGCGGGTGGCGCTGCTCACCGCGGTGCTCGAAAAGAAGGAGGGGCTGGTGCTCTCCGACAAGGACGTGTTCGTCAACGCCGCGGGCGGGGCCGAGCTGACCGAGCCGGCGGGCGACCTCGCGCTGCTGGCGGCGCTCTGCTCGTCGGTGCGCGACGAGCCCATCGACGGGCGCACGCTGGTGCTCGGCGAGGTCGGCCTGGCGGGCGAGGTGCGCGCGGTCAGCCACGTCGAACCGCGGCTCGCGGAGGCGGCGCAGCTCGGCTTCAAGCGGTGCGTCTTGCCTGCGGGAAACGCGCGACGGCTCGCCTCCGCGCCGCTCCAGCTCTGCCCCGCCTCGACGGTGGGCGAGGCGCTCGACCATCTCTTCTCCAGATAGTTGGCGCGAATGGGACCTCGCCGCGCGTCCCGCGGGGCGGAGCGTCCTTCATGTTTCGTTTGCACCGCGAGGCCACCGGGGCCACCATGTAGAAATGTCCGACCGCGATCTTCCAGAGGGCGAGAGCCCCCCGAGCGCGAGCGGCGCGTCCGCGGATTGGAAGGCCCGGCCCGGACCGCAGCAGCGCCGCTATGCGCGCGCGGCGGTCGACCTCACCGTCCGGATGGGCTTCGGCAACGTGCAGCAGTTCCTCGACGCGACCGCCGAAGACCTCTCGGTCGGCGGCATGTTCCTGCGCTCCGAGCACGCGGGCCCGGGCGGGCAGATCCGCGAGATTGGCCAGCTCATCGCCATCCAGTTCGACGCGGGCGCGCGCCGCGTCGTCGAGGGCGTGGGGCGGGTCGTTCGCGTGATCACGCCCGATCAGCCGGGCGTGGTGCCCGGCGTCGCCATCGAGTTCGTCGAGCTCGACGACCAGAGCCGCGCGCTCATCGAAGCGATCGTGGCGATCAAGCTCGCGCGCACGAGCGAGTAGCCGCGCCTCGCGGCGCTTCGCCGGGACGCTCGCGCTTTCGCCTCAAGCCTTCGCGACCGCCGCGCGCCAGCGGGCGAGGTGCTGCTCGCGCGGCTCGGGCTTCAGCTTCGGCGTGAACTTCTTGCCGCCGCGCACCGCGGCCTTCAGCTCGGCGGTGCCCTGGAAGACACCCGAGCCGACGCCCGCGAGCATCGCCGCGCCCAGCGCGGTCGTCTCGACCATCCGCGGCCGCTCGATCGGCGTCTGCAGCAGGTCGGCCTGGAACTGCAAGAGCAGATCGTTCTGGGACGCGCCGCCGTCGACGCGGAACATCGGCATCGGGTGGCCAATGTCCTGCGCCATCGCCACAGCGAGGTCGTGGATCTGGAAGGCGATCCCCTCGAGCGTCGCGCGGGCGAGATGCGCTGCGGTGGTCCCGCGGTCGAGCCCGGTGATGAGACCGCGCGCCCCTTGGCGCCAGTGCGGCGCGCCCAGGCCGGCCAGCGCGGGCACGAAGACCACCCCGTTCGAATCGGGCACGCTGCGCGCGAGCGCCTCGATCTCCGAGGAGCTCTCGATGATGCCGAGCCCGTCGCGCAGCCACTGCACCGCCGCGCCCGCGATGAAGGCCGAGCCCTCCAGCGCGTAGGTCGCGTCGCCGCCGATCTGCCAGGCGACCGTGCCGAGCAGCCCGTGCTTCGACTGCGCCGGCTGCGGGCCCGCGTTCATCAGGAGGAACGCGCCGGTGCCGTAGGTGCACTTGGCCTCGCCCGCCTCGAAGCAGGCCTGGCCGAAGAGCGCCGCCTGCTGATCGCCGGCGATGCCGCAGATGGGGATGCCGTCGGGCAGGACCTTGAGCCCCAGCGTGCGGCCGAACTCGCCCGCGCTCGGCTTGATCTCCGGCAAGAGCGCGCGCGGCACGCCGAAGAGCGCGAGCATCTCCGGATCCCACGTGCGCTGTGCGAGCCCCATCAGCAGCGTGCGCGAGGCGTTGCTCACGTCGGTCGCGTGGACCTTGCCGCCGGTCAGCTTCCAGAGCAGCGCCGAGTCGATGGTGCCGAACGCGAGCTCGCCCTTCTCCGCGCGCTGGGCCGCGCCCTTCACGTTGTCGAGCAGCCAGCGGATCTTCGTGCCGGAGAAGTAGGCGTCGAGCACCAGGCCCGTGCGCTCGCGCACCCGCGGCTCGTGGCCCTGCGCCTTGAGCGCGTCGCACATCGCGGCAGTGCGGCGGCACTGCCAGACGATGGCGCGGTGGATCGCCTTGCCCGTGCGCCGATCCCAGACGGCGGTGGTCTCGCGCTGGTTGGTGATGCCGATGGCGGAGATCTCGTTGCCGCGCACGCCCGCCTGCTTGAGCGCGGCGGCGATCGACTTCTGCGTCGAGGTCCAGATCTCCTCGAGGTCGTGCTCGACCCACCCCGGCTTGGGAAAGTACTGGCGGAACTCGACGCTGCCCTGGCCGCGCGCGTTCAGGCGGCTGTCGAAGACGATGGCGCGGGAGCTGGTGGTGCCCTGGTCGATGGCGAGCAGATAGCGAGGCATGCGGGTCCTCCAAAAAAATGCGGCGCTGTTTAGAGCACATCTCGCCGTTCGCCGGTGTGCCCGGGACCGCTACTGCGCGCGGGCAAAGAAATCGGCGACCGCGTCGCAGACGACCGGGCCGTCGCGATCGATGGGCAGCACGTGGCCGCTCTCGGGGAAGAAGCGCAGGTCGACGATGGGTGAGCCGAGCCGGCCGGCGAGGATCCGCGAGCCCTGGCTGGCGGCGGTTTGATCGCGGCCGCCGTGGAGGATGAGCGTGGGCGTGCGCACGCGCGAGGCCACCGCGAGCGACTCGCGCGAGAGCAGGCGCAGCTCGCGCGCCCAGGAGAGCGGCGCGCGGGTGAGGCTACCGTCGGCGCGCAGCTCGTCGGTCGCGCCCGCGCCCATCGAGCTGGTGATGTCGCGCTTGCCCTTGCTGAGGAAGATCGGCGCGCGCCCCACCGGCAGCCGGCCGAGCGCCTCGGCGTAGAACCAGGTGGTGCCCGCGAAGCGGATCGCGGGGGCGAGCAGCGCCATCGCCGACAGCTGGGGATCCTGGTTGCGCTTGCGCAGACCCGCGGCCATCTCGAGGGCGAGCAGCGCGCCCGCCGAGAGACCGGCAAGGTAGATGCGCCGCGCCCCGCCCAGCTCGGCGAGCGCCGCTCGCGCCGCGTCGAGCAGGTCGCCGCGCGTGAAGCGATGCAGCTCGCGCGCCGACACGCCGTGCCCGGGCAGGAGCGGGCACGAGACGCGCATGCCCCGCTTCGCCAGCCGCTCGCCCAGCGGCCGCATCTCCGAGGGCGCGCCGCTGAAGCCGTGCAGGAGCAGGCACGCGTCCGGCCCGTCGCCGAACGCAAAGGGTGCCGACGGAGAATCGAGCATGCGCCGCGGTAACACGCGCTCCGGCCGAGCGGCAATCACGCGCTGCGCAGCCGCGATGGCTGCCGCTTTTTGCTCCGCCTTGGCGTAGAACGCGCCGGTCAACGCACGCCGCAAAGGCGCGCGCGAGGAGAACGCATGGCCGACGATCCGAAGGCTCCGCAGCCCCACACGCACCCGCACCAGATGCAGCTGCACATCGACGACGTGGTCGCGCAGGGCATCTACACGAACATGGCGATCGTCCACCACAACGAGACCGAGTTCGTCATCGACTTCATGTACGTGCTCCCCCAGGTTCCGAAGGCGGTCGTGCGCTCGCGCATCATCACCAGCCCGAAGCACTTGAAGCGGCTGGTCGCGGCGCTGCAGGACAACCTGGTCCGCTACGAGCAGCAGTTCGGCAAGCTTGAGCCGAGCGGGCCGACGATGCCGCCGATGCACTGACGCGCGCCGCGGGGCGCCGGAGGGGGCCGATCCAAAAGCGGACGTGCGGCGCGCGGGCTCATCTCTCGCTGCGGAATAGACACGTGGGTCGCGTTTTGGGTCGGCACGAGGTCCAGATTGGGACGCTCGCCGAACGGCGGACGTGCTCTCTCGAGGCAGAGCGCGGTGGCGCGCGGCCTGCAATCCAGCTCCTGCAAACGCGGCGAGAGAGGCCGCACATCGGCGCTGCGCAAGATCGCGCGGCGCGAGGGAGGCGTCATGCAGGAGCACCAGGCATCAGCGGGCGGAGCGGAAGCGGCGCGCAGCGACGGGCAGCGGTACGCCGCGTGGAACATCATCGAGCGCAAGAACAGCGACAAGCCGATCTGGAATCGGGTGGGCACCGGGTTCGTCAACCGCGACGGATCGATCAACGTGTTCCTCGATTCGATCCCTCTGGCGGGGAAGATCCAGCTGCGCGACGACAAGGATGGCCGCGACGGCACGCAGCCTCCCTGGGCTCGCCGGCCGCGGCCCGCTCCTCACGCGCCCAGCGCGGACGAGTAGCGCCATGCGGACAGCGATGCAGCGCGCGGTGCTCGCGGGAGCGCTCTGGGCCTCGCTCGTCTGCGCAGGCGGGGCGAGCGCGGACCCGGGGCGGCACAAGCACGGCAAGCCGCCGGTCGAGGGGGTGCTCAACGTGAACCGGGCGAGCGAGGCGGAGCTGCGCCTGCTGCCCGGCATCGGCCGGGGGCGGGCGGCGACGATCGTCGCGCGGCGGCAGTCGCGGCCGTTCGCCAGCCTCGAGGAGGTCGCGCGCATCAAGGGGATGCGGCGGCTGGTGGCGCGGCTGCGCTCGCACCTCGCGATCGACGGGCCCACCACGCTTCGGCCGGCAGCCTCGGCGCAGGCGGGGCCGACCGGGAGCGGCCCGCCGGCGCGCGCGCCGTGAAACTCGCTCTGCGCGGATCGACGCCGCTTGACCATCGCGGCTCGATCCGCGTACAGCGCGGGCACAACTTGTCTGACGTGCCGCTGTGGCGCCCCGGAAGGGGCCTCGAGGGAAGCCGGTTGAACGCCGGCGCGGTCCCGCCACTGTAGCCGGGCAGCATCGAGCCCAAGAAGCCACTCGCCCAGAACATCGGCCGGGGAAGGCGGGCGCGGTGCGCGCCGCTCTCGAAAGAGCGCGGCAGACCCGGGAGCCAGGAAACCTGCCCGGCGGCAAACAGCTCAATCACCTCTTCGAGAGAGAGAGGGGAGCTCTTTGTGCCGTCGCCTCGCGCCCGGATGGGGCGCGCCATTTCTGCTGCTGCGCTCGTCTTCGTCGCCGCCTTGCGCGCGCGTGCGGAGAGCGGCGTGGCCGCGGTGGAGGCGGCGGCGAGCAGCGCAGGCGGAGCGGCGAGCGCGGGAGGATCGGCGAGCGCGGGCGGCGGTGATGGACGCGCAGCCAGCCCGCTTGCCGGTGACGAGGTGCTCATCCCGGTCGCGGCCGACGCCCGCGCGCCGGCGACGCCGAGCACCGTCATCGATGTCGACCGCTTCACAGGCGAGCAGACCAGCGTCGCCGGGCTGCTCGCCGCCTCGCCCGGCACCACCGTGCGCGCGCTGGGCGGGCCGCTGCAGACCGCGACGGTCTCGCTGCGCGGCGCGTCCGCCGATGAGTCGCTGGTGCTGCTCGACGGCATCCCGCTGCATGGCCCCGGCGGCGGTGCGTTTGACCTCTCGGCGATCCCGGCCTCGCTGCTCTCGCAGATCGTCGTGCATCGCGGCGTGCTCGGGGCACAGCTGGGCGCAGGCGCGCTCGGGGGCGCGATCGAGATCGTCCCGCGCGGGGCGAGCGACGAGACCCACGCAGACGTGCGCGGCTCGTTCGGCTCGTTCACCACCGCGCAGGTCGCGGCCGATGTCTCGTGCGGCGCGAGCTGCGGCGCGCTGCAGGGCGCGACCGGCGCGATCCAGCTCGACGGCACCCGCGGCGACTTCCTCTACCGGCGCAGCTTCACGCCCGACCTGCCGGACTCACCGCTGGTGCAGGAGACGCGGGAGAACGACGACGCCAGGCGGCTTGGCTTCCTCTTGCGCGACGAGAAGCAGGTGGCGCCCGGGATGCTGCTGGACGTGATCGCGCTCGGCTCGTTCGGCGATCGAGGGCTGCCCGGGCCGATCGGCTCGTTCACGCCCACGGCGCGCGCGGACGATGAAGGTGGCATCGCGGGGGCGCGGCTGCGCATCGCGGCGGGGCCGGCGGTGGTGACCGCGCGCGCCTGGGCGGAGGCCGACCGGATCGTGCTCAGCGGCATCGGCGCGGGCTTCTCGTCATGCGCGTCGTCGTCGAGCGCGGCCGACTGCGCGCCGCAGGAGAACCACAGCCTCTCCGCGCGCGGCGAGGGCGAGGTCGCGTTCCCGCTCGGCGGCGCGCAGTGGGCGAGCGTCGCGGCCACGGGCGGCAGCGACTGGTTCGCCGGGCAGGGCGAGGGCGCACACCAGCGCGGCGCGGGCTCGCTCGCGCTGCGCGATGACGTGTCGCTGCTGGGCGGCAAGCTGCTCCTGCACCCGGCGGTGCGGCTCGACGCGATCGGCTCCGACCTGGCCGCGAGCCCCGCGCTCGGCGTCTCGCTGCGCCCGTTCGCGTTCGGCGACTCGACGCTCGCCCGCGCGCTCGCGCCGCTGGAGCTGCGCGCGAGCGGGGGCACCTCGTTCCGCGCGCCCACTTTCGCCGAGCTCTACCTCGACCAGGGGGGCAACGCGCCGAACCCCGCGCTGCGCCCGGAGCGGGCCGGCTCGATCGACGCGGGCGCGGCCTGGCGCAGCGGGCGGCTCACCTTCGCGGCGACGCTCTTCTGGTCGCGCTACCGCGACCTCATCCTCTACGAGCTCTACCCGCCCGCACGCGAGAAGCCGTTCAACGTCGGGCTCGCGCGCATCCTGGGCGCCGAGCTGGAGGCGATGGTCGAGCTGCCGCTCGGCTTCACCGCTGAAGCGTCGTGGAGCTACCTCGACGCCATCGACGAGCGGCCGGCCGCCACCGAGGACGGCGAGAAGCTGCCCTACCGCCCGCCGCACCGGCTCTTCGCGCGGCTCGCCCGCCGCGGCGACCGGCTCGAAGGATTCCTGCAGGCCGACTACTCCTCGGCGATGCCGCGCAACCAGTTCGGCACCGGCACGCTGGCGGCGCAGCTCAGCCTCGATGCCGGGGTCGGCGCGCGCGTGCTCGGCCCGCTCTGGATCGATCTCGAAGTGAAGAACGCGCTCGATGACCAGACCCAGCAGGACCTCTTTCTCTACCCGCTGCCGGGCGTGTCGTTCACCGCGCTCGCCCGCGCCCGCTTCTGACGTCTCCACTCCCCACCACGAGGACACCCCGATGGCCACTCCGAAGACCCACAGCCCGCAAGTCGTTTCTGTCGCAATGATTGGGACACCACTGATCTGCGCGCTCGCGCTCGCCGCCTGCAGCGGGGGCAGCTATGTCGCGCCGCCGCCGCTCTCGAGCATCGCGCTGCCGAGCGGCGCCGCGCTCCTGCCGTGGGACGCCGGCGACCCGGGGCTCTCCAAGCCGGAAGGCATGGCGCTCACGGCCGACGGCCGCGCCTGGGTGGTGCTGACCAACCTCGATGCGAACTACCAGGCGGCCGGTCCGGGCCTGCTCGCGGGCGTGGTGCCGAGCACCGGCGCGACCACGCTGGTCGACCTGGGCGCGAGCGACGCGGGGCCTGCCGCGGGCAGCGACGCAGGCCTCGATGAGCACGCGTGCGTCAACCCCGGCGCGGTGAAGAACGACGAGGGGCTCCTCGTCGCCGCCTGCGCGGGCGCGTTCACCGGAGATGCGCGCGGGCGCGCCGTCGTGCAGGTCGACCCCTCGTCGGGGACGGTGACCCACTGGGCCGCGGCGCCGGGCAGCTTCCAGCCCGCATCGGTGGCGGGCGGGCCGAGCAAGATCTGGGTCGGCGACGAGCTGTCGGCGAGCCTCTACAGCATCGATCGCGCGACCTTCGCGGTGGTCGACGGCGCGGACTCTGCGCACCCGGCGATCGCGCTGCCCTGCACCGACGCGCAAGACGAATACATGTACGTGGGCGATCTGCTCGCCGACGGAAGCGATCTCTTCGCGCTCTGCTCGGCCGAGCCGGACGGCTACATCGTGCAGCTCGACGCGACCACCGGCGCGGTGAAGGGCTCGGCGCAGCTGGTGGGCGCGACCCCGACCGCGATGGCGCTGCTCGGCGACGGCCGCATCGCGGTGGTCAACTCGGTGGACAACACGCTGGCGCTGGTCACCCGCGGCACCGGCTCGGCGGGCCCCACCGTGGCGCGCGCGGTCTACACCTTTGCGCAGACGGCCGCGGTGCAGGACGTGAAGGCGCGCGGAATGTTCGTCTACACCGTCTCGTCGGGGACCAACACGGTGCAGAAGCTCGACCTCTCGCAGACGGTGGCGGCGAAGATGCTGGTCGACGAGGTCAACACCGGCGACAACTCGTCCCCCTGGAGCATCCTCCCGCTCGACGACGATCAGGCGGTGGTGAGCAACAACGGCACCGGCACGCTGGTCGGCGTGAAGTTTGTCAGCGCGGCGAGCGACGGCGGCGCGCAGTAGCGTTGCGGGAGACGGAGGTGCGGATGGTCAAGAACAGCCCGGGAGCGCGCGCAGGCTGGGCCGCCGCCTGTGCGCTCGCGGCCGCTCTGGGGGCGGCTCCGCGCGCTTTGGCGCAGACCCGCCCGGCGGCTTCCGGGCGCGCGCAGGTTCCGCGGCCCGACCAGCACCTGGGCCCTGAGCCGCGCGCCGAGGTGCGCCGGGTGGTGACGCTCGCGCCTTCGCTCACCGAGCTGGTGCTCGCGCTGGGCGCGGGTGAGCGGCTGGTCGGCGTCACGCGATTCGACGACGACGCGCGCGTGGCGGGCCTGCCGCGGGTGGGCGGCTACAACGATCCCGAGCCGGAGGCGGTGCTGCGGCTTTCACCCGATCTGGTGCTCGCGCAGCCCGCGCCGGAGAACCGCGGGCCGGTCGAGGCGCTGGCACGGCTGGGCGTGCCGATCGACGCGTTCAAGCTGGGCACGATGCGGGAGATCGAGTCTGCGCTGGAGGCGGTGGGCGCGCGGCTTGGCCTCTCCGCGCGGGCGGGTGAGCTGATCGCCGCGCTCGAGCAGCGCCGCCGCGAAGTGCGCGCGGCCGCGCCCTGCAAGGGGCTGCGCGCGCTGCTCGTCTTCGGGCTCGAGCCGCTGGTGGTCGCTGGCCGCAGCGGCTTTGCAGGCGAGCTGCTCGAGGACACCGGCGCCGCGAACGCGGTCGACGATGCGCGGCCGTTCGTGCGGCTCTCGGCGGAGGCGGCGGTGGCGATGCGCCCGGATCGGATCGTTCTCTGCGGCGTCGAGGCGCCGGCGGGCCGGCCTGCGCTGGCCGGGCTGGGCGGCGTGCCGGTCGAGGCGCTGCGCGGTCCGGCGCTGCTGCACCCGGGGCCGCGGCTGGGCGAGGCGCTCGACGATCTGGTAGCGGCGCTCGGCCGCGCCCAGGGCGGCTCTCCTCGCCCAGCCGGACCGGGCGGAGGCGCGCGATGAGCCGCCCGCCGCCCCCCGCGGCGCCTCCCGGGCCGCCGTTCGCGAGGCGCTCGCTCTCCAGCGCGCTCGGCTACTCGACCAGCTCGGCGAGCGCGGCGGTGCGCGCGCTGCGCATGTTGGTGCTGCTGCTGCCGCTGCTCGCGGCCGCCGTCGCGATCGGGCTGCTGGTCGGCGGTCAGCCGCTCTCGCTGCGCGCGGCGCTCGCGGGCGTCGAGCCAGACGCGACCATCCTGCGCGCGCTGCGGGTGCCGAGGGTGATCCTCGCCGCCGAGGTGGGCGCCGCGCTCTCGCTCTCCGGCGTCGCGCTGCAGGCGCTGTTGCGCAACCCGCTCGCCGACCCGTTCATCTTCGGTCTCTCCGGCGGCGCCGCGCTCGGCTCGGCGCTGCTGGCGGTGGTCGCGCCCGCGGCCGCGGTGGGCGTGGCGTCGCTGCTCGGCCTGGTGCCGCAGCAAGCGGCGGCCTGCGCGGGCGCGTTCGCGGCGGCGCTGCTCGTCTTCACGCTCGGCCGCTCGCGCGGGCAGCTGCTCCCCGAGCGGGCGCTCTTGCTCGGCGTGGTCTTCAACTCGTTCGCGTCGGCGGTGGTGATCGCGGTCCAGGCGCTGGTGCGGCCGGAGCGCACGCAGCAGATGCTCCTCTGGCTCTCGGGCACGCTCGGCTACGAGACGCGCTCGGTGCTCGTCTCCGCGGGGCTCGCGGTGATGCTGCCGCTCGCGCTGCTCACCGCGCTGGCGGGCCGGCTCAACCTGCTCGCGCTCGGCGACGACGAGGCCAGCTCGCTCGGCGTCGACGTCGGCCAGACCCGCGCTCTCGCGTTCCTCGCCGCCAGCATCGCGGTCGGCGCGTCGGTCGCGCTCACCGGCCTGGTCGGGTTCGTCGGCCTGGTGGTGCCGCACGCGGTCCGCTTCGTGGTGGGCCCCGATCACCGCGTGCTCCTGCCCGCGTCGGCGCTGGGCGGCGCGATCTTCCTCGTGCTCGCCGACGCCGCCGCGCGCGCACTCTTCCGCGCCATCGGGGCGGAGCCGCCGGTGGGCGCGGTGACGGCGCTCATCGGCGCGCCGCTGTTCATCCTGCTCCTGCGGAGGCGCGCGTGAGCGATCGCGGAAAGTCAGACTCCGCGCGGCTCGCCGCGCTTCGCGGCCTGCGGGTGGTCGCGCCCGAGGCGGGGCCGGCGCTGGTCGCGCTGCGCGAGGTCGCCTACCGCCACCCCGGCGCGGCCGCCTCGTCGCCCGAGGCGGTCAAGTCGGTCACGCTCTCCATCGCCGCGGGCGAGGTGGTCGCGCTCTGCGGCCCGAACGCGGCGGGCAAGAGCACGCTGGCGCGGCTCGCGTGCGGCCTGTTGCAAGCGGAGGCCGGCGCGGTCGAGCTGGGCGGCGCCGCGATCGATTCGCTCTCCCGCCGCGAGCGGGCCCGGCGTGTCGCATTCCTCGGCCAGCAGAGCGCGACCGAGCTGCCGTTCACCGGGCGCGAAGTGGCGCTGATGGGCCGCGCCCCCCACCTCGGCCTCTGGGCCCTCGAGGCGCCTGGCGATCGCGCGCGCGCCGATGCCGCGCTCGCCGAGCTCGACGTGCTCCACCTCGCCGACCGGCCCGTCTCGCAGATGTCCGGCGGCGAGCGGCAGCGCATCTTCCTCGCGCGCGCGTTCGCGCAAGACGCGTCGCTCACCGTGCTCGACGAGCCGACGCTCGCGCTCGATCTCGCGCACCAGGTTCTCCTGGTGAACGCGGTGCGCAGCCGCGCGCGCCAAGGGCAGGGTGCGCTGCTGGTGCTGCACGATCTCACCCTCGCGGCCGCCGCCTGCGATCGCATCGTGCTGATGTCCTCCGGCCGCATCCTCGCCGAGGGCACGCCCGCCGAGGTGCTGCTGCCGAAGATCCTCGAGGCGGCCTACGGCACCGTCGTCGACGTGGTGCACGACCCGGCGACTGGCCTGCCGCTGATCGCGCCGCGCGTCGACCGGTAGCGCGCGCCGCAGATGGTTCGTGGCACGAACCATCTGGCGCGCCCGCCTTTAGCTGGCGCGGGCCGCGTCGGCCGCGCGCTGCCCGGCTGCCTCGACCAGGAGCCGCTCGCACTCGCCATGTCCGCCGCGCCGCGCGTCCTCGAGCGGCGTGTTGCCCCAGCGGTCCACCGCGTCGAGCCGCGCACCCCGCGCGATGAACGCGCGCACCACGCCCGCGTGGCCTTCCGAGGCCGCCAGATGCAGCGGCGTGCGCCCGTCGTAGTCGCCCTGGTCCAGGTCCGCGCCGCGCGCGACCAGCATCTCGATGCCGCGCAGATCGCCGCGCCGCGCGGCCCAGCAGAGCGCCGCGTGCATGTCCAGCCGCTGCTCGTCGGCTTGCCGCCGCGGGTCCTTCTTCGACTCGAGCGCGCTGACCAGGTTGTCGTAGTTGTGGAAGTTGAACTTCTCCACCAGCGCCTTGGAGAACTCGATCCCGCGCACGCTGTTGCCCATCGTGTCGAGCCGCGGCGACCAGGTGCAGATGCCCATCACGTTGGGGATGACGATCATCAGCGCGCCGGAGACGCCGCTCTTCGCTGGCAGCCCGATGGTGAAGGCGAACTCGCCGGAGAAGTCGTACATCCCGCACGACGACATCAGCGAGAGGCAGGCGCGCACCGTCGAGGGGCGCAGCACGCGCGCGCCGGTGGTCGGGCAGACGCCGCCGTTGGCGAGCGTCGCGGCGATCACCGACATCTTCTCGGTGGTCGATTCGATCGAGCAGCACTGGAAGTAGAACTCGAGCGTCTCGAGCAGGTCGGTGCTCTCGCTGAAGACCTGGTTCTCGCGCATGAAGTAGCCGAGCGCGAAGTTGCGATCGGCCGTCTGCCGCTCGGAGAGATAGACTGCGTTCAAGAAGCCGGCCTTCTCGCCGCCCGCCAGCCGCGTCCAGAACTCCATGATGAAGTCGAAGCGGTCGGCGACCGGCGCGTCGGGCTGGATGAGCGAGAGCGTCGCGATCGCCCCCGAGTTGATCATCGGGTTGTGCGGCTTGCGGTCCTTGTTGAGCGTCAGCTCGTTGAAGCCGCGCCCGCTCGGCTCGCGGCCGACCGTGCGGTGGACGATCTCCTCGCCGTGCTGCTCGAGCGCCGCGCAGTAGCTGATCGGTTTCCCGCAGCTCTGCACGCTGAAGCCTTCGTTGACATCGCCGAGCGAGAAGCGCTGCCCGTCGAGGGTGCAGACCGAGACGCCGAACAGCTCCGGGTCGACGCGCGCCAGCTGCGGGATGTACGTCGCGATCGCGCCGCTGCGGTCCTTCTTGCTGCGCTCGAACATCTCCTGCACGTCGTCGCAGAACGACTTGAAGTCGGGCACCACCAGCTCGCCGCGCAGCGCGCGCTCGATGAGCGTGAGGTTCGGCCGGATGATCTCGAGCAGCTGCTCGTAGGAGAGCTGCGCGCCCTCGGGGTGCGCGCGCAGGAGCGCCATCGATTCGGCGAGGCGCAGATCGTCGCTGCGCAACCCGACGCGGGCGAGCGCGTCCGGCAGCGCGCGCCAGGGGACGCGGCCGGTCGCGTGCAGATCGAGCGCGCGCACCAGCCGCCGCTCGCGCGCCTCTTCCGAGAAGATCTCCAGCTCCGGCTTCTTCGGGGGGCCGATGGGCGCAGCGGCGCCAGGCGGGTTCGGACGGAGCATGCCCGGCAGCATCGCTCACGCGCCGATAAAGAGCATCTCCCGATACTTCGGCAGCGGCCAGAGGTCGTCGGCCACCGTCTGCTCGAGCGCGTCGGATTCGCTGCGGACCGCGGCCATGGCGGGCCGGAGCTTGTCGGCGATCTGCTGCGCGTCGTGGCCCACGTCGGAGGCGGTCCGGCGCAGCTCGTCGATCGCGCCGCCGAGCGCGTCGTAGCGGCGCGCGATCTCCTCGAGCTCGCGGACCAGCCGGTGCGGCTCGCCGACCTTCTTGCCCCCGATGTTCCCGATCGCCGAGAGCGCCTGCGCCGTGCGCACCAGCTGCGCCTGCACCGCCGGCGCGATCTGCGTGGCCGCGAGCTCCGCCAGCGAGGCCGCCTCGATGTGCAGCAGCTTGGCGTACTTCTCGAGGAAGATCTCGTGCCGCGCGTGGATCTCCTCGTGAGAGAGGATGCCGAACTCGGTGAGGAACGCGGTGCGCTTGTCGTCGCCGAGCACCGCCAGCGCGGCCGGGGTGGTGGCGAAGTTGTTCAACTTGCGCTTGGCCGCCTCGCCGCGCCATTCGGCCGAGTAGTTGTTGCCCTCGAAGCGCGAGCGGGAGGTGGCGTTGAAGACCTCGCGGACCACCTCGAGCACGGCGGTCGCGCGGTCGCCCGACTTGGCGGCGATCTTCGCGCGCAGCGCCTTGGCCGCGTCGGCGACGGCGGCGTTCAAGAGCGTCATCGGCCACGCGCAGTTCTCGCTCGAGCCGACCGCGCGGAACTCGAACTTGTTGCCGGTGAACGCGAACGGCGTGGTCCGGTTGCGATCGGTCAGGTCCGGCTTGGCCGCGAGCGCCTGCGTGATGCGGATGTCGGCCAGCTGCTCGACCGTGCGGACCGCGCCGTCGGCGATGCCCTGCACCACCGCGTCGAGCGCGCTGCCGAGGTAGACGGACATGATCGCCGGAGGCGCTTCGTTCGCGCCCAGCCGGTGCTCGTTGCCAGCCGAGGCGATGCCAGCGCGGATGAGATCGTTGTGCTTGTCCATCGCCTGGAACACCGCCGCCAGCGTGGCGAGGAAGCGCAGGTTCTTCTGCGGCTCCGCGCCCGGCTCGAGCAGGTTGGTGCCATCGTTGGTGGCGAGGCTCCAGTTGTTGTGCTTGCCGCTGCCGTTGACGCCCGCGAACGGCTTCTCGTGCAGGAGGCAGGTCATGCCGTGCCGGTCGGCGGCGCGCCGCAGCACGTCCATCGTGATCAGGTTGTGATCGACGGCGGTGTTCATCTCCTCGAAGATCGGCGCGGTCTCGTACTGCGCCGGGGCCACCTCGGCGTGGCGGGTCTTCATCGGGACGCCGAGACGGAACAGCTCGCGCTCCGCGTCGGCCATGAACGCCTGCACGCGGCTGGGGATGATGCCGAAGTAGTGGTCCTCGAGCTGCTGTCCGCGCGCAGGAGGCGCGCCCACCAGCGTGCGGCCGGTCGCGACCAGGTCAGGCCGCAGCGTGGCGAAGCCCTTGTCGACGAGGAAGTACTCCTGCTCGAGGCCGAGCGTCGCGGTCACGCCGGTGCAGCGCTCGTCGCCGTTGACCACGTTGATGAACGCGCTCACCTCGCGCGAGACCGCGTCCATCGCGCGCAGGAGCGGCGTCTTGTAGTCGAGCGCGTGGCCCTTCCAGCTGACGTAGACCGCCGGGATGCAGAGCGTGCGCGCGCCGCCGTCGGCGCGGATGAAGATGGGGCTCGACGGGTCCCAGATGCAGTAGCCGCGCGCCTCGTGCGTCGCGCGCAGCCCGCCGCTGGGGAACGAGCTCGCGTCCGGCTCGCTCTGCAGCAGCAGGCCGCCGGAGAGCTTCTCGAGCGGGAAGTTCGGCGCGCTGCCCGAGCGGCTGAGGAACGCGTCGTGCTTCTCCGCGACCAGTCCGGTCAGCGGCTGGAACCAGTGCGCGTAGTGGGTCACGCCGCGCTCGCTCGCCCACTTGACGACGATCTCGCCGACCCGGTTGGCGACGTGCGCCTCGAGCTTCGCCTTGCCCTGCACGAAGGCCTCGAACGCGGCCGCGTCTGCCCCCAGCGCCTCCGCGATCTGGAACGGCCGCAGGCTGTGCGCCGCGAACGTCTCGCTGACGCGGACGTGCACGTTGGCCTCCTCGATGGAAGGCTGGGCGTGCGCGGCGGCGAGGGTGATCTCCAGGCGATTCGTCGTGGCGTGGCTCATGTTGAAGTCCTTCGTGCGGGGGCTTGGGCGGGCGGCCGGGCGAGGTTTAAGACGCGAAGCGGCATGATGCTTTCGAGGCCGCGGAAGAGCAAGGCCAACGCGCGTTCCGGAGAGCAGAAAATGCAAGAATGTGAATGCAAGGGCGCCGGCTGAGTCAGAAGGTCACAGATCGCGTCCGCAGGCCGCCCGGCGAGCTGTTTCCAGGAGACCGAAGATGACCCCGAACGTCCGATGGATCGCCGCCGCTGCGCTGCTGCTCGCCACTGGTTGCCTGATGGGGCCGCGGCCGGACGGGCTCGATGCGCGGATGTACCGTGCGCCGCGCAGCGGGCCAGGTAGCGGCGATCGAATGGACGTGCCGCCGGCCGACGCGCCGCCGCCCGAGGCGCCCGCGAACGGTCCGATCTCGACTGGCGCCGACCTGGGCCACATCGACGTGGCAGCGGCGCCGCCTCGGCTGGTCACGCAGGTCATCAACAGCTTCAGCTTCCACGTGCAGGAGAACCGCCTCGCGATGAGCGCGCCGGAGAACTCGGACCGCTTCGATGTCTCGCTCGACAGCCGCGGCTGCCTGCGCGGCTCGGCGGGCGACGCGCCGCTGGTCGAGTTCTGCCCGGCCCGCGCGCTCCCGGGCGACGCGCCGGGCGGGTTCCGCTGGCGGAGCACCACGCGGCTGACCACCTTCCGCGTCCAGCTCGGCGCCGACGGCAGCACGCTGGTGGTCGAGGCAGGCCGCGCCCGCGGCATCTTCGCGCTCGGCAAGGGCGCGCCGGTGGAGCAGATCCGCCAGCACCCGGAGATGCTCGGCCTCGCGTTCGCGTACGGCCTCGTCCCGGCGGCGAAGGGGCAGGGCGACGGCGACAGCGTCGACTATCGCTTCACCGTGGCGGCCAGGTAGCGCGCTACGCCGCGGGCGGGATCTGCGGCTGGATGCGCCCGAGCAGGCGGCCCAGGCGAAAGCGCATCGGCAAGATCGCCAGCGGCGCGGTGAGCGCGAGCAGCAGGAACGCCGCCGCCGCACCCGCTGCTTCCCCGTGCGCGTGGAGCAGCAGCGCGCAGAGCGCGACCCCGACACTGCCGCCGAGCTGCCGCAGCAGGTAGAAAAGGCTCGCGCTGGTGGCGAGGTCGCCTTCGGGCATGTCAGCGAAGGCGAAGGCGTTCATGCCGACGTAGAGCATCCCGGTGCCCATCCCGCGCAGCGCTTGCGCCGAGAAGGCCGCGCCGCCGCCCGTCCACGAGACGGCCGCGAGCCAGATCATCGAGGCGGCGAAGAGCAGCGCGCCCAGCTCGCAGAGCCGCTGCGCGCGGAACCGCACCAGCAGCGGCCGCGCGGAGAGGATGAGCGCGCCCGAGGTGATCCCGCCCGCGGAGACGACCAGGCCCGCGCGCGCGGCCGACATGTGCAGCTGGTGCTCCAGCGTCAGCGGCGTGAGGAACACGCTGGCGTAGAGGCCGACGCCGTAGAGCGCGGCGGCGGCGAGCGTGCTGGCGAACTGCGGGTGGCGCATCACGCGCAGATCCACGGCCGGCGCGGGCGAGCGGCGCTCGTGCCGGATGAAGGCGTAGCCGGCGAGCGCGGCGATGGGCAGCAGCCACGGGTGGTGCGAGCAGGCGAGCTGCAGCGCGAGCACCGCCGCCAGCAGGAGCGCGATGCCGCCCACGTCGATGGGCGCGGGGTGCCCGGCTTTGGGCGGCGCCTCGAGGAAGCGCAGCACCAGGAAGGCCGCGAGCACGCCCAGCGGCAGGTTGATCCAGAAGATCGAGCGCCAGCCGAGCACGTCGGTGAGCAGGCCGCCGATGGGCGGGCCCAAGAGCGGGCCCAGCACCGCCGCGAACCCGACCAGCGCCACCGCAGTCCCTCGCCGCTCGCCGGGAAAGAGAGACATCAGGAGGCTCTGGGCCAGCGGCAACAGCCCGCCTGCGCCCAGCCCCTGCAGCGCGCGAAAGACCAGCAGCGACGCGGTTCCCGGCGCGAACGCGCAGGCGCCCGAGCTGAGCGTGAAGAGGATCACCGAGGCGGCGAAGAACGTGCGCAGCCCGGTGCGCGCGGCGAGCGAGGCGGCGAGCGGCATCGCGATCAAGTTGGCCAGCGTGTAGCCGGTGACCACCCAGCCCAGCAGCGGAAGCGGCGCGCCGAACTGGCGCTGCATCTGCGGCAGCGCGACGTTGACGATGCTCCCGTCGATGGCCTGCAGCGTGGTCGCGATGAGCACTCCCGCGATGGCGGGCGCGGCGCGGCCGAGAGGCGACTTGTCCGCGCGCGGGGGCGCGTTGGCGATGGCGGAGGCGGTCGACACGCGCGCCCGAGTCTAACCGCGTTGCGCGCGCTCGTTCGCGCACAGAGGGGCGGCATCCGTCGAGCAACGCTGTGCAAGCCGGCCGCGTCTGTGGCATCTGGCGGCGATGCGCTCTTCTCTCGTTCTCCTGCGGGGTCTCGCGCTGCTCGCCGCCGCCGGGCTGGCGCTGGGCGGCTGCAAGCAGAAGTCGATCCTTGTGACGGGCGCGGCCTGCGCGACCGACGACGACTGCGACCCGGGCGACGACTGCGTGGGAGGGTTCTGCCAGGGCAGCTCGGCCGGTCCGGATGGCGGCGTGACCGACGCGGGCGGCGCATTGGACGCGGGGCCGCGCGATGGCGGCGACGCGGGTCCGCACGACGGCGGCCTGTCCGATGCGGGCGACGCGGGCGCGCCGGTCGACGCGGGCACGATCGGCCTCGACGGCGGCACCGTCGACCTGCTCGACTTCACCTTCACCGGCGACACCCGCTCGGCCAACTGCGACGACGCGAGCGGCGGCCCGGGCGACTATCCCGCGGCGACCTTCGAGAGCGAGCTCTCGCAGATGACCGCGCTCTACCCGCAGTTCGGCTTCGACCTGGGCGATCACATGTACGTCTGCTCGGGCAGCCTCGCCAACGCGCAGGCCGACATGAAGCGCTACACCGACGCGCTCGCGGCCGCCTGGTCGCCGGCTCGCCCGTTCTTCATGACCATGGGCAACCACGAGTGCGAGGAGGACGACTGCTCGGGCAAGCAAGCGACCGACGCGAACTACGTCGCCTACCAGGCCGCGCTCACCGCGCTCACCGGGCAGACGCTGCCGTACTACAGCTTCCAAGTGCAGACGCGGCTGGGCCGGGCGAGCTTCATCTTCGTCGCCGATCACTACTTTGACGACACGGCCAAGAGCTGGCTCAAGAGCGCGCTCAAGGACGCCGACGCGAACTCGGCCTACACGTTCGTCATCAAGCACTACCCGGTGACCGGCTCGCGGCAGGGGCCTTCGTCGATCACCAGCCTGATCCAGTCGCACCACTTCTCGCTGGTGCTGACCTCGCACGAGCACCAGTACGCGCACGACACGACCACCTCGGGGTGGGGCGGGCGCTCGGTGATCTGCGGGCTGGGTGGCGCCAACGCGAGCACGGTGGACCAGGGCTTCTGCCGCGTGCAGCAGCAGGCGGACGGTTCGCTGCTGTTCACCCAGTACGATCTGACCGGCAACCCGGGCGACACCTGGTCGGTGACGGCGCGGCAGTGAGCGCTCGCGGCGGGCGGTTAATTTGCGCGCGCGGGCGAGCGGGAATAGGACGGGCTCGCTCGTGTTGATTTGAGTTCACGCCCCCAAGGAACGCCCATGCGCACGCAGCTCCTTCGCCTGACGATCGCTCTCGCCGCCACCGCCGCGCTGAGCGCCTGCCCGCACAACAACGTAAAGCCGGACGCCGCGCCGCAGCCGCCGCCCGCGGCCAAGGTGGATGCGCCGCCGCCCGCCGCGCCCGCCGCCGATCCCGCCGCGGCCGCGTTCAAGGCGCAGGGCCAGGCCGAGCTGGACAAGGCGCTCGAGCAGCTGCGCAACGTCAGCGTCTTCTTCGAGTTCGACTCGTCGACGCTGACCAAGGACGCCTCGGACAAGCTGGGCGTGGTCGGCGAGGTGCTCTCGCGCCACCCCGAGCTGGACGTGAAGATCGAGGGCAACTGCGATGAGCGCGGCAGCGCGCAGTACAACCTCGCGCTCGGGCAGAAGCGGGCCGACGTGGTGAAGAAGTATCTCGCGCAGCTCGGCGTGAAAGAGGGGCAGATCCGCGCCATCTCGCTCGGCTCGGAGAAGCCGGCGGACCCGGGCCACGACGAGGACGCGTGGAAGAAGAACCGCCGCGCCGACGTGCAGGCCGCGCCAGACGCAGCTGCCGCGCCGGCGTCGAGCACGCCCGCGCCGGCCGCAGCGCCCGCGCCAGCGAAGTAGCCCACAGAGATTTCAGGAATGGAGCGATCGGTCGAGTTGCCGATCGATCGCTTCGGGAGCTGCCCGCGTTTCGATGCGAGCTACGCCGTGGCCGCGCTCGCGACCTTGGCGCGGACGCCAGCGAGCACCGCGCGCGCTTCGCCGGCCAGCTGCGCCGAGCAGGCGAGGATCTCGCCCGCGCTGAGCGAGTGGGCGCCACCGTCGAAGGTGCTCACCACGCCGCCCGCCTCCTCGACGAGCAGCTGTCCGGCGGCGACGTCCCACGGCTTGAGGCCCTGCTCGTAGAAGACTTCGATGCGGCCCGCCGCGACGTACGCGAGGTCGAGCGACGCGGAGCCGAGACGGCGCGAGCCGCGGCCCAGCTCGGTGAACTTGCCGAACGCCTCGACCATTTCGCTCAGGCGCGCGCGCTTCTCGACCGGGAAGCCGCTGCAGATGACCGCCTGCCCCAGGTTCTCCGCGCGCGAGACGGCCAGTCTCCGCTCCGGCGGCTCGCTCGCCGGCCGGTGCGAGGGCATCGCGGTGAGGTTCGCGCGGCCGACGAACGCGCCGCCGCCGCGGATGGCGCGGAACCGCTCGCCGCGGGTCGCATCGACGGTGCAGCCAGCGACCACCTGGCCCTTGAGCTCGGCGGCGACGGTGCAGGCGAAGAAGGGGATCCCGTGCGCGTAGTTGGTGGTGCCGTCGAGCGGGTCGACGATGAAGCGCAGCCTGGCCGCGCCCTCGCCGTGCGAGCCGCTCTCCTCCGCGAGCACCGCGACGCCGGGCATGCGCTCGGCGAGGAAGTTGAGCACGCGCTCCTCGGCCGCCTTGTCCGCGTCGGTGACCAGGTCGATGCGGCCTTTGAAGAGCACCTCGCGCGGCCGCTCGAAGAGTTCGCGCAGCACGCGGGCCCCGGCCTCGGCGGCAGCGACGCAGATCGAGGCGAGCTCGAGGTGCTGCGCGTCGGGCGAGGTCGGGGGAGGAGGCGTGCTCATGCGGACGATCCTACCCGATGACCTCGCGCTTGCGTCACGCGAACACATCGGCCGATCGGCAACTGTTGCATCTGCGTCAGATGTGCGCGCCGCGGTGCTCGCGCGCGGCTACGGGCCAGCGGGCGGCGCCTCGTCGAGCAGGGCGTCGACCGCGTCCTCCAGGTGGCGATCGAACTCGGGGTCGTCGGCCGAGGCGCGGTAGCGCAGCGCGCCGCTCGCGTCGAGCAGGATCACCGCCGGCAGGATCTCCACGCCCAGCGAGTCGGCCACCTTCGCGCCCCGGTCCCAGCGCACCGGCAGCGTCAAGCCCAGCTTCTGCGTGAACGGGCCGACCGGCTCGAGCTCATCGTCGATGGAGATGGCTGCGCCGACGAGGCCGCGCGGTGCGCGCGCGCGCGTCAGCGCGTCGGTGCGCGGCAGGCCAAGCCGGCACGGCTCGCACCAGGTGGCGAAGAAGTCGAGCAGCACCGGGTGCCCGCGCAGATCGGCCAGCTGCACCGGTTGGCCGCCGAGGTCCTGCAGCGCGCCCTGCACCGGCTTGCCTCCCGCGGGCAGCAGCGCAGCGCGATCGCTGCGGGCCGCGCTGGGCGCGGGCTTCCCGCTCGCACAGGAGATCAGTGGCATGCAACATATCGCCGCGAGGGCCGCGGCGCGCAGCGCCGTTCCCAAACTCCAAAGTCCAAAGTCCAAAGTCCAGGTCTGCACGGCGTTCACCTGCCCAGAGCCGCGAGCAGCTTGTCGTGGATGCCGCCGAACGCGCCGTTGCTCATCGCCAGCACCACGTCGCCGTCCTTCAATTCGCCAGCGAGCGCCTCGACGATGGCATCGGCCGAGGGGAACCAGCGCGCTTTCGTGCCGGAGCCCGCGATGTCGGCGACCATCTTCTTCGCGTCGACCCGCTCGCTCTCCGGCACCTTCGCGATCGCGCTCGGCTGGCTGATGATCGCCTCGCTCGCGTCGGCGAAGGCGTGCGCGTACTCGTCCTGGTGGATCTTGCGCATCGCCGTGTTGCTGCGCGGCTCGAAGATGGCGATGACGCGCTGGCCGGGGTGTTGCGCCTTCACCGCGGCGATCGTCTCGCGCACGGCGGTCGGGTGGTGCGCGAAGTCGTCGATCACCGAGACGCCGCGCGCGACGCCGCGCAGCTCCTGGCGCCGCTTCACTCCCTTGAACGAGGCGAAGCCGGCGGCGACCTCCGCGTGCGCAAGCCCGAGCGCGCGGCAGGCGGCGTAGACGCCCAGGCCGTTCTCCACGTTGTGCCGGCCCGCCGCGTTGAGCAGCAGCGCGCCCTCGCTCTTGCCGCGGAAGATCGGCTCGAAGGCCGCGCCGCGCGGCGAGAGCGACAGGCTGCGCATCGACCAGTCGACCGCGCTGCCGTCGGCGCCGCGCGCGTCGTCGACAGCTCGGTAACTCTCGATTTTGCACTTTGCAAAATTCGATAATTTCTTCCAGTTGGCGAAGCAGGCGCAGGCGGCGACGAACCCGTCTTGCGGCACGATCTCGAAGAACTTCTCGAACGCGCTCTCGTAGGCCGCCATGTCCTTGTAGATGTCGGCGTGATCGAACTCCGCGCCGGTGAAGATGGCGGTGCGCGGCCGGTAGTGCATGAACTTGGGGCCCTTGTCGAAGTAGGCGGTGTCGTACTCGTCGCCCTCGACGACGAAGTGCGCGCCCCGGCCCAGCCGGAAGCCCTCGTTGAAGTTGAGCGGTACGCCGCCGACCAGCAGCGACGGGTCGCGGCCCGCGCTCTGGAGCACCCAAGCCATCAGGCTGGTGGTGGTCGTCTTGCCGTGCGTGCCGGCGATGACCACGCTGTGCCGCTCGAGGAGGAAGAGCTCCTCGAGCGCCTCGGGGAAGCTCACGTGCGGGATGCCGCGGCGGCGCAGCTCGGTCGCCTCGACGTTCTGCGCGCGGATGACGTTGCCGACCACCGCCAGGTCGGGCGGCGAGCCCTGCGCCCAGAGGTTGTCCGCGCGGTAGGGCGTGAAGACCTCGATGCCCCACTCGCGGAGCTTGTCGCTCATCGGAGGGTAGACGCCTTCGTCGCTGCCGCTGACGGTGTGTCCCGCGGCGCGCAAGAGGCCTGCGAACGAGCCCATTCCAGTGCCAGCGATGCCGAGCAAGTAGATGCGCATGAGGGCGCGCACGCTAACGCGAAAAGCGGCGCGGCGCGGCCTAAGAAATGAGGCGCGTGGGGGACTGCAACGGTGCGAGCGTGCCGGCGCCCGCGTCGAGCTCGTGCTCGCAGCCGAAGGCGACCGGGCGGTTGCGATCGGCGTGGCCGAAGGGCGCACCGAACGCGAGCGGCACGCCGAGGCCGGCGAGCCGCTCGGCGACCACCTCGGCGCGGCCTTGCGAGGATTCGTTGGGACCCCACAGATCGCCGATGACGAAGCCGCGCGCGCCGGCGAAGGCGCCGCTCTGCAAGAGCTGCGTGCAGAGTCGGTCGAGCCGGTAGGGCGGCTCGTTGAGATCCTCCAGCAGCACCAGGCACCCGGCGAACTGGGGCTGCAGCGGCGTGCCGCACAGCGAGGCGAGCGTGGCGAGGTTCCCGCCGCGCAAGATGCCCCGCGCGCGGCCCGCGGGCGCGCCGGCCAGATGCATGGGCTCCCATGCAATCGGCGGCTGCACCTTCCCAAAGAGAAGGCAGCCGAGCCGCAATCTCGCGTCGAGGTCGTCGCCCAGCTGCGTGCACATCGGGCCGTGCAGCGAAGGCACGCCCGCTTGCGCCCAGAGCTGGTGCAGCACGGTCGCGTCGCTGTAGCCGAGCAGCAGCTTCCCCGCGGCGCGCACCTCCGCGGGCGGGAGCTGCGGCGCGATCCTCAGCGAGCCGTAGCCGCCGCGCGCGAGCACGAGCAGTCGCGTGTCGGGATCGAGCAGCGCCGCGCGCAGCTCGCCCAGGCGGCGCGCGTCGTCGCCAGCGAGGTAGCCCGGGTCGGCAGGTTTTCCCTCGGCAGGAGCTGCCTCGGCGGCGAGCGGCCAGCGCGAGAAGAGGCTCTCGTCGAACCTCGGCTCCAGGCCCATCGCGCGCAGCGCCTGGAGGCCGCGCTCGAACTTCTCGCGCGCAAACGGGCTCGCGGGAGCGATGATCGAGACCGCGTCGCCGCGCCGCAGCGGCGCGACCGGCTCCGCCGCGGGGAGAATCGGGTCCGCCGTCTCGCGCTCCATCTCGTCTCTCCCGGGCAGGTGAGTGCAGCTTACGGCGCGGCCGGCGCTGCCGCGGGCGCGGAGACCGGCTCGGCCTTGCGGATGTGCCAGTACCAATAGTGGTGCCCGGCGAAGCCGCCTGCCACCAGCGCGATCCCCAGCGCGATGAGCAGCCGCCCGTTGCGCCGCTTGCGATCCTGCTCCTTCGCCTCCGGCAGCCGCGAGAGCACGTCGAACCGCTCGACGCGCGTGCCCTTCGGGTAGTCGGGCTTGCGCGTGAAGGTGATGCCGAGCCGGCGGGTGATCTTCATCTCCGCGTTGATCGCCCAGCCGCTCGCCTCGAGGAGCAGGCCCATGTCGCGGCGGCGCAGCTTGAGCCAGCCGAGGAACGCGCTGATGCCAGCGATGAACGCGACCACCCCGCCCACCGAGAGCAGCAGGCTGAGCGGCGAGGTCTTGCTGATCGCCGAGACGATCACCGCCAGCGCGGAGCCGAGCGCGGCGAACGCGATCGAGCCGCCGAGCAGCAGCGTCTGGATGCCGCCGCCCGCCGCCGCCGGAGCGGCCGCTGGCGCCGCCGCGGGGAGATTGGCCGCCGCTGCCGCCGCGCTGGTCTGCGCCGCCGCCTCGCGCGCCTTGAGCTGCGACTGCGCGAACTGCTCGATGCGATCGGCCGCGAACTTCTGGATGCGGCGGAACGGGGCGAACGTCGCCTCCTTGATGCTGATCGGATTCTCGAGGATCTCCACGATCGACGCGTCCCACTCGCGCCCGCCCACGTCGATGAAGATGCCGCGCTTGCCCACCTTGAGCCGCCCGCGCTCGCCCGAGGTGACTGGCGTGACGATCTCGAACGCGGCCGGCTTGCCGTCGGACTCGGTGACCTGCGCGTAGACGAGGAAGGTCAGGCTGTCCTGCGCGATCAGCTTGTGCGCCGCGCGCGCCGCCGTCTCGACCTTCAGGCAGAACTCGAGGCGGCGACCGTCGACGACGAACGAGCCCATCTCCATCAGCGCGGTCGCGCTCGGATCGTAGATGGCGGAGAAGTTCACGAAGTTGTTCGCCAGCTCGATGAGCCAGCGCTGGAAAAGGATCAGCTTCTCCAGATTGGCGATGTGGCCGAGCTCGCCAGCGGCGTCGAGGTCGTAGGCGATCAGCTGGCGCAGCCGCTCTGGGAGCGGGCCGGCGAGCTGCGCCTCCAGCGCGCCCTCGCCGAGCTTCTCGAACGGCTCGGCCGGCTTCTTCGCCAGCCACTCTTGATACGGCGCGAACGCGGCGAGCACGCGCCGCCAGCCGCTGCGATCGAGCTGCGCCTCGCCGGGGAGCAGGCGCGAGAGCACGAGCCGGCTGAGCGCGTCCCACTTCTCTTGGAACGCCGGGTTCACCTTGCCGCCGATGGGCAGGTGGCAGCGCGCGTCGGGCTCGGCGAGCGGCGAGCCCTCGAGGAAGGCCTCGATGCCGGCCGCGTCCTTCGCGCGCAGCGCGTGGATCTCCTCGTCGGAGAGCTTGAGCGCGCCGCTGCTGAGGCCCTCCTGCTTCATGAACTCGCAGCGCAGGAACTGCTCGTCGATCTTCGCGCGCAGCGACTGGAGCGCGTCCCAGCCGGCGGCGCTCTCCTCTCCGAGCGGCAGCAGGCCCGGCGTCTGCCGCGCGCTGGTCTTCCAGGTGAGGAACGCGCGCGCGCCCTCGAGGTAGCGGTCGAGCAGCGCGCCGTTGACGCCGCTGAGCCCGCTCGCGTCGGGCGCGCCGCCCACGGTGGCGATCACGCCGCGGGCAAACTCGGCGACGGCGCTGTCGCCCGCGTCGGTGATCAGCTCGGGCGGCACCACGCCGTCGCCGTTGCGCAGCGTCTTCGCGTAGCCGGCGCGGAAGGTGCGCACGTCCTCGAGGCGCAGCGTCGACGGCTCGGCCAGCTTGAGCTCGCGGATGACGTGCTGCGCGCCCGCCAGCAGCCGCTGCCCCTCGCCGCTCTTCGCGTCGAGGTGCGCGAGCGTGAGCGTCTCGCTGCGCTGGGTCGCGCCCGAGCGCTCGGCGAGCCGCGCGAAGAGCCAGTCGCGCGCGGCGAGCAGGTGCGCGACGCGGATGCGGCCGTTGTGATCGGTGTCGAGAAAATCGAGGAACGCAGGGTCGCAGTGCAGGTCGCGCAGCGGCGCCGAGGTCGCGGCCCACTTGGCCGGATCGAGCGCGTCGATCTTGGCGAGATCGTCGGCGCTGTCGATCACCAGCTGGTAGATGCCGCCGAAGTTGCGCAACGTCATCGGAGCAGGCACGGGCTCTCCTCGTAGAACGAATCCGGGTCGAATGAACGGTGCGGCGAAGGCGCGCCCTTAGAGCATTTGCGGCGCCGCGCGTGAAGCGGCTTTCGCGCTACCCGGGCGGATCGATGTGGCGGGCGATCAGTCCGTTGACCACGCTCATCTGCGCGAGCGGCCCCATGTGTCCGGCGCCGGGCAGCGTCTCCAGCCGCGCGCGCGGGAGCGCCTCGGCGAGCAGCGCGCAGACCCGCCGCTCGATGCGCGGCGACTTCTCTCCGCAGAGCAGCAGCGCTGGCATCGAGAGCGCATCGTAGGCGGAGGCGGGCGTGCGATCGGCGAGCAGCGAGCGCACCTCGAGGAACGTCTTGCGGCCCACCGCGAGGAACGCCGCGCGCGACGGCTCGGGCAGCGAGCGCCAGGTGCCCGAACCCTGCCACCAGTCGACGAATCCCTCGAGCCACGCGTCGCCGCCGCCGCGGCCCTGGTCGTCGCTGGCGAGCTGCTGCGCGCTCGCCGCCTCCTCGAGATCGCGCTGCGAATCGCCGCCGCCCGGCTGGTGGTGGAGCACGCCGAACGCGACCGGCTCGTAAAGCGCGAGCGAGCGCACCTTCTCGGGCGCGCGGCGCGCGGCCTGCAGCGCGACCAGGCCGCCGTACGAGTGCCCGACCAGGTGCGCCGGCGCGGCGAGCGTGTCGAGGAGCGCGGAGATCATCTCGACGTCCTCGCCGTACTCGAACGTCGCGTCCGCGGCCAGCGCGCTCGAGCCGCCGTAGCCGAGGAAGTCGGGCGCGATCACGCGGTGGGCCGCGCGCAGGGCCATCCCCAGCGATCGCCACTGGCGCGACGAGAGGCCTCCCGAGTGCAGCATCACCACCGGCGGGCCGGCGCCCTCGTCGGAGAACTGGATGTGTCGGCCGCGCAGCTCGAGCTTGGGCATGCGCGCGACAATAACCGCACCGGCGCGCGCCCGGCGCATCCGCGAGGTGGTCGGGACCGATCAGCGAAGCGGCTGGAGCGCCTCGAGCACGATCCCCGGCGTGAGCACCGCCGGCAGCACGATCGGCTGCGCCAGCTGCGGCGCGTAGAGGACATTCAGCGGCACGCCCGAGCGGCCGAACGACTGCAGCGCGCGGGTGATCGCGGGGTCCGCGCGGGTCCAGTCGGCGCGCAGCGGGACCACGCCCAGCGCGGCGAAGCGCTCGCGCACCTCGCGCGAGGAGAAGACGATCCGCTCGTTGACCTGGCAGCTCAGGCACCAGGCGGCGGTGAAGTCGACGAACACCGCGCGCTTCTCCGCGCGCAGCTGCGCGACGCGCTCCTCCGACCAGTCGGCCCACGCGACCTGCGCGACCGCGTCGACCGCGCTCGCGGCCTGCTCGTGCGCGGGCGACAGGGCCTGCGGGGAGCCTGCGCCCGCCGCGGCCCCCTCCTTCTGCGCCGCGATCACCTCCGGCACTTCCGCGCCGAGCAGCGCGGGGCGGGCGGTGCCCAACGCGGCGACGAGCGCGAGCACCGCCGCCCCAAGGCCCGCCAGCGCGCGCGTCGCACGCGGCTGCTCGGGCGCGCCGCCGCTGCGCCAGAGCCAGAGAGAGAAGGCGAGCAGCAGCATCCCGAACAGCGACGCGAGCAGGCGCGCGGGGCCGGTCTGCGCGGCCAGCACCGAGAGCAGCCAGAGCACGGTGGCCAAGAGCGGAAACGCGAGCGCCTGCTGCAGCCGCTGCACCCACGGCCCCGGCCGCGGCACGCGCGAAAGCAGCGCCGGCCAGCCGCTCAAGAGCACATAGGGCCACGCCATGCCCACGCCGAGCGCGGTGAAGATGCCGAGCGCCGTCGGCACCGGCGCCACCAGCGCGGCCCCCAGCGCGACGCCCATGAACGGCGCGGTGCAAGGAGTGGCCACCGCCGTCGCGAGTACGCCGCTGCCGAACGCGCCCCAGCCGCTCGCGGAGAAGCGCACCGCGCCGGCGCGCCTCTGCAGCGCAAAGCCGAACTCGGCGTACCCGAGAAAGCCGAGCGCGAGCCCGAAGAACAGCAGCGCGAGCAGCGACACCGTGGCGGGCGACTGCAGCTGGAATCCCCAGCCGAGCTCGCGTCCCGACGCGCGCAGCGCCAGCAGCGCGAGCGCGAGCACCCAGAAAGAAGCGATCACGCCGGCCGCGTAGGCGAGGCCGCCGATGCGCGCGCGGCGCGGCCCTGCGCTCGCGTCGCGCACCAGGCTGAGCACCTTGAAGCCGAGCACCGGCAGCACGCACGGCATGAGGTTGAGCAGCATTCCGCCGGCGAACGCGCAGAGGAGGGCGAGCCAGGTCCCTGGCATCGGCGGCGGGCGCGCGGAAGAGGCATCGATCGTGGGCCGCGTGGCGATCTCGGCGGCGACGGTGTCGAGCGGGTCGGTGCCTTGCAGGACGAGCACGCCCGAGGCGCTCGCCAGCATGGCGCGCGCGCTCTTCGGCCGCGGCAGCAGGAGCGAGAGGCCCTGCGGCGTCGGCTCGAAGGTCTGCGGCGCCGCGGGATCGACCGCGTCCGCCTCGTAGGGGAAGAAGCGCGCGCTCGTGGGGATGGCGAGCGCGCCGGTCGCCACCTGCAGCTCGGCGGTGCGCGCGTCGAGGTCCTGGCGGCCGAGCGACGCGGTCCAGCCGAGCGCGCGCGGGATGCGCGTGCGCGCGAGCGCAAATCCGGCCGCGTCGGGGCCGGGCGGCGCGCGCTTCTGCGAGAGGGGAACCGCCAGCGACAGGTGCGTCTTCTCGGGGATGCAGAGGTCCTGGCAGACGAGCCAGCCGGCGGTGGCAGCGAGCGCGAGCGCGCCCGGCGCGGGCCCGCGCGGGAGGTCGAGCGCGCGCGCGGGCACCAGCTCGACCAGCAGCCAGACCTCGCCGTCCAGCGCGTAGCTCGTCACCGGACCCTGCTGCAGCGCGTGCGGCGCAGGCCACTGGATCGCGCCCGCCGCGACGCCCGCGGGCAGCTCCCAGCGCAGCGCGGGCGCCACGCCCGCCTCGCCCGGATTGCGCCAGGAGATATGCCAGCCGGGCGGAACGCGCAGCCGCACCGCCACGTCGAACGGCTCGCCCGGCGTGGCCGCGGCCGGCTCGGCGAGCAGGTCGGCCTCGACGAGATTGTTGGCATACAAACGATTCGTCCCGAGCGCGCAGGCGAAGAGCAGCGCGAGCCCGAGGGCCCGCGCGAGCCGCGCCGGCTGCGGTCGCCGAAGGGTTCGCCCGCGGGGGCTCCCGAGGAGTCGATCGAATGCCATTCGCGCGCGACGCTATCCTCGATGGAGCGCGCAGACGAGTTCTCGCTCGCCCGCGTTTGACAAGCCCTCCCGCGCTCCCTTATCTGCCGCGCCTGATGCGCATCCATCTCGGTCTCGCTGCGGCCGCTGGACGATTGGCGCGGGGAATCGTCGCGATCGGCAACTTCGACGGCGTCCACCTCGGCCACCGCGCGCTCTTTGCCGCTGCCCGCGCGCAGCTCGCCGGACTTCGAGGCAGCGCGGGCGCGCCGCTCGCGGCGCTCACGTTCGATCCGCACCCGGCTCGTCTGCTGGCGCCGTCGATGGCCCCGCCGCTCATCTGCAGCCCATCGCGCAAGCGCGAGCTGCTCGCCGACGCCGGCGTCGACGATCTGGTCGAGCAGCCGTTCGATCGCGACTTCGCGTCGCTCGAGCCGGAGGCCTTCGTCGAGCTGCTGGTCAAGACGGGCATCGCCGCGGTGAGGGTCGGCGCGGACTTCACCTACGGCCGCGCCCGCTCGGGAAACGTCGAGACGCTGCGAACGGCGCTCGCCGCCCGCGGGGTGCAGCTGCACGTGCTCGCGCAGGTGACCATCGACGGGCTGGTGGTCTCGTCATCCAAGGTGCGCGAGTACGTGCTCGCCGGGAAGGTCGACGCGGCCGCGGCGCTGCTCGGGCGGCCGTTCGATCTCGACGGCGAGGTGGTGCGCGGCGCCGGCCGCGGGCGCACGCTCGGCTGGCCCACCGCCAACATCAAGACCGGCGCGGAGCTGCTCCCCGCGGTCGGCGTGTACGCGGTGCGCGCGCGCCTGCTCGACGCGCGCGCGGCCGCGCCGCAGCCGGACGGCAGCTTCGTGTACGAACGACACGAACCCTCGGGCGCGCCGATCGCGGGCGCGGCGAACCTGGGCATCAACCCGACCTTCCGCGACGCGGCGGCGCCGGGGGCGCGCATGCCGCTGCAGCTCGAGGTGCACCTGCTCGACTTCGCGCAGGACCTCTACGGCCGCTCGCTGCGCGTCGAGTTCGTCCAGCGCCTGCGCGAGGAGCGGCGCTTCCCCGGGCCCGACGCGCTCAAGCAGCAGATCGCGCGCGACGTCGAGGACGCCCGCGCGCGGCTCGCCCGCTCGTAGCCAGCAGCCGCGGTCAGGCCCCGCGCATTCGCGCGCGCCGGTCGAGCGCGGCCCAGCCGAGCAGCGCGAATGCGCAGAGCCCGGCGAGCCACAGCCCGGCCGCCAGCCCGCGCGGGAAGAAGCGAAAGCGCACCGCGCGCGCGCCGGGCGGCACCACCGCGCCCATCGCGGCGCGATCGATCTGCAGCGCCGGCTCCTCGGGTCCGCCGTCGATCGAGACGCGCCAGCCGGGATCGAAGTGCTCGGCCACCACCAGCAGCGCGGGCGCATCGGTCTTCGCCGCGTCGAGCTCGACGTCGATCGTCTCCGGGCGCGGCCTCGTCCAGCGCGGCGCCGCGCGCGAGCTCTCGGGGCTGCACGCGACACCGTTGAGCCGGGTGCCGTCCTCTTCTCGCGCGATCGCCAGCCGGTGCGGGTCGAAACCCGGCGACATCAGCTTCGCCACCGCCGCGCCGTGTTCGAGGGCGAGCGCGCAGGGCGCCCAGAAGGCGCGCGGCGAGGGCGGCCGGTGCCGCATCGCCAGCCCGAGCGGCATCGGCTCCCAGCCCTCCGCGCGGCGCCGCTCGAGCGGCACGCGGCGCTCCGGCTCGAGCACGAACTGCACGTCGAAGAGCGAACGCAGCACCTCGGGCGCGCGGTGCAGGAGCTCCTGGTAGTCGTTGTCGTCGAGCGAGCTGTACGAGGAGACGCTCTCGATGCCGGTGGGCCCGTTGTACTGGGTCGCGAGCGCGTGCGAGCGCCAGAGCACCACCGCGGCGCGGATGTTGTCCGACGGCACCGGCATCGTCATGTCGGGCGCCGACTGGATGCGCAGCGGGCCGGGGCCCACGTTGCCGCGCGCGCGCAGATCGTCGGCCACGGGCAAGGGCCCGCGCAGCTCGGCGAGCGGCATCGTGTAGAGGAGCGAGCCGCTGTCGACGAGCGCCGAGACGCCGAGCAGCGCCGTGCAGAGCCCGGCTGCCCGCAGCGGCGCGCGCGCGCCCGCCCAGGCCTGGTGCAGCCGCGAAAGCCCCGCCAGCGCGAGCGCGAGGGCGGACTCTTCCGCGAGCGCGCAGCGCAGCCGTGCGGCGAAGAGCGCCGCCGCGGCGGTCGAGTGCGTCTTCATCGCCTGCGCGAGGACCGCCTGCGCCTGCGCGGAGAAAATCGTGAGCAGAGCCCAGCCGAGCGCAAGCAGCGCGGCCGCGCCCAGCGCGGTCGGGAGCAGCCGGGACCCGTTCGCGCCAGCCGCGGGCGAGGGCTCGCGCGCGGGCTCTTGCGGGAGTTCACCTGGCTCGAAGAGCGCGCTCGCGCCCAGCGCGGCGGCGAGCGCGAGGAGCAGCGTCGCCGTCGCGATCCACTTCTCCGGATAGCGAAACCAGTGCAGCGGCGGCATGAGGCGCAAGAGCAGCGCATCGACCGGCGCGCGCGGGCCCAGCGCGGCCAGCGCGCAGACGAGCGCGCCGCCCAGCAGCCAGCGCCGCTGCCGCCGCGGTGCGAAGAGCGCGAGCAAGAGCGCCGGCACCCCGAGCGCGATCCCCTGCGCGAACGGGGTCCCGGGCAGCCGCGGCGAGAGCTCCTCGTAGGTCGACGCGACGCCGGTCGGGGTGGTCTCGAGCGTCTCGTCGAACGCGCCCGGCAGGAAGAGGCCCGCCAGCCGCCAGGGCGGCAGCGCGTAGTGCTCGCGGCCCGCCGAGGGGCCCGGCGCGGTTGCCATCGAGCGCAGCCGCAGCAGCACCGGAGCTCCCGCGGGCGCGCAGAGCGCGAGCGCGGCCGCGCCCCAGAGCGCCGTCCAGCCGAGCCTGCGCAATCGTGTGGGGAGCCAATCATTGCGATGCCAATATTCGGCATGCAAACCATCTCCGCCGAGCGCGAGCGCCACGCCGAGCAGGCCCCCGAGCAGCGCCGACTGTGGCTCGCCCGCGACCACCGGCCAGGAGAGCGCCCACGCGCCCCCCAGCAGCGCGAGCGGCCGGCGCGACGCCAGGAAGCGATCGAGCCCCCAGAGCGCCCAGGGGATGGCGGCCGCGCCCAGCGCGTAGTGGAGGTTGCTCGAGGCCATCGAGACGACCCAGCCGCTCCCCGCGTAGGCGATCGCGCCGCCCGCCGCGCCGTAGCGGCCCGCGCCGCAGCCCCGTGCGAAGAGGTAGAGACCGGCCGCCGCGAGCGGTAGCGCGAGCAGGTGCTGCAGCTTGAAGAGCAGCTCGAACGGCAGCGGCAGCAAGTAGAGCAGCGTGCTCGGGTGGAAGAGGCCCGGCGTCATCTGGCCGAGCAGCGAGGTGCCCGCCTCGGTCCAGCTCACCCAGAGCGGCAGCTGGTGCGCCGCCAGCCTGCGCCACAGCTCCCACTTGAACGGCCCTTCGCAGCGCGAGGTGTCGCGATCGTAGAGCTGCAGCGAGGGATCGAGCGCGGGCAACACCAGCAGGAGCAGCGACGCGGCGACCAGCAGCGCGGGCCAGAGCGCAGGATGCGCGCGCCGCGGAGGAGCGCTCACGCGCGGCTCGTGGCGAGGGGCTGCGCGCGCGAGCGGAGCCGATGGAGCAAGCCGAGCGACAGGGCGCAGAGCCCGGAGAGCCAGAGGCCCGCGGCGAGCCCGCGCGGGAAGAAGCGGAAGAGCAGCCGGTGGGCGCCGGCGGGGATGCGGGCCCCGAGCGCGGCCCGATCGATCTGCAGCGCAGGCTGGGCGCGGCCGCCGTCGATCGACACGCTCCAGCCCGGATCGAAATGCTCCGCCAGCACCAGCAGCGCGGGCGCGTCGCCGTCGACCTCGACGGCGATCTGCTCGGGCGAGAGGCGCGAGAGGTTCGGCGCGGCGAGCGGCGCGGGCGCCGCAGGGCAGGGGAGGCCCTCGGCGGCGGCGCGATCGTCGAGCGCGAGCGTCGCGGTCCGGTGCGGATCGAATGCGCCGTCGCCCATCGCGCGCAGCGCCGCTTGCCGTTCGAGCGGCAGCGCACAGCCGAGGAGGAACGCGCGCGGCTCGGGCGGCCGCTCGCGGACCCACATGCCCAGGTTGGTCGGCTCGAACCCGGCTCGCTGCGCCTCGTCCACGCTGAGCGCCCACGGGCTGCGCATCTGGAATCGTACGGCGAACAGCGAGGTCATCGCCGCGGGCGCGAGGTGCCAGGCGTCGAGGTAGTCGCGGTCGCCCAGCGAGCTGTAGACCGCGACGCTCTCGACGCCCGCGAGCCCGTTGAACTGCGTCGCCAGCGCGCGCGAGAACCACCACTGCGCGCCCGCGCGCCAGTCCGTGCTCCCCAGCGAGATGGGGTGGTCGGGGTCCGAGTCGATGCGCGGAGTCTCGCCTCGATCTCTCTCCCGCAGCTGTCCGGCGAGCGGGAACGGACCCTCGAGGAGGTCGCGAGAGGTCGTGTAGAGCAAACCGCTCGAGCAGAGCCAGGCCGCGCCCGCGCAGAGCAGCGCCGCCGACGGGCGCGCCAGCCGGGTCGCGTGGTTCGAGCCCCGCCAGCGCAGCGCCGCGACCAGCGCCAGGGCGAGCGCGAGCAGCGCGGAGGCGAAGAGCGCGCTCTGGAGCGACGCGAGAAACGCGTCGGCCGCGAACGTCGCGTGCGTGCGGCCGAACGCGATCAGCCTCTCGCGCAGCGGGCCGAGGGAGAGATGCACCGCGAGATCTCCCGCGCCCAGCGCGGTCGCGAGCGCGATCGATGCGACGACCAGCTTCCTCGCCCGCGACCTCGCGCCACCCAGCGCGCGAGAGAGACCCAGGCCCGCGGCCAGGCAGAGAAGCAGCGTCGCGGGCGCGAGCCACTTCTCGGGAAAGCGGAACAGCCGCAGCGGTGGGACCGCCAGCTGCAGCAGGCGCTCGAGCGGCAGCGCGGGCCCCATCGCCGCGAGCAGGCAGACGAGCGCGCCCAGGCCCAGCCAGCGCGCGCGCCGGCCGCGCAGCGCCAGCGCGCAGAGCAGCGCGGGCGCGCCCAGCGTGAGCCCGCTCGAGAACGGCGCCTGCGGCTCGACGTGCGCGTACTCGGAGTACGGCGTCCGTCCCTGCTCGGGCGACTGCTGCTCGGTGGTCTCGTCGAAGGCCCAGGGCAAGAGCAGCGCGAACACGCGCAGCGGGGGCAGCGCGAAGTAGGCGCTCTCGCTGCCCTGGGCCTGGGCGCGCGGGCTCGACGGCAGCCGCAGCGCGACCGGCAGCGACGCGGGCGCCGAGAGCAGCGCGCCCACGGCGAGCCAGAACGAAAGGAGTCCGCCCGCGCGCAGCAGCGGCCGGCGCTGCCACGGCGTTCGCGCGAGCAGGAAGCCCGCGCCGAGCAGGCCGGCGAAGAGCGCCGACTGCGGCTCGCCGCCGAGCAGGGTCAGCGCCAGCGCGAAGCCGCTCCAGAGCAGGCCCAGCGCGGTCGGGCGGTGCAGGAGGCGCAACAGGCCGTCGATCGCCAGCGGCACCGCGGCCGCGCCGAACGCGTAGTGCACGTTGGACGCGGCCATCGAGACCACCCAGCCCGAGCCGGCGTAGGCCGCGCCTGCCGCCGCCGCGCCCCAACGATCGGCGCCCAGCCGCCGCGCGAGCAGCGCCGCGCCCAGCGCGCAGAGCGCGATCGCGAGCAGGTGGTCGAGCTTGAACGCGAGCGAGAACGGCAGCAGCGCGAAGAGGAGCGTCGCCGGATGGAAGAGCGCCGGGGTCATCTGCCCGAGCAGCGACGTGCCCGCCTCGGTCCACGGCACCCAGAGCGGCAGCTCGCCGCGCAGAAGCCGCGCCGCCATCTCGTGCTTGAACGGATATTCGCAGCGGCCGGTGTCGCGATCGAACAGCTGGACGGAGGGGTCGAGCAGCGGCAGCGCGAGCGCCAGGAGCAGCAAGGCGACCAGCCCCGCCGGCGGCGCCCAGCGGCGCAAGCTCTCGAACGCCGTGCGCTCCTTCACCCAGTCCGCTCCTGATCGCCTATAGTCTTCGCCCTTCGTCTCTTATCAGAGGTGTGTCGCATGGCCGGTCGTCTGGGCGAACTGCTCGTTCGCGAAAACCTCATCTCCCTGCAGCAGCTGCAGAAGGCTCAAGATGAGCAGAAGAAGACCGGCGGCCGCATCGGCTACCACCTCACCAAGCTGGGGTTCATCGAAGAGAGCGAGCTGACCAGCTTCCTCTCCAAGCAGTACGGCGTGCCTTCGATCAACCTCAAAGAGTTCGACATCGATCACGAGGTGGTGCGCCTGGTGCCGAAGGAGGTCGCCGAGAAGCACCAGTGCATCCCGGTCAACCGCGCCGGCGCCTCGCTGATCCTGGCGATGAGCGACCCGTCGAACATCTACGCCATCGACGACATCAAGTTCCTCACTGGCTACAACATCGAGGTCGTCGTCGCCTCCGAGCAGGCCATCAAGGAGGCGCTGGAAAAGTATTACGCGGAGAAGGGCCCCTCGTACGACGAGGTGATGGAGGGCTTCGAAGAGAGCGAGATCGAGGTCGGCCACGACGAGGACGACGCCAACGCGATGGACTTGGAGAAGTCCGCGCAGGACGCGCCGGTCGTCAAGCTGGTGAACCTGATCCTGCTCGACGCGATCAAGAAGGGCGCGAGCGACATCCACGTCGAGCCGTACGAGAAGGACTTCCGCGTCCGCTACCGCATCGACGGCGTGCTTTATGAGGTGATGAAGCCGCCGATGAAGCTCAAGAGCGCGATCATCTCGCGCATGAAGATCATGGCCGAGCTCGACATCGCCGAGCGCCGCCTGCCGCAGGACGGACGCATCAAGCTCAAGCTGGGCAAGGGCCGCGAGATGGACTTCCGCGTCTCGGTCTGCCCGACGCTGTTCGGCGAGAAGGTCGTCATGCGCCTTCTCGACAAGACGAATCTGCAGCTCGACATGACCAAGCTCGGCTTCGATCCCGAGCCGCTGAAAGCCTTCAAGGACGCCATCGACAAGCCGTACGGGATGGTGCTCGTCACCGGGCCCACCGGCTCCGGGAAGACGACGACGCTCTACTCGGCCCTCGCCGAGATGAACAAGACCACCGACAACATCTCCACCGCGGAAGATCCGGTCGAGTTCAACTTCGCCGGCATCAACCAGGTGCAGATGCACGAGGACATCGGCCTGAACTTCGCGGCCGCGCTGCGCAGCTTCCTGCGGCAGGACCCCGACATCATCATGGTCGGCGAGATCCGCGACTTCGAGACGGCGGAGATCGGCATCAAGGCCGCGCTCACCGGCCACCTGGTGCTCTCGACGCTGCACACCAACGACGCGCCGGGCACCGTCTCGCGCTTGCTCAACATGGGCATCGAGCCGTTCCTCGTCACCTCGGCGGTGAACCTGATCCTCGCGCAGCGGCTGGCGCGCAAGCTCTGCCAGGAGTGCAAGAAGCCGGTCGACGTGCCCGAGGCCGCGCTCACCGACATCGGCGTCAAGCCCGAGGAGATCGGCTCGTTCCAGGTCTTCGAGCCGGTCGGCTGCCGCGTCTGCAACGACCGCGGCTACAAGGGCCGCGTCGCGCTCTACGAGGTCATGCCGCTCTGGGATTCGCTCAAGGAGCTGGTCATCAACGGCGCCTCCACCGCGGAGCTCAAGGGCGAGGCGATCCGGCTCGGCATGCAGACCCTGCGCATGGCCGCCATCGCCAAGCTCAAGGTGGGGCTGACCAGCATCGAAGAGGTGGTCGGCAACACCGCGCCGGACACGATGCGCTGATCGCTCATCGACGGACGGCGCGCTCGCGCTTTACCAAAATTACCGAATCGAACATTTTCGATAATCTCGCTCTGGAGCCCCGATGCCGAACCTGCACCAGCTGTTGAAAGCGATGGTCGAGAAGGGGGCCTCCGACCTGCACATCACCACCGGCTCGCCTCCGCAGCTGCGCATCGACGGCAAGCTGGTGCCGCTCAAGACGCCGCCGATGACGCCGGTGGAGACCAAGCAGCTCTGCTACTCGATCCTCGCGGACGCGCAGAAGCACAAGTTCGAGGAGGAGAACGAGCTCGACTTGTCGTTCGGCGTGAAGGGGCTCTCGCGCTTTCGCGCCAACCTGTTCATGCAGCGCGGCGCGGTGGCGGCGGCGTTCCGCACCATTCCGTTCAAGATCCTCACCTTCCAGGAGCTGGGGCTGCCCGGCATCGTCTCGGAGCTCTCCAAGAAGCCGCGCGGGCTGGTGCTCGTCACCGGCCCCACCGGCTCGGGAAAGTCGACCACGCTCGCGTCGATCATCGACAAGATCAACACCGAGCGGCACGAGCACATCGTCACCATCGAAGACCCGATCGAGTACCTGCACCCGCACAAGAACTGCGTGGTCAACCAGCGCGAGGTCGGCGCCGATACGCACTCGTTCAAGAAGGCGCTCAAGTACATCCTCCGCCAGGACCCGGACGTGGTGCTGGTCGGTGAAATGCGAGACCTCGAGACCATCGAGGCCGCGCTGATCGTCTCTGAAACGGGTCACCTCGCGTTCGGCACGCTGCACACCAACTCCTGCGTGCAGACGATGAACCGCATCATCGACGTCTTCCCGCCCTACCAGCAGACGCAGATCCGCGCGCAGCTCAGCTTCGTGCTCGAGGGCGTGATGTCGCAGGCGCTGCTGCCGCGCGCGAGCGGGCCGGGCCGCGTGCTCGCCATCGAAGTGATGGTGCCGAACCCGGCCATCCGGAACCTGATCCGCGAGGACAAGATCCACCAGATCTATTCGCAGATGCAGGTCGGCCAGACCAAGTTCGGCATGCAGACCTTCAACCAGGCGCTCTGCGCGCTCATCCAGCGCAACCAGATCACGCTCGAGGAGGGCCTGAACCGCAGCTCGGATCAGGACGAGCTGCGCAACCTGCTCTCGCAGTCGCCGCGCAATGTCGCCGGACGGCCCGGTTAGTTGACGATTCACGCGGATCCGCGACACTCGAACGCCGAGGAGCACTCGATGGCCCAAGCAACCGCATCCGCCAAACCGACCGCGCCCGCCGCGGCGCGCCTTCCTGTCTGGTCGTGGGAGGGCAAGACCCGCGCTGGCGAGACGAAAAAAGGCGAGATGGAGGCCGCCGACGAGAACAGCGTCATGCAGCGTCTGCGGCAGATGCAGCTGCAGAACGTGAAGGTGAAGAAGCGGCCCATCCAGATCGTCCTGAAGATGCCCGGCTCGGGCGGCATCTCGAACAAGGACCTGGTCATCTTCACGCGACAGTTCGCGACGATGATCGACGCCGGTCTGCCGCTGGTGCAGTGCCTCGACATCCTCGCCAGCCAGCTCGACAACCTCGCGTTTCGCGAGGTGCTCACCCGCGTGAAGCAGAAGGTCGAGTCGGGCTCGACGCTCGCCGACTCGCTCGCCGAGCACCCGAAAGTCTTCGACACGCTCTTCGTGCAGCTGGTGGCCGCCGGAGAGATCGGCGGCATCCTCGACACCATCCTCCAGCGCCTCGCCGTCTACATCGAGAAGGCGGAGAAGCTGAAGGCCAAGGTCAAGGGCGCGCTCACGTATCCGGTGGTGGTGCTCATCGTCGCCGTCGGCGTCACGGTGGTGCTGCTGCTCTTCGTCACGCCGACGTTCGAAAAGATGTTCAAGGACTTCGGCGGCACGATGCCGGCGCCGACCCAGTTCGTCATCGATGTCTCGAAGTGGCTGCAGAGCTACTTCCTGATCATGGTCGGGGTGATCGCCGCCGCGGTCTTCGCGTTCCGTCAGTACCTGGCGTGGCCGAAGGGGCGCGAGCAGTGGGACGCGTTCGTCCTCAAGACGCCGATCTTCGGGCCGCTCATCCGCAAGGTCGCGGTCGCGCGATTCACCCGCACGCTCGGCACGATGATCAGCTCGGGCGTGCCCATCCTCGACGGGCTGGAGGTGGTCGCCAAGACCGCCGGCAACAAGACGGTGGAGAAGGCGATCCGCTACACGCGCGAGAAGATCTCCGAAGGCCGCACCATCGTGCAGCCGCTGCAGGAAACGAAGGTCTTCCCGCCGATGGTGGTGCAGATGATCGGCGTCGGCGAAGCGACCGGCGCGATGGACACCATGCTCACCAAGATCGCCGACTTCTACGACGACGAGGTCGACGCCGCGGTGGCCGCGCTCACCAGCCTGATCGAGCCGATCATGATGGTCTTCCTGGGCGGCGTGGTTGGCGGCTTCCTCATCGCCATGTACCTGCCGATCTTCTCGATCGCGGGCGCCATCAAGTAGTGGGTGGCAAGCCATGAGCGGCCAGTAATGACCGGCGGCCCGCCCGCGACATCGGCGGGCCCGCTCGGCGAAGCGAGCGCGCCGCCACCGACCGCTCGCCCGGGCGCGCCGAACCTCTACAACAAGCTGCTCGCGCTGACCGGCGCACGCCTGCTCGTCGGCACCGCGCTGCTCGGCGCGACCGCGTGGCTCACGCTCGGCTCGGGCGAGGAGCTGGTCCGCAGCGTCGAGGGGTTGCTCTACGGGATCATCGCGTCGATCTACGTCGGCTCGCTCATCTCGATGTTCTTCCTGCGCGCGGGCCGCTTCCTCAAGCAGATCGGCTACGCGCAGATGGCCGGCGACATCATCGCCGCCACCGGCCTCGTCTACCTGACCGGCGGCGCCGAGAGCATCTTCACCATCCTCTACCCGCTCGCGATCGTGAACGGCGCGATCGGCCTCTCGCGGCGCGGCGCGATCATCGCGGCGCTGCTCTCGGGCATCGCCTTCTTGCTGCTCGTGCTCGGCAGTCAGCACGGCCTGTTCGCGCAGCCGGCGTATCTCGACCGCGGCTCGATCCCCACTTCGCACCTCTTGCTCTCGCTGGCGGCGAACCTCTCGGCCTTCGTGCTCACCGCGGCGCTCGCCGGCTACCTCGCCGACGCGCTGGTGGGCGCGCGCAGCCAGCTCAAGCGCGCCGAGTCGGAGCTGACCGCGCTCTCCGCGCTGCACGAGAGCATCGTGCGCTCCATCTCCAGCGGCATCCTGACGATCGATGGGACACAACAGATCACCTTCATCAACCCGGCGGGCGAGGAGATCTCCGGACGCAAGCTGCAGGAGATTCGCGGGCGGGCGCTGCGCGACTGCTTCCCCGAGTTCGCGCGCGCGCTCGAGAGCGGGCAGCTCGGCCGCGGCGAGACGGCGTTCACGCACACCGACGCGAGCCAGCGCGTGATCGGATATTCGCTCGCGCCGCTGGTCGACGCGGGCACGCCTTCGCTGCCCGGCTTCGTCGCGGTCTTCCAGGACCTGACCAACCTGCGCCGCATGGAAGAGGCGGTGCGCCGCAGCGATCGGCTCGCTGCGGTGGGCCAGCTCGCCGCGGGCCTCGCGCACGAGATCCGCAATCCGCTCGCCTCGATGACCGGCTCGATCGAGCTGCTCGCGAGCGCGCCGCAGCTGGGCGAGCAGGATCGCCGCTTGATGCAGATCGTCCTGCGCGAGAGCGAGCGGCTGGAGACGCTGGTGCGCGAGTTCCTCGACTTCGCGCGGCCCAAGCAGATCGACTTCAAGCGCGTCGCGCTCGCGCCGCTGGTCTCCGAGCTGCTCGAGGTGTTCAAGCCGGCCGCGTTCGCCGCAGGCATCTCGCTGGTGCCCGAGCTCGACGAGCAGCTCGAGGTTCGCGGCGACGAGGGGCAGATTCGCCAGCTGCTCTGGAATCTCCTGCGCAACGCCGCCGACGCGACGCCGCCGGGCGGGCAGGTGCACGTGCGCGTGCGCGCGAGGAACGGCGAGGCGCAGCTGGTGGTGCAGGACAGCGGCAGCGGCATCAGCGACGCCGACCGCGCGCGCATCTTCGAGCCGTTCTTCACCACCAAAGAGCACGGCTCGGGCTTGGGCCTCGCCATCGTGCACCGCACCGTGGAAGCGCACGGCGGCCGCGTCGAGCTCGAGTCGTGGCCCGGGCGCGGCAGCACCTTCATCGTCATCCTCCCCATCGCCGCCTGATAGAGTTCGCGCATGGCCCGCATCCTCGTGGTCGACGATCAGCAGTCGATGCGCGAGTACCTCGATGAGCTGCTGCGCCGCGAAGGGCACGAGCCGCAGCTCGCCGCCTCGGTGCCGGCGGCGCTGGCCGCGCTCGACGGCGAGCCGCTCGACCTGGTCATCACCGACGTGATGCTCGGCCGGCAGAGCGGCCTCGAGGTCCTGCGCAGCTGCACCGCGCGGCAGAACGGCCCGGCGGTGATCGTGATGACCGCCTACGGCACCGACGAGATCACCCGCGAGGCGCTGCAGCTGGGCGCGCGCTTCATCAACAAGCCGTTCAAGCGCGACGAGCTGCTCCAGCTGATGCAGCTGAGCCTCAACCAGCGCGCGCTCGCGGCCGACAACGCGCTCCTGCGCGCGGAGCTCTCGGGCCAGGCGAGCCGGCTCGGCGGCCGCGTCGCGCACAGCGCCTCGATGCGCGCGATCTACCAGCTGGTCGACAAGGTCGCGCCCGCGCGCACCACCGTGCTCATCACCGGCGAAAGCGGCGTCGGCAAGGAGCTGATCGCGCGAGCGCTGCACGCCGGCAGTCCGCGCGCGCAGGCGCCGTTCGTGCCGGTCAACTGCGGCGCCATCCCCGAGGGCCTGATCGAGAGCGAGCTGTTCGGACACGTGCGCGGCGCGTTCACCGGCGCGCAGGGCGCGCGCGACGGCCTCTTCATGGCGGCCAACGGCGGCACGCTCTTTCTCGACGAGATCGGCGAGCTGCCGCTCGGTCTGCAGGTGAAGCTCCTGCGTGCCATCCAGGAGCGGCGCATCCGCCCGGTCGGCGCCAGCGAGGATCTCGAGGTCGACGTGCGGCTGCTCGCCGCCACCAATCGCGATCTCGCGAGCGCGGTGCGCGACGGCCAGTTCCGCGAGGACCTCTACTACCGGCTCAACGTCATCCAGCTGCGCGTGCCGCCGCTGCGCGAGCGCCGCGAGGACATCCAGGCGCTCGCCGACCAGTTCCTCACCCGCTTCGCGCGCGAGCATGGCCGCGGCCCGCTGCGGCTCGCGCCGGAAGCGCGCCGCCGCCTCGAGGAGTACGACTTCCCCGGCAACGTGCGCGAGCTGGAGAACCTGGTCGAGCGCGCGGTCACGCTCTCCGAAGGCAGCGAGGTCACGCTCGACGCGCTGCCCTCGCCGCTGCGCTTTTCTCCGGGCGCGCCCGCCGCCGCGAAGGGGCCGCTGGGCGCCGGCTTCTCGCTCGAGGCGCACCTGACCTCGATCGAGCGAGACCTGATCGAGCGCGCGCTCGCGCAGGCGGGCGGCGTGAAGAAGAACGCCGCGGCCTTGCTGGGCCTGACTTTCCGGCAGTTCCGCCACCGCGTGAAGAAGCTGGAGAGCGGCGCGGGCGACGCCGCCGAGCCGCGCGCCGAGAGCGAGAGCGACGACGAAGACGAGGCGGGCGAGTAGCCGCTACTTCAAGTCGCGGCGGCGGAAGACGATCACCGCGAGCACCAGCAGCACCGCCGCGTAGCAGACGCCGTAGAGCGCGCCTGTCCACACCGCGCGCGTCGCCACCGTGAGGCTGCTCGCGGCCTGCGCCTTCAAGTCGAGCAGGCTCAAGTCGGGCAGCACGCGGTAGGCCGCGCCGGTGGCGAGCTTGGCCAGCTCGCTGTGGCTGCGCTGGCCGAACGCGCGCAGGTCGCCGAGCAGGTGGCCGATGAGAAAGAGCGAGAGCGAGAACGCCGCCGCCAGCATCGGGGTGGTGAAGCTGCCGAAGAAGATCGCCGCCGCCGCCATCAGCGCGAGCTCGATGAAGATGAGCGCCAGCGCCTGCAGCGCCACCGTGGAGAGGCCGTAGCCCGCCATGTGCAGCACCAGCGCGAGCACGCCCGCCATGACCAGCACGTTGATTGCGAGCACCAAGAGAAGCCCCGCGTAGCGCCCGAGCAGGAACGTCCCGCGCAGCACCGGCCGCGCCAGCGTGGGGAAGATGGTGCGGCGATCGATCTCGCCCGCCACCAGCCCGACTCCGATGAGCACCGCGATGAGCAGCCCGACGATCTGCGTGGCCGCGAGCCCCATGTCGAGGATGATCCGGTCCCACTGGCCGATGGTCAGCTGCGCGACGAACATCGAGCTGCCGATGAGGAGCACCGCGAAGATGAGCAGGTTGTAGAGCAGCTTGCTGCGCACCAGCTCGCGCAGCGTGTTTCCGGCGAGGACGAGCAGCTGCCTGGCGATCGAGGTCATTGTGGGATCAACCCTGACTGGTTCTGGGCCTTGGCGCGAACTTGCAGCCGGTCGCCGCTGGTCGAGCGGACGGCGCCGAGCGAGTCGATGAAGTAGCTTCCGCCGCGCGGGTCGGGCGGGATCGCCGGCAGCTCGCCGGTGACGACCAGCTGATCGAGCGTCGCTGGGACGAGCCCCGACTTCGCGCGAAAGCGCGCGACCGCCTCGTCGAGCATGCGCGCGCGCCGCTCGGAGTCGATGTCGATGAGCCGCTTCTCCCAGGCCGCGCGCGTCGAATCTTCGCTCGCCTCGTTGAGCATCGTGCGCGCGAGTTGCTCGGCGAAAGAGAGGTCGCCCGCGTGCGCCGCGAGCCGCGTCGCGAGCAGGCCGAGGTACCCGGGCGCGCCGTCGATGCGCGCGGCGGCTGCAAACTGCTCCGCCGCCGCCTCGCGCTTGTCGAGGTAGTAGGAGTCGATGAAGCCGAGCAGGAAGTGGATCTTCCAATCATCGGCGCGCTCGACAGCGCCCCTTTGCAGCAGCGCCTCCGCGGCGAACACACCGGCCGCCTTGCCGTCGATGGTGTTGCGCGGGAGCGCATCGCCGGCGAATCGGTAGGCGCCGCGAAACTTCGGATCGAGATCGGTCGAGTAGGTGAGCAGCTGCGCCAGCAGGCGATCGTCGTGCATTCCCTCGGCGAGCGTCACCGACTGGGCGCGTCCGCCGTGGATCTGGATCGCCTCGAGGAAGGTCAGGTCGGCGACCAGCGAGCGCAGCCCGAACGAAAAGGGCCGCGCGACTTCCGGGGGAAACGGAGGAGCATCGAGCGCCAACTGCAGCGCTGCCGGCCGCACGGCGCTCGCCGCGGTGCGCGCTGCCGCGGTCGCGCAGACGAGCCCGGCCAGCGCGGTCGCAAGGGCGAGGGGCGCGATGTGACGGTGCACGCCGCGATCCTAGCAGGAGCCTTGCGACCCGGCCCGTACAAACGAGCTAGTGGTTGACGTCGTTGTACTCGTTGACCGCTTCGCCGCCGGCGACGGGGCCGATGTTGTCGCCGCTCGAGCAGTTGCGCGTCTGGGTGGAGATGCTCCACGCGTCGAGAACGGTGTCCGAGTCGATGTTGCCGATGGCCGAGCCGGCCCAGTCCGCAACGGTGGTCTGGGTGGTGGGCGCCGCCGGCGTCACGCCGCAGGTCGAACCGAACGTCGAGGTGGT
>Ga0302196_10000114_pt1 | contig 79602 bp, 73 predicted proteins | sample II_Bog_N1_3_FD_198794 | JGI IMG/M metagenome (GOLD analysis project Ga0302196, IMG submission 198794) | Peat permafrost microbial communities from Stordalen Mire near Abisko, Sweden - II_Bog_N1_3 | ecosystem: Environmental > Terrestrial > Soil > Wetlands > Peat | place: Sweden: Abisko... | reverse complement strand
CAACGGTCAGCCCCTGGTCTATGAGAACCGGGTCTACGTCCCCATTCTCCTCGACACGGTGGTGGACTGCTACAGCTACGCCACACAGTCCGCGTGCGCGAACTACCCGGTGCGACCGGGGGGCATGACGTTTCTCTACACGGTCAATCCTGACCCGCAGCTGCCGAACTGCATCTGGGTCAACTCCGGGTTCGGACCACCGCAGATCCAGAACTTCGATGCCATCACCGGCGGAACGTGCCAACACGGCCCCATCGTCGTCCCCTCCTCCAGCCTGGTGAACACGACACCGGTGTGCGAGGCGACAACGTTCCTGTCGTTGCAGCTCACCAGCCCGTCGCGGTCCACCTACGCCTCGGCCGAGGTCGAATTCGAAAACGCCAACGGCGGATCCCTGGGGATCCCGCCCCGTTCGCTCGACGCCAACGGCTACGTGAGCCTGGCCGGCCTGAACCTCACCGCCGTCACCCACTATCCGCAGTTCGTCATCGTCCTCAGCGGGCAGGTGGGCCAGGCGGCGACGATCGCCTACCGACTCGACTGGCAGGCCGCCTACGCCCCGGTGTGCGTCTCCGGCGGCCAGAAGGCCACTGCGGCGCCGGGCTACTGGATGGTGGCCACCGACGGCGGCATCTTCAACTACGGCCACGCCCCGTTCTACGGCTCGGCCGGCAACCTCGCTCTCAACAAACCGATCGTGGGCATGGCCCTGAACCCGACCGGTCCCGGCTACTGGCTGGTGGCCTCGGACGGGGGGATCTTCTCCTACGGCGACGCCCCGTTCTACGGCTCGACCGGGAACCTGGTCCTCAACAAGCCGATCGTGGGCATGACACCGACCGCCTCGGGACGCGGCTACTGGCTGGTGGCCTCGGACGGGGGGATCTTCGCCTTCGGTGACGCCACCTTCTATGGCTCGACCGGGAACCTGGTCCTCAACAAGCCGATCGTGGGCATGGCGGCGACCCCGGACGCTGGTGGGTACTGGCTGGTGGCCTCCGACGGCGGGATCTTCGCCTACGGGGACGCCGCGTTCCACGGCTCCACCGGGAACATCACCCTCAACAAGCCGATCGTGGACATGGCCGTGACCCCCGACGGGGGCGGCTACTGGATGGTGGCCTCCGACGGCGGTCTCTTCTCCTACGGGGACGCCCGCTTCTACGGCTCGACCGGCAACCTCGTACTCAACAAGCCGGTGGTCGGCATGTCGCCCACCTTCGACGGCAACGGGTACTGGTTGGTCGCCTCCGACGGGGGGATCTTCAGCTTCGGTGACGCCCAGTTCGCCGGATCGGCCGGCAATCTGGTCCTCAACAAGCCCATCGTCGGCATGACCTCATAGGACCGGCGCCCGCCGGTCCCGGACGGAGGCCCCGTGGAGACCGACCGATCGGAGCAAGGTGCTGCCCGCGGCCCTGACGGGTGAATTGCATTGGACCGGGGCCAGCTGTGTTCCACGCCCCGTCTCACGGCGAACCGGTCAGCGTTCCGGGGAGCGAACCGGAGATGTTCCGACGGACGGGGTGGCGTGACGCCGTCCGGGGCCCCGGGTTCGGAACGAGCCCGCCCCCGATCACCAGCTCCGTCACGACACCGGACCGGTGCGCCGGTGGTGCCCGTCACCCACCGCCTGGTGCGTCCAGACCCAGCGCCTGGCCGACGACGTCCCGCAGCGCCATGGCCCGGGTCCCCGAGATGTGCTCGCCCGACACGTCGTACACGTCGGAGGAACCGATGATCGCGGTGCAGACGTCGCTGCAGAACCAGGGCACCGTGTCGACGTACGCCACGTGGTCGGCACGGGCCGCCGCGCGGTCGACGTCGGTGAGGGCCGGCACTGCCGCACTGGCCGGGGACGAGCACCGCTGGACGTCCGAGGGGTGAGCCGCCAGGCACACCGGTGCGACCTGGGGGAGGATCGGCGTGGACCCGAGCAGCACCATCCGGGAGCAGGGACGGTCGCCGTGCCTGGTACCGGCCCGACCCCACTCGTCCTTACCTGACATAATATGCATTATCGGCGGTTCAGGGGAGTCCCGGCCGGGGCCGCTCCCTGGCTCCGGTCGCCCCCGGTGCCCCTCGCCACCGGCAGGCGATGGCCCGGACGCTCCGTGGCGACCGGATCGTCTGCCGCCGAGGGCCGCCGTCCGACCGACGGCCCCACACGTTCGGGCCGATCGCCCGTAGCCACCGGGGATCCGGACCCCGGTGGCTACCGGTGCCCGGCGGATCGGGGTCCACCCGTCCGGGCGACACCGCGTTCCCGCCCCCACCGGGAAAGCTCAATTGCGTCACAGTGACGAAACCAGGCCGTCGTCGTCCACCGGGGGATCCGACGCCACCGGGGCGGGGCCGGGACCCGTCGACCACCGACACCGGAGACACCATGGCGTTCCGGTGCCGGTACCCGGTCCGCAACGTCGGTGGCGGTACGCTCGCCGAGTGGCCCGTCCCCCGGTCGTCAGCCGCCGGCAGTTCCTGGGACTGGGGGTGGGCCTGTCGGCCGCCACCGTCGTGAGCGCCTGTGCCACCACCCCGCGGCCCACGGCCACCGCCGCCGGACGGGCCGTCGTCGTCGGTGCCGGGCTCTCCGGCCTGACCGCCGCCCTGTCGCTGCGGTCCCGCGGGTGGGAGGTGACCGTGCTCGAGGCACGCGACCGTGTGGGCGGCCGGGTCCACACCCTGCACGCCCCCTTCGCCGACGGACTCCACGTGGAAGCAGGTGGGGAGTCCATCGACGACAACCACGTGCAGATCCTGGCCCTGGCCCGTCACTACGGGCTCGCCCTGGCCCACCGACCTCCCGACAAGCTGGAACGGGCCGCCGTCCTCCTCGGTGGCACGCGGTCCGACCTCAACGCGCTGTCGGCCGCCGATCCGGCCATGCTGACCGGCTACGCGGCCTTCGGGGCGGCCCTTCAGGACCTGGCCGGCGACCTCGACCCCGACCATCCCGACCAGGCCGCGCAAGCCGCGCTCTGGGACGCGCAGACCCTCCAGGACTTCGCCGACACCCAGGTGCTGGATCCGGCCGCCGCCCTCCTGGTCCAGTCCGACTACCGGGGGAACTTCAACGCCCAGCTCGACCAGGTCTCCCTCCTGTTCGCCCTCCAGCAGGCCGTGTCCGACGAGTCGCTGACCGTCGCCGGCACCGAGACCCGGCGGTTCGCCGCCGGCAACAGTGTGCTCCCCGAGACCATGGCCGCCGATCTCGGGTCCGCGGTGCGGCTCGCCACCCCGGTCACCCGGATCGAGCGCCACTCCTGGGGGGTGCGGGTGCACGCGGCCGGCGGAACCGCCCCGTGGGACGCCGCCCGGCTCGTGTTGGCGGCCCCACCGCCCGCCCTGCGCACCATCGCCTTCGACCCACCCCTGCCCGCCGATGCCGCGGCCATGGTCGCCGAGCTCGATCTCGGTCAGGCAGTGAAGGTGTCCACCGAGTACCGCCGTCGCTTCTGGATACCCGAGGGCCTCTCCGGCTTCACCATCACCGACCTCCCCTTCGGGGTCGGATGGGACGCCACCGACTCGACGCCGGGAGGGGACTCCCGACCCGGGGTGCTGACCCAGTTCGTCACCGGGGATGCCGCCCGGGCCGCTGCCGTGCTCGACCCCCCGGGCCGGATCGCCACCTTCCAGCGCCAGCTCGCCACGGTCTACCCCGAGGGGGCCGCCGACCTCACCGGGACGGCGACGACCATGGCGTGGGCCGACGAGCGCTACACCGGCGGTGGGTATGCCGTCTACGGGCCGGGCCAGATGACCCGGTTCTGGCCGGTGGTGCGCCGGCCGCTCGGAGCCATCTGGTTCGCCGGCGAACACACCGAGGCGGTCGCCGGCTACATGGAGAGTGCGGTCCGCTCCGGTCACCGGGTGGCCGCCGCCATCGGCTCCGCCCCCCACTGACCCGAGCGGGCCCGCCGCTGCGCCTCCGGGTCACCGCCCGTGGGACACCGGGACCACCGGTCGCCGCCGCACCTCGTGCAGGTCGCCGGTGACGACGTCGTAGACGAAGCCGCGGACGGCGTGCTTCCTCGGGACGAACGGGCTCGCCTCCACCTTCTCCATCGACCGGCGCACGGATCCGTCGAGATCGGTGAAGGACTCGGCCCGCCACGACGGCCGTGATCCGGTCTCCCGGGCCAGCTGGTCGGCGAACTCCTGGTCGGTCACCGTGGCCAGGGCGCAGTCGGTGTGGTGCACCAGGAAGATGCCCGAGGTCCGGCCCAGCCGCTGGGAGATGGCCAGGGACCGGATGGTGTCGTCGGTGACCACCCCGCCGGCGTTGCGGATCACGTGGGCGTCCCCGTGGCCGATCCCCCCGAACAGCTCCGTCGTGTCGACCCGGCTGTCCATGCAGGTCACGATGGCCCAGCCCAGCCGGGGGAACCGGCTGAGGTCGGTGGCCCGCCACTCGGCCCGACCCAGCACCGGCTGGGCGCGGCCGGCCCGGACGCCGGCGCCGGCGGACGGGGCGAACAGGGACGAGATGTCCTCTCACCCGCCCCCGTCGCCGTCGGCGGGGGCGGAGGGGAAGAGCGAGCCCGTCGACGGCGTCCACCACTCGTGGTCGTACGAGGACCCGCCCATCGTCATGCGCCGACGGTAACCCCGGAGCGGGCGCCGGACAAGGGTGCCGGACCTACCCGGGCCCGGGCTCCTTGGCGTCGATCCAGCGCAGCAGGCCCTCCAGGCTGTCGATGGGGACCTCCCAGTCCTCGGAGGGCACGTACAGGAGGATCGTGCCGTCGACCACGTTGACCGAGTAGAGGATCTGGCCCGCCGGGTCGAGGCACCACGAGGCCGGGCCGCCCGGTGTGGTGGACGGTTCGTAGCGCCACCCGGGCCGCTTGGTCAGTTCCTCTCCCACCTGGTCGAACAACGTGTCGTCTGCGGACATCCCCGTCCCCTTCCCGTCTCGGTGGTCCCGGCTCCCCCATGGTGGCACGTGACCGGGTCGGTACGGTCATCGGTGCACCGGCTCGACCACCACCCCCACCAGGTCCCGGGCGGCGTCGAGGAGGTGGTCGTAGGCCCGCCGGTAGGCGGCGGCCCCCGCCGCCCCGGCCAGGTCGCCCTCGGTGTCCTCGACCGCCGCCTCCAGTCGGTACAGCAGGTCGTGGAGCCGGCCGAGGTCGGCGACGGCCACGATGCACTGGTCACCGGGCACGTGGAGCTCGTCCGCCCGTCGGCGGGCCTCGTAGGCCCGCTGCCGGTGGGCGGCGCTGCAGTAGCGACGGGGCCGTCCCGCCCCGGGCCGGCGGGACAGGGGACGGTGGCACCAGTCGCACCGGTCGGGACCGGGAACGGTGGTCATGCCCCGACGGTAGGCCCCGGGCCCGGGACCGGTGGGTGATGCCCGGGGCTCAGACCCGCTCGAGCAGGACCACCGGGATGACCCGGTCGGTCGCCTCCTGGTACTCGGCGAAGTTCGAGAACTCGGCGGCCTGGGCGGCGTAGATCCGGTCGCGCTCGGCCCCCTCGACCACCACGGCCCGGGCGGCGAACCGTTCCGCTCCGAGCTCGACGGTGACCTCGGGACGGGCCACCAGGTTGTGGAACCAGTCCGGATGGGTCGGGGCCCCGGCCTTGGAGGCGAACACGTAGATCCGGTCGTCCTCGACCCGGGCCACCACCGGATTGACCCGCTCGAGTCCGGACTTCGCCCCGGTGGTGGTCAACAGCAGGACGGTGCTGCCGGCGAACGGCCCACCCACCTGGCCCTCGTTGGCCCGGAATTCGGCGATGACCTGGGCGTTGAAGTCGTTCATGTCCGACATCGGCATCTCCTCGTCTCCGTGGGGGCGCCGGGGGCGGCCCTCCAGCGGAGGATACGCGCTCCCCCGCCACCGCGCGTCCGGGTCCGGGCGTCCGCCGGGGGTCCTCGACCGGCCGGCGATGCCCCGGTACCGGTCCCGGTATCCTCGGGGACGAGCGACACCATGGACTACGACCCCGACGAGTTCTCCCTCGAGGACCTCTACGACGACGAGGACGTCTACTACCGGACCTGCGGGCGCTGCGGCTCACGCACCCAGCCCCGGTGGTCGGAGTCGGCCTGCCTCGAGGAGGCCCGGCGCTACGGGTGGCGACGGGTGGCGGCCTCGGACCGTCCCGGCGCCCGGCGGATGGACCTGTGCGGGGTCTGTGCCGACGAGGCGGGCATCGGCCCGCCCATGGCCCGCTTCGGCTGGTGACCGCGGGGGTACCCACCCACCGGTCGGCCCCGGCGGTCAGTCCTCGATGCGGAGGACCCGGACCGGCTCCCCGTCGTCGGTCGCCCGGAGCCCCTTGCGGCCGAGGGGTGCCGGCGGGCCGATGTTGACCCAGCCCAGCAGCGACTCGTCGGGCCCGAGTCCGAACAGTGTCCGGACCGGCTCGCTCCCGAGCACGGCGGCGCTCTTCCAGACGGCGCCGTAACCGAGCCCGGTGGCGGCCAGCACCACGGCGTAGCCGGTGCAGGCGGCCGAGGCCACCTGCTCCCAGACCGCCACGTTGGACGACGGGTCGGGCGAGGAGATCAGCACCACCGAGCACGGGGCGGCGAACGCCTTGGCCCGCATCTTGGCCACCGCCGCCTCGGGGACGTCCGGCCCCCGGTCGGCGTGCAGCCCGTCCACCAGGGCCTGGGCGAAGCGGTGCCGCCCGTCACCGCGGCACACCGCGAACCGCCACGGTCGGAGGTCCCCGTGGTCGGGGACGGTCCCCGCGGTGGCCAGGATGGTCGACAGGTCGTCCGGGGTGGGGCCCGCCCCGTCGCGGGACGGCTCGGGTCGCACGGCGGCCAGGCGGGTCACGAACCGTCCGTCCGCCGGCGGCGCGTCCCGGCGGGGATCGGCGTGCGTCTCGGTGGTCTCCATCATCAGCAGCGTAGGGGGCGGCGGCCGGGGCCGTGAGCGCGCCGTCCCACCCCGGTGGGACGTCCGTGAGCAGGGACGATCCCCGGTCACTCCACCCGCGATCGGGGGTTCCGGCTCCTCCGGCGGTCCCGCCGTCGCGCCGGGGCCGGCTTCGGCAGTAGCCTGTCGCCCGGTATGGGCCATCGCATCGAAGTCGAACTCACCAGTCAGACGGACGAGACCACCTGGACCTGGAGGGCCGCCGGGGCCAAGCTGCCCCGCGGCACCGTGTCCGCCGGCCTGGTCCCGCCGGGTACCGCCGTGGGCAGCGTGCTGCGGGCGGAGGTGGAGATGACCCTCGACGGCACCACCGTCACCGCGCTCCTCGCCCCCAAGGGCAGGTCCGAGCCGAGGGCCGTGGAGCGCATCGAGATCCTGGGGACCCCGCAGAAGGGCCCCGACGTGAACGTGGTGCTCGCCGGCAAGGGCAAGGGCAAGCGTCGCCGTGACGACGTCGAGGACGACGACCGCGGTGGCTCCCGCCGCCCGTCGGGTCGTGGGCCGCGGACCGAGGGGGACGGCGGCGGCCGGGGCGGGCCCTCGCGGGCGCCCCGGGCCGACGGGTCCCGGGCCGACGGCCCCCGCCGGGAGGGTGCGCCCTCCGGTGCGGGTGGGCCGGGCGGCCGCCGACCGGGACCGGCCCGGCCCGGAGGCCGGGACGGTGGTCCACGGGACCGGGGCGAGCGGGGCGACCGGCGTCCGGCCGCCTCCACCGTCTACCGCAACGCCGCACTGGCCGAGCTGCGACCCGAGCAGCTCCCGGTGGCCGAGCAGCTGCTGCGCGGCGGCATCCCGTCGGTCCGCCAGGCCATCCAGGAGCAGAATGCCCGCGCCCGGGCCGAGGGTCGACCCGAGGTCACCGAGGCCCCGCTGATGGCCATGGCCGAGGAGTTGCGCCCGATCATCAACCTGGCCACCTGGAAGGACCGGGCCTCGGTGGCCCGGGCCGCCGGCAAGGACACACCGCTGCGCGAGCTGCGCTCCATCGTGGCGTCGGCCTCGACGGTGACCCTGGACGACGAGGGATCCGAGATGGTGAAGGCCCTCCGTACCAGCCTGACCGAGCGGATCACCGCCCTGCGCGAGCGCTGGGTGGAGCGGATCACCACCGCCCTCGACGAGCACCGGGTGGTCGACGCGGTGCGCACCTCGATCCGGCCGCCCGAGCCCTCGGCCCGGCTCTCCGCCGAGTTGGCCGTCCGGTTGGCCGACGCCGCCGGTCAGGCCATGTCGGCCGACACGTCGCCCGAGGAGTGGAAGGCCCTGCTCGAGGTGGTCGTCGAGTGCCCGGTGCGCCGGACCGTCAAGCCCGCCGGACTCCCCGCCGGGGCCGACGAGGCGCTGCTGGCCGAGGCCCGCAAGGCCGCGGGCTACGTGCCCGAGCTGGCCCGGTTGCTGGGCATCCCGATCCCACCGCCCCCGGGGCCCCGTCGGCCGGTCCCGGCCCGCTCAGCCGGACGCCGCGCCTCCTGATCAACCCGGTCCCTCCCCCGCCGGGATGTCGCCGAGGGGCAGGTGCATCACCAGCAGCCGGGCCTTGAACCCGGCCGACTCGTAGAACTGCTTGGCCCCGCGGTCACCGGGGAGGGCCGAGCCGTCGACCCCGTCACACCGCTGGTCCCGGAACCAGTCCACCGCCGTCTCCAGGAGCAGGCGGCCGAGGCCGACCTCACGGGCGCCCGGCTCGACGAAGCAGGCGTCGAGCACGCCGCGACGACCGCCGTCCGCGCGGTCCACCCGGCACAGGGCGGCACCCGCCACCCATCCGTCCAGGCTGGCGACCAGGGCGGACCGGTCCGGGGTGGACAGGTAGTGCGCCACGTCGTCGTGGGTGGTGCCGGGCAGAGCACCGCCCGGGTCGCCGGGATGGACGACGGCCGCCCCGCGACGGTCGCCGGCCCCCGACCAGAAGGCGGTGACCAGCTCCACCAGCCGCCCCAGGTCGTCGCCGGTGGCCGGTCGGACGTCCTCCACCGGATGCCCCGAGGGCCTGTCGTCCGGGCCCGTGGTCAGGACCGTTCGTCCAGCAGCTGGTCGACCCGGCTCAGGATGGTGCGGCGGGCCCGGGTCGAGGTCTCGTAGGCACGGACCGACACCAGTTCGGGGCGGTTCAATCCGTCGAGCCGCTGGACCACCTGGGAAGCCGACAGGGTGTCGAATCCCGGGATGGCCAGGGACCCGACATCGGGGACGTTGGCGGCGGGTGGCGAAACGGTCGGTGCCGGCACGGTGGGCGTGGACGCCGCGGGCGCCGGCGGGACGGGGGACGGCTCCCCGGCCGTCGGCGTGGCCGCACCGGCCGGGAACGGATGGGACGGAGCCGGGGGGGTCACCGGTGGCCCGTCCACGGGCTCCGGTCCGGTCGGCGGACGCGGGATGGACCGCAGCCGCGGGGGCGCCGAGCCGGTGGACACCGGGGCGTCCGGGCCGGGCCGGGCCGCGGGGGCGCCGGGCGACTCACCCCCGCCGGCGGCCGACGGGGTGCGCAACAGACCCTCGGAGCGACGCTTCAGCTCGTGGCCACCGGCCCGGACGGCGAACTTGCCGACGGCCCGGGCCGAGTTCACCTGGACACCGAGGCGCTCCCGTCCCCGCTCGGCCAGACGCGGCAGTTCCTCGGCCAGGGTGACGACCAGTCCGGTCGGGAGGAACACGAACAGGTCGAGGACCCGTTCGCTCAGGGGCTGCCCGTCGTCATCGGGGTCTGGGGTCTCGGACATCCTCGCCTCCGCTCACACGCAGTCGCGGCAGAGCAGCTTCTTCTTGTCCGCCAACTGGTTGCCGTGCTTCACCAGGAAGCAGGACCGGCAGACGAACTCACCCGGCTGCTTGGGCAGCACCCGTTCCACACCGTCGCCACTGCGGTCCTCGGGCTCGGGGGTCTCCTCGTCGTCCTCGACCTCCTCGACGACGAGCCGCTCCTTCAGGATGGTGTCGAGGCTGGCCTCGACGTCCTCGTCGTCCGGCTCCTCCTCGTCCTCGTCGTCGGTCTCCTCGCCGGCCGCCTTGGCCACGGCCTTGGCCGTGCCGGAGGGCACGTCGGGCTCCTCCCCGACGTCGATGACGGCCACGACCTCGTCGTCGTCGTCATCGATCGCCAGGGGGTCGTCGGCGATCAGGTCGTCGTCGTCGGCCAGCTCCTCGAGGTCCTCCTCGATCAGCTCGTCGGGTTCCTCGACTTCATCGATGTCTTCTGCCATATCGGTCTGTTCGGTCTTTCGGTGGTGAGTTGGCCGGGAGCATAGACGGCCCGGGCTTCCGTTCGAACGTGGGTACCGCGCCGTACCCGACGGCGGCCGTGGATCCCGTCGCCACCCGCCGTTGGGTGGGGATCATGCCAGGAATCCCACCGGCTGTGGTGCATCCGGTGCGACGCCGCCCGGGAGGTCGCGGGGACCCACCGTGTCCCGGGCCCGACCGGTTCCCCGGGCCACCCGACCGGCGGCCCACGAACCGTGGAGTCCACACGGCGGAGGCCGCACGGTGGCGGTCGGCCGGTGGCGGATCATCGGGGCACGACCAGGCGGTTGGGCCCAAGGGATCTTTGGCACCACTCCCCCGCTACCTCCGGCTTCCGCCGACGGCCTCGGGAGGGTGTTTTCTACTCGACCCCCTGGGCCTTCCTCCGCCTCTCACAGCATCCCCCCCTCCGACTGCACCGGTGGCCGAAACCACTGACTGCACTCATCGGGGCGACTGGGACTGGGCGCACCATAGGCCACTCGGGCGGTGCCTCGTCAAATGACTTTAGTACGCCCTGACCTGGGACGTTGCGGAACATCCCTGCTCAGGGCGTTGCAGGTTTTGTTCCGGCCGACACCGAATTCCTCCGCTGCTCGGCGCGGCGCTCCGCGTCCAGGCGCTCGAGGTCCTCGGCGCCGTAGTCGACGTGGGACATCGCCTCGGCCAGCAGACGGTGCCCGGCCCGCTCGGCGATCTGGCGGTGCATCTCCTGGGCCACCCACCGGTAGCTCGGATGGCCCTGCGGGCCGGAGCGCAGTTCGAGCAGGTGCATGGCCTCCCGGGCGTTCATCTGCATGGTGTAGCGGATGCGGAACCCCAGGGCCACGGCGTAGGCCGCCTGGTCCGGGAAGCTGGGCGCCAGTGCCTCGTGCAGGTCGCGGGAGCGCTCCAACGAGCCCACGTAGCGCTCGGTGAGCCCGGACTCCTCCACCACCTCGGGCACGTCGTAGCCGAGGGCGGCGCCGAGCGGCTGCCACTCGATGGTCAGGATCCGGTGCCGTTGGAGGTCCCGGAAGGCCCCGTAGTCGCTGACCACGTCGAAGCGGTAATCGGTGCGCTCGAACGCCCGGCCCGGACGGTGACGCCGGTTGACCCGCTCCCCCACGTAGGCGGCGAGCAGCGCCCGCTTGTCCTCGGCACCCAGGCGACGCACCCGCTCCAGCACCTCGGACTCGGGTGCGGCCGTGCGGGGGCCGCAGATGGCGGCGAGCACCTTGTCCTCGCCGTCGGGGTCGAAGTCGAGCAGCTCCACGGTGGCCCGGCCCGACGGTCCGCCGGTGTGGTCGGCCTCGGGGGTGACCAGGTCGGGGAAGTACTCGGCCACCAGTCGGGCGCTGTCCACCCGGGTGGTCGTGAGGTACGAGCCCCAGGCACCGCCCCGGTCGTCCCGGTCGACCCGCTGGAGGAAGGACGGGATCACCTTGCGCAGCTCCTCGAGCATCATGTCGGCGTAGACCCGGGCCTCGGGCAGCGGGTGGGACCGCATGCGCACCAGCAGCATCTCGTAGGACTGCCCCGTGCCGTAGATGCCCACGTTGGACAGCGACCCGGCCGGCAGCAGGCCGCGCAGGGCGTCGAGACCCTTGGCCCGCACCGCCTGGCGATGGACGAAGTCGGAGTCCCCGGAGCGCCGCGGATGGCGGGTGGTCAGCCAGGCCTGGGCCTCGTCCAGCAGCTCCCCGTAGGTGTCGAACATCCGGTCCATGTCGCCCACGTAGCGGGCCCCGAGGGGCGAGTCGAGCAGGGCCGGGTCCCGGAAGTAGCGGTAGTGCCCGGTGGGCAGCCGCTGGTTGTAGGCGATGTACCGGGTGGACTGCTCGAGGTAGGCCATCAGCCGGCCCCATTCGAGCACCTTGGTCAGCACGTTGGAGGCCTGCTCGCAGGCCAGGTGGACCCCGCCCAGCTGGGCCACCGAGTCGTCGCCGTACTCGAAGAAGACCCGTTCGTAGAGCTCCTCGGCCCGCTTCAGCCCGACGGTGGCGTCCACCCCGGCGTCGCCGCTGATGTCCAGCTCACCGACGAACTCGTCCAGGAACAGGCGTCGGAGGCTCTTCGGGGACCGGGAGTAGCGGGCGAAGAGCGCCCCTTTGACCACCTCGGGCAGGTTCACGAGCGCGAAGACCGGACGGTCGAGATTGGTGACGTAGCGACGCAGGACGTCCGTCTCCTCGGCACTGAACGATTCCACGGCGTAGGGGAACATGCCTGTCTGACACTAGGACGGCGGCGGGTCGCCAGGCGCGGACCCCAGGACGGCCGGGTCGTCGGCTCCCACCACCCCCCGGCGCAGGAGGGCGACGGCCAGATCCGCCTGCGCGCGGGTGGCGGCCACCGGCGCCACCTGACCGATCTGGCGCACCAGGTCGATGATCTGGCGGACGTTGCGCACGAAGTCCCCGGGGGCCACCTCGGCGTCCCGCAGCACCCGGTCGAGGGTCCCCCCGGAGGCCCAGGCCACCACGGCCCGGGCCAGGCCCGGGTCGGGACGGCGGGTCCGCCGCAGCCCCACCCGGCGCTCGTCGGCCCGCAGGTCCCCGGCGAGGGCCTCGACGGCGGCCAGACGCTCGATCACCAGGGACTGGCGGGGCACCGGGGGGTCGTCACCCGCCCGGCGCGCCTCGAAGGTCAGCGACGAGGCCACACCGGCCAGGTGGGCCGGCTCGAGGCCGTCGAGCAGTCCCGCCCGCAGTACCTCGGCGACCAGCAGGTCCGACTCGTGGTAGATCCCGGCGAGGGCCATCCCCTCGTCGGTCAGCCGCCACCCGTCGACGAACCCCCGGCGCTCCAGGACGGCCAGGCGCCGGTCCAGCTGGGCCACGAGGGACACCGAGCCCTCCGGCGCCTGCCACTGCCCGTAAGAGGACTCCAGCAGGCTGTGTGCCTCCTCCCGGGACCACCGCCGGACCAGGTTCACGGTCAGGTTGTAGGTGGGGTGGAAGGACGAGACCAGGTCCGGGGGCGGGGCCACCGCCGTCCGGGCCACCAGGCCGAAGGTGGTGGCCTGGTTCCACAGCACGAAGGCGTGCCCCACCGTGTCGATGCCCCGGCGCCCGGCCCGCCCGGTCAGCTGCTGGTACTCGCCCGAGGTCAGGGCCGAGGTGTCCGAGCCGCGGAACTTGGCGAAGCGCTCCACCACCACCGTCCGCGCCGGCATGTTGATGCCCAGGGCCAGGGTCTCGGTGGCGAACACCACCTTCAGCAGGCCCTCGGCGAAGCAGCGCTCGACCGCCTGGCGGAAGGCGGGGACCAGTCCGGCGTGGTGGGGCGCCACCCCGGCCTCCAGGGCGGCCGACCACGGCCCGTAGCCCAGGGTCCGCAGGTCGTCGTCGCCCAGACGGTCCACCGACTCCTCCACCAGTGCGCGGATCCGGTCCCGTTCCTCGGGCGTGGTGAGCCGGACCCCGTCCTGGAGGCACTGCCGGGTGGCGTCGTCACACGCGGCCCGGGAGAAGATGAAGGTGATGGCGGGCAGCATCCCGGCCCCCTCGAGGTACTCCACCACCTCGGTCCGCCGGGGCACCCGCAGGCGCTGGTGGCCGGAGCGGCGGCGCCGGTCGTCCAGTCGGATCCCGTCCGGGTTGGGGGAGCCCCCGCGCAGCAGCGGCAGCACGGTGATCCCGTCCCGGCCGCGCTCGGCCACCGCGTAGTGGTGATGCAGGGTCACCGGGCGGTGGGACTCGACCACCACCCGGGTGGGGCCGCGCACGCTCCGCAGCCACCGGCCGAACTCCCCGGCGTTGTTCACGGTGGCCGAGAGGCTGACGAAGGCCACCCCCGGCGGGGTGAGCACCAGCACCTCCTCCCACACCGAGCCACGGTAGGGGTCCTGGAGGTAGTGGACCTCGTCCAGGATCACCACGCCCAGGCCGTCGAGGAGGGGCGACCGGGAGAACAGCATGTTGCGGAGGACCTCGGTGGTCATCACCACGATCGGGGCCCGGGCCTGGTGGGAGACGTCGCCGGTCAGCAGTCCCACCCGTCCACCGCCGTAGCGTGCCGCCAGCTCGCCGAACTTCTGGTTGGAGAGCGCCTTGATCGGCGTCGTATAGAAGGCCTTGCCCCCGCGTCCGACCACCTGGTCCACGGCGTAGTCGGCCACGAGCGTCTTGCCCGAGCCGGTCGGCGCGCTGACCAGGACCGACTCCCCCATGTCGACGGCGTCCATCGCCTGGTGCTGGAACGGGTCGAGGCGCACCCCGCGGGCCTGCTCGAAGCGGGCCCGGGACGCCTCCCCCGCCCCACCGGGGGCGGGGTCGCCGGGGCTCATCGCCGGACGATCTTGCCGATGATGATCGAGAGCTCGTAGAAGATGTACAGCGGGATCGCCATGGCCAGCATGGAGAACGGGTCCGAGCTCGGGGTGATCACCCCGGCCAGGACCACGATCCCGATGATGGCCCACCGCCGTTGGGACGAGAGCTGCTGGGGGGTGATGACCCCGGCCAGTTCGAGGGAGACCAGCAGCACCGGGAACTCGAAGGTCACCCCGAACGCCACCATCAACAGGATGATCAGGCCGAGGTACTTGTTGGGGTCCAGGATCTGGGTCAGCGACGGACCGCCGATGGAGTCCAGCCACTGGAGGGCGTGGGGGAAGATCAGGAAGGCCACGGCGGCTCCCAGGGTGAACAGGGAGATCGTGGCCACGATGAAGGGGACGGCGTACCGCTTCTCCTTGGGGTTGAGGCCGGGGGTGATGAACCGCCACAGCTCCCACAGCCATACCGGCGAGGCCAGGAAGATGCCGGCGTAGGCGGCGATCTTCACCCGCAGGGCCAGCCCGTCGAGCGGTCCGGTCACGTAGAACCCGCAGTGGGACGGCGACGCCTCGCAGTACGGGTGCTTCAGGAGGCCGAGGATCCAGTTGTAGGCGACGAAGCCCACGGTGGCCATGACCAGGAAGGCGGTCGCCGACACCAGGACCCGGCGGCGGAGCTCGCCCAGGTGCTCGACCAGGGTCATCGAGTCCGGCGGCGGCCGGTCGGTCCGGCGCTTCAGCGAGATCGCCACGGTCGGCCTCCCGCGTCCCCGGACGACGGCGCCGGTCCGGCGGGCACGGTCAATTCATCGACGGGTCGTCCGGCACGGCCCGACCGTTGGCCCGGACCCGGTGCACGGTGCCCTCCGGGTCGCTGATGGAGATCCCGGGGATCGACGCCTCCTCCTCGGCCCGCACCACCCCGGTGGGACGGTTGGCCTCGCCCGAGGCCTGGACGCCGTCGCCCACCGGGTCCGGTGGTCGGTCGACGCCCGGTGCGGGCGGCGTGGCCTCGTTGTCGGCGGCGTGGGAGTCGGCCAGCGAGTCGAGGAAGGTGATCGGCGACCGCACCGCCTGGGTGATCTTCTCGGTCGACGGCAGATCGGGGAAGTTGCCCCGGACGTCGGTCTCCAGTCGCTGACGCAGGCGCCGGAAGTCGCCCCACAGCGCCCCCACCTGGCGGGCCACCTTGGGCAGCTTGTCCGGGCCGAGGACGATGACGGCCACCACCAGGACGACCAGGATCTTGGCCGGGCTGAGAATCGTCACCGGCCCACTGTACCGGCGGGCGGGCCTGCGCCGCGTGGCGCTGCCCGGGCGGACCGGCCCCGGTCCTGGTCCCTCCGGTCAGACGCCCTTGGCGTGACTGAGCGGCCAGACCACGGCCACGGCGCGTCCCACGATGAGCGACTTCGGGATCGGCCCGAAGTACCGGCTGTCCTCGGAGTCGGTGCGGTTGTCCCCCATGACGTAGTACTCCCCGGCCGGGATCTTCACCGGGCCCGGCATGTTGTACTGGGGGTACTCGTCGTCGGGCAGGGCCCCGGTGTAGCTGGTGGGCCCCGGGGGGAGCCACGGCTCGGCCAGGGGCGTACAGGCGGCGAAGTCCTGGTCCTTGCAGTTGATGTAGATCCGGCCGTTGTTGGAGGAGATGGTCTCCCCCGGCAGGCCGATGACCCGCTTCACCAGGTCGGGGAAGTCCTGGGTCTCGAGCGGCGGGCGCTTGAACACCACGATGTCCCCGCGGTGGACGCCGTGGAAGTCGTAGCTCAGCTTGTTGACCATGATCCGGTCCCCGACCTGCAGGGTCGGGACCATCGAGGGCGACGGGATGTAGAAGGACTGGATGACGTAGGTCCGCAGCAGCACGGTGCACAGCAGGACGGCCATGAGGATGACCGCCCACTCGATCACCCAGCGGTAGCCGCCGCCCTTGCTCGGGCCCCCGGTCAGTCCCTCGTCACGCCCCCCGGCCGGCTCCCGGGCCACCGACGTGGCCGTCGGGGTCGACACGTCGGGGCCGTCGGAGGCACCGCCGGGCGGCGTCGGGGAGAGTTCGGAGGTCACGGTGAGGCGACGCTAGCCCACAGCCGGAAGATCGCTTCGGCAGCCGCCCGACCGGGTCACAGGCCGGCGATCAGCTTTTCGACCCGGTCGTCACGGGAGCGGAACGGGTCCTTCAGGAGCACCGTGCGCTGGGCCTGGTCGTTGAGCTTCAGGTGGACCCAGTCCACGGTGAAGTCCCGCCGCTTCTCCTTGGCCCGCTTGACGAACTCGCCCCGCAGGCGGGCCCGGGTGGTCTGGGGGGGCGTGGTCATGGCCTCGGCGATGTCCACGTCCCGGCACACCCGGTCGACCTGGTCGTGGCGCTGGAGCCGGTAGTAGAGCCCCCGGTTGCGGTCGACGTCGTGGTACTGGAGGTCGAGCAGGGCGACGGTGGGACTGTGCAGCGGCAGGTCGTGGCGGGCGCGGTACCCCTCGATGAGTCGGTACTTGGCCACCCAGTCGCACTCGCGGTGCAGGGACAGCGGATCGGCCTCCAACCCCTTCAGGCAGTGCTCCCACATGTCCAGGGCCCGGTCCTCCTGGACCGAGAGGCCGTGGCGGTCGCGGAAGCGGAGGGCCCGCAGCAGGTACTCCCCCTGCAGGTCCAGGGCGCTCATCTCCCGGCCGTTGGCCAGGCGCACCGGCCGGCGGCAGGTGATGTCGTGGCTGATCTCGCGGATGGCCCGGATCGGGTTCTCCAGGGTCAGGTCCCGCATCACCGTCGACGGGTCCTCCAGCATGCGCAGCACGATGCTGGTGGCCCCGATCTTGAGGAAGGTGGCGTACTCGCTCATGTTCGAGTCGCCCACGATGACGTGGAGACGCCGGTACTTCTCGGCGTCCGCGTGCGGCTCGTCGCGTGTGTTGATGATCGGCCGGCTCCGGGTGGTGGCCGAGGACACGCCCTCCCAGATGTGCTCGGCCCGCTGGCTCAGGCAGAACACCGCCCCCCGGGCCGTCTGGAGGACCTTGCCCGCCCCGGCGTAGGCCTGGCGGCTCACCAGGAACGGGATGAGCACCTCGGTGTAGTGGGCGAAGTCGTCGCGGCGGCTGGTCAGGTAGTTCTCGTGGCAACCGTAGGAATTGCCCGCCGAATCGGTGTTGTTCTTGAACAGGTAGATGTCCCCCCGGATGCCCTCCTCGCGCATGCGGGCCTCCGCCCCCTCGACCAGTGAGGCGAGGATCCACTCCCCCGCCTTGTCGTGGGTAACCAGCTCGGCGATGTCGTCGCACTCGGGGGTGGCGTACTCGGGGTGGCTGCCCACGTCGAGGTACAGGCGGGCGCCGTTCTCCAGGAACACGTTGGACGACCGTCCCCAGCTGACCACCCGGCGGAACAGGTAGCGGGCGACCTCGTCGGGGCTGAGCCGACGCTGCCCGCGCAGGGTGCAGGTGACGCCGTACTCGTTCTCCAAGCCGTAGATCCGCTTGTCCATCACCTGCACGGTACCGTGGGCGCGCCCGGATGCCGCGCCACCGTCGCGCTGGGTCACCGGGACGTCACGCAAGGAACGGTCCACCGACCCGCCCGGGGCCCGCTCCCGCACGGCGGGGTGCCGGGCGGGATCCCGTCCTCCTCAGCCGAGGAGCGCCACCAATTCCTCGTCGACCAGCCGCCGGAAGGCCCGCCGGCCGTTGCCCTCGGCCAGGACGGCCACCTCGAGGTCGTCGGCCGCCAGGGTGCGCTCCGCTCCGGCCAGGGCCCCCACCGCGGCCCGCAGGGCCCCCTCGAGGGTCCAGGTGGCGCTCCAGGCCCCGTCGAGGGCCGTCACGATGGCCTCGGTCTCGCCTCCGAGCACGGCGAACCGGTCCTCGTCGGTGATCGTCCCCTCGTAGGCGATGTGGTACAGCTGCGGCGGGCGCATGCCGTTGCCCAGCTCGGCCACCAGGATCTCCACCTCGAGCGGCTTCATCTCGTGGGTGAACACCTGGCCCAGGTACTGGGCGTAGAGGTTGGCCAGCGACCGCGCCTCGACGTCCTCGCGGCTGTAGGCGTAGCCCTTGGTGTCGGCGTGGCGGATGCCGGACACCCGCAGCTGGTCGAACTCGTTGTACTTGCCCACACCGGCGAAGGCGATCCGGTCGTAGATCTCGCTGATCTTGTGAAGTGACCGCGACGGGTTGTCGGCCACGATCACGATGCCCTGGTCGTAGGTGGTGGCCACCAGGGAGCGGCCGCGGGCGATGCCCTTCTGGGCGTACTCGGCCCGGTCCTTCATCACCTGCTCGGGGGCGACGTAGTACGGCATGGTCATGGCTGGCGGCCCTCCGTCCGACGACGCTCGATGAGCGAGGCGAACCGCTCGGCGACCTCGGCCTCGTCGACGGCGGTGAAGCCGTCGGCGGTGACGGTGGCCACCAGCGGGTAGATCCCCCGGATGAGGTCCGGACCCCCGGTGGCCGAGTCCTCGTCGGCCGCCTCGTACAGCGACTGGATGGCCAGCTCGACGGCCGCGTCGCGCTCCAGGTTGTCGCGGTAGCCCAGCTTGACGGTGGTGCGGGCGTCGCGGCCACCCGAGCCGGTGGCGTTGTACTCGGTCTCCTCGTAGTGGCCGCCGGTGACGTCGTAGGTGAAGATCCGACCCGTCCGGCGGGCCAGGTCGAACCCGGCGAACAGCGGCACGACGGCCAGGCCCTGCATGGCCATGGGCAGGTGCTCCCGCACCATCTGGCCCAGCTGGTTGGCCTTGCCCTCGAGGCTGAGCACGACGCCCTCGACCTTCTCGTAGTGCTCGAGCTGGGTCTGGAAGAGCCGGACCATCTCCACCGCCGGCCCGGCGGCGCCGGCGATGGCCACCGCCGAGTACCGGTCGGCCGGGAACACCTTCTCCATGGCCCGGTGGGCGATGGCGTGCCCTTCGGTGGCCCGGCGGTCACCGGCCATGACCACGCCGTCGGCGTAGCGGAGGGCGACCACGGTGGTGCCGTGGCGGAAGCCCTCGCCCGGGCCCGACGGCGCCGAGCCGGTGAGCGGGGGGGTCGGGACCCGGAGCCGGCGGATCAGCCCGGCGAAGTCCGGTCCGGGGTCCTCGGTGGTGGAGAAGAGCGGTAGCGACACGGGCGTCACTCCCCGCCCTTCTGCACGTAATTGCGCACGAACTCCTCGGCGTTGTCCTCCAGGACCTCGTCGATCTCGTCGAGCAGGTCGTCGAGCTCGGCCTTCAGCTTCTCGCCGGTCGCCGACGTGGCGGGCACCTCCTCCACCGCCTCGTCGGTGCGCTCGGTCGCCTGCTTCTTCTTCAGTTCTCGCTCTGCCATCGCTCCACTCCTCGTCCCTCGTCGTCCCGATCCCTGTCCGTCCGATCCCTGTCCGTCCGATGCGCCGTGCCGCCCACCGGGCGGCGGGGCTCAGCCACCCCCGCTCAGGCGCTCGACCAGCTCGGTCGGGCTGGCGCAGCGGTCCAACAATGCTTCGACATGTTCCGCCGTTCCCTTCAGGGGATCCATCATAGGGACGCGTCGGAGGGGGTCCGTCCCGAGGTCGAAGACCAGGGAGTCCCAGTTGGCGGTGGCCACCGAGGCCGGCCACCGCTTGAGGCACTCCCCCCGGAACCACGCCCGGGTGTCCCGCGGGGGATCGGTCACCGCGTCGGCCACCGCTCCCTCGTCGACCAGCCGTTCGGTGTCCAGGCGGGCGAAGAGCGACCGGGAGGGACGCAGGTCGTGGTACTGCAGGTCGACGGCGGCCAGGCGGGAGTCCCCCCAGTCGAGTCCGTGCCGGTCCCGATAGGCCTCGAGGAGCTGCAGTTTGGCCACCCAGTCCACCTGCCGGGCGAGGCTGGTCGGGTCGGTCTCCAGCCCGTTGAGCATCTCCTCCCACCGGTCGAGCACCGCCGCCCCCACCGCCTCGGCCCCGAGGCAGGCCAGGCCCCGGTCGTCGGCGTACTTGCGCGCCACCGAGTACAGCTCCCACTGGATGGCCAGCGCAGTGGCCGTCGAGCCGTCGGCCATGAGCAGCGGCTGGGTGAACGTCCGGTCCACGGCCACCGCGTGGATGGCCCGCACCGGGTCGGCCAGCGACAGGTCACGGCTGCCGGTCACGTCGTCCTCGATCATGGCCAGGACCAACGAGGTGGTCCCCAGCTTCAGGAAGGTGGCCACCTCGGCCAGGTTGGCGTCCCCCACGATGACGTGGAGCCGGCGGTACCGGTGGGGATCGGCGTGCGGCTCGTCCCGGGTGTTCACGATCGGCCGCTTGAGGGTGGTCTCCAGCCCCACCTGCTCCTCGAAGAACTCCGCCCGCTGGGACAGCTGGAAGTCGACCGACCCGGGCTCGTGGACCGCGGTCTCCGACCCGACCTTGCCGCTCCCGCAGTACAGCTGCCGGGTCACGAAGTGGGGGGTGATCCCCGACACCACGCGGCTGAACGGGGTGTCGCGGTCCATGAGGTAGTTCTCGTGGCACCCGTAGGAGTTGCCCTTTCCGTCCGAGTTGTTCTTGTAGACGACCAGGTGGGAACCGTCGTAGCTGGCCTGGTCGGCGGCCTCCATCGACCGGATGACGATCTGCTCGCCCGCCCGGTCGTAGCGCAGGGCCTCGAGGGCGTCGCGGCACTCCGGGGACGAGAACTCGGGATGGGCGTGGTCGACGTAGTACCGGGCCCCGTTGGTCAGGACGGTGTTGACCAGGTGGGTCTCGACCATCGGGGGCATGGCCCCGTCGCGGACGACGCCCCGGGCGTCGTTTCCCGGCGCCTCGTCCTCGAAGTCCCAGCCGATCTGCTGGCGGGCCACGTCGTGGGCGTAGGCGTTGATGAGCACCGACGAGGCGGCGATCGGGTTCGGATCGCCGTTGACCACCTGGATGCCGTATTCGGTCTCGATACCGCAGACCTTGGGTATGGCCATGCGGGCGACCCTACCCTCGCACCGGGTGCCGGCGGCACCTCACGGCGGTCAGAGGTACTGGCCCGTCCCGACCCGCTCGATGGAGCGCCCCCCGGTCGTCTCCTCCCGGTCGCTGATGAGGGTGCGGATGTAGACGATCCGTTCGCCCTTCTTGCCCGAGATCTTGGCCCAGTCGTCCGGGTTGGTGGTGTTGGGGAGGTCCTCGTTCTCCTTGTACTCCTGCCGGATCGACTCCAGCAGGTCCTGGGTCCGGATGCCCCGGCCCTCCTCGGCGATGGCCCGCTTGATGGCCAGCTTCTTGGCCCGCCGGACGATGTTCTCGATCATGGCGCCCGAGCTGAAGTCCCGGTAGTAGAGGACCTCTTTGTCGCCGTTCTGGTAGGTGACCTCGAGGAAGCGGTTCTCCTCGTCGTCCCGGTACATCTCGGCCACCGTGGCCTCGATCATCGCCTGGGTGGCCTTGGCCGGGTCGCCCCCGCCCAGGGTCCGCACCTCGTCGGCGTCGAGCGGCAGGTCGGGGGTCAGGTACCGACCGAAGATCTGGGCGGCGGCGGTCTCGTTGGGCCGCTCGATCCGGATCTTGACGTCGAGCCGACCGGGCCGGAGGATCGCCGGGTCGATCAGGTCCTCGCGGTTAGAGGCCCCGATCACGATGACGTCCTTGAGGGTCTCCACCCCGTCGATCTCGGCCAGCAGCTGCGGCACGATGGTCGACTCCATGTCCGAGCTGATCCCGGTGCCGCGGGTCCGGAACAGCGAGTCCATCTCGTCGAAGAACACGATCACCGGGACGCCCTCTTCCGACTTCTCCCGCGCCCGCTGGAACACCAGGCGGATCTGGCGTTCGGTCTCCCCGACGTACTTGTTCAGCAGTTCGGGGCCCTTGATGTTGAGGAAGTAGCTGCGGGTGTTGGTGTTGCCGGTGACCTCGGCGACCTTCTTGGCCAGGGAGTTGGCCACCGCCTTGGCGATCAGCGTCTTGCCGCAGCCGGGCGGGCCGTAGAGCAGGATGCCCTTGGGGGCCGGCAGCTTGTGCTCGGTGTAGAGCTCGCGGTACAGGTACGGGAGCTCGACGGCATCGGTGATCGCCTCGATCTGCTCGTCGAGCCCGCCGACGTCGGCGTAGGTGACGTCCGGGACCTCCTCGAGGACCAGTTCCTCCACCTCGGGCCGCTCGAGCTTCTCGATCAGCAGGCCGGTGCGCGACTCCATCAGGACGGTGTCGCCCGCCCGGAGCTTGACCCCGATGAGGGCGTCGGACAGCTCGGCCACCCGCTCCTCGTCGGCGCGCCCGTACACCAGGGCGCGGGTGCCCCCGTCGAGGAGCTCCTTCAGCACGACGACCTCGCCCTGGCCCTCGCCCTGGCGGGCCAGGATGACGTTGAGCGACTCGTTGAGGACGACCTCGTTGCCCCGCTGGAGCTCGCCCGGGTCGATGTCGGGGTGCAGCGACACCCGCATCTTCCTCCCGCCGGAGAACACGTCGACCGTGCCGTCGTCGTTGGCACCGAGATAGGTCCCGTAGGCGGACGGGGGCTGGGTGAGCTTCTCCACCTCGTCGCGCAGGTTGGCCACGTGCTCCTTGGCCGTCTGCAGGGTGAAGGTCAGCTTCTCGTTCTGCGACACCGCCTGGGCCAGCTGGCCCTTGGTCTCGAGGAGCTTCTCCTCGAGGGTCTGCACCCGTCGGGGGCTCTCCTGAAGCCGACGGCGCAGGACGGTGACCTCCTCCTCGGCCGAGAGGGCGCGCGCCCGCAGGGTGTCGAGATCCTCCCCGTCCCCCGGCCGGCGCTGGCCGCCGGCATCGTCGAAATCAACCGTCGCTATCACCTCGTTCGAGCAGTCGGGCCTCGTGAGCGACCCTACACCGGGTGCACCGCCGATCGGACGCCATTCGGGCGGCACCGGTCCTCGGGGATCCCACCCCTCCCGGCGTGCACCGGGGCGTCGGCGGGCCGGGGGCATCCCCGGCCGTGGGTCTGCTTGCCACCGTCGCGTCGCGGATAGCATGGGTCAAGCAACGGGTCCCCGACGCCGATACTGGATAGGTCGGGGGACCGGACGGTCGGCCCCCGGGGGTTCGCGACGTCAACGCTACGCGTTCGAGCCGAGAGACATGTAGGAGAGTCACAGCTGATGAAGGTCTGGATCGACCAAGATCTCTGCACGGGAGACGGCCTCTGCGAGGAGATCGCTCCCGCGGTCTTCACGCTGCTCGACGACGGCCTCGCCTACGTCAAGGAGGACGCCGACGTGAAGAACGAACCGGGTGGCTCCGGCGGGATGGCCGCCGTTCCCGCCGAGCTCGAGGACGCCGTGGTGGAGGCCTCCGAGGAGTGCCCCGGCGAGTGCATCTTCATCGAACAGGGCTGACCGCCGTGCCGTCGGGTGCCTGGCGCCCGGTCGGCTGAACCGGCCGCCACCACTCGTCCGCCACCACTCGTCCGCCACCACTCGTCCGCCCCTGGTCGCCGCGGCTCAGCGGGCCGGTGACGGTGGTCGGCGGCGTCGGGCCCAGCCCCGACGGACCGTCGTCTCCAGGTCGGTGCGGATGGCGAAGCGACGCAGCCGGTGGGGCATGTCCCGGTCGTTGAAGGTCACGCTCACGATCCCGGACCGCCGCAGGACCGCCCGGAACGCCCGGTCGGCGTCGGGGTCGATCTTGGCCACGTCGTCCCACATGCCGTAGTAGCCGTCGACCCGGGCGTCGAGCCCCGAGTCCAGCAGATCGGCGATGACGTACTGCTCGGCCCCCTCGATGTTCATCCTCAGGACGACCACGGTGTCGTCGTCCAGGTAGCCCCCCTCGACCAGGATGCGGCTCAGCCGGGCCGCCGGGACGTCCTCGTGGCGACTGCCACGTGCGGCGAACAACGAGTCGCCCTTGCCCCGTCCGAGCCCGCCGGAGGTGTACAGGCGGACGGTCTCCCCCTCGTGGTCCGGCCCGACCAGGGCGACATGCCGGAGCTCGACGCCACCGACGTCCGCCAGGGCGGACCGGGCGTCCTCCACGTGCTCGCTGCCGGCCTCGATCCCCACGATCGTGAGGTCGTAGCGGTCCCCCAGCCAGGCGTGGACGGCCCGGATCTGCCTCCCCTCCTTGTGGACCCCGCAGTCGACGTAGAGCACCCGGGGCCGGGGACCCTTCCCCGACGGGGCCCGACCCTCCCCCGCCGCCACCAGCTGCACCCGCCGGGCCAGGACCCGCGTCAGCAGCAGCACCGAGTCGGCGGTCACCACGGCCCCGAGGATCCCCCGACCCAGCGGGTTGTCCCCGAAGACCCGGCGCACGGCGCCGACCGTGGTCCACGTCCACAGCTTCTCGTGGGGATCCCAGATCAGCCACCGGGATCGGGCCGCGGCCGGGCGCGGGGTTTGCACCGGACGCCCCTAGACCCCGTCCACCGGCTCGGGGTCGAGCCCGTCCACCGGCTCGGGGTCGAGCCCGTCCACCGGCTCGGGGTCGAGCCCGTCCACCGGCTCCGGCCCGACCTCGTCCACCGGCTCCGGGCGGGCCCCGGGCCTCAGCAGCCGGGCCGTGGTGAGGAACCCGGTGTGGCCCACCATCCGGTGGTCGGGACGCACCGACCGGTCCTCCACGTGCCAGGTCCGGTGGAGGACCTCGAGGGTCGAGGCCATCCCGAAGTTGCTGTCCTCCAGCACCTGGCGCAGGTGGGACGTCTGGTTGATCGTGGGAAGGTAGGCGCACAGGATGCCGCCCGACCGCAGGGCCGTCTCGGCGTGGGGGACCACCCGCCACGGCTCGGGGAGGTCGAGCACGATCCGGTCCAGGCCCCGCTCCTCGATGCCCTGGTAGACGTCGCGCAGCTCGACCCGGTAGGGGGCGTCCGGCCCCACCATGGCGGAGACGTTGGCGTGGGCCCGGTCGGCGAAGTCCTGGCGGAGTTCGTAGCCGACCACCGTGGCTCCGGCCCGCAGCAGGGCCATGGACAGGGCCCCCGAACCGACCCCGGCCTCCAGGACGGTCATCCCCGGGGCGACGTCCGCCTCCATCAGGATGGCGGCGAGGTCCTTCGGGTAGATCACCTGTGCGCCCCGGGGCATCTTCAGCACCATCTCCGCCAGGGTGGGCCGGACCACCAGGAACCGCCGACCGGTGCTGCCCAGGACGGTCGACCCCTCGTGGGCCCCGACCAGGTCGTCGTGGGCGACGATCCCCACGTGGGTGTGGAAGGAGGCCCCCGGCCGCAGGGTCAGGAGGTACCGCCGTTGTTTGGCGTCGACCAGGAGCACCTTCTCACCGGCCCGCAGGAGGCTCCGGTCGGTCGTCCCGGCTCCCCCGTCGGGGTCCACCGTGCTCAGGAGTCGGAGCTCGACGTCGAGCCGGGGGCGCTCGACGAGATGACCAGCCGTTCTCCGGGGTTCAGCCTGGTGCGGTAGACGACGTCCTCGCCGCGGCGGACCCGCAGCAGCATCCACACCGCGGCACCGACCACGAACCACGCCGTGTTGTACCCGCGCATGCCCCGACCGAACGACTTGATCTGCAGATAGCGGAGGAGGGTCTCCATGGGCTCAGATCCGGCGCACTTCGACGATGGTGGACCGGCGCCGCCCCCGTCTTCGGCCGATCAGGTACACGACGGCCACCGACACGACGACCACGGCCAGGCCGACGGCCAGGGCCTGGGACTTGACGCCCTCCACCTCGTCGGTGACACCGCCGGTCAGCTCGCGGAACTTGTCCTCGATCTGGTCGCGGGTGATCTTCTCGTCGGTGGCGGCGGGGCTCATGTCTGCTCCTTGTCGGAGGGGGTGGAATTGGGTGTCTGACCCCGGCTCACGGCCCGGACGGCGACGTAGGCGACGAGGATCACGACCACCATGACGATGACGTAGGGGACCCACGACAGGTTCCCGGTGAAGGTGCTGCCGGTCTCCGCCTGGAGCAGGCGTAGGAGCCCCACCCCGAGGACGACCAGTCCGACCGACAGGGCGACCGAGCCGGCCACCCCGAACACGACGTAGCGGCCGAGGCCCTTGACCGGGTCGAGGGTCTCCTGCTTGATGTAGTCGACGATGAGCGTGACGGCCTCCTGGCCCTCGTCACGCAGGGCACCGACCCCCCGCTTGCCGTCCTTCCGGCCTTGCGCCACATTCCTCCTCGGATGCTGGAGCGACGTCCGGCCCGGTGCCGGTGCCACCGCCGGCCACCTGGGGCTCCGCCCACCGGGCGGGCCCGGCACCCGGACGGCCCAACTCTAGCCAGCGCGGACCCGGCGGCTGCGCACGTGGGTGGGGTGCGGGCTCCCGGCCCGGCGCCGTCGGGTCCTCGGTCCCGGGAGGTCCGGTGTCAGGTCCGCTCGGTGAAGAGGTACGTCGACGAGGCCCGCGCCACCACCCGCCCCCTGTCGTCGACCACCTCGGCCTCGGCGAAGGCGACCCGGGAGCCCCCCGAGACGATGAGGGCCGTGCACTCGAGCTCGGTCCCGACCCGGGCGGCGGCCAGGAAGCTGGTCTTCATCTCCACGTTGGAGGCGAACACCCGCCGGCCGGCCCCCCGTGCGAAGGTGACCGCCGCCGAGCCCATGGCCGAGTCGGCCATGGCCCCGAGGAACCCGCCCTGGACGATCCCGGCCGGGTTGGCGAAGCGCTCGTCGGCCCGCATCCGCCACACCGTCCGACCCGGCTCGGACTTGTCCACACAGGTCATCCCGAGGGTCAGCTCGCAGTTCGGGGGCACCTGGATCCGGGGGTCGGCCACCGGGTGACGATACCCCTGTGGCCCCGTCCCGCCCCGGACCGGCGATACTGGGGACATGAGCGTCGACGCGCACGGCGACCCGGGGCCGGTCGTACTGGTGGGCGAGGCCACCGAGGACTGGGCCGGGGACGCCCGCTTCCACGAGTACTCGTCGGCCGCCGATCCCCTCCGGTCCGGCACCATCCCCCCGGTGCCGGTGGAGCGGTTCCCCGCCGCCCTCCACGTCGGGCCCGGCACCCGGCTGGTGCCCCTGGACCTGTCGGGCCCCTTGGGCGTGCCCTACCCGGCGACCAGCCCGGCCCTGTTGGCCGCATTCATGGTCCTCGACCCCGGTGACACCGTCACCACCCTCCCGGACGCCACCAGCGAGCTGTACTACTGCCTCGAGGGACGCGGGTCGAGCCGCTTCGTCCGCCACACCGCCCCGCCCGACGGCGCCGCCGGGACCGTCCCGTGGGGACCGGGCGACGTGGTCACCCTCCCGGCCGGCTGCACCACCGAGCACACCGCGTCGCCCGGCGGACGCGCCCTCCTCTACCGGGTCACCGACGCCCCGCTCCTCGCCTACCTGGGGGTGACCCCGGGGGCTCCGCGCTTCGCGCCCACCCGGTTCGACGCCGCCACGTCCCGGGCCCGGCTCGAGGAGGTGGAGCGCCACCCCGACGCCGCCGGGCGCAGCCGGGTGAGCATCCTGCTGGGCAACGCCGCCCACCCGCAGACCCTCACCGTCACCCACACCCTGTGGGCCATGCTGGGGGTCCTGCCCGTCGGCCGGGTGCAGCGGGCCCACCGCCACCAGAGCGTGGCCCTCGACCTGATCACCGCCTGCCGGCCCGGGTGCTACACGCTGGTGGGCCCCGACGTCGACGACGACGGCCGGATCGTCGATCCCGTCCGGGTGGACTGGGAGGCGGCGGGCGCCTTCGTGACCCCGCCCGGACTGTGGCACAGCCACCACAACGAATCGGGTGCGCCCGCCTACCTGGTACCCATCCAGGACGCCGGGCTCCACACCTACCTCCGCTCGCTGGACATCCGCTTCACCGCGTCGGACGCCTGAGCACGGTGGAGTTCGCCAGCGCCCTGTCGCGGCACCCGGTGACCTCCCAGGCGCTCGGAGAGGCGGTGGGCTCGGTCCTGGAACAGGTGGGCGAACGTCCCGACCTGGTCGTGGTCACCGTCACCCGACCCCACGCCGGCGCGCTGGAGGACGTGGTGGCCACGGTGGACGCCCTGCTCCACCCCCTCGGCCTCCTCGGGTGCGCGGCCGAGTCGGTGGTGGGCACCGGCGCCGAGGTCGAGGAGCTGCCGGCGGTCAGCGTGTGGGCGGGACGGGTCGGTCCCCTGGTCCCCCTGGCCCTGACGGCCACGCGGACCGGTGACGACGCGTGGGAGTTCGACGGGCTGCCCACCGGTGTGGGATTCGCCCCGTCGGCCCTGCTGGTGCTGGCCGACCCGTTCACCTTCCCCATGGCGGAGTTCACCGCCCACCTGGCCGAGGCCCGGCCCGGGCTCCCCGTCGTCGGCGGCTACGCGTCGGGCGCGTCCGGTCCCGGGGGTACGCGGCTGGCCCTGGGCGACCGGGTGGTCGACGTCGGAGCGGTGGCCGTCCTCCTCGGGCCGGCCACCGACGTCGTCCCGGTGGTGTCCCAGGGGTGCCGGACCTTCGGCCGGCAGCTCACCGTCACCCGGTCGGAGCGCAACCTGGTGCGGGAGATCGCCGGCCGACCGGCCATGGAGTGCATGGTGGACGAGATCGCCGAGCACCTCGGCCGGTCCGACATCGCCGGGATCGAGGGCAACGGCCTGCTGCTCGGGCGGTGCGTGGACATCCGGGTGCTCGACCCCGGGCCGGGTGACCTCCTCTTCCGCCCGTTGGTCGGGGTGGAACGGGCGTCGGGGGCCCTGGCCGTCGAGGGCCGGGTCCCCCTGGGCAGCGTGGTCCAGTTCGCCGTGCGGGACGCCCGCACGGCCGGGATCGATCTGGCCGACGCGCTGGCCGGTCGACGGGCCGACGCCGCCCTGCTCTTCACGTGCAACGGCCGGGGCTCGCGGCTCTTCGACGTGCCCCACCACGATGCCGGGGTGGTCGAGGCCGCGCTCGGCCCGGTGCCCCTCGGCGGGATGTTCGCCGCCGGCGAGTTCGGCCCCGTGGGGGGCGCCAATTTCGTCCACAGCTTCGCCGCGTCACTCGCCCTGTTCCGGGCGCGTGAACCCGGGCCCCCGTCGGTCCCGCCCCCGGTGCACGACCGATAGGGTTTGGCCTGATGACCACTCCTGCCCCGGCCCCACTCGACCCGGCCCCGAGTCGCGAGCTCGAGCAGCTCGGGGTGGACGTGATCCGCGGTCTGGCCATCGACGGGCCGCGGGCCGCCAACTCCGGTCATCCGGGCACGGCCATGGCCCTCGCCCCGCTCGCCCACGTGCTGTTCACCCGGGTACTCCGCCACGACCCGTCGGACCCCGTCTGGCCCGACCGGGACCGGTTCGTCCTGTCCAACGGCCACGCCTCGATCCTGCTGTACTCCCTGCTCCACCTGACCGGCTACGGACTGACCCTCGAGGACCTCGAGCAGTTCCGGCAGTGGGGCAGCGCCACCCCCGGGCACCCCGAGCGGCACCACACCGCCGGCGTCGAGGTGACCACCGGGCCCCTCGGCCAGGGAGTGGCCAACGGGGTCGGCATGGGCATCGCCGAGCGCTGGCTGCGGGCCCACTTCTCCCCCGAGCTGTGCGACCACCACACCTACGTCGTCGCCGGGGACGGCTGCCTGGAGGAGGGCATCTCCCACGAGGCGGCCTCACTGGCCGGCCACCTGCGCCTGGGTCGCCTGGTCTACGTCTACGACGACAACCACATCACCATCGACGGTCCGACCGAGCTCAGCCTGGACGACGACCCGGCCGAGCGGTTCGCCGCCTACGGGTGGTCGGTGGACGACATCGGCGAGTCGGCCAACGACCTCGACGCCCTGGAGGCCGCCCTGCTGCGGGCCCGAGCCGACGAGGACCGGCCCTCGCTGATCATCCTGCGCAGCCACATCGGCTACCCGTCCCCGGACCTCACCGACTCGTCCAAGGCCCACGGCGACCCGTTCAGCGACGAGGAGGCCCGTCGTACCAAGGAGATCCTCGGCCTGCCGGTCGACCGCACCTTCTGGGTGCCCGACGAGGTCCTGGCCATGTACCGGTCCACCATCCCGCGCGGCCGGTCCATGCGCGACGAGTGGGCCGCGCGACTGGCGGCGTGGGACGGCGACCGGGCCCGGTGGGACGCCGCCCAGGCCGGTCACGGCCTCCCCGGGTGGGAGTCCGCCCTCCCCTCCTTCGGCCCGGCCGACGGGCCGATGGCCACCCGCAAGGCCATCAAGGCGTGCCTGGACGCCACCGTGGCGGGAATCCCCGGCCTGCTGCCCGGAAGCGCCGACCTGACCGGCAACACCGGGATGGCCCTGGCCGGGGCGGCGGCGCAGTCAGCCGAGGACCCCGGGGGCAGCCTCATCCACTACGGCATCCGCGAGCACGCCATGGGCGCCATCATGACCGGGATGGCCTGCCACGGTGGGACCCTCCCGGTGGGCGGCACCTTCTTCGTGTTCTCCGACTACATGCGCGGCGCGGTGCGGGTGGCCTCGATCTCCGGGGCCCACGTCGTCTACTCGTGGACCCACGACTCGGTGGGCCTCGGCCAGGACGGTCCCACCCACCAGCCCGTCGAGCAGCTGGCCGCCCTCCGGGCCATGCCCGGGCTCCGGGTCGTCCGGCCGGCCGACGCCAACGAGACGGCCCAGGCCTGGCGGATCGCCGTGGCCGCCGACGGGCCCACCGCCCTCGTCCTCAGCCGCCAGGAGCTCCCGATCCTGGACGACACCGCGGCCCTGGCCCCCGGCGGGGTGGCCCGGGGCGCCTACGTGCTGGCCGAACCCGGCGACGGGCCGGCCGAACTGGTCCTCATCGGCACCGGCAGCGAGGTGTCCCTGTGCCTGGACGCGGCCCGGCTGCTGGCCGAGGCCGGCACCCGGGTCCGGGTGGTCTCGCTCCCGTCGTGGGAGCTGTTCGCCGACCAGGGCGACGCCTACCGGGACGAGGTGCTCCCGCCCGGCGTTCCCGTGCTGTCGGTCGAGGCCGCCGCCACCTTCGGGTGGGAGCGCTACGCCGACGACGCCTTCGGCATCGACCACTTCGGGGCATCGGCGCCCGGCGACGTGGTGCTGCGCGAGTTCGGCTTCGACCCGGTGACCGTGGCGGCGCGGGCGACCGCCCTGCTCGGGCGGTCCCGGCCATGAGCGGGCACCGCGGGCCGGGTCGGGCCCGCCCCCGTGTACGTGGCACCCGCCACGGGTAGGACCGGCACCCCCCGCGGGCGGCCGGTGACCGGCCACCCGCCCCGAACCCCCGAGAGGACCACCTGATGACCACCCTCACCGACCTGTACGACGACCAGGGACAGAGCCCCTGGCTCGACAACCTGCGCCGGGACTGGCTCCAGGACGGCACCTTGGCCGGGCTCGTGGCCCGGGGTATCCGGGGGGTGACCTCGAACCCGACCATCTTCGCCAAGGCCATCAGCGGCCAGGACACCTACGACGAGCAGTTCCGGTCGCTCATCGGGACCACCTCGGTCGAGGACGCCTACTGGGACCTCGTGGTCGACGACATCCTCGCCGCGCTGGGGGTGCTGCGCCCGGTCTTCGACGCCTCGGGTGGCGCGGACGGCTTCGTGTCGGTGGAGGTGGCCCCCGCCCTGGCCCACGACACCGCGGGCACCACGGCGTCGGCCCGGGCCCTGCACGAGCGCATCGACCAGCCCAACGTGCTGGTGAAGATCCCGGCCACCCCCGAGTGCGTGCCGTCGATCGCCACCATGATCTCGGAGGGCCGCAGCATCAACGTGACCCTCATCTTTTCGCTGACCCGGTACGCCGAGGTGATCGAGGCCTACCTGTCGGGACTGGAGGCCTTCGCCGCCACCGGGGCCGACGACCTCTCGTCGGTGGCGAGCGTCGCCTCCTTCTTCGTCAGCCGGGTCGACACCGAGGTGGACCGGCGCATCGAGGCCGCGGTGGCCGCCGGGGCCGACCGGTCGCTGCTGGACCTGCGGGGCCGGGCCGCCGTGTCCCAGGCCCGACTGGCCTACCGGCTGTTCACCGACTCCTTCCGGGGGCCCCGCTGGGAGGCACTGGCCGCCCGGGGCGCCCGGGTCCAGCGTCCCCTGTGGGCGTCGACCTCGACCAAGAACCCGGCCTACCCCGACCTCGCCTACGTCGACACGCTGATCGGACCCCACACGGTCAACACCATGCCCGACGGTACGGTGGCCGACTTCCTCGACCACGGCACGGTGGCCCGGACGGTCGACTCGGACGACGAGGGGGCCCGGTCGGTCATCGAGCGACTGGCGGCGGCCGGCATCGACATGGAGGACGTGGCCGGCACCCTCGAAGCCGAGGGCGTGGCCTCGTTCGCCGCCTCGTTCGACGACCTGATGACCTCACTGACCGACAAGGCCGCGTCGCTGACCGCCCGCTGAGGGATCCCCGCGGAGCACCACCCGCAGCACCACCCCCGTCCCCCCGAACCTGAAGGAGCACCCATGAAGATCGCAATGGTCGGACTCGGCAAGATGGGCGCCAACATGGCCCAGCGTCTGGTCGAGCACGGGCACGAGGTGGTCGCCTTCGACCTGAGCGCGGCGGCCCGCGACGCCGCCAGCGCCTACGGGGCCACGCCGGTGGCCACACTGGAGGAGCTGGCCGCCGCGCTCGAGCCGCCCCGGGTGGCCTGGGTGATGGTGCCCGCCGGCGCGCCGACCAACGACACGATCTCCACCCTGGCCGGGTTGTTCGACCGGGGCGACGTCATCGTGGACGGTGGCAACTCCAACTACAAGGAGACCGCTCCGCTGGTGGAGCAGCTGGCCGCCGAGGGTATCGCCCTGGTCGACGCCGGCACGTCCGGGGGGATCTGGGGCCTGAAGGAGGGCTACTGCCTGATGGTCGGGGGCACCCCGGAGGCGGTGGCCGTGTGCGAGCCGGCGTTCCTGGCCCTCGCCCCCGAGGGCGGCTACGCGCACGTCGGCCCCCCGGGGGCGGGGCACTTCGTCAAGATGATCCACAACGGCATCGAGTACGGCCTGATGCAGGCCTACGCCGAAGGGTTCGAGATCCTGTCCGAGGCCCCCGAGTTCGACCTCGACCTCCATGAGATCGCCTCGATCTGGCGCTACGGGTCGGTCGTGCGGTCGTGGCTGCTCGACCTGGCCGAGCGCGCCCTGCGGCCCGAGTCGGGCTTCGACCAGATCGAGGGCGTGGTGGCCGACTCCGGCGAGGGACGCTGGACGGTGGAGGAGGCCATCGGACGCGGTGTGTCCGCCCCGGTCATCTCCTCGGCCCTGTTCGCCCGGTTCGCCTCCCAGAAGAAGGACGCGTTCGGCCTGCGGCTGGTGTCGGCCCTGCGCAACCAGTTCGGCGGCCACGCCTTCACCACGGCCGACGGCGGCACCGCCGGCGAGACGGCGACCCCCCAGTGAGTACGGACCCCGAATCCATCGCCGCGGCCATGGACGCCACGAGGGACCCCGGCTCGGGGACCCCCAGCGCGGCGGCCGGCCACCAGGGCACCCTGCCCCCCGTGCTGTCCAAGGCGCCCCCGGTGGCCATGGTGATCTTCGGTGCCTCGGGGGACCTGACCGGTCGCAAGATCCTGCCCGCCCTGGCCCGCCTGGCCGACCGCGGCGTGCTCGACGACGGGTTCACCGTGATCGGCGTGGCCCGCACCCCGTGGAGCAACGAGGAGTTCCGCGCCCACGTGGCCGAGTCGACACCCGACGGCGGTCCCAAGTGGCGGGCGCTCACCGAGCGGTTCAAGTACATCACCGGCGAGTACGACCACCCCAACACCTTCGACATGCTGAAGACCCACCTCGACGAGGCCGACCAGGTGGACGGTACCGACGGCAACCGCCTCTACTACCTGGCCACCATCCCGAGCGTCTTCGGCCTGGTGGCCGGCGCCCTGGCCAAGCACGGCTGCAGCGGCCCGGGCGAGAACGGCACCTTCGCCCGGGTGGTGGTGGAGAAGCCCTTCGGCCGCGACCTCCAGAGCGCCCTCGACCTCAACGTCCAGATGCACGCCGCGTTCGACGAGAGCCAGATCTACCGGATCGACCACTACATGGGCAAGGAGACGGTCCAGAACGTCCTCGCCCTGCGGTTCGCCAACGCCATCTTCGAGCCGATCTGGAACCGGCGCTACATCGAGCAGGTCCAGGTGACCGTGGCCGAGTCCCTCGGCGTCGAGCACCGCGGCGGCTTCTACGAGACGGCGGGCGCCCTGCGCGACATCGTGCAGAACCACGTGATGCAGGTCCTCGCCCTGACCCTCATGGAGTCGCCGACCAGCACCGACGCCGACCGCATCCGCGACGAGAAGGTCAAGCTCCTCCAGGCCATCGACATCCCGACCCCCGACGAGGCCGTGGACAAGTCGGTCCGGGGCCAGTACACGGCGGGCACCATCGACGGGGAGCCGGTCGTCGGCTACCGCGAGGAGGAGGACGTCGCCCCCGACAGCGAGATCGAGACCTACCTGGCCCTGCGCCTGCGGGTCGAGAACTGGCGGTGGGCCGGCGTCCCCATCTACGTGCGCACCGGCAAGCGCCTCCCGGCCCGGGTCACCGAGGTGGCCCTCACCTTCCGCGAGGTCCCCTTCCTCCTGTTCGACCACCGGTCCAGCCGTGACCTCCGACCCAACACCCTGATCCTCCGCATCCAGCCCGACGAGGGGATCAGCCTCGAGTTCGGGGCCAAGGTGCCCGGGGAGAAGTTCCACCTGCGGTCGGTGGCCATGGACTTCTCCTACGCCGACGCCTTCGCCGGGGCCGATGCGGCCGACGGCTACGAACGGCTGATCCACGACGCCATGGTCGGCGACGCCACCTTGTTCATCCGGTCCGACGAGGTGGAGCAGGCGTGGCGGATCGTGGACCCGTACCTGGTGGCCTGGTCCGAGCCCGGGGCCAGCATGCACTTCTACCCCGCCGGCACCTGGGGTCCCCACATGGCCGACCTGCTGGTCGAGCGGTCGGGTGACGAGTGGCGCAACCCGGTCGCCGACCTCGAGCTGAGCGGTGGCCGCCAGACCGTCCCGGAGCAGTGAACGGCACGCTCCGCCTGGTCGGGTCGGTCCCCGAGGCGTTCGCCGACCTGGTGGCCGACACGCTGGGCGCCGCCGCCGACGACGGGTGCTCGCTCTTCCTGTCCGGCGGGGGCACGGCCGTCGAGTGCTACGCCGCCCTGGCCACCCGGACCGGGCTCCCCTGGTCGACCGCCGACGTCTTCCTGGGTGACGAGCGGTGTGTGCCGCCCGACGACCCCGACTCCAACCACCGGATGATCACCCACACCCTGCTCGACGTGGTGGGCCCGGTGCACTCCGACCACCCGATGTACACCTCGGGCCCCCCCGAGGACGCCGCACGCGCCTACCAGCAGCTGGTCGCCGCCCTCCCCCGCCTGGACGTGGTCCACCTGGGGCTCGGGCCCGACGGGCACACGGCGTCCCTCTTCCCGGGGTCGGCGGCCCTGGCCGACACCGATCCCGGCCACCTGGTGGTGACCGACACCGATCCCACCGGTCGGAATCCCCACCCGCGGATCACCCTGACCCTGGGGGGCATCGCCCGGGCCGCCCAGGTCGTGCTCACGGTGTCGGGAGCCTCCAAGCGCGAGGCCCTGGCCCGCATCCACGCCGGTGAGGACCTCCCCGGTGGCCGGGTGACCGCCGACGACGTGCTCTGGCTGGTCGACGCCGACGCGCTGGGCGAGCTGGTCCCCGACGAGGTCGGGTGAGCCGGGCGCCCGACCGTGGTCCGGGGGGCCTCCGGTAAGGTGACCCGCATGCCCGCCGAGCCCGGCCCCGTCCCGTCCCCCACGCCGGACGGCCCCTCCCGCGCCGAGCTGCTCGCCGCCCCCCTGGGCGACCTCATGGCCCGGGCGGCCGGGGCCCGCGACCGGGCCTTCGGCACCCGGGTCACCTTCTCCCCCAAGGTGTTCATCCCGCTGACCATGCTGTGCCGTGACCGGTGCGGCTACTGCACGTTCGCCAAGGCCCCGGCCCGCCTGGAGTCGCCCTACCTCGAGCTGGACCAGGTCCTGGCCATCGCCCGGGCGGGACGGGACGCCGGCTGCCACGAGGCGCTGTTCACCCTGGGCGAGGGACCCGAGGACCGCTACCCGGTGGCCCGGGAGTGGCTGGACGCCCACGGCTACACCTCGACGGTCGACTACCTGGCGGCGGCCTGTGCCGCCGTCCGGGACGAGACCGGCCTCCTGCCCCACGCCAACGCCGGGGCCCTGTCCGCCGACGACCTGGCCCGGCTGCGACCGGTGTCGGCCAGCCAGGGGATGATGGTCGAGTCGACCAACCCGGACCTGGACGCCCACCGCGGGGCCCCCGACAAGGTGCCGGCCCGGCGCCTGGCCACCCTCGAGTGGGCCGGCCGACTCGGCATCCCGTTCACCACCGGCCTCCTGGTGGGGATCGGCGAGTCCCGGGAGGACCGGCTGGACACCCTGGCCGCCATCGCCGCCAGCCACGGCCGCCACGGCCACGTCCAGGAGGTGATCGTCCAGAACTTCCTGCCCAAGGCCGGCACCTCCATGCACCGGCACGCGCCGTGCCCGACCGACGAGTTCCTGTGGACCATCGCCGCCGCCCGACTGGTCCTGCCGGCCGGGGTGCACCTGCAGGCACCCCCCAACCTCTCCGACGAGCTGGCCCCCCTGCTGGCCGCCGGCATCGACGACTGGGGCGGCGTGTCCCCGGTGACCGCCGACCACGTCAACCCCGAGCGGGCGTGGCCCGCCCTCGGTGTCCTGCAGACCGCCACCGAGGCGGCCGGCCACACCCTGGCCCCCCGCCTCACCCTCTACCCCGAGTTCGCCCTCGACCCCGACCGCTGGCTCGACGACGCCCTCCGCTTCCCCGTGCTCGACGCCTCCGATGCCGAGGGCCTCGGGCGCGACCACCCGTGGGCGTCCGGCGGCGAGGTCCCACCACCCGAGCTGCTCCCGCCCGTCGTGGCCGCTCCGGCGGGCACGCCCCGGCCCTCCGTGGTCACCGTGCCCACCGCCGGCGGTGCCGTCGGTGAGGTCCTGGCCGGCGTGCTCGACGGGGGGACCGTCGACGAGGACCAGATCGTGACCCTGTTCGGCGCCCGCGGCCCCGAGGTCCGGGCGGTGGCGGCGGTGGCCGACCACCTGCGCGCCGAGATCGTCGGTGACGAGGTCACCTACGTCGCCAACCGCAACATCAACTACACCAACGTGTGCACCTTCAAGTGCAAGTTCTGCGCCTTCTCCAAGGGTCCCCTCTCGCTCAACCTGCGGGGCGCGCCCTACCTGCTCGAACTGAGCGAGATCACCGACCGGGTGGCCGAGGCCGAGGCCATGGGGGCCACCGAGGTCTGCCTCCAGGGTGGCATCCACCCCGACTTCGACGGCGACTACTACCTCCACGTCATCCGGGCGGTCCGCGAGGCGTCGGCGACCATCCACATCCACGGCTTCACCGCGCTGGAGGTGACCGAGGGGGCCCGTCGGTCGGGACTCCCCCTGGCCGACTACCTGGTGCTGCTGCGCGACGCCGGGCTCCGCACCATCCCCGGCACGGCCGCCGAGATCCTCGACGACGAGGTCCGGGCGGTGCTGTGCCCGGACAAGATCGACACCGAGGAGTGGCTGGAGGCCCACCGGGCCGCCCACGGGGTGGGCCTCAATTCCAACGTAACCATCATGTTCGGGGCCATCGAGCAGCCCCGGTCGTGGGCCCGCCACCTGGTCCGCACCCGGGCCCTGCAGCACGAGACCGGTGGCTTCACCGAGTTCGTGCCCCTCCCGTTCGTCCACATGGCCACCCCCCTGTACCTCCAGCGGCGCTCGCGCCGGGGTCCGACCTTCCGCGAGACGCTCCTGATGCATGCGGTCGGGCGCATCGCCTACCGGGGGGCCATCGACAACATCCAGCTCAGCTGGGTCAAGCTGGGGGCCGCCGGGGCCCGCCAGCTCCTGCGGGCCGGGGTCAACGACCTGGGCGGCACCCTGATCGACGAGAACATCTCCCGGGCCGCCGGGGCCAGCCACGGCCAGATGATGGACGCCGACGCCTTCCGGTCCCTGGTGACCCCGCTCGGGCGCACGCTGGCCCAGCGCACCACCCTCTACGGCCGGGTCGTCCACCCCGACGGCGAGGGGACCGTGCTCGCCGGCGTCCACTGACGTGACCGGCTCGTCGTTCGAGGAGGACCCGCTGGGGGCGGCCATCGACGGGGCGCCCGACGGACCTGCGTCCCCGGCCGACCCGACGATCGAGGAACGCGTGGAGCGGGCCCGCACCCCCACCGAGCGCCGCCTCTACCGGTCGATGCTGGCCACCGTGGCCGGCCTGGTCGACCGGGGCACCGACGTGATCGACCTGAAGGTGGCCGACACCGCCCTGGCGGAGATGGCCGAGGCCTTCTCGGTCTTCCAGCCGCTCCGCCGCCGGATGAAGGTGACCATCTTCGGTTCGGCCCGGACCGAGCCCGACCACCCGGCCTACCGCCAGGCCCGGGCCCTGGCCGCCGCCATGGCCGGCGCCGGGTGGATGGTGGTCACCGGGGCGGGCCCGGGGATCATGGCCGCCGGCATGGAGGGGGCAGGACGCGACCAGTCGATCGGGGTCAACATCCGGCTCCCCCACGAGCAGGGGGCCAACCGGTTCATCGCCCAGGACCCCAAGCTGGTGGAGATGCGGTACTTCTTCACCCGCAAGCTGATGCTCCTGAAGGAGTCGGACGGCTTCATCGTGCTGCCGGGCGGGTTCGGCACCCTCGACGAGGGGTTCGAGCTCCTCACCCTGCTCCAGACGGGCAAGGCCGAGCCGGCCCCGGTGGTCCTCCTGGACGTACCCGGGGGTACCTTCTGGCGGGGGTGGAGCCGCTTCATGGCCGAGGAGGTGGAGCCGAGCGGCCTGGTGTCCGCCGACGACCGCGCCTTCTTCACCATCACCGACGACGTGGCCACGGCCACGTCCGAGCTCCTAGGCTTCTACCGCAACTACCGGTCGTGCCGGTGGGTCGGTGACCTCCTGGTCCTGCGCATGGCCGTGGCGCCCGACCGCTCCCAGCTGGCCGAGCTCAACCGGCGGTTCGCCGACATCGTCACCACCGGGGTGATCCGACCGGTCGACCCGCTCCCCCCCGAGCGGGCCGACGACGACGTCGTGGACCTGCCGAGGCTCGCCCTCCGGTTCGACAAGGTGCACTACGGGCGGCTGCGGCACCTGATCGACGCCGTGAACGACCTCGTCGCCGTCCGGCCGGCCTGACTCGACCCGGTCAATTCCGCCCGGTCAGTTCCGTCCGGTCCGTTCCGTCCGGTCAGTGCGATGCGACCCGTGGCTGGCGTCGGCCGAACCGGTGGTGGCGCTCGGGGGCCGGCGGGTCGTGGGGCTCGATCGACGGGAGGTCGTAGCGCCGGTAGACACCCGACAGCGGGGGTGGGTCCTGGGACTCCACGCCGTGGTCGCGCACCAGCGCCGTCGGTTCGCCGTTCGAGAACCATCGGGCCTCGTGGAGGCCGAACGGGTCCGGGCACCAGTTCTGGGCGTTGCGGGGATCGTGTTCCATGTCACGTAGTTTACCGTACGTTCATCTGAAATCCATCTTTTCGCTATCTGTGCCACATATATGACACCTGGTGTTCATGCTTGTCACCTGGAGTTCACACTACCGGGTGGGTGATCCCCCAACCGGGAGCCCGGGACGGGACGGGACCCGGACCCGGGAGCCGTACCGGAGGGCCCGGGATCGGCCATCATGTCCGCCATGTCCACCGACGCCCGGGCAGGGCCCGACGACCGCCAGGTGGTCGCCCGTCGTGGCTTCGGCCCCTTCGTGACCGAGCGGACCCTCCGACTGGCCGACGGGACCCTGGCCCGGTGGGAGTCCCGGCGGGCCCGCAAGCAGGCCCCCTCCCCCTCCGGGTCGACCTGGTGGGCACCCCGGGCCCTCGGCTGGTGGATCGCCGTCCTCTTCGCCGTCGGGTCGGCCTGCTTCACCGTGGCGGCCGTCCCGACCCTCGACACCGCCGTCGGGACCCGGACCGACAACCTGGTCTACTTCATCGGGTCCCTGTTCTTCACCACGGCCGGGCTGCTGCTCTACGGACAGGTAGTCGGCGTCGACCCCCCGGGCGCGCCCTCCCGGGGATGGTCCCGGCGACTCCTGTCGTTCCAGCCCCACCGCATCGACTGGCTGGCCGCGGTGATCCAGAGCGTCGGCACCCTCTTCTTCAACGTCAGCACCGGCCACGCCCTGTGGGTGGCGTACTCCGACCCGACGGCCGCCAACCACGGGGTGTGGCGTCCCGACGCCCTCGGGTCGATCTGCTTCCTCGTCTCCAGCTACCTGTCCTACGCCGAGGTCTGCCACGGTGCCGGCCGCTGGCAGCCCGCCAGCCTGTCCTGGTGGATCACCGTCGGCAACCTGGTGGGGTCGGTGGCCTTCGGGGTGTCGGCCATCGGCTCCAAGGTGCTGACCACCGGCCAGCTCCGCAACGCCTCGTGGTCGACCCTCGGGACCTTCGTGGGCGGGCTCTGCTTCCTCGGGGCGTCGATCCTCCTGCTCCCCGAGCGCACCGAGGGGCTCGGGGCGGACGCCGCGTCCTACGGGACCTGAGGCCCGACGCCCCGACGCCGCTGACGGGTCGGACGGTCGGACGGTCGGTCGGACGGTCGGTCGGACGGTCAGGGACCCTCGTCGAACCCGGAGGTGCCCCCGCCCAGGAGGCCGGCCGCCTTCTCGACCGCCCGACGGGCCCGGGTGATCCGCTTCTCCTCGGCGACCAGCACGGCGTCCGGCTCGCCCCCCGAGCGCACGGCCTCGGCGTTGGCGCGCAGCCGCTCCAGGGCGGCGTCGGCCAGGTCCTCGGCCACGGCCTCCAGGCGCCCGGCCAGCTCCTCCAGGTCCGGCACCGTCAGCGGCCGGGGGAGATCTCGAGTTCGACGACCTCGAGCTCGCCGTCGGCGTGCCGGGCCCGCAGCACCTTCTTGTCGAACTTGCCCACGCTGGTCTTCGGCACCTCGGACACCACGGACCACCGCTCGGGCAACCACCACCGCGACACCCGGTCGCTCAGGAACACCAGCACGTCGTCGGGGGTGGCCCGTGACCCGTCCTCGAAGACCACGGCCACCAGGGGACGCTCGCTCCAGCGCTCGTCGGGCACGGCGATGACCGCCGCCTCGACCACGTCGGGGTGGGCCATGACCTCGTTCTCCAGCTCCACCGAGGAGATCCACTCCCCCCCGGACTTGATGACGTCCTTGCTGCGGTCGCTGATCTGCATGTAGCCCTGCCGGTCGAGGGAGCCGATGTCCCCGGTCCGCAGCCAGCCGTCGTGGAACCGGTCCGGTGACGGATCGCCGTAGTAGGAGCCGGTGATCCACGGGCCCCGCACCTCGAACTCGCCCACCGCCTCGCCGTCGTTCGGGAGTTCGGTGCCGTCCTCGGCGCAGATCCGCACCTCGACGCCGGGGACGATCCGCCCCGTCTTGGCCCGCCAGACGATCTCCTCGTCAGGGGTGGCCTGGCGGGGCGGGGTGGCCAGCGCGCACAGGGGACTGGTCTCGGTCATCCCCCACCCCTGGACCATCTCGACCCCCAGCTCGTCCCGGAACCGCTCGATGAGCTGGCGGGGGACGGCCGCACCTCCGGCGGTGATCATGCGCAGGCTGGACATGTCCACCGGCGTGCCCTGGGCGTAGCGGAGGAGGTCGCTCCAGATGGTCGGGACCCCCGCGGAGATGGTCGGCCGGTGCCGGGCGATGACGGCGGCCAGCGGGGCGGCCTGCAGGTAATGCTGGGGCATGATCATGTCGGCGCCGGTCATGTACGCGCCGTACGGGGTGCCCCAGGCGTTGGCGTGGAACATGGGCACGATGGACAGCACGCTGTCCCGCTCGCTGATCCCGAGCGAGGATCCGGCGGTGATGGCCATCGAGTGCAGGAACGTCGACCGGTGGCTGTAGACCACGCCCTTCGGGTTCCCGGTGGTGCCCGAGGTGTAGCACATGGCCGCCGCCTGGCGTTCGTCGAACCGCGGCCACCGGAAGCCCGGCTCCTCGGCGGCGAGCAGCTCGTCGTAGGCCAGGGTGTCCCCCAGCGCGCCGGCGTCGGCCTCACCCACCACGACGATGTGCCGGACGGTCGGGATCTGGTCCCGCACCCGGGCCAGCAGCCCGGCGATCGACGAGTCACAGATGATCACCTGGTCCTCGGCGTGGTTGATCACGTAGGCCAGCTGCTCGGGGAAGAGCCGGAGGTTGAGGGTGTGGAGCACCGCGCCCATGGCCGGCACGGCCAGATAGGCCTCCAGGTGGGCCTGGTTGTTCCACAGGAACGTGCCGACCCGGTCCGAGTCCCCGATCCCCAGGCGGCCCAGCGCCGCGGCCAGGCGCTCGGCGCGTCCGGCCACCTCGGCGAACGTGGCGTCCACCGAGTCGCCCTCGGGGCTCACGACGGTCCGCACGAGGCTCTCGCCGTAGACCTGCTGGCCGTGGCGGAGGATCCCGCTGACCAGCAGCGGGCCGTCCTGCATGGTGCTGAGCATGGCGTCGCCTCCCCTGCCGCCCACCGGGCGGACGACCGAGTGTACCGAGCAGGGCCCGTCCGGCTCCGCCCCGACGGTCCGGTCCGGCGGTGGACAGATCGCGCCGGTGCCCAGTAATCTCACTCTACGTACGGACTTCATTACTCTCCGTAGTTTCTCGACGGGTGGGGCGGGCATGTTCCATTCGTTCAGACTGGTGGCGGCGACCACGATCGCCGTCGGGGGCCTGGCCACCGGCGTGGCCGGTGCCACCTCCCCACCGTCCACGGCCGGGCCCGGGGCGGCGGTGGCCGCGGCCTCACTCGAGGAGCAGCAGCTCCACGCCACCATCGCCACGCTGTCCACCACCGAGCAGCGGCTCACTACGGTGCTGGCCGCCCGGCTGCGGGCCGCCGAGGCCCACCCGGTGACGCCGACGGCCCCGGTCGGCCGGACGGTGGCGGCCGCCCCGGCCACCCCGACGTCGGCGGAGGCCCACCCGGCGACGCCCACGGTGGTCACCACCCCCCCGGGGACGACCTCCGCCGGTGCCGGCGGAGACCACCCGACCACGGCCGACACCGGATCGACCACCGACGACCACCCGACCACCGGCACGGCCGACGGGACGGCGCCCACGACGTCCACGACCACGACCACGTCGACCACCACGACGACGACGACCACGACGACGCTGCCCCGGCACCACCACGGTGACGACGGGGGATCCGATGACTAGGCCGGGCCGCAGGCGCCGCAGTGTGGTCTCCTCGACGGTGGCGGTGGCGACCACCGCCGGGGTGACCGGTCTCACCCTGGTGTGGGCCGTGCACTCGACCCCGGCCTCCGACACCGCCGCCGCCGGTGCCGCGGCCCAGGTGTCCGCCCGGATCGCCTCCGACCGGGCGGCCATGACTCAGTTGCGCCAGTCCATCGCCCAGACCCGGAGCCAGCTCGCCGCCCTCGACGGGGGCACGGCGGCCGCGGGCACGCCCACCGGCGGTGCCGCCGGGACGCCCGGGGCCCCGGGCTCGACGGTGTCCCCGGGTGCGGTGGCCGGTGCCGGCTCCCCGACCGGCCCGGGCACCTCGGTCTCGGGGGGTGGCTCGGGGTCCGTGTCCGGAGGCGTCGTCACCGCCGGTGGCGCCGGCTCGTCCGCGGGTGCGGCGGCCGCCGTCTCCTCCTCGACCCCGTCGGGCGCCCCGGCATCGGCCTCCTCGGGCTCCGGGGCCGCGTCCGCCGGCCCGACGCCGGCGGCCCCGGTGGCCGCCGCCCCGACCCCGGCGGCCCCCACCCCCACCGCCCCCCCGGTGACCACCCCCCCGGCGCCCACCCCGGCGCCGCCGGTCACCGCCACCACCGGCGCCTCGAGCGCCCAGGCGTGACGACCGTCGGGACCGCCACCCCGGTGGCCGTCCTCGGCACCGTGCGGGCCATGGCCTGTGACGTGGTGGTCCACGGACGCGGAGACGACGGCACGACGCCCGGACCGGTGGTGCAGCGGGCCCTCGAGGTGGTCCGGTCCGTACACGACACCTGCACCCGGTTCGAGCCGACCAGTCCGCTCATGGTGGTGAACGCCCACCCCGACCGGTGGCACCCGGTCCCCCCGCTCCTGTTCGAGGCCGTCCGGGCCGCCTTCGTCGCCCACGAGTCGACCGGTGGGCGCTTCGATCCCCGGGTGCTCGCCGACCTGGTCGGGCTCGGCTACGACCGGACGCTCCCGTTCGCCGACGGGGCCGAGACCGCGGCGGGGCCCACCGCCAGCCGGCCGGCCCCCGGACCGTGGCGGCCCCGCTTCCGTCCCGGGCGACGCCCCGAGCTGCACCTCGGCGGGTCGGCGATCGACCTGGGAGGCATCGGCAAGGGGCTGGCGGTCCGCTGGGCGTCCCGGGTGCTGCGTGACGGGCTCGGCGACTTCCTCCTCGACGCCGGGGGCGACTGTGACTGCCGGGGGACGGGACCCGAGGCCGACGGATGGCGGGTCGGGGTCGAGGACCCCGGGCGCGACGACCGTCCGCTGGCCGTCCTCGCCCTGCGGGACCGGGCCTGCGCGACCTCCTCCACCCGACTCCGGCGCTGGCGGGCCGGGAGCGAGCCGGTCCACCACCTGATCGACCCGGTCACTGGCCGGCCCGGTGGGCGCGGGCTGGTCGCCGTCACCGTCGTGGGCACCGATGCCGCCGACTGCGAGGTGACCACCAAGTCGCTCTTCCTGGGGGGCGCGGACACCATCGCCGCCGATGCGGACCGCCGGGGCCTGGCCGCCCTGTGGATCGGTTCCGACGGGTCGGTCGGCAGGAGTGCGGCCATGGATCCCTCCGTGGTGTGGTGCGCGCCATGACCCCCGGGTCGACCCTCGTCCCCGTCCCGCCCGCCACCGTCCCCGAACTCGGCCCGGGTGGCCGGGTGCGGGTCGACGGGGACCCGGGTGCGCCCACCGGACCACCGGCCGGCCGCACCCCCGCCGCGCCGTCGGTGCCCGAGCGTCGGCTCCCGACCCGTGGCGTGGGCGTCCCGGACCCAGACGGGCACCCGACCCCGCGACCGGCCGGGGTGGTCCTCGTGCTGGCCGCCATCCTGGCCCTCTCCGTGGCCGTCGGCCGGCTCGCCGGGCCACCGGCCCACGCCCTGCTCCACAACAAGATGCTCCCCTGGATCGTCGGTCGCAGCCTCGGGGTGGCCACCTACATGGCGCTGACGGCCACGGTCGTCCTCGGCCTGTGGCTCCGCCATCCGTGGCGGGCCGGCTTCCGACGCCCCGGGCCCCAGTCGGTCCTGTGGGCCCACGTGACCCTGGCCGCCTGCACGGTGGTCCTGCTCGTCGGCCATCTGACCTCCCTGGCCCTCGACCAGTACGCCGGCGTGGGGTGGTCCGGGGTGTTCGTGCCCTGGGGTGCGACCTACCGCCCGACCGGGGTGGCGCTCGGGACCCTGGCCTTCTACCTGCTGTTCCTGGTGGCCGGCACCGCCGCGCTGGCCGGTTCGATCGGCCGGGCGGTGTGGTTCCCGATCCACACCGCGTCGGTGGTCGTCTTCTGCCTGACCCTGGTCCACGGCGTGCTCTCCGGCAGCGACGGAGCCGCCCTCCGCTGGCTCTACGTGGGGTCGGGCGGTGTGGTGCTGGGCCTCCAGGTCACCCGGTGGGTGGCCGGCACCCTGGGCCACGGGTCCGCCGTGGTGTCCGGGTGACCGGCCCGGTCGGACTGGGGCCGGCGGTCGGGAACCACCGCACCTCCGACCCCCTGCTGCCGGAAGAGTTCGGCCGATCCGCGCCGGGACGCCCCTGGGTGGGTGGCGCCGGCGATCCCGGTGCCCTCGTGCTGTCGGGGCCGACCGGCACCGACCCCGAGGGACTGGTGGACCACCTCGCCCGGTGGGGCGCGCTCCCCGGGGTCGACGGGTCCGGGGTCCGAGCCCTGCTCCGGGCCAGTGGGCTGGACGGACGGGGTGGAGGCGGGTTCCCCCTGGCCCGCAAGGTGGAGACCGCCCGACTCGCCGTCGGGATCCCCCTGGTCGTGATCAACGCCGGCGAGAGCGAACCGGCCAGCCGCAAGGACCGGTTCCTGTGCGCCACCCGACCCCATCTGGTCCTCGACGGCGCCGCCCTGCTGGCCACCGCCCTGGGGGTCGACGAGGTGGTCGTCCACCTCCACCGTGCGCCCGGCTCCCCCGTGGGGCGACTGGAGGCGGCCGTGGCCGAACGCCTCCGGCACTGCGCCGACGATCCGGGATGGCGGCTGTCGGCCGGACCGGACCGGTACGTGTCAGGCGAGTCGTCGGCCGTGGCCGGCTTCGTCGACGGTGGCGAGGCGCGGCCCCGGTTCACCACCCTGCCGCTGGCCGTCGCCGGTCCGTCGGGTCGACCCACCGTCGTCTCGAACGCCGAGACCGTGGCCCACCTGGCCGTGCTCGCCCGCACCGGACCCGACGGGTGGGCGGCCCGCGGGGTGCCGTCGTCACCGGGGCCGCGCCTGGTCACCCTGGCCGGGGCCGTCACCCACCCCGGTCGGGTCCTCGAGCTGTCGGGAGCGGCCACCGTCGGCGACGCGCTCCTGGCCGACGGCGTGGTGGCCCCACCGGCGGCCGTCCTGATCGGTGGCTTCGCCGGCACCTGGGTCAGTGGCGAGGTGGCGTGGCAGACCCCGTTCACCCGGGACGCCCTGCACTGCGTGGGGGCCCAGCCCGGCTGTGGTCTGCTCGGCGTGCTCCCCCACGGTGCCTGCGCCCTGACCGAGACGGCCCGGATCGTGTCGTACCTGGCCGGCGAGTCGGCCGGGCAGTGTGGTACGTGCGTGGCCGGTCTTCCCCGCCTGGCCCACGCGTGGGCGGGCCTGGCCCGGGGGGACCTGCGTCGGCGGGGGGTCCGACGGATGTCGGCGTTGGGCGACACGGTCGAGGGCAGCGGGGCGTGCGGGCACCCCGACGCGGTCGTGCGCCTCATCCGGTCCACCCTCGACACCTTCGAGGACGACGTGGTGCGCCACCTGGCGGGACGCCCGTGCCGGCACGCGGACCACCCGCCGGTCCTCCCGGTCCCCGACCCCGCGTGCCGTGACGGTCGCGACGACCCCGGGATGTGGCGGTGAGCGTCGAGGTCCGGATCGACCCGACCCTGTGCCGGGGCCACGCCATCTGCGCCCTGTTCTTCTCGGAGGGCATCGAGCTCGACCAGTGGGGATTCGGCAAGGTGACGGTGGCGGTGGCCGACACCCCGCGTGACGTGCGGCGGGCCCGGCGGGCGGCCTCGGCCTGTCCCAACGGCGCCCTGGTCGTGCGCGACCGGGCCCGGCGGCCCGCCGGGGACGACGCCCGACCCTGACCGGGCCGGGCCAGGGTTCCGACACCCGCCGGAGCCGGTCGAACGGGCCTTGTCCGGCCCCGCCGCGCGTGGTGGACTGGGCGCGTCGCCGCCGACCACCCCGGCTCCCGGGAGCGGGTCCGCGGCGGTCCCCTCTGAGCCGGCCGCTCACCGAGTCCCCCCGTCGTCGACGAGGAGTCCCCGTGGGCAAACTGCTGACCGTCGTGACCGTGGCCGTGCTGACGGCCGTCCTCGGGGTGGCCACCCTGGCCGCGGCCCTCGGCTCCCCGGGCCCGACGTCGGCCACCGGCGGGTCGACGGCGACGCCGGGCCCCGGTGCGGCCGGGACGGCGCCCGCCCTACCTGCCGGATGGGCGGGCATGGAGCAGGCGGCGGCGGCCACCTGTCCGGGGCTGTCGTGGTCGGTGCTGGCGGCCATCGGGACCGTCGAATCCGACAGCGGGCGCTCGACCGCTCCGGGGGTGGCGTCGGGAGCCAACCCGGCCGGGGCCGAGGGCCCGATGCAGTTCGAGCCGGCCACGTTCGCCGCCTACGCCACCGTCGGCCCGGGCGGAGCGGCCCCTGCCACCCCCTACGACCCGGTGGACGCCGTGTTCACCGCGGCCCGCATGCTGTGCGCCGACGGTGCCGCCACCCCGACCGGCCTCCGCCGGGCCGTCCTGGACTACGACCACTCGGCGGTCTACGCCGACACCGTGCTCTCCCTGTCGTTGGCCTTCGCCGACGACCCGACGGTCGACGCCACCGTGGTCGCCGCCGTGGCCTTCGCCGCCGGGGCCCTCGGCACCCCCTACCGGTGGGGCGGGAACGGGCCCGGCGGGTTCGACTGCTCGGGTCTCACCCGGGCGGCCTACGCGGCGGCCGGGACCACCCTGCCCCGGGTGGCCCAGGACCAGTTCGACCGGGGGCCGGCGGTGCCCGGCGGATCGGGCCTCCTCCCCGGCGACCTGATCTTCTTCGGCTCCGGGCCGACCGGTGTCGACCACGTCGGGCTCTACGTGGGCGCCGGCCTGATGATCGACGCCCCCCACACCGGGGCGGTCGTCCGGGTCGAGCCCGCCGACTGGAGCGGCCTCGTCGGGGCGACCAGGCCGGGATGACCGGGAACCGTCCGGGTGCGTCAGTCCGGGTCGGCTCCCACCAGTTCGTGGCGTCGGTCCCGGGCCCGGGTCACCAGTGCGGCGTCCACGGTGTTGCGGGCCACCAGCCAGTCCCGGGTGGCCGCCGACAGCTCCTGGCCGAGGTGGCCGCCGACGTTCTCGCGGACCTCCTCCTGGCGGGCGGGGCCGAGACCCAGCCGGACCACGCACGTCCGGTAGACCGCCTGCAGGTCCTCGGGCACCCCCACCACGTCGATCCCGTCGAAGACCGGGACGGCGTGCCGGGCCAGCTCGTCGTCGGTGATCTCGCCGTCGTCCCCCTCCCCCTCGTCCGACTCACCCCACCCCGGCCAGGCCGGGACCCGGCGGGGCAGGGACAGGGACCGGGCCTGCGGGTTCGACCACAGTCCCCGGACGTCGTCGTGGTGGCACCACTCGTCGAACGGGAGTCGGCGGGTGAGCTCGGTCACCCGGTGGCCCGGGGGGCCGTGGTCCCGCCACTGGCGGTAGATGCTGGTGACCATGGCCACCGGGTCACGGACCAGGGTCACGGTGACCAGGTCCACGTCGCCGAGGAGCGGGGGCAGCATGGGCCCGAAGTGGCCGCAGATAACCCGGAACGACCGCAGCCGGGCCGGGGACATGCGGAAGAGCTCGCTGAGGCTGACGCTGGCGCAGAACTCGAGGGTGGCCACGTGGGGACGGAGCATCTCGCGCAGGCTGGTCCCCGCCGTCTTCGGGATGTGCCAGACGTAGAGGCGCGGGACCTCCGGCGGCAGGGCCTCGGGGGCGACCAGGGGGCGGAACGCCGGGTTCCGGAAGTAGTTGAGCTGGCACTCGCCGGACTCCAGCATCTGGACCATGACGCCGGCCGGTGAGCCGCCGTAGCCGAGGAACTCGGCGTACGGCTCGATCTCCTCGTCGCTCCCCTCCCGCCCGACCAGCGTGCGGTAGAGGTCCCCGACCAGCCGACGGGCGTCGACCGGGCCGAGCTGGGGCCGGGACGGATCGGACGGGGGCACGGTCAGCGCAGCGCCAGCTGGCCCGGCACGATCGGCGCCGGCAGCTCGGTGTCGCCCATCAGGTGGCGGTCGACGGCGGCGGCGGCCGACCGTCCCTCGGCGATGGCCCACACGATCAGGCTCTGTCCCCGGGTCATGTCCCCGCACACGAACACGCCGTCCACGTTGGTGGACCAGTCGGGGCCGGCGGCCACGCTGCCCCGGGCGTCGAGGTCCAGCCCCAGGTCGGCGACCACCCCGTCCGGTTCGGTGCCGAGGAAGCCCATGGCCAGGAGCACCAGCTGGCACGGCAGCTCGAACTCGCTCCCCTCCACCGGCCGGAACGAGGGGCGACCGTCGTCGCCGGTCACCAGCTCGACCTCGAGGCCCCGCAGGCCGGCCACCGAGCCGGACCCGTCGTCGACGAACTCGTCGGTGGTGACCGAGAAGAGGCGCTCGCCCCCCTCCTCGAGGGCCGACGAGGTGCGCAGGACCAGGGGCCAGGTGGGCCACGGGTTGTCCGACGACCGGGACCCCGGCGGCTCCGGCATGATCTCCAGCTGGTGGACGCTGAGGGCACCCTGCCGGTGGGCGGTGCCCAGGCAGTCGGCCCCGGTGTCCCCGCCGCCGATGATCACCACGTGCTTGCCCTCGGCGGTCACCGGGGCCTCGGCCAGCGAGCCCTCCTGGACCATGTTGGACGGCTTCAGGTAGTCCATGGCCCGGTGGACCCCCCCGAGGGACCGTCCGGGCACGTCCAGGTCCCGGGGCAGGGTCGCCCCACCGGCCAGGACCACGGCGTCGTAGCCGGCCACCAGGTCGGCCGCCGGGAGCACGGTGGCCCCGTCGGCCACGGCCCGGGGCACGTCGGGGGACGGTGCGCCCACCGAGACGCCGCAGCGGAACTCGACCCCTTCGGCCTCCAGCTGGGCCAGTCGCCGGTCGAGCACGGCCTTCTCCATCTTGAACTCGGGGATGCCGTAGCGGAGCAGCCCACCGGGGCGCTCGGCCCGCTCGTAGACCACCACCCCGTGCCCGGCGCGGCACAGCTGCTGGGCGGCGGCCAGGCCGGCCGGGCCCGAGCCCACCACGGCCACCCGCCGACCGGTCGGCACGGCCGAGGGCACCGGGGCCACCCAGTCCTCGGCCCAGGCCCGCTCGATGATCTCGTACTCGATCCGCTCGATGGTCACCGGGTCGTCGTTGATCCCCAGCACGCACGACCCCTCGCACGGGGCCGGGCACAGCCGCCCGGTGAACTCGGGGAAGTTGTTGGTGGCGTGCAGCCGTTCGACGGCCTCGGACCAGTCGTCCCGGTAGACCAGGTCGTTCCACTCGGGGATCAGGTTGCCCAACGGACAGCCCTCGTGGCAGAAGGGGATCCCGCAGTCCATGCACCGGGCCCCCTGGGTGGCGGCCGACTCGGCCGGGAACGGCTCGTAGACCTCCTTCCAGTCGCGGAGCCGCACCGGCACCGGCCGGCGGGCCGGGAGCTCACGGGGGAACCGGAGGAACCCGGTGACGTCACCCACGGGAGACCTCCATGACCGCCTCGTCGACCGAGCGGCCCTCGGCCACGGCGCGCTCGGTGGCCTCCAGGACCCGTCGGTAGTCCCGGGGCATCACCACGACGAACTGCTCGCAGACGTCGGACCAGTCGGCCAGCAGTCGCTCGGCCACCTCGGACCCGGTCTCCTGCTGGTGCAGGTGGACCCGGTCGCGCAGCCACATCCGCTCCTCGTGCCCGAGCGGCTCGAGGTCGACCATCTCCGAGTTGACCACCCGGGTCAGGTCCCCGTGCGGGTCGTGCACGTAGGCGATCCCCCCGGACATCCCGGCGCCGAAGTTCCGGCCCGTCGGTCCGAGCACCACCACCCGGCCACCGGTCATGTACTCACAGGCGTGGTCGCCCACGCCCTCGACCACGGCGATCGCCCCCGAGTTGCGGACGCAGAACCGCTCCCCCACCTGCCCGCGGAGGAAGACCTCGCCCGCCGTGGCCCCGTAGAGGATCACGTTGCCGGCGATGATGTTCTCCTCGGCGGCGAAGGGGGCGTCCTCGGCCGGACGCACGACGATGCGCCCGCCGGAGAGGCCCTTGCCCAGGTAGTCGTTGGTGTCCCCGAACAGCCGCAGGGTGATGCCCCGGGGGACGAAGGCCCCGAAGCTCTGCCCCGCCGATCCCCGGAAGGTGAGGTCGATGGTCCCGTCGGGCAGGCCCGCCCCGCCGTGGCGACGGGTGACCTCGTAGCCGAGGAGGGTGCCGACGGTCCGGTCGACGTTGGTCACCGCCAGCTCGGCGGTCACCCGGGTGCCGGTGTCGATGGCCGGTCGACAGGCGTCCAGGAAGGCGTGGTCGAGTGCCTTGTCGAGGCCGTGGTCCTGGTCGGCCACCCGGTGGCGCACCGCGTCAGCCGGGGCGTCGGGGGACCGCAGGATGGGCCCGAGGTCCAGACCCGACGCCTTCCAGTGGTCCACCGCGGCGGCCGCGTCGAGCAGATCGACCCGGCCGACGGCCTCTTCGAGCGAGCGCAGCCCGAGGGCGGCCAGGTACTCGCGCACCTCCTCGGCGAGGTACTCGAAGAAGGTCTCCACGAACTCGGGGGTCCCGGTGAACCGCTCGCGCAGGACCGGGTTCTGGGTGGCGATCCCCACCGGGCAGGTGTCGAGGTGGCAGACCCGCATCATGATGCAGCCCGACACCACCAGGGGGGCGGTGGCGAAGCCGTACTCCTCGGCCCCGAGCAGGGCGCCGATGACCACGTCGCGTCCGGTCTTCATCTGCCCGTCCACCTGGACGACGATCCGGTCGCGCAGGTCGTTGGCCATCAGGGTCTGCTGGGTCTCGGCCAGGCCGAGCTCCCACGGGATCCCGGCGTGCTTCTGGGAGGTGAGCGGCGTGGCGCCGGTCCCCCCGTCGTGCCCCGAGATCAGCACCACGTCCGAGTGGGCCTTGGCCACCCCGGCCGCCACCGTGCCCACGCCGACCTCGGCCACCAGCTTCACGTGGACCCGGGCCGTCGGGTTCGCCGACTTGAGGTCGTGGATGAGCTGGGCGATGTCCTCGATGGAGTAGATGTCGTGGTGGGGTGGGGGCGAGATGAGCCCCACGCCCGGCGTCGAGAACCGGGTCTTGGCGATCCACGGGTAGACCTTGTGGCCCGGCAGCTGACCACCCTCCCCGGGCTTGGCCCCCTGGGCGATCTTGATCTGGATGTCGTCGGCGTTGACCAGGTACTCCGACGTCACCCCGAACCGGCCCGACGCCACCTGCTTGATGGCGCTGCGGCGCAGCGTCCCGTCCTCGTCGGGGGTGAACCGGTCCGGGTCCTCGCCCCCTTCGCCGGTGTTCGACTTCCCGCCCAGCCGGTTCATGGCGATGGCCAGCGTCTCGTGGGCCTCCGCCGAGATGGAGCCGTAGGACATGGCCCCGGTGGAGAACCGGGCCAGGATGGCCCCGGCCGGCTCCACCTCCTCGACCGGGACCGGCGGCAGGACCCCGATGCGGAGGGACATCAGGCCCCGCAGGGTGGCGAGGGCGGTCGACTGGTCGTCGACGGCCCGGGTGTACTCCTTGAACACGTCGTAGCGTTTGGACCGGGTGGCGTGCTGGAGCTTGAACACCGTCTTCGGGTTGAACAGGTGGATCTCGCCCTCGCGGCGCCACTGGTACTCGCCGCCCACCTCCCGCTCGCGGTGGGCCCGTTCGGCGGGTCGGTCGAGGTGGGCCTGCCGGTGGCGCTGGGCCACCTCGGCGGCCAGGACGTCGAGGCCGACGCCGCCGATGCGCGACACGGTGCCGGTGAAGTACTCCTCGATCACCTCGGGCGCGAGTCCGACCGCCTCGAACACCTGGGCGCCGGTGTAGGAGGCCACCGTGGAGATGCCCATCTTCGACATGACCTTGACGATCCCCTTGGACGCGGCCTTGATGTAGTTCTTCTGGGCCTGCCGGGGGGACACGCCGGCGAGCAGCCCGGAGGCGATCATGTCGTCGATGCTCTCGAAGGCCAGGTACGGGTTGATGGCGGCGGCGCCGAACCCCTTCAGCAGGGCCATGTGGTGGACCTCGCGGGCGTCACCCGACTCCACCACCAGGCCCACCCGGGTCCGGGCCTTGGTGCGGACCAGGTGGTGGTGGACGGCGGACACCAGCAGCAGCGACGGCACGGGGGCCAGCTCGGTGGTCGAGTTCCGGTCCGAGAGGATGATGACGTCGGCCCCGTCCTCGATGGCCTCGCTGACCCGGGCCCGGACCTCGTCCAGGGCCGACCGCAGGGCGTCGCCCCCGCCGGCCACCTCGAACAGGCCGTCGATGGCGAAGGCCCGGAAGCCCGGCGTGCTGCCGTCCTCGTTGACGTAGAGCAGCTTGGCCAGGTCGTCGTTGTCGATGACCGGCATGGGCAGGATGATCTGGCGGCACGACTCGGCCGTGGGCTCGAGCAGGTTGGACTCGGGCCCCAGCGTCGACAGGAGCGAGGTGACCAGCTCCTCGCGGATGGCGTCGAGGGGAGGATTGGTCACCTGGGCGAACAGCTGGGTGAAGTAGTCGTAGAGCAGACGCGGGCGGCCGGACAGGACGGCGATGGCGGCGTCCGAGCCCATCGACCCGATCGGTTCCGCCCCGGTCCGGGCCATCGGGGCCAGGATGAGGCGCAGCTCCTCGTCCGTGTAGCCGAACACCCGTTGCCGGCCGACCACCGAGGCGTGCTGCGGGGTGAGCATGGTCCGGGGCGGCAGGTCGTCCAGGTCGACCTGGCCGTGCTCGAGCCACTCGGCGTAGGGCTGCTCGGCGGCCAGGGCGGACTTGATCTCGTCGTCGTCCACGATGCGCCCCGCCTCGGTGTCGACCAGGAACATCCGGCCGGGCTGGAGCCGGCCCTTGCGGACCACCCGTGACGGCGGCACGTCCAGCACGCCGACCTCGCTGGCCAAGACCACGAGGCCGTCGTCGGTCACCCAGTAGCGGGCGGGGCGCAGGCCGTTGCGGTCGAGGACGGCACCGATGACCGACCCGTCGGTGAAAGCCACGGCGGCCGGCCCGTCCCACGGCTCCATGAGCGAGGCGTGGTAGCGGTAGAAGGCCCGGCGGGCCGGGTCCATGGTCCGATGGTTCTCCCAGGCCTCGGGGATCATCATCAGCACGGCGTGATGGATGGGTCGCCCGCCCAGGTGGAGCAGCTCCAGCACCTCGTCGAAGGACGCCGAGTCGCTGGCGTCGGGGGTCACCACCGGGAAGGCGCGGTCCAGCCCCGGGATCAGGTCGGTGGCGCACAGCGCCTCGCGGGCCCGCATCCAGTTCCGGTTGCCGGCCAGGGTGTTGATCTCCCCGTTGTGGGCCATGTACCGGTACGGATGGGCCAGGGGCCACGACGGGAAGGTGTTGGTGGAGAACCGCGAGTGGACCAGGGCCAGGCCGCTGACCAGCCGCTCGTCGGCCAGGTCGGGGTAGAACTCGGCCAGCTGGTGCGAGGTGAGCATGCCCTTGTAGGTGATGGTGCGGGAGGACAGCGACGCCACGTAGCAACCGTCCACCTCGTGCTCGGCCCGCTTGCGGAGGACGAACGCCAGCCGGTCGACGGCCAGCTCCGGGTCGCCCGGGCTGAGCGGCGTCCCGGCGGACGGGGTCACGAACAGCTGGTGCATCGAGGGCCGGGCCGCCTCGGCGATCGACCCCAGGGTCTCGCTGGCCACCGGCAGCGGCCGCCACCCGAGGACGTCCAGGCCCTCCTCGGCGGCCAACTTGCCGATCAGGTCCCGGGCCTCGGCCGCCTCGTCGGCGTCGCGGGAGAGGAAGGCGATCCCGGTGGCGTAGCGGCCGCGCTCGGGCAGGGGGAAGTCGACCACCTCCCGGTAGAAGGCGTCGGGGACCTGGATGAGGATCCCGGCGCCGTCACCGGAGTCCTCCTCGCTGCCGGTGGCGCCCCGGTGGGCCAGGTGCTCGAGGGCGCCGACCGCCTGGAGCACCAGTGCGTGGGAGGCACGCCCCCGCAGGTCGGCCACCAGGGCCACCCCGCAGGCGTCGTGCTCGAACCGGGGGTCGTAGAGCCCACCCGAGGGCGCCGCGGGGATGCGCGCGGGGATCTGCGGGGGGATCCGACGGGGGCCACGGCCCAGGGCCACCGGGGTCGACCGCGCCGCGCCGGAGGCGTCGTCGGGTGCCGTGGTGTCCGCGTCGGGCGAGGCTGCAACGGTCGTCATCGGGTCGCTCCAGGTGAGAAGTGGATCTCCCCGCGTGGGACGACGTTGGCCCGTGCGTGGTCAGAAGAGTGTACACGGCCGCACCGTGGGCCCGGCAAGGAATCGGCCGTGCCGCAGGCCCGCCCGTCACCCGCCCGGGGACCCACCCGACGCGCCGTAACATGACCCCATGACCCCCGTGGTGCACGGCGACGTGGTCGTGGTGGGCGCCGGCATCATCGGGCTCGCCGTGGCCCGCGAGGCCGCGGCCGCCGGCCTGACCGTGACCCTGGTCGATCCCGAGCCCGGGCACGGGTCCACCTGGGCGGCGGCCGGCATGCTGGCCCCGGTGGCCGAGGCCCACTTCGGCGAGGAGGCCCTTGCCGGCCTCAACCTGGCCGCCGTCCGGGCCTGGCCGGCCTTCGCCGCCCGCCTGGAGGTCGACAGCGGTATCCCGGTGCACTTCCGGGCGGACGGGACGCTGCTGGTGGCCGTGGACCCGTCCGACCGGGCGGCCACCGACCGGGTGCTGGCCTTCCACCAGGCGACCGGGCTGTCGGCCCGGCGGCTGGGGGCCCGGGCCTGCCGGGAGTCCGAGCCCCTGCTGGCCCCCGGGATCGCCGGGGGGGCCGAACTGCCCGACGACCACCAGGTGGACAACCGCGCCGTGGTGGCCGCCCTGCTGGGCGCCGCCCGGGCGGCGGGGGTGCGGCTCGTGGCCGACGAGGTCGACCGGGTCGACGTCGACGGCGGCCGGGTCCGGGGCGTCCACCTGGCCCGGAGTGGTGACCTCCCGGCCCCGTCCGTGGTGGTGGCGGCGGGCAGCCGCTCCGGCGACCTGGCCGGGCTGCCCGAGGGGGACCGGCCCCCGGTGCGCCCGGTGCGGGGGGTCACCGTGCGCCTGGAGGCCCCGGTCGGGGTCCCCCGGCTGCGGCGGACGGTGCGGGCCCTGGTGCACGGGCGCAGCTGCTACCTGGTCCCCCGCGACGACGGCGGCCTGGTCCTCGGGGCGACCATGGACGAGCGCGGCCCGGACCTGTCGGTCCCGCTCGGTGGCCTCGCCGATCTCCTGGACGACGCCCGCCGGGTGGTGCCCGCCCTCGACGAGTACGCCGTGGTGGAGACCGCACCCGGCCTGCGCCCCGGGTCCCCCGACAACGGGCCGCTGGTGGGCCCGACCGGCACCGACGGCCTGGTGGTGGCCACCGGCCACTTCCGCAACGGCATCCTGCTGGCCCCGGTGACGGCCGTCGAGGTGGTCCGGCACCTGCTGGCCGGGCCCCGGGGGGCCGACCCGGGGCCCGGACCCTTCGCCGACTTCCGCCCCGGGCGCTTCGCCCGGCGGGCCGGGACCGTCGGGACCCGGCGATGACCGGCGCCGCCGGTACCCCGGGTCCGGTGACCACGGTGAACGGGGACCTGTACCAGGCCCCCGACGGTTGGACGGTGGCCGACCTGGTGGCCGCCTGGTGCCCGTCGCCCCGCGGTGTGGCCGTGGCCGTCGACGGGGAGGTGGTCCCCCGCGGCAGCTGGGGGACCACGGTGGTGGTCCCCGGCTCCGCCGTCGAGATCGTCACCGCCGCCGCCGGGGGCTGACCCGGCCGGTCCCGGGGGTACCGTGGCGGGCGATGACCGCCGACCCCACCCCGGACCCGCTCGTGATCGCCGGCACCGAGCTCCCCTCGCGCCTGCTCATGGGGACCGGCGGCATGACCAGCCCCGAGTCCCTGGCCGGCGCCCTGATGGCGTCGGGCACCGCCCTGGCCACGGTGGCCGTCCGCCGGGTCGACCCCACGACCCGCCACTCCCTGGTGGACCTGCTGGACGGACTCGGCATCCGGATCCTGCCCAACACCGCCGGGTGCTTCACCGCCGCCGACGCCGTGCTCACGGCCCGGCTGGGCCGTGAGGCGTTCGCCACGGACTGGGTGAAGCTCGAGGTCATCGGGGACGACCGCACGCTCCTGCCCGACCCGATCGAACTGGTCGACGCCGCCGGGCAGCTGGTGGAGGAGGGCTTCGTCGTGCTGCCCTACTGCGGCGACGACCCGGTGGTGGCCCGGCGGCTCGAACAGGTCGGCTGCGCGGCCGTGATGCCGCTCGGCTCCCCCATCGGCAGCGGGCTCGGCATCCGCAACCCCCACAACATCGAGCTGGTGGTCGAGCAGGCCGGCGTCCCGGTGGTCCTCGACGCCGGTATCGGCACCGCCTCGGACGCGTGCCTGGCCATGGAGCTCGGGTGCAGCGCGGTCCTGGTGGCCTCGGCGGTGACCCGGGCCGAGGACCCCGCACTGATGGCCGCGGCCATGCGGGACGCGGTGGCCGCCGGCCGTGCGGCCCACCGGGCCGGGCGGATCACCCGGCGGTTCGTGGCCGAGGCGTCCTCGCCCTTCGAGGGACGGGTCGGCACGTGAGCCGTCCCGACACCCCCGGCACTCCGCCGGTGGTGCTGACCATCGCCGGCTCGGACTCGGGGGCGGGGGCGGGGATCCAGGCCGACCTCAAGGCCATGAGTGCCCTCGGGGTCTTCGCCACCACCGTCGTCACCGCGGTGACCGCCCAGAACACGGCGGCCGTGACCGCCGTCCACCCGGTGCCGGCGGCGGTCGTCGCCGCCCAGATCGACGCCGTGGTGGACGACTTCACCGTGGTCGCCGTCAAGACGGGGATGCTGGCCACGGCGGCCACCGTGCAGCTGGTGGCCGACCGGGCCGCGGCCGGTGGGCTGCCGTCCCTGGTGGTCGATCCGGTGATGGTGGCCTCCACCGGTCGACGCCTCCTCGACACCGAGGCGGTCGCCGCCTACCGGGACCGGCTCGTCCCCCATGCCCTGGTGGTCACCCCGAACCTCACCGAGGCGGCCATCCTGGCCGGGGTGGACCCGGTGGACGGGGCCGACGTCGACGACCTGGTCGGGCTGGCCCGGCGGATACGGGACCTCGGCCCGACCTGGGTCCTGGTCAAGGGGGGGCATCTGCCCGGGGTGCACGCCTCCGGTCCGGGTCCGGCCCCGGACCAGGTGGCCGACGTCCTCCTCGGACCCGACGGGTTCGAGATCCTCGAGGCACCGCGGGTGGCCACCCGGAACAACCACGGGACCGGCTGCAGCCTGGCCTCGGCCACCGCCGCCCTCCTGGCCCGGGGGTCTGACGTGCCCGGGGCGGTGGCCGGGGCCAAGCGGTTCGTCCACGGAGCACTCGTCGGGGCGGCGGGCTGGGAGCTCGGACGGGGGCACGGTCCGCTCGATCCGTTCGGTTGGTCCGGCCGGTAACCTGCGCCACCCGGCCCGGGACGCGTCGGAGGCCGGGCCGTGCGGCCCGGCCTCCGACTCCCCCGGAATCCCCCGGTACTGCAGGCCCCACCTGGTCGGATCCGACCTGGGGCCCCTCCTCCTGATGACAGCGAACCGCCGTCATCGACCTGCGCATTGTGAGGGATCCGACCCCGAATGTAAACAGAAGGTGAACGGATATCACTGTCGGTGGCTCGAGAAGCGCCCAGTGTGGGAAATCTCTGCCTGAACCGGCGGAATCCCCGGACGGCCCGGCGGGGGCGCCCCGCTACCGTTGACCCCATGACGTCGTCGGTGCCCCTGCGCCTGGCCCAGCTGGTCGCCCTCGGGCGGATCGGGATCGGGTGCACCGCCCTTGTCGCCCCCACCGCGATGGCCCGGCCGTGGATCGGGGATGCCGCCTCCGGCCCCGAGGCCCGGGTCCTCGCCCGGACCATGGGCGGCCGCGACCTGGCCCTCGGCATCGGCGCACTCCGGGCGCTGGGGGTGGACTCCGCCGTGGCCCGTCCGTGGGTGGCGCTGGCCGGCCTGGCCGACGCCGTCGACGCCACCGTCACCGTCCTGGCCTTCCGGCGCCTGCCGCGGCTCTCCCGCTGGGCGATCCTGGCCTCGACGGTGGGTTCCGCCGTGGTGTCGTTCCGGGTCGCCGTGACCCTGGAGCCCGACCCCGGGTCCGTCGGGATCGGCCCGCCCTCGCCTCCACCCCTGCCGCAGGCGTCCACCTCCTGAGCACCTCCTGGCGGCCTCCTGACCACCTCCTGGCGGCCACCGGGCCCGCGGTCACCGACCGGGTACCGGCCCGGTGCGCCGGTAGCATGCGGCCATGGCCACGACGTCGGGCACCCTCGCCTCGGACGGTCCCACGTCACCCGACGGGGGGGACGGCCCCTCCGCGGTCGGCCCGGCCGGTCGGGGCTACGAGCCGATGTCGGTCCGGGGCCCCGCCCTCGTCGTCCTGGGGCTCGCCGTGCTCATCCTCGTCGGCGGGGTGGTGGCGTCGGCCCTGAGCAGCGGGAGCGACCCGACCTTCACCCTGCGCCAGGTGACCCTGGCCGACGGGACGACGGTGGTCCTCGTCCCGGCCGCCACCCGCCTGCAGGCGATCGAGAGCAACGACGAGCCGCCGGCCGACATCCTCGGGAACCTCGGCGTACCCCGCGAGTCCACGGTCGGCCGTGTGGTCGACGCCGACCAGGGCTCGGCTCAGTTCGACCGGACGGCCGACCTCACGAGCCACCTGGCCCAGGGCCAGGTCGTCGAGGCCTACGACAAGCTGCTGCGGGCCGTCGGCTGGCAGGTCATCTACGACGGGCCCGCCCCCCAGGGGGTGGCCGGGTCGACCGAGGTCCTGGCCAAGAAGGGCAGCGGGGACGGCTTCTACTGGGAGACCGGCGTCGTGGTCTCCCCCACCACGCCCGCCGGGGTGACCGCCTACTCCGTCGAGGTGCTGGAGACCCCGGACGGCAACTGAGCCTCCCCGGTGGGCCCGGCGTCCGGTGGGACGACGGGGACGGCCGGGTCGTCGGAGCGGCGGAACATCCACGCCCACACGAAGAGGTTGATCGGGTAGAGCAGGTAGCCCACCCGGGTGGCCGGGGCCAGCAGGATGGCCACCAACATCACCCAGCCGGTCAGCCGGGCCACGGCGGCGGCGTCCCGGGGCGGCCGGCGGGCCAGGCGCCAGGCCAGCACGGACAGGCCGACCACGCCGACGACGATCACGTAGGGACGGTGGAGTCCGGGGGCCAGGGACACCAGGACGTGGCCGGGCAGGGCGCTGGCCGCCGGGGACGCCACCCCGGCCAGGCCCAGGGGGAAGCGGATCACGTTGTCCACGAACGCCGACGGATTGTGGAAGGCCACGGGGACGACCACCGGGACCACCAGTGCGGCCACGGCCACGCAGTACCGGCCCACCGCCCGCCGCTGCTGCCGGTCGGTGGCGGCGAAGATGGCCAGGAACACCACCGGCCAGGCCGTGAACTTGAGGGTGCTGGCCGCCCCGAGGGCCAGGCCGGCCAGCACCGGTCGTCGCCGCTGCAGCGCCACCAGGCCGAGGAGCATTAAGGCGGCGACGGGCATGTCGTCCCCACCGGTGGCGAGCGGCAGGGCGGCCGTGGGCAGCACGGTCAGGACCTGGAGCGACCGGGTACGGGCGTCGGTGGGAGGTCGGATCCGGCTGAGGGCCACCACGGTGACGATGAGGGTGAACAGCAGGAACTGGATGCGGGCGTCGGTCAGTCGGGCCTCGACCTTGCTGCCGCTCGAGAAGCCGAACACGACCATGCCCGGCAGGTAGGGGTAGTAGAGCTCGTAGACCGGGATGGCGCTCTGGCGGATGAGGATGTGCCCGTTGCGGTCGACGACCCGGTACGGATCCATACCGTGGGCGGCCCGGATCCCGGCCCGCTCGACCACCAGCACCTCGGGTTGGACGTGCAGCGCGGCGTTCCCCTCGGACGCCCACACCACCTCGAGGGCCAGCGGCACCACCGTCGCCCCCAGGAGGACCACGGCGAAGGCGACCAGACGGACGGCCCGCCACCGGTGCACCGGCGTCCCCGCCGGGACGGCCACCCCGTCACGCCTCCGGGCCAGCACCACCACCACCCCCATGACCAGCGCGGCCACGGCGTAGGGCCCGACAGCCAGCTCGCCCCACTGGCGGTAGAGGGGGATGCTGGCGGCCACGGCGGTGAGCAGGGCGAAGAGGGTGGACAGCCCGTAGAGCAGTGCGTCCCGCTCCACCGCCGTCCGCCCCCGCAGCCACTCGACCGCCCCCGTCCACGCGGAGGCGACGCGCTCAGCGGCCACCGGGGCCGTCCCCCGCGAACAGCGCACGGTAGAAGTCGAGCTCGGCGGTCAGCGCCGCCTCGATCGTGTCGGCCCGTCGGAAGCCGTGGGACTCCCCGTCGAAGACCACCAGGCGGCAGTCGGCGCCCCCCGCCCGAAGCTCGGCGGCGAACGACTCGGCCTGGCCCAGGGGGACGATCGGGTCCTCGGACCCCTGGAGCAGCAGCACCCGGCCCACCAGGTCGCCGGTGTGGTGGAGGGGCGACCGGCTCCGGTAGGTGGCCGCCGCGGCGGGCAGCGGTCCGACCAGGCCGTCGAGGTACCGCGACTCGAAGGCGTGGGTGTCGTCGGCCAGGGCCACCAGGTCGGTGACCCCGTACCAGGCCACGGCGCCGGCGAAGCATCGGGCCCGGACCAGGGCGGCCAGGGCGGTGAGCCCGCCGGCACTGGTCCCCCGGATGGCCATCCGGGTGGCGTCCACCCGGCCCTCCCCCGCCAGCGACCGGGCGTAGGCCACGCAGTCGTCGACGTCGGCCTCGCCCCAGGCGCCCCGCAGCTCGTCCCGGTAGCCCCGCCCGTAGCCGGTGCTCCCGCGGTAGTCGACGGCCGCCACGGCGATGCCCCGGCTGGTGAGGAACTGGATCAGCGGGTCGTACCCGACCGGGGCGGCCCCCGTCGGACCGCCGTGGCAGAACACCACCAGCGGCGGCGGCCCCGGGGGGGCCGGCACGTCCGGGTTGGCCGGGGCGAAGAACTGGCCGGGGATCCGGCGCCCGTCGACGGACGCCACCACCGACTCGGCCACCGAGGCCCGCTCCGGGGTCACCGCGTCCTGCGGGGGGGCACTGAGCCGTCGCCACCCGCCACCGGCCGGGTCGACCGCCAGGACCACCTGGGCCTCGGTCGGGGTCGTGCCCAGCACCACCGCCGTCCGGCCGTCGGGGCAGACCACGCCGGACAGGCGCACGCACGGCTGCACGATCTCGGTCGCCGCCCACCCGGGGGCGTCGGGCCCGTCCCCGGACGGGTGCAGTACCACCAGGGCGTCCCGGCCCCCCGACGACCGCCGGGCCACCAGGGACCCGTCGGCCAGCTCGGCGAAGGTGTGCTGCCCGAGCACCCAGTCCGGGTCGTGGAACTCGGCCCCGGGGCCCACCAGGGCCACGGCGTCGGCCGGGCGCGGTCCGGTGCCGGCCACGCACGCCGACGGCACCCGGTACGGCAGCCACCAGCCCGACCGGTCGTCCACGAAGAACAGCGACCCGTCGGCACCCCAGCGGGGCTGGCCGACCGAGACGCCCGGCCCGCCGGCCACGGTCACCGCCGTCCCCACCACCGGAGGGCCGTCGCCGCCGGTGAGGGGGGCCAGGCGCAGGCGGGACCCGTCCCACGGCATGTCCGGGTGGTCCCAGGTGACCCAGGCGAGCCACCGGCCGTCCGGGCCCGGGCGCGGCGCGGCCACGAAGTCACCGTCGGACACCACCACCACCGACGGGCCCCGGCCGTCGGTGGCCGCCGCCACCAGCCGGTGACTGGTCCCGTCCGGGGTCACCCGTTCCTCCACCGACAGGAGCCACCGGCCGTCGGGCGTGACCGCCCCGTCGCCGTGACGGTCCACCGGGACGTCGCCGGCCGGCCCGGGGTCCCCCCCGAGGCGCTGCGGGGACGCCCCCGGGCCGGGGTCCAGCCGGTACCAGGCCTGGTCGTCCTGGTCGACGTAGAACAGCGCCCCGTCGCGCAGGGTGGCCGCCGCCCCGCCGTACTCGTGCACCCGGCTGCGCACCCCCACGCCGGCCGGCGACCGGTCCGACGGCGGGTCCGTGGTGGCCGGATCGACCAGGACCACCACCGAACGGCCGCCCTCCCCGGGGCGCCCCTCGGTCCAGCCCACCCGACCCGAGTCGACCAGGAGGCCGCCCCGCGACACCTTGCCCGCCGCCACCCGGGCGGCCGACCACGGCGACGGCCACCACCCGGCCCGGGTGTCCCCCGTCGACGGCCCCCCGGCGGGCCGCCGACTCCCCGTGTCGTCCTCGGTGGTCATGGAATCTGTACGGTACCGCCAATGACTGCGTCCCCCCCGTCCCCCCCGTCGCCCCCGTCCCCACCGTCCCCGGCGTCCCCGGGGTCCGCCAACGATGGGCCCTCGGCCGAGGCCCCCACCGGGCCGTTCCCGGCCTTCGTCGTGACCCGGGACGGGGAGGAGGTCCGCAGCGCCGTCACCACCCTGGCCGGGACCGATCTCCCTGACGGAGACGTCGTCGTGGAGGTGGCGTGGTCGGCCGTCAACTACAAGGACGGCATGGTGACCCGCCCCGGGAACCGGGTGGCCCGGGTGTCCCCCCTGGTCCCCGGCGTCGACCTGGTCGGCACCGTGGTCGCCTCGGCCACCCGGTCGGTGCCCGTCGGACGCCCGGTGGTGGTCCACGGCTACGACCTCGGGGTGTCCCGTCACGGGGGGTTCGCCCGCTACGCCCGGGTCCCGTCGGAGTGGGTGGTCGACCTGCCGGACGGGCTGACCCCCCGCCGGGCGGCCGCCCTCGGCACGGCCGGCTTCACCGCCGCCCTGTCGCTGCACCGGCTCGAGCGCCACGGCCTGCAGCCGGGGTCGGGCCCGGTGCTGGTGACCGGGGCCTCGGGTGGGGTCGGAGGCATGGCCGTCGCCCTGTGTGCGGCCCGCGGCTACGAGGTGGTGGCCAGCACCGGACGCACCGAGGAGCGCGCCTATCTGCTGGGCCTGGGCGCCGCCGACGTGATCGGTCGTGACGACCTGGTGCAGGCCCCGGAGCGGACCCTCGGGCCCGAGCGGTGGGCCGGGGCCATCGACTGCGTGGGGGGCGCCACCCTCGCCACGGTGCTCCGCACCCTCCACTACGGCGCCGCCGTGGCGGCGTCGGGTCTGACCGGTGGCACCTCGGTCGAGACCACGGTCTACCCGTTCATCGTCCGGGGTGCCGCCCTGCTCGGGATCGACACCGTCGAGACCCCGATCGGCGAGCGCCGCTCCGTCTGGGTGGAGATGGCGGCCTCCTTCCCCCCCGGGGTGATCGACACCCTCGTCGAGGGGGAGGTGGGCCTCACCGGCCTGGGCCCCGTGCTCACGTCGATCCTGGCCGGCCGGGTACGGGGCCGGATGCTGGTGCGTCCCGGGGGCTGACCCGACGGGGCCGTCGTGCCGGAGGCATCGGCTCCGACCGGTCAGGTCGGACCGGTAAGGTCGGACCCGTCACGACCCGTCGGTCAGGACGAGAAGTCCTCGGGCCGGATGCTGTCGAGGAAGCTCCGGAACTCCCCCACGATCTCCTCGGGATTGCCGGCGACCTCGGTCGGCTCCTCCTCGTCGTCGTCCACCTCCTCCTCTTCGACGGCGAGCATGATCCCCTCGGCGTCCATCAGGTCATCGGAGACGAAGAGCGGGGCACCCGTCCGCACCGCCACCGCCACCGCGTCGGACGGACGGGACGAGACCGGCACCTCGCCGCGGTCACGGCCCAGCACGATCTCGGCGTAGTAGGTCGACGAGCGCAGCTCGGTGACCACCACCCGCAGCACCTCGGTGTCCAGGGCCTCGAGCAGGTCGCGGATCAGGTCGTGGGTCATCGGGCGGGGCGTGTCCATCCCCTGGAGGGCGAACGCGATGGCCGTGGCCTCCGGTGCCCCGATGAAGATGGGCAGCGTGCGACCGAGGCCTTCGGATTCCTGGAGCAGGAGCACCGGCGTGTTCGACTGGAGGTCCACCCGAACCGCACGGAGTCGCACCTCGACCATGACCCAAACCTACTCGCCGGCGCCGGTGGTCGTGACGGCGCCACCGGGGGCACCTCGCCACCGGACCGGGGTCGTCGGTGCCGTCCTCACCCGTTCAGCAGCTCGCTCAATGCACTCCGCACCAGGGACGCCTTGAGTTCCTGCCCCAGGGCGGCCAGGTCGCCGGCCGTCTGCCGGGCCCGGGCGCGGGCCTCCGGATTGCGCTGGCGGACCATGGGGATGACCACCTGCTCGATGAACCCGGCCTCGCGGTCGGCGGCGTTCTTGTACAGACGGAGGTGGCGGGCCTCGATGCCGAAGGCGGCGAAGCGGGCGGCCACCCGTGTCACGGTCAGGGCCTCCTCGTCGTAGAACGGCGCACCGGCCACCGTGGTGGCCCGGATCAGACCGAACTCCTGCAGTTGGCGCACGTACTCCTCGGAGAGCCCGCTCGCCGACGTCAGCTCCTCCAGCGAGAGGCTCGCCCCTCCCCCCCCGGCCCCGTCCGACCCGCTCGCCGCGGTGTCGTCGGCCGGTGCCGGCTCGACGGCGGGTGCCGGTCGTGCCGCGGACCGGGCCGCGCGGCCCGCCGTCCGACCCGTCGACTTCGCCGCCGCCTTGACCGGGGCGACGTCCGGTGCCGGCTCGGCCCCGTCGGTCGGCTCGGCCCCGTCGCCGGACCCGGCCGGGTCCGGACCCTGGGCGGTGGTCGCCCGGGAGGGCGCACGGTGACTCCCGGCACCGTTGCCCGACCCGTGGGTGACGGCGGAGTCCGGGACGGTGTGCGACGTGGCCAACGAGACGTGGTGCGCCCGCTCCACCGGAGCTGCCGCGGTCGGGGACGCCGAGTGCGAGGCCGCCGGCTCGAGGCCCGGCAGCCCGGACGGGTCGGCGGAGACCGCCGAGGGGGACGGGCCGACCGACGCCCGCTGCCCGACCAGCACCGGCTCTGCCGCCGGTTGGTCGTCGGTGGTGTGCTGTTCGGCGGCGGCTCCGTCGTCGCGGTGCCGGCCGCCGTCGGAGCTCGTCGGGTCCGTCGGATCCGTCGACACCGACGCCCGGGCCGGGCGTCGTCCCTGGGGCGCGGCGGGGTCGGCGACCACACCCACCGTGTCCTCGTCCAGACGGTCCTTGATCACCTTCAACGGGAGGAAGTGCTCGCGCTGCTGACGCAGCACCCACCGCAGGCGTTCGACGTCGTGCTCGTAGAACTTGCGGTAACCCGAGGGGGTCCGCTCGGGGTTGACCAGGCCCTGGCTCTCCAGGAACCGGATCTTGGAGATGGTGACGTCGGGGAACTCCTGGCGCAGCAGCGTGAGCACGTCGCCGATCGACAGGTAGGAGCGGGCACTCACCGGGGGAAACCGCTCATTCGACCGCACCCCGGAGGTACACCAGCTTGAACTTCCCCACCTGGACCTCGTCGCCGCTGGACAGCACCGCTTCCTCGATGCGCTCCCGGTTCACGTAGGTGCCGTTCAGCGATCCCTCGTCGCGGACGGTGGTGACCTGGCCCTCCGTCACCAGCACGGCGTGCTTGCGCGAGACGGTGATGTCGTCCAGGAAGACGTCACTCTCGGGGTGCCGCCCGACGGTGGTCTCGGCCTTCTCCAGCGGGAACCGTGCCCCTTCGTCGTTGCCGCGGCGCACCACCAGAAGCCCCACGCCACGCGGGAGCTCGACCTGGCCGACCGGCGCGGCCTGGTCGGCAGTGTCGGTCACGTCCTCGACCGGAGCGACCGAGACCGACGTGTCGGGCGCGGAGGTGACCATCGATGCCCCGCACGACGAGCAGAAGTTCACGCCTTCGGGATTGCGGTGGCCGCACTGGTGACAGAACACGTCATCCAACGTAGCCGCTCCGGTGAGTCCGCTCCCGAGGGACACCGCGGTGGCGGGGCTCAACCTTCCGTGAGCTGGCGGTAGCCGGCGGCGTCCAGCAGCGCCTCCACGGCGGCCGGGTCGGTGGGGACGATCTCGCAGATCCACCCGTCCCCGTACGGGTCGCTGTTCAGCAGCTCCGGGGCGTCGGCCAGACCGGAGTTGACGGCCACCACCTCGCCGGCCACGGGCGCATAGATCTCCGACACCGACTTCGTAGATTCCACCTCGCCGAGGGGGCCGCCGGGTTCCACCGTGGTCCCGGTGCCCGGCAGGTCGACGAAGACCACGTCCCCCAGGGCGTCCTGGGCGTAGTCGGTGATGCCGACCCGCACCCGGCCGTCCGACGACCGGGCCCACTCGTGGTCGGTCGAATACCGCAGATCCTCGGGCACGTCCATGGCCCCGGACCCTACCCGACCGGCCGGTGGGGCGCCTGCCCGCCGGAGGGTGGGCGCCGGCCGGGTTCAGTGCAGCAATTGCTCGAGCCGGGTGGCGTACTCGTTGGCCCGGGCCTCGGCCCGGGAGGCACTCGGCGCCTCGGCCCACACGTGGGTCAGCGGCTCCTCCGGATCGGGCAGCACCAGCGCCCACCCGTCGTCCTCCAGGACCTTGACCCCGTCCACCAGGACCAGTTCGCGACCCTGGGAGCGTTCGACCAGGGTACGCATCAGCATCCCCTTCTGGTCCCAGGGGGTGTGCACCGACTGGTGGGCGATCCGTACCGGGGGCATGGCCGCCACCAGCTCGGACAGGCGCCGGCCCGTCGAGGTGAGGAGGGCCACCAGGTTGACCAGGGTGGCGGCACCGTCGAAGGCGGGGAGGAACCTCGGGAAGATGAACCCGCCGGACTGGCTGGCGGCCAGGGTGACCTTCTCCGACCGGGCCACCTCCATCAGGTGGGACGCCGACAGCTTGGTCCAGACCACCTCGGCGCCGGCGTCCCGGCAGATCCGCTCGGCGGCCCCGCTGGCCGCCACCGGCAGGGCGATCCGGGCCCCCGGCACCGACTCGGTGATCAGGGTGACCAGCACCAGCAGCGCCTCGTCGTGACTGAGGGTGTGGCCCTGGTCGTCCACGATGTCCACGAACTCGCCCCCGGGGTCGAGCACCGCCCCCAGGTGGGCCCCCGACGCCCGCACCAGCTCGGCCACCCTGGCCGCGGCGGCCGGTCGGTCGAAGGTGAGGACGCTGGCGGTGTTGGCGTACGGGTTCACCACCAGGACCTCGGCTTCGATCTTGGCCAACAGGGTCGGCATGACGAAACTGGCCGTCCCGTAGGAGTAGTCGAGCACCAGCTTGAGTCCGGCCGCACGCGCCGAGGTCAGGTCCACCGAGTCGATCAGCGCAGCCGTGTAGTGCTCGAGGGTCCGCGGAGGGAACCCGAGGTCGCCGATCTCCCGGGCCAGCACCCGGCGGAAGTCCTCCCGGTGGTAGAGGCGCTCGATCTTGCGCTGGGTCGTCTCATCCACGTCGATGCCGTCCTGGTCGAAGAAGCGCAGGACGACCGACTGGGGGTCCTCGGGGTCGAGCCGGACCGTCACGCCGGCCGTGCTGGCCGACGAGGTGATCTGGAACCGGGTCACCGGGACGGTGGCCGCCTCGAGGTCGTCCACGTTGACCCCGGCCGCGTTGCAGCCGACCATGATGGCCCGCTTGAGCACCCGGGCCGCCCGGCTGGTGTCCCGCGAGCTGGTGACCGTGGCCCCTTTCTCCAACGTGGACGCCCAGGCCATGGACAGGCGCACGGCAAGTTCCGGGCTGATGTCGACGTTGGCCAGACCGCGCACCCCGTCCCGGCCGAACAGCGATCGCGCCCCACGGGACTCCCACACGATGGACGAGTTGACGATGGCCCCGGCCTCGACCGTCTTGAACGGATAGACCTTCACCCCGGCACTGAGCTCGGCGTGGGCACCGACGAAGCATTCGTCCCCGAGCACCACGCCCTCCTCGCACCGCACCCCCTGGCGCAGGTCCGAGCCACGTCCGAGGACGCTCCCCTCGATGCGGACCCCGGCACCGAGGTAGGTGTTGTCGTGGACCACCGAGCGCTCGACCACGGCGTTGTCGCCGATGCGCACGTTGCGACCCAGCGTGCAGTACGCGCCCAGGCTGGCCCCGGGGCCCACCACGCAGTTGTCGCCGATGACGGCGGGCCCGGTGAGGGTCACGCTGGGATCGATCTCGGCCCCCTTGCCCACCCACACCCCGGGCCGCAGCGGGAAGCCCTCGATGTCCACCTGGACCTTGCGGTCGAGGATGTCCTGATGGGAGCTCAGGTAGGCCTCGAGGGTGCCCACGTCCTCCCAGTAGCCTTCGGCCACGTAGCCGTAGAGCCCACGGCCCGCGGCCAGGGCGGCCGGGAACGTGTCCCCCGAGAAGTCCACCACCTCACCGTCGGGGATGAAGTCGAAGATCTCCGGCTCGAGGACGTAGATCCCGGTGTTGATGGTGTCGCTGAACACCTCCCCCCAGGTCGGCTTCTCCAGGAACCGCTCGATCGAACCGTCCTCATTGGTGATCACGATGCCGAATTCCAGCGGATTCTCCACGGCCTTGAGGGCCAGCGTGGCCAGCCCTGCGTGCCGGTCGTGGAAGTCCACCACCTCCCGGAGGTCGATATCGGTGAGCACGTCACCCGAGATGACGAGGAAGCGCTCGTCCAACTCCTCCTGGGCGTTGCGGACCGACCCGGCGGTGCCCAACGGGGTCGACTCGGTGGCGTACACCATCCGCACCCCGAACTCGGAGCCGTCGCCGAAGTAGGTGCGGATGGCGTTGGCCATGAAGGCCACCGTGACCACGATGTCCTCGAACCCGTGGGTCCGGAGCAGGTTGACCACGTGTTCCATCATCGGGATGTTGGCCATGGGGAGCATGGGCTTGGGCTGGTTGGAGGTCAGCGGTCGCAGGCGGGTGCCCTCGCCACCGGCCATGATCACGGCCTTCATCGGTTCACGTTCCTCATCGGTTGCCTGCCTTCATGGGGTCAATCCCCCGTCGTCGGAGTCGAGTGGCGGCGCCCGTAGGCCAGGGCCCGGCGGGCGGCCGGGACATAGGACGCGGCCGCCACCCAGGCCAGGGCCAGTCCGAGCAGCCCGATCACCCAGGCGGCCACGTGCAGGACCGACTGCCAGGTGGCGGAACCGTGGCTGAGCAGGAACATCGGGTAGGCGGTCATCAGCGCGAATGTGCCCGCCTTGCCCACCCACAGCACGTCGATCCGGGCGGCGCCCAGCGAGGCCAGGGACAGCACGGCCAGGGAGACCACCACCTCGCGGGCCAGGGTGGCGGCACCGAACCAGACCGGCACCGCCCCCTGGACCATGATGGTGATCACCGCGGTCAGCACCAGCACCCGGTCGGCCACCGGGTCCAGCACCTTGCCGACGGTCGACACCTGGTGGTAGCGGCGGGCGACGTAGCCGTCGACCCAGTCGGTGGCGCCGAGGGCGGCCAGCAGCAGGGCGGCACCGGTCTGGCGGTCGGCGCCGAAGAGCAGCCACACGTAGAGCGGGATGCAGGTCAGCCGCACCAGGGTGATCAGGTTGGGCACGGTCAGCACCCGGTCGAGTCCGGCGGCGTCGACGGCTGCGGGGGTGCCAGCCACCTCGTCCTGGTCCGCCCCGTTCGTGCTCGCCCCCACGTGGTCCACGCAACGAGTCTACGATCCGGCCCGAAGAACGGTGACCACCGTCGGTGGCGGCCTGGGTCCGAGGGGCCCACCCGCCTCGGACCGAGGCGCCCGGGACGGCGCCGGACGGTCGCCGCCCCGGTTGTGCCCCGCTCGTGCCCCCGAGTGGGCAACACTGGTGGGGTGTCGGGGATCGACCGGGTCGACCGGTTCATCGGGATCGCGTTGGTGGCCGTCCTGGTCGCACTGGTCGGGTTCGGGCTGTCCCAGAACTCGACGGCCACCACCCCGTCGGCCACCGGTCGCCCGTCGACCGGCCCCGTCGGAGCAACCGCCGGGGCGACCGTAGGTTCGACCGCCCCCTCGTCGACGACCGGGGCGGGTGTGACGTCGACGACGGCACCGCCGACGACCGCGACCACCACCGTCCCCGGGCCGGTGGCCGGCCCGGTCACCGCCGTGGGTGACTCGATCATGCTGGACATCCAGCCCGAGCTGGCCGCCGATGTGCCAGGGGTGTCCGTCGACGGGCTGGTCAGCCGGCAGTTCCCGGCCGGCATCGGCGTGGTCCAGGCCGACCGGGCGGCCGGCACCCTGGGCAAGGTGCTGGTGGTCGAGCTCGGGACAAATGGGGCAGTAGAACCGTCCGACGTGGACGCCATGATGCAGGCGGCGGCCGGGGTCAGCCGGGTGGTCTTCGTCAACGTGTGCGTCCCCCGCCCGTGGGCCGCCACCGACAACGCCGTACTGGCCGCCGGGGTGTCCCGCTACCCGGGGATCGCCGTGCTGGCCGACTGGAACGCCCTGGCCACCCCCCACCCCGAGTGGTTCACCGCCGACCAGGTGCACCTGAACCCGACCGGGGCCGCCGCCCTGGCCGCCCTGATCGCCCGGTACGCCTGAACCGGGGCACGGGTCCGAGGGGGCCGGGTGGGTGGAGCCGACCAGGTCGCTCCCGGCCGTTGCACCGTGCCTGCGGACGCGCTCAGATGAGCGGGCCCTTGCGTCCCCCGCCGTCGTCAGGTGCCGGTCCGAGCCCGGCGTGGCGGCGCACCACGGCCTCCATGGCCGTCGGGTCGTCCGGGGTGAGGAAGGGCTTGACCCGCCGGCCGAGGTCGACGATGAGTGCCGTCGACTTGCGCGGACGGCCGGGATCGAGGTTCGCCCAGTAGCCGGGGTTGGCCGTCCCCCAGATCCGTCCCCGGCCCCGGGACGCCGACAGGTCGACCCGCTCGATGCCGCGCACCGAGCCGTAGGGGATGTGCTTGGTCCCCCAGGGGAAGTAGTACCCGCGCACCTCGACCGCCGTGGCCGTGCAGCGGATGCGGGGATCGGTGTAGGTGTCGGGGGCTCCATCGACGTCAGGATCGGGCGCCACGACCAGATGCTACTGGTCCGTCGGCGGTCGGGTTCGCGTGGGCCCCTCCGTCCACATCACGAATCGCCCGCTGGTGACCGACGGAGCACCGAGGGCGTGGCGGAAGAGGCCGACCACCGCGGCCGCCCCCGGTGCGGTGCGGTCGACCAGGACGATCCGGACATGATCCCGTTTCAGGGCGGCCGACGCGGCGGACTCCAGTTCGGGGGTCACGGGCTCCAGCGGTGGCGCGTCGAACGGGTAGGGAAGGAAGTGGGACTCCTGCGCGTTGAGGAACTCCATCAACTCGGGCGGCTCCATCGGATCAGGCCCGAAGTTGACCTTGTGGCGCGGGCCGGGGTGCGCGGCGTAGCCACCGATGAGGCGGAAGGCGAAGTCGTCCTCGACCTGCCACTCCATGGGCTGCGTGAAATTCCCGTTGGCGGACGGATAGGTGATGGCGACCGGGTCGCCGGTGGGTACGGCAGCCCGGACCTCGGCCGGCAGTGTCTGCACCGGCTGCGAGGAGTACGGCCACTGGGGCAGCTGCGTGACGACCAGGACGCCGAGGGTGACCACCGCCCAGACCGGTCCCGGCCGCACACGGGCCACCGGCTCGCCCCGGCCGAAGCGTGCCTTCCCCCGCCTGATGTCGTCCAGTCCGAAGGCGAGCACCGCGGCGATGCAGGCGTCGACCTCGAAGCTGATGCGCGACGGCAGGACGTTCTGCACCAGCGGTAGATGGACCAGAATCGCGAAGGGCAGCGGTACCGGGGTGAGGTGACCGCCGACCATGAGTCGTGAGCCGAGGGACAGGAGTGCGGCGCCGAGCAGTACGACCACGGTCAGCCGCATGCGTGGGCTGCGGCGGGAGCGCCAGATGAAGTAGGTGGCCAGCAGCAGGACCGGGATACCGATGTAGCCACCGGACTCCGACGGATTGGACAGGTCGGGCACCACCTGGCGCAGTCCGAGCCCGACCTGCTGGAGGGGCCCCGGCGCCACGAAGCTGAAGAGGTCGTTGTGGAACGGATTGATGAGACTGTGCGCGGTCCCCACATAGTGCTGCGGGCCGAGTTCCAGCATCCACACCGGGTAGGCGAGGACGACGGCCGCAGTGCCCACGGCGACGGCGATCGGGCGCCAGCAGGCCCGGGCGACCTCCCTCGTCCGCTGGGGGTCGCGGACCGCCAGGCAGAGCATCGCCCATCCGATCAGCAGCACGACGGTGGTGAAGATCTCCTGGGAGCAGAGGTACTGCCCGGCCAGGAGCAGACCCGTAGCGATGCCGAGCCGCGTCGGTGAGCCCCGTCGCTGCAGGATCGACGCGATGGTGTAGGCGATGAGCGGTGGGAACGGGCAGAAGGTCAGGAACGGGTGGGCGAGACTCTGGCCGACGACGAACGGGGAGAACCCATAGACCAGCCCGCCGATGGCGGCCGCCGGACCCCACACCTTCCACAGGCGCAAGGCGGCGAATGCCGCCGTCGCCGACACGGGCATGGCCAGCACCATGATCAGGTTGGACCGGGCGATCGGGCCCATGAAGAAGGCCAACGGCGCGGTGACGAGGCCCAGCAGGGGAGCGTCGGTGTTCTGGGCCAGGTTCACCCCCGTGGGACTGAAGAGCGAATGGCTGAAGAAGGGGTTCAGTCCGTGAGCGAGTGCGAAGGGCACCCAGTCGACGAACCAGGTGATCTGGGTGGCGTCCTGGGGGATCAACAGGTACTGGGACGGGCCGAAGAGGCGGTCTGCGCTCCACGGGAGGAGCGGCCAGAAGGCGCACACGCCGAGGAGCACGTAACCGGTGACGACGCCGACGGTGAAGGGGAGCCGGCGGCGCGAAGGGGTCGGGGTCGGTGCCGCCTCCGGCGTCACCTGGTCGGCCGCGACCCCCACGTCGACCGTCATCTCACCCGCCCCTCCCGGCGGCCCGCCTCCGGTCGGTGAGGCCTCGGGAATCCGCGGCGCGCATCGATCGTGGACGACAGTGAGCGCCCACCGCGGACGGTGGGCATCACGAGCGCGTGCGCTGGTGAGCTCCGCAGCGTCACGCGCTCACGGGCTCGTGGGTCCGTGGCCGCCTCCGGAAGTGTCGGCGGACGCGACGTTGTCGACGCGGAAGGGGACGCCGCCACTCGTTGCCGTGCGCCCGCCGTAGGTGACCGAGACGGCGACGGCGGTGTAGTTCCCGTCGGGCACCCCGGCCGAATTCCAGAACACGATCCATCCGTACGGACCCAACTCGGTCTGCAGGTGAATCGGAAGGGTGGCGCCGCCCCCGCGGACGACGAACTGGATCCCCCGCACTCCGATGCTCCGGTCCGCCACGGCGACCAGCACGACGGTACCGTGGACCGTGGCACCGGAGGTGGGCTTCAGGACCATGGGAGTGGGGGGGACGATCCGGGACGGCTCGAACTCCCGAGGAAGCGGAGTGGAGAAGGTGCTGAGGTGGAGCCTGTCGGCGATGGAGGCGTTCCGCCGCACCCAGGAAGCCGGCCGCCATGGGTCGAGTTGGGTCCCGAGCGCGAAGTCCGGCGTGTAGCGGTACGCCCTCAGGTACCCGGCGGCGATCACCTGTTGCCGGTGATACGCCCGCTCGACCTGCAGGCCGTTGCCGGTCCCGAACATGACCTGCAGGCCCGCGAGGACCAGGGCGATCGCAAACGCCAGGGCCGCCACCCCGTCCCATCGCGATGGTGACCGAGGTGGCCCACCGAGGCCGTCGGCTGCGGGCCCAGGGCCACGCGGCCCGCCGACTTCGGCCGACCCGACACCACGAGGACGGGAGTCGAGCAGCCCCAGATAGGCCCCACTCAGGATGAGGAGGTCGAACGTGGTGTAGCGCGAGGCGGAGGCACCGGACGGGCCGAATCCGATGCGCCCGTCGGCAACGGAGAGCGCGAAGAGCACCCCGAAGCAGATCATGGCCACGCCGACCGGGCCACCTTGCCCGGCCCTACGGTTCCGGACGGCCACCACGACGGCGACGGCGCCGATGATCAGGATCAGTGCACCCATGAGCTCGATGACCGAATCGGGGCCGGACTTGGGGGAGATGGCCACACCGACCCCGTCACCCACGGCGGTCAACAAGATCTGCATCGCGGTCCACAGGTGCCGGAACACGTATCCGGTCGAAGGATTCGCCGCGCTGTTGAACGAGAAATTCCAGAAGTAGAACACGGTGGCCAATCCACCGGACGCGACCCACAAAGCCATGGGCCGCCACCTGCGTCCTCGCAGGTAGAGCAGGGCCAGGCCGGCCGGCCAGATCAGGAGGCCGGCGAAGGACGAGTAGCTCCCCACCAGTGCGGCTGCCACCGCCCCGGCGTAGGCGAGGCGCGGAGCACGGACGGCGTCCAGGAGCACGATGGTGGTGGCCAGTGCCAGGAACGTGAGGTACCACGACACGCCGCCCAGGAACGTGTTGGCCGTCTGCACGAGGGAGAGGCTGACGAACGCGACCGGGCAGTAGTAGAGCCACGGGCACGACGGTGAACGTCGCTTGTGCGCCCAGATCAGCAACGCCGTCCCGATCACCACCATGAGGGCGCCGATGAGGTCCTCCGTGCGCATGTCGAGGTGGTCGGTGTGGGCGAGCACCACCGAGAGCGCGTTGGGGAAGAAGCTCCGGTCCTGGTTGTACTGCGCCCAGAGTGGACCCCAGGGGATCAACTGCCGCTGGGACGCCTCGATGAACGGCATGATCGACAGGTTGTCGGAGATGACCACATTGACGCTGTAGACGAGGGTGCTCCCGAGGAACAGGACGACGGGCAGTGCGAACCCGACCACCGTCAACACCACCACCACGGGCATCGGGAGCCGGTCGACGGCTGTCGGACGGCCGGTCGTCGGGGAGACGTCAACACCCGGTCCACCACCGGCCCGGTGGACAGCCGAACCCTCTCCCGCCCGGGCCGACGCGAGGTCGGAGTCGGAGAGGGTCATGCCCCGGCCCAGCCGCACCCGGGTGACGACCGGACCTGGCCGGCGTGTGATTCGAGACCCATGATGGCCAGAACCATGATGCCCCCGGCGGACGGCCCGTCCACGCTCCCCCCTGACATATCGCCCCGCAGCCTAGATGGTCGTCCCGCGTGCCGCATGAAGCGCCACCGGTGCCACGGTGCCGACCGGAGACCTCCCGGCCTTCCCTCGGGCGGCCCGCGCCCGTGTGGTAGTCAGTGCCCATGCCCCGGTTCTCCCCGTTCGCCGGACTCCGGTACGACCCGGCCCGGGTGGACCTGGCCAAGGTGATCGCCCCGCCCTACGACGTCGTCGATTCCCGGCAACGGGCCGGACTGGTCGCCCGGCACAGCGCCAACTCGATCCGGGTGGAACTGCCCGATCCCGACCCTCGCCGCGGCCTGGACCCCTACCGGGCCGCAGCGGCCCGCCTCGCCGAGTGGGTCGCCGACGGCATCCTGGTCCGGGACGCCGACCCGGTGTTCTACCCCTACCGGATGACCGACACCGACGGCTCGGTCACCCTCGGTGTGCTCGGTGTCCTCGGGCTGGACGACGAGAGCCGGGCCACCACCCTGCCCCATGAGGAGACCCTCCCGAAGGCCAGGTCCGACCGCCTCGAGCTGCTGGCGGCCACGCGGGTCAACCTCTCCCCGATCTGGGGTCTCTCTCTGGCGCCCGGGCTCACCGGACTGGTGGCCATCGACGGCGGGCCCCTGGCCTCCGTGGTCGACGGGGAGGGGGTCCGCCACGAGCTGTGGGCGCTGGCCGACCCGTCAGGGGTGGCCGCCGTCGCCGCACGGGTGGCCTCGGCTCCGCTCGTGGTGGCCGACGGGCACCACCGCCTGGCCACCGCCGTCACCTATCTCGAGGGCGACGGGGCCGGTACGCCCGGGGCCGACGGGATCCTCGCCCTGGTGGTCGAGCTGGCCGACGACCGGCTCTCGGTGGGCCCGATCCACCGGCTCCTGTCCGGGATGCCCGACGGCCTGGACCTGGTCGACGTCTTCGCCTCGTGGTTCGACGTGACCCGGGCCGGCGACCTGACCGAACGGGTGGCCTCCGCCCTGGGGGAGTCGGCCGCCCTGGCCCTGGTCATGCCCTCGGGGTGCTGGCTCCTGCACCCGAGGGACGGCACGGCCGAGGCCGCCGGCTCCGGCCTGGTTGCCTCGATGGTGGCGCTGGTGGTGGCCGAGCTGCCCGACCACGAGTTGACCTTCGCCAACAGCTGGCGTGCCGCGGTCGACGCCGTGACCTCCGAGCAGGTCCAAGCCGCCGTCCTGCTCCCCCCGGTGGGCATCGACCAGATCCGCGCCTGGGCCGACGCCCGCCGCCGGATGCCGCCCAAGAGCACCTTCTTCCACCCCAAGCCCCGCAGCGGCATGGTGTTCCGACCCCTCGACCCCGACGGGCCGGGATGACCCACGGAGGCCGGCCAGGACCGGTAACCTGACACGCCGGTCCGGAGGTCGGACCACACCGAGGACGGGCGGCGAAGGGCTGGTGCCAGTGCGACGGGGAGCGGCGTGCGCTTCGGCCCTGGCCGTGACCATCCTGGCCGCGGCCTGTGGCTCGACCACCCCGGCCGCTGTCCGGCACGCGGCCACCACCACCTCGGCGCCACCCACCACCACCACGACCACCACCCTCCCCTCGGCGGTGCCGACCACCGTCCCGACGCCGGTGGTGGCGGCCGTGGGCTGGTCCGCCCCGCTGACCACCCTGCCCCCGGTCGGCGGCTTCACCTCGGTGTCGTGCATCTCCGACGTGTTCTGCCTGGCCGCCGGTGGCGGCTCCGAGGAGGCCGACGCCGCCGACTCCTCCGGGCCCGGTGTCGTGGGCTCGTGGGACGGCGCCACCTGGGCCACCCCGGTCACGTACTTCCCCAGCCCGGCCGGCGACAACCCGCCGCCGTGGCTGCCCGCCATCTCCTGCACCGACGGGCCGCTCTGCTGGGTGACCGACGGCTCGGGCCACACCTCGGAGGGAAACGGCACCACCTGGTCGTCCCCGACACCCCTGGCCGGGGTGCCGGTGGCGCCGCCCGACCCCTCCGATCCCGGGCCCGGGCACGCCGGGGCCCGATCGGCCGCGGTCTCCTGTCCGACGTCCGCGTTCTGCGCCTACGTGGACAACACCGGACATGTGGCCATCTGGTCGGGCACCGCCTGGTCGACACCCCGGGCCTTCACCGCGCCGGTCGGGGGGTCGACGGTCGAGCTCTACCAGAGCGGTCGGGTGGGGGTGTCGTGCCCCGACCCGTCGGACTGCACCGCACTGGTCGGTGACGCGGTGCTCGACTGGGACGGGTCGACCTGGACCTCGTCGGCCGGCCCCTGGGGGTCCTCGGTCACCGGCGACTCCGCCGTGTCCTGCCCGTCGGCGGGGATCTGCGTCGCCGTGCGCGGCACCTCGGTGTCGGTGCGCTCGCCGGGATCGGGGTGGTCGTCCCCCCGGGCCATCGACGGGAACGGTCACCTCGACTCGGTGTCGTGCCGCACCCTGGCCAACTGCACGGCGGTCGACGCCTACGGCGACGTGGTGCAGTTCACCGGGGGGAGTTGGAGCCCACCGCACAAGGTGGTCCCCACCCCGGTCGGCTACGCCGGGGACGGGGTGACCGTCTCGTGCCCCTCCGCCCAGTTCTGCATGGTGCTCACCGGGGACGGCGACTACGCCACCTACCAGGGGGCCTCCGTGGCGTCGCCCACCGGGGCGACCACCGCCGGGCCGACGGCCCCGTGACCGCGCGGTCGGTCAGCGGCCGGCCACCCGCTCGGCCAGGGCGGTGACGGTACGCCAGTTCCGGGTGGTCACCACCCGGTCGAGGCGCTTCTCCAGGAAGGCGTTCTGCAGCGGCGTGTCGGCGTAGCCACCGGGACAGTGGAGGTACACCTCGGCTCCGGACACCACCAGGCGCTCCGGGGCGAAGGCGGCCGCCTCGGCCTCCAGCGACCGCACCCGTTCCGGGGCGGGTGCGGCCGACAGGAAGGCCACATGGAGGCGCGTCGGGTCGTCGTCGAGGTCGGCCAACGGATTGCCCCGGACCAGGGCCGACCACTGGCGCCCGGTGCGGGCCGTCACCGGCACCGTCACCCCGAGCTCGGTGGACAGTGCGGCGGCGAGCCGCCCGGCCAGCCGGTCGGGCCGGTCGTCGGCCCGGCACACC
>Ga0302196_10000113_pt1 | contig 80097 bp, 56 predicted proteins | sample II_Bog_N1_3_FD_198794 | JGI IMG/M metagenome (GOLD analysis project Ga0302196, IMG submission 198794) | Peat permafrost microbial communities from Stordalen Mire near Abisko, Sweden - II_Bog_N1_3 | ecosystem: Environmental > Terrestrial > Soil > Wetlands > Peat | place: Sweden: Abisko... | reverse complement strand
CCAGTGGGTCGTCGACCTGCAGATGCCCGACGCGACCAGCCCGGAGCTCGCCACCCAGCGCGCCGCCGAGGCCGAGGCGCTGCTGCGGACCATCCCCGAAGTGAAGGAGATCTATTCGATCGTCGGGCCAGAAGGCGAAGTGAACAAGGTCAAGATGCGCGTGCTCGCGGGAGACAAGAACCTGCGCAAGCGCGGCGTGCAGCAGCTCAAGGATGTCACGCGAGAGCTGCTCAAGGGCCTGCAAGCGACGCGGGTGTTCGTCTCCGATCCGCCCGACGTCGAAGGCCTGGGAGACTTCTCGCCGGTGATCGTGCGTCTCATCGGCCCGGACATGAACGTGCTCAACCAAGAGGGCGCGCGCATCGCGGAGATCCTCCGCGGCATCCCGGGGACCATCGACATCAAGATCGATTCGAACCCGCCCAAGCCGGAGCTGACGGTGAAGCTCGATCGCACGCGCGCGGCCGATCTCGGCCTCTCCGCGAGCGACATCGCGACGCAGCTGCGGCTCGCGGTCGACGGGATTGTCCCGGCCAAGCTGCGCGAGGGAAAAGACGAAACGGACATCCGCGTGCGGCTGCGCGAGTCGGATCGCGGCAGCGTCGAGCGCATCCAGAACATGCAGATCTTCTCCGCCCGCGGCGCGCGGCAACTCAACGACGTCGCGCAGATCAGCATCCAGGACGGGCCATCGGTGATCGAGCACGAGAACCGCGAGCGGCAGATCGCGGTGATGTCGCAGATCGCGCAGGGCGGAAAGCTGGAGGAGATCGCCAACCGGCTGCACGACGCGCTCGCCGCGGCGCCGCTGCCGGTCGGATACAACTTCGTCTACGACGGGATGATCAAGACGTTCGCCGAGCAGCAGGAGGCGCTCGTCGCGGCGTTCAGCCTGGCGATCATCTTCATCCTGATGGTGCTCGCCTCGCAGTTCGAGTCGCTCAAGCACCCGTTCACGATCATCGTCTCGCTGCCGCTCGCGCTGATTGGCGCGAGAGCGGCGCTGGTGCTCACCGGGTACAATCTTTCCCTCGGCGCGAGCATCGGAGTCATCCTCCTGATGGGACTGGTGACCAAGAACGCGATCCTCCTCGTCGACGGCGCGCTCCAGCACATCCGCGCGGGCGACTCGGTCGATGCGGCGCTGCTCAAGGCAGGACCGCGCCGGCTGCGGCCCATCTTGATGACCTCGATCGCGATGGCGATCGGCATGGTGCCCACCGCGCTCGGCCACGGCATCGGCTCGGAGTTCCGCGCGCCAATGGCGATCGCGGTGATCGGCGGCGTGATCAGCTCGACGGCGCTGACGCTGCTGGTGGTGCCGGTCATCTTCTCGGGCATCGAGCGCATCTCGCTGCAGTTCCTGCTCGGGCGCTTGCGCCGCAACCGCTCGCCGGAGCCGCGCACGCCGCTGGCCGCCGATGTGGCACCTCAATCCGATCTCGTTTGAACGCAAAGCATCTCCTGAAAGGGACACTCGATCATGCAACGCTCTGAGCAGCACCGTCCTTCGCGCTCCACCCTGGTGATCCTCGCCGCGCTCGCCGCGCTTCCGCTCGCGGCCGCGGCCCAGCAACCCACCGCGGCGCCGGCTGCCGTTCCCGCGGCGGCGGCGACGTCCACTCCTGCGCCGTCCGCGCAGCCGCCCGCCTCCGCCGGACAGATCGCGGCGACCGTGGTCGCGCCCAGCGCCGATCGCCGCGCCGTCAGCCTGCGCGAGGCGCTCTCTCTCGCCGCCCGCCAGGGACCGGACGTCGCCGCCGCGCGCGCCCAGGCGGCCATCGCGCAGGCTGGCGTGCGCCGCGCCTGGACCGCGTGGCAGCCCGACGTCACCGCGAGCGGCATGCTCGATCACACCAGCGCGCCGCAGGAGTTCGTGCTCGGCGCAGCCGCCGCGGCGATCGGCTTTCCCAGCTCGATCACCGTGGTCGCGGCCAACTCGACCTACGGGACGCTGCAGCTGACGCAGCCGCTCTTGAGCGCGCAGGGGATCTTCGGGCCGGGCATCGCCGGACACGCCGCCGAAGCTGCGCGCCAGGGCGCCGACGAAGCGCGCGAGCAAGTGCTGCTCGCCACCGCGCAGAGCTACTTCGCGCTGCAGGGCATCGAAGGGCTGCTCAAGGCGGCGCACGATCTCGAGAACGTCGCGCTGCGCCGCGAAGACGAAGCGAAAGCGCAGATCCGAGCAGGCACCGCGGTCGAGCTGCAGTTGCTGCGCGCGCAGAGCGACACCGCCGAGGCGCGCCTGCAGATCGCGAACCTCGAGGGCGCGCGCGAGTCGCTCTTGCCGGTGCTCGAGGCGCTGACAGGCGAGCCGATCCAGCCGCTGCCGGCCGGGAGCGCGAACCACCTGCCCGCGGCGAGCGCGATGGCGGATGAGCCGTGGGAAAACTCGTTCGCGGTGAAGAGCGCGATCGAGGCGGTGAAGGCGAACCAAGGCGCGGTGCAGCTCGACGAGTTCCTCTGGATGCCGCAGATCGCCGCGGGCGTGAAGGGCAGCTACAACTCGAACTCGGCGTTCACCAACGGCAAGAACTACTGGTACGACCTGACGCTCTCCGCCAGCATCCCGCTCTACGACCACGGCGCGCGCTACGCCTCGCTCCACGAGGATGACGCGAAACTGCAACAGGCGATGGCACAGTTGGCGGCCGCGCGCGCCCGCGCGAAGTCGAGCTGGATCGGCGCTCGCGCGAACCTGGCGGCGGCGCAGGCGGCGCTGGCGCAAGCCGAGGCGCAGGCCAACGTGGCGATGCGCGCGCAGGTGCAGGTGGAGGCGTCGTTCCGCGCGGGCGTCGCGACCAGCCTCGATCTCACCGACGCGGACAACAAGCGCTTCACCGCCACCAGCGCGGCCGCGCAAGCCCGCTCGGTGGTCGATCAGCGGCAGGCCGAGCTGACCGCCGCCGAAGGGCACCTCTACACGTCGATGGTCGACAGCCCGCAGCAGTGACCGAAGCGCGACCGCGCGAGCCCGCGCCACACCCGAGCGCCCGGCGCGGAGGATTTTCCGTCCTCCGCCACCGGGCGTTCTTGCTCATCTGGTCGGGCGCGCTCATTTCCAACCTGGGCAACTGGATGGAGACGGTCGGCCAGTCGTGGCTGGTGCAGCGGCAGACCCACTCGCCGTTTCTTGTCGAGCTGCTCGCCGCCAGCGAGTTCGTCCCGGCCGCGCTGCTCCTGCTCTGGGCGGGCCGGCTCGCCGACACGATGGATCGGCGCCGGCTGCTCATCGGCGGCCAGATCTTGATGATGTTCATCGCGGGGCTGCTCGCGGTGCTGACGCACCTGGGGCTCGCGAGCGCGTGGGTGGTCATCGCCATCTCGTTCGCGGAGGGCGCGGCCTGGTCGCTGGTGCAGCCGGCGTGGCAGACGCTGGCACCGTCGCTGGTGCCGCGCGATGAGCTGCCGCAGGCGATCGCGCTCAACTCGGCGCAGTTCAACACGGCGCGCCTCGCCGGGCCGGTGCTCGCGGGCGCGCTGCTCGCGGCGAGCGGCGCCGCGCTGGTGTTCGACGTCAACACGCTCAGCTTCGTCGCCATCGTCGTCGCGCTCTACTTCGTGCGGCTGCCGTCCGCGGCGAGCCAGCCCGCGAAGGACGCCACCGGCACGGTCGACGCGCGAGAGATCGGCGCGGCGCTCCAGTGGGTGAAGCGCTCGCCCGGCCCGCGGCGGATCCTCATCGGCGTCTCGGTGTTCACCTTCTTCAGCGCGCCGGTGCAGGGCCTGCTGGCGGTGTTCGCCGACAGCGAGCTGCACGTGGGCCCGAATGGCTACGGCATCCTGCTCTCCGCGCTCGGCGGCGGCGCGATCTGCGGCGCGCTCGCGCTCGGCCGCGTCGTCCCGCGCGGCTATCCGCGCCACCACTTGATCCCGCTCTCGATGCTTGGCTTCTCCATTTGTGCACTGGTGCATGGATTTTCCCATTCGATGATCCTCTCCTGCTGCGCGCTGGCGGTGGGCGGCCTCTTCTGGGTCTGGGCGCTCAACTCGTCGAACACGGCGATCCAGCTGCTCCTGCCGGAGACGCTGCGCGGCCGCGGGATGAGCCTCTTCTCGCTCTCGACGCTGGGCTTGCTTCCGCTGGGACATCTGCTCGCGGGTGCCCTCGCAGACCGGCTGGGCCCGCACGCGGCGGTGATCGCGATGGCGGCGGTGCTGATGCTCTTCTCGCTCTGGAGCGCCTGGCAGCGCGAGCCGGCCATCGATGCGCAGGAGCGCCGCGAGCCGCCGGCGCAGCAGAGCTTCACCGACGCACTCTGGGAGACGCTCAGCGCCGAGTCGCACTGGACGCAGAAGCTGCCGCCGGGGAGTTGACGCAAACCCGCGGCTAGGCGCGGTAGCGGTCGCCAAGCAGCAGCGAGAGCTTCTCGCGCGCCGCAGGAGGGATGGCCGCGGGCGCCGTCATCACCGCGAAGTCGAGCGCCTTCGCGCAGCCGCACGGCCGCTCGTCGAGCCGCTCCGCCACCAGCGCGACCGCGCGCAGCACCTCGCGCGCCACCTCGACGTTCTTGTGCATCGTCGCCACCACGTCGGCGACCGTGACCGCGTCGTGACCCTCGCGCCAGCAGTCGTAGTCGGTCGCCAGCGCGATGGTGGCGAAGCACATCTCCGCCTCGCGCGCGAGCTTCGCCTCCGGCATCGCGGTCATGCCGATCACGTCGATGCCCCAGCTGCGGTAGAGCAAGCTCTCGGCGCGCGAAGAGAACTGCGGCCCCTCGATGCACAGATACGTGCCGCCCGAGTGGGCCTTCGCGCCCGCGGAGTGCGCGGCCGCCTCGATGTGCTTCTTCAGGTGCGCGCAGACGGGCTCCGAGAACGCGACGTGTCCGACGATGCCGTCGGCGAAGAACGTCTTCGGTCGCGCGAACGTGCGATCGATGAACTGGTCGACCAGCACCAGGTGCCCCGGGACGATCTCCTCCTTCATCGAGCCGACCGCGCTCACCGAGATGAGGTGCGTGACGCCGAGCTGCTTCATCCCATGGATGTTCGCGCGCGAGTTGATCTCGCTCGGCGCGATGCGGTGCCCCACTCCGTGCCGCGGGAGGAAGACCAGCTTCGCCGCGCCGAGCTCGCCGACAACGTACGAGTCGCTGGGCGCGCCGAACGGCGTGGTCAGCGTCTCGCGGCGGACGTTGGTGAGACCGGGAAGGTCGTAGAGACCAGAGCCGCCGAGCACGCCGAGGGTGGTGCGGGACATGAGCTTCTCCGAGGAAAACGAGCGCGCCGATGTCTCACGAGCAGCGCGGCGAGATCAAGGCAGGGCAAGCGGCGCGCGGTCCGCTGCCGCCCTCGCCAGCGAACGATGCGTGCCTGAACCGCGGGGTGCTCTTCCCCCAGGCGATCGCGCACGGACTACTTGAGAGAACGCGACCCGGGGTGACGGATGTCCGTGCCGCGCACCATGAAGACCACCATCTCGGCCACGTTGGTGGCGTGGTCGCCGAGCCGCTCGAGGTGCTTGGCGACGAACATCAAGCTGGTCGCGCGGCGGATGTTGCGCGGGTCTTCCATCATCAGGCCCAGGAGCTCGTTGAAGACCTTGTGGTAGAGCGCGTCGAGCAGGTCGTCGTCCTTGATCACCGCCTCGGCCTTCGCGGTGTCTCCATCGACGAACGCGTCGAGCGCCTTGCGCAGTTGCGACTGGCAAGCGAGCGCGAGCTTGGTCAGGTCGTGCACCGGCCGCAGCGGCGGCGACTGGTTCAGGTCGAGCGCGCGCTCGGCGATGTTCACCGCGAGGTCACCGATGCGCTCGAGGTCGACGACGATCTTCAGCGCGGTGGTGATGAAGCGCAGATCGCTCGCGGCCGGCTGGCGCAGCGCGAGCAAGCGGCGGCACGCCTCGTCGATCTGCACCTCGAGGCGGTTGACCTCGCGGTCGGTGACCATCACGTCTTCGGCGAGCTTCGCGTCGCGCTCGGCGAGCGCGCGCATGCCCATCGCGATCTCCGTCTCGACCTTGCCGCCCAGCTCGAGCAGCCGGTTGCGCAGCGCGGACAGCTCGGCCTCGTAGCTCCTGTCGGTGTGGCGCGGGCTCATCCGAACTTTCCTGTCACGTAGTCCTCGGTGCGAGGCTCGCGTGGGTTGGTGAAGATCTGCTCCGTCTCACCGTGCTCGATCAGCTCGCCCATGTAAAAGAAAGCGGTGCGGTCCGAGGTGCGCGCGGCCTGCTGCATGTTGTGCGTGACGATGATGACGGTGAGGCTGCTCTTGAGCTCGCTGATGAGCTCCTCGACCTTCGCGGTGGCGATCGGATCGAGCGCCGAGGCCGGCTCGTCCATCAAGAGGACCTCCGGCTCGATGGCGAGCGCGCGCGCGATGCAGAGCCGCTGCTGCTGGCCGCCAGAGAGCGAGAGCGCCGAGGCGTGCAGCCGGTCCTTCACCTCGTCCCAGAGCGCCGCGCGCTGCAGCGACTTCTCGGCGATGGCCGCGTGATTGCCGCCGATGCCGTTGAGCTTGAGGCCGGCGATCACGTTGTCGAAGATCGAGAGCGTCGGGAACGGGTTGGGACGCTGGAAGACCATCCCCACGCGGCGCCGCAGATCGACCGGGTCGACGCCGCTCGCGTGCAGATCTTTCCCGTCGATGCGCAGCTGCCCGCTCTGGCGCGCGCCGGGGACCAGCTCGTGCATGCGGTTCAGGCAGCGCACGAAGGTGCTCTTGCCGCAGCCCGACGGGCCGATGATCGCGAGCACGCTGTTGGCGGGGACGCTCAGGCTCACCTCGCGCAGCACCTGCGAATCGCCGTACCAGGCGGAGAGGCGGACCGCTTCGATCTTCGCCGGATTCATCGTTGTCCTCGGGTGCGGCTGCGCGCGAACAGGCGCGCGGCCAGCGAGAGCAGGCCGACCATCAGGAGCAGCACCAGCGCGGCCGACCAGGCGCGCGCGTGCAGCTCGTCGTACGGACTGACCGCGTCGTTGAAGATCTGCACAGTGAGTGACGCGGTCGGCTGATCGGGCCGCTGGCTCCAGTACTGGTTGTTGAGCGCGGTGAAGAGCAGCGGCGCGGTCTCGCCGAACGCGCGCGCGACCGCCAGCAGCGCGGCGGTGACGATGCCCGGCAGCGCGGTGCGGACAATCACGCGCAGCGCGGTCTTCCACTCCGGCACGCCGAGCGCCAGCGACGCCTCGCGCAGCGTGCGCGGGACCAGCCGCACCAGCTCTTCGGTGCCGCGCGCGAGCGAGGGGATCATCAGCACCGCCAGCGCCACCGCGCCGGCCAGCGCGGAGAAGCGGCGCATCGGGATCACGAGGATTCCGTAGGCGACGATGCCGACCACGATCGACGGCACGCCGGAGAGGACCTCGGCGGTGAAGCGCACCGCTGCGGCGAAGCGGCCTTCGCCGTTCTCGGCGAGGAAGACGCCCGCGCCGACACCGAGCGGGATTCCCATCAGCGCCGCGAGCCCGACGATGCTCAGCGAGCCGACGATGGCGTTGCCGACGCCGCCGCCCGGCTCACCGACCGGCTTGGGCAGCTCGGTGAAGAACGCCAGCGAGAGCCCGGCCGCGCCGCGCGAGATGACGAGCCAGAGCAGCGACGCCAGCGGCAGGAGCGCGATCAGCACCGCGAGGCCGCAGAGCGCCTGCATTCCGTGGCTGACCATCTTGCGGCGCGCCAGGCTCATCGGCGCCGCCCCGGTCCGCGCTCGGCCGCGCGCACCAACAGCCGCGCGAGCGAGTTGAAGATCAGCGTCACGCCGAACAACACCAGGCCGAGCGCCGCGAGCGCGCCGGTGTGCATCGCGCCCGAGGCCTCCGCGAACTCATTGGCGATCACCGACGGCAGCGAGTAGCCCGGGGCGAAGAGCGACGCGCTGATGCGCGGCGTGTTGCCGATGACCATGGTCACCGCCATCGTCTCGCCCAGCGCGCGGCCGAGGCCGAGGATCACCGCGCCCAGGATGCCCGCGCGCGCGTACGGCAGCACCGCCATGCGGATCGCTTCCCACGGCGTCGCGCCCAGGGCGAGCGCGGCCTCGCGCTGCGCGCCCGGAACGGTCTTGAGCACCTCGATGGAGATCGAGGTCATCGTCGGCAAGATCATGATCGCCAGCAGCATGCCGGCGGCCAGGAAGCCCAGGCCGATCGGCGGCCCCTGGAAGAACGGGAGGAAGCCGAGCGCGCGGCCCAGCAGCGGCTCGATCCGCTCACGAAGGAGCGGCACCAGCACGAACAGCCCCCACAGCCCGTACACGACGCTGGGGATGCCGGCGAGCAGCTCGAGCGGGAACGAGACGAGGGGCCGCAGCTGCGACGGAGCCATCTCGGTGAGGAAGAGCGCGATGCCGATCGACACCGGCGCAGCGAGCAGGAGCGCCACGGTCGAGGTGACCACGGTGCCGTAGATGTACGTCAGCGCGCCGAACTTCTCGCGCTCCGGATCCCAGACGCTGCCGAAGAGAAAATCGAAGACGTGCACGGTGCGCCAGAGCGGCGCGGAGACGTGGCCGAGCGAGAAGAGGATCACGCCGGCGACGACCAGCACGGCGCCGCCGAGCGTGGTGAGCGTCGCGCTCCACAGCCGATCGGAGCTGCGGCGGCCCGGCGCGTGCGAGAGCTCTCGCGGTGCTGGCTGCGCTGTTTGCACCACCGGGTCCGCGATCATCGGTGCCTTTAGCGCGCGAGCGCCGGCTTGCCCTGCAGCGTGAGGCTCCGCAGCGTCTTCTCCACCTTGGCGACGAGCGGCTTGGGCAGCGGCGCGTAGTCGAGCGGCGCGGCGAGCGACTGGCCGTCGTGCGCGGCCCACCAGAGGAACTCGGCGAGCGCCTTGCCCTTGGCGGCGTCGCTCTGCTCCTGGCGCACGAGCACGTAGGTGAACGCCGCGATCGGCCAGGCCCCCTTGCCCGGCGCGTTGGTGATCGACACGCGGTAGTCGGCGGGGATCTCCACGCCGGCCGCGGCCGCCGAGGTGCTCTCGATGGACGGCTTGACGAACTCGCCCTCGCGGTTCTTCAGCGCGGCGATGGTCAGCTTGTTCTGGTTCGCGTACGCGAGCTCGACGTAGCCGATGGTGCCGCGCGCGCTCTTCACCAGCCCGGTGACGCCGTCGTTGCCCTTCGCGCCGAGACCCGCCGGCCAGTTCGGGCTCTTGCCCTGCCCGACCTGCGCCTTCCACTCGGGCGAGACCTTGCTCAGGTAGTCGGTGAAGACGGCGGTGGTGCCCGAGCCGTCGGAGCGGTGCGCGACCGTGATGGCCGTCGCCGGCAGCGCGCCCGGGTTGTCCTTGGCGATGGCCGGGTCGTTCCACGAGGTGATCTTGCCGAGGAAGATTCCGGCGAGCGCCTCGGGCGAGAGCTTGAGGTTCTGCAGCGACGGCTCGTTGTAGATGATCACCACCGCGCCCATCACGGTCGGGATGTGCAGCATGCCGGGCGCCTTGGCGAGCTCCTCGTCGCTCATCGGCGCGTCGCTCGCGCCGAAGTCGACGGTCTTCTCGGTGATCTGCTTGATGCCGCCGCCCGAGCCGATCGCCTGGTAGTTGATCTGGATGTCGGGGAACTTCTTGTTGTAGTCGCTGAACCACTTCGAATAGAGCGGCGCGGGGAACGTTGCGCCGGCGCCGTTGATGAGCAGGGGCGCGGCCAGCGCGGCTCCGGCAGCGATCAGCGTCGCCGCGCAGGCGAGAGCGGCAGCGCGGCGCGTGGCGGACTTCGTTCCGGCGTTCCAGTTGAGCTTCATATCGAGTGCTCCTGACCGTCGTTGTCTGGCGCTGGTATGCAGCCGCTGCGTGACGCGGAGGTGACGCGCGCGGAACGCGTTGGGGAACAGAGCGACCTTGGTCAGTGCGCGCTCGCGGCCGCGCGCAGCTTGACCCAGAAGCGGCTTCCGCCCTGCCCGCTCTCGACGCCGACCTCGCCGCCCTGCGCCTGCGCGAGGTGCTTGACGATGGCGAGGCCCAGGCCGGTGCCGCCCGCTTCGCGCGCGCGGCCGCTGTCGACCCGGTAGAACCGCTCGAAGATCCGCTCGAGGTGGCGCGGCTCGATGCCGGCGCCCGCGTCGATCACCGAGAGGACGACGTGGCTGCCGGTGCCGTCGGCGAGCAGCGTGACGCGCCCGCCTTCGGGGCTGAACTTGATCGCGTTGTCGAGCAGGTTCACCAGCACCTGCTCGAGGGCGCGGCGGTCGGCGAGCACGCGCAGGCGCGGCGGCGCGTCGACGGCGAGCACCACCTTGCGCTGCGCGGCGCGCGCGCGGACCAGCTCGATGGCCTGCTCGCAGAGCGGCTGCACTTCGAGCGCGCCCATCTCGACGTGCCACTCGCCCGCCTCCAGGCGCGAGAGGTCGAGCAGGTCCTGCGTCAACCGCGTCAGCCGGCCGCAGTGGCGGTTGATCATCTCGACGAACGAGCGGGCGGTCTCGTCGAGCGGGATGCCGCCGGAGAGGAGCGTCTCGGCCGCGCCGGAGATGGCCGCGACCGGCGTGCGCAGCTCGTGGCTCGCGTTGGCGACGAAGTCGCGGCGGGTCGCCTCGGAGCGCTTCTGCTCGGTGAGGTCGCGCAGCACCAGGAACGCGCGGCCACCCGACACGGGGGCGAGGCTCGCCAGCACGATCTTCTGCAGCGCCGGCAGCGTCAGCTCGCGCCGCTCGGTGGCACCGCCGAGCGCGCGGGTCGCGGCCTCGGACAGCTCCGCGCAGCGGGTCGACTCGAGCAGCGTGCGGCCCAGCGAGCGTCCGGGGCCGAGCAGCGTGTCGAGCTGGAAGTTGGTGCGCGAGAGCTTGCCGTCGCGCTCGAGGACGCCGGCCGGATCGGGAAGCGCGTCGAGCACCTCCTGCAGCGGATCTCCGCTCTCCGCGGGCGTGGCCGGCCGATCGATGTCGCGGAGGAAGCGCGCGACCTCCTCGAGCTCGCGCAGCTCGCTCGAGCTCGACGACGGCAAGCCGTGCTGGCGCAGGTCCGCCGAGAGAGCGCGCGCCGCATCGAGCATGGGGATCTTGCGCGAGAAGAGTGCCATCAGGCGCGCTCCGCCGGATCGAGCATCCGGTAGCCCACGCCACGCACGGTCTCGATCAGGTCGCGCCCTTCGTCGCCGAGCTTCTCGCGCAGCCGCTTGACGTGCGTGTCGACGGTGCGCGTCTGCAGCTCGCTCGACATCTCCCAGACGTCTTGCAGGAGCATCTCGCGCGTCTGCACGCGGCCGAGGCGAGCCATGAATGTCGCCAGCAGCTTGAACTCGAGCGCGGTCAGCTCGATCTCCTGCCCGCCGACGAACGCGCGGTGCGCCGAGGGGTCGATGCGCACCGGCCCGACCTTCTCGCGCGGCCGATCCTCCTCGGGGCCGGCCCCGCGGCGCAGCACCGCCTTCACGCGCAGGACCAGCTCGCGCACCGAGAACGGCTTGGTGACGAAGTCGTCGGCGCCCAGCTCGAAACCGACCACCCGATCGACCTCTTCGCCGCGCGCGGTCAGCATGATCACCGGCACGTGCTTGGTGCGCGGGTTCGACTTCAAGTTGCGGCAGATCTCGGTGCCGGGGATGTCCGGCAGCATCAGGTCGAGCACGACCAGGTCGGGGACGCGCGCCTTGATCTGCGCGAGCGCCCGCTCGCCGTCGAAGGCGGTCGCGGTCTCGAAGCCGGCCTGGCGCAGGTTGAACTCGACCACCTGCACCAGATCGCGTTCGTCGTCGACGATGAGGATTTGTGGCACGGGCACCATCTACTGGCGCTTTGTGACAGCGGGGTGACGCGCGGGCAACTGTGCCGCCACGAACCGCGAGCGCGTTCGCTCAGTGCTCGACGCGCTTGCGCGACTGGCCCGCCACCGCCAGCTGACCGCACGCCGCCGCGATGTCGCGCCCGCGGTTCTTGCGCACCATCGCCGCGAAGCCGCGCCGCTCGAGGTGGCGGCGGAACGCCTGCACCCGCTCGACGCCCGGGTCGCCGAAGCCGAGGCCCGGATTCTCGTTGTACGGAATCAGGTTCACCTTGACCGGCATGCCCGCGAGCAGCTCGGTGAGGCGCTGGGCGTCCTCGTCGGTGTCGTTCACTCCGCGCAGCATCACGTACTCGAAGGTGATGCGCCGGCCATGCTTCATCGGGAACTTGCGGCAGGCGTCGAGGAGCGCCGCGATGTTCCACCTCTTGTCGACCGGCATCAGCTTCGCGCGCTGCTCGTCGGTGGTCGCGTTGAGGCTGACCGCGAGCTTCACCTGCGTCTCGTCGCCGAGCTTGAGGATGTTCGGCACCAGCCCCGAGGTGCTCACCGTGACGTGGCGGTGGCTGAAGTTCGCGCCGTCCGCGTGCAGCAACAGCTCGAGCGACTGCTTGACGTTCTCGTAGTTGTGCAGCGGCTCGCCCATGCCCATGTAGACGAGGTTGGTGAGCGGGCGCTGCGCGTCCATCTCGCCCTGGTTGATCGCGCGCAGGTCCGCGTTCACCCGGTAGACCTGATCGGCGATCTCGCCCGGCGTGAGGTTTCGCACGAGGCCCATCGTCGCGGTCATGCAGAAGCCGCAGCCCATCGCGCAGCCGACCTGCGTGGAGACGCAGAGCGTGCGCCGGACGCGCGCAGGCCTGGCCCCGCGCGCGAGCGCCGCCAGATCGCGCGAGCCGCCGCTCTTCGCGAGCAGGGCCGCGGCGGCTGCCTCCTCCGCGATGTCCTCGTCGTCGGCGTCCGGGTCGAACGCGGCCTCGCCCGCCTCGTCCGGCATATAGACCGATTCAATGAAGCGGTTGTCCCAGGTGCGGAAGCGATACTTGCGCGTCCCGTCGGTCGAGACCTGCACCGCGTCCGCGGTCAGCGTGGTCAGCTGCGTCTCGCGCGCGAGCTGCTCGCGGAACGGACGCGCCAGGTCGGTCATCTCGTCGAACGACGCAGCCCCCTTGTGGTGCAGCCAGCGAAACAGCTGCTTCGCGCGGAAGGGCCGCTCGCCCAGACGCGCGACCAGCGCCTGCAGGCCCTCGAACGAGAGCGAGCGGAGGTCGGGGCGAGGGTCGACGACGGCGGCGGGCGGCGGTTGCGGCTGGGCGACAGGAAGCATCTCGGGCCCCTCTACACCATCCACGCGATCGGGTGCAAAGCCGCGGCCCTGGCTTTCGTGAGAAGCTCGCGCCTTGTGCCCGCGCCTGCCATCGATGTTCGCCGCCCGGCTGGTGGTCCTGCTGGTGCTCGCGCTCGCTGCGCGCACAGCCGCGGCGCAGACGCGCGATGCCGCTTGGGCCGCCGCGCTCGCTCCTGGGCAGACCGCGATGCTGCCCGCGGGCAACTATCGCGGGCCCTGGAAGCTCGGCCCTCGCGTTCATCTCGTCGCCTCGCCCGGCGCAACACTCGAGGGAGGAGACCCGGTGCTGACCATCGCCGGCGACGGCGTGACCCTCGAAGGTCTCGCGGTGCGGGCGCTGCCCGGCGCAGTCGGCATTCGCGCGCTCGGCGCCACCGGCACCGAGCTCATCGACGTGCACGTCACCGGCGGCGCCCGCAATCTCTCCGTCAAAGGCGGCTCGATCTCCATCCGCGGCGGCACCTTCGAACACTCGAGCAAGTTCGGCCTCTGGTTGCAGGGCTGCCACGCGGCGATGTCGAGCCTGGTGGTCGCGCACCACTTAGGACCCGCCATCTACCTCGGCCACAGCAGCGTGGACCTGTCGCGCGCGACGATCGTCGACGCCGAATATGGCTTGCTCGCGTTCGGCGCCCAGCTCGACATGCAGGACAGCCACGTGGAGCAGATCGGGCGCGCGGCCGTGGGAGCCATCGTCAGCGCGGCGAGAATCCGCAGGAGCGAATTCACCGGTCCATTCAGTGAAGCTGCGCTGTCGATATCCGGTTCGCACCCGATCGTATTGCAGGGCAATCACATCCGCCTGACGGGCAGGACTGGCATCAAGCTGATCAACTCGATCGCCACGATGAGCGACAACGACATATCCGGCGCCCGCTCCGACGCGCAGGGCCTCGAAGGAGATGGCCTCTATTCGAACAATGCGAGTGTCGACTCCACCGGGGATCGCTGGTCGGACAATGGCGGTGTGTCGATATCAATCATGGGCGGAAGCGCAGTGTTGCGCGGCTGCCACATCGCAGGCGCGGGACAGGCCGCGGCCGCGGTGACTTCGCAGGGCGAGCTGCGGCTCTCGAAATGCGAGATATCCGAGGGCTCGATGGAGCTAATGGTGGCGCCCGACGCGCAGCTCACGCAGGAGCCGGCGCCGGGGACGCCTGTGCATTAAAGATGGAAGTGGAACACGGAGCGGGACGTTCACCGGCGCCATCGCGGCTGACGCCCGCGCCGCCCTCTCGCGCCACAGCAGCTCCGGCAAGAAAGAGCTGATTGAATTGATGCAGCTCTTTGAAGGCAAGGTCGCTGCCGCCGCGCGCGCGTCTATCGGCTGCGCTGGGCCCGCCCGCTATCGAAGTGGACAGGTCGAATGAGGCGTGGCGCTCAGAGCGCGTAAGTCTTGTAGAGATATGCCTTGATATCGGCGCTCTCGAACATCTTCGCGCCGGTATTCGGGTCGATCAGGAAGGGGACCATCATTTTGCCCGACATCTGCGCGAACTTCTTGCGGCTCGGGCTGCCTTTGCCCACGTTGTGCAGCAGATAGGGCAGCTCGAGCTTGCACAGCGTCTCGCGCGCGATGCGGCAATAGGGAGATGCCTCGAAACTATAGAGTTCGAGCGGCTTCTCCGGCGCGCGCGCCTTCACATAGCTGGCGTTGCCGGGACGCAGGCTCGCGGCGAGCGGCGCGGAGAGATAGGTCGCCGGCGCGGACCAGCGAAGCAGCGGCGGGCGGCCCGCGCCGTACTGCTTGTAGAGATACGCGATGATCTCATCTGACTCGAACATCGCCGCGCCCGTATTCGGATCTTCCAAATAAGGAAATTGCGCGCGGCCAGTCTTCTTCTTTAGCTCTTCGCGAAAGCGCGGACCGCCTTTCGGGCACGGCCGGATCTCCGCTTCGAGATCGAGCGTGGTCAGCGCCTCGCGGACTTTGCGGCAGAAGGGGCAGGCCTCGAATTCATAGAGGATGAGCGGCTTCTCTGGACGAGGACCGAGCTCGCCGGCGAAGAGGCCCGAGCCGAGGCGCGAAATGGAAACGCCCCAGGCGGTCCAGACATCGAGCTTGCGATTCATCCGTGTCTCCGATTTCGCGTGCTGCGAGGGTCAGCTCTCTTCGCGCTTGGGCGCCGGCGGAATCGAGACGGGTCGCTCGGGGGCGCGCGCGATCTCGACGCGCAGCACGCGCTTCTCGTCGGCCGCCTTCACCGTGAAGGTGAGCGGGCCCCAGACGACAAGCGATCCGGCTGGCGGCACGCGGCCGGCGGTGGCGGTGAGGAAACCGCCGAGCGTGTCGAAGTCTCCCTCGGGGAACTCGACGTTCAGCTGCTCTTCGACATCGCGGATGGCGACCTGCGCGTCGGCGAGCACCACGCCGTCTTGCAGCACGCGCAGCCGCTTCACCTCGACGTCCGATTCGTCGTGGATCTCGCCGACGATCTCCTCGATGACGTCCTCGAGCGTGACGATGCCCGAGGTGCCGCCGTGCTCGTCGACGACGATCGCGAGGTGGGTCTTGCGCTTCTGCATCTCGCTGAGCACGCGCGCGACCTTCATCGCGTCGGGCACGAAGAACGGCGGCTTGGTGTAGCGGCCGATCACGAACGACGCAGGCGTCGAGCCGCGCCGCTGCTCGGCGAGGAAGCGGCGCGCCTGCAGCACACCGATCACCTCATCCATCGTCTCGCGATAGACGGGGATGCGCGACAGCTCGCTTTCGGTGACCAGCTTGAGCGTCTCGTCGTAGGTCGAGGAGGCCTCGAGCGCGACCACCTGCGTGCGCGGGACCATGATCTCCTTGACCCGCGTCTCGCTGAACTTGAGGACCGAGCTGAGCAGCTCTTCGGAGGCCGGGTCGAGCGCGCCGTGGCGCGCGCCGTGCTCGATCAGATACTCGAGCTCCTGCGACGTGACCGGCGACTGCGAGGGTCCGTCGAGACCGAACGCGCGCTGGAGGAGCCGCGGAATGCCGGCGAAGACAAAGACCACCGGCCAGAGCAGATACGTGGTGAGCACCACCAGCGGCATCGCGGCGATGGCGACCACGCTCGCGTACCGCTTGGCGAACACCTTGGGGGTGATCTCTCCAAAAGTAAGGATGGCGACGGTGGTGATGCCGGTGAGCAGCGCCGGGTGATCGCCCGCGCCCAGGCGCTCGGCGATCATCGTCGCCAGGATGCCCATCCCGACGTTGACCAGCGTGTTGCCGATGAGGAGCGCGGAGAGGACGCGGTCCTGGCTGCGCTGCCAGATGCCGAGCAGGCGCGCGCCGACGCCGCCCTGCTCGATGAGCGAGGCGACCCGCGCCTCGCCGAGCGAGGTCAGCGCGGTCTCGGACGAAGAGAAGAAAGCGGAGGCGAAGAGCCCGGCCGCGACGGCGACCCACTGCCAGATTGGAACCAAAGTGGGGTCACTCTATCGCGCGCCGGGCGGCGATGCGTGTGAACTTCTTTGGCGCTACTTCTTCCAGTCGTACTTGACCAGCTCGGTGCCGGCGAAGAAGTAGGCGATCTCGATCTTGGCGTTCTCCGCCGAGTCCGAGCCGTGCACCGTGTTCGCGTCGATGCTCTTGGCGAACGTCTTGCGGATGGTGCCCTCGGCCGCGCTGGCCGGGTTGGTCGCGCCCATCACTTCGCGGTTCTTCGCGATCGCGTTCTCGCCTTCGAGCACCTGGACGATGACCGGGCCGGAGGTCATGAACGAGACGAGGTCCTTGAAGAAGCCGCGCTCCTTGTGGACGCCGTAGAACTCCTCGGCCTCGGCCTTGGACAGCTGGACCATCTTCATCGCCACCGGCTTGAGCCCGGCCTCCTCGAACTTGGCGAGGACCTTGCCGATGACACCAGACTGGAGGGCGTCGGGCTTCAGGATGGAGAACGTGCGCTCGATGGCCATGTGATTTGCCTCGTTTGGGGGTCTAGATGAAAAGGGCGCGGGCCATTACCACAGCGTGGGGTGGCGGGCAAGCGAGCCGCCCGTTGCGGCGCGGCGCCGCGGGGCCGTTTTCTTTACTGGGCGGCCAAGACGGCCCAGGCTCCCGACGTGGCCCCACACGCTCCGATTCAAGAGATCGACTCCCGGCACCCGCAGCCCCACCACATCCAGCGCGCGGTGGCGGCGCTGGAGGCGCAAGGCATCGTCGCGTACCCGACCGACACCTACTTCGCCATCGGCTGCGACTTCACGCAGAAGAAGGCGGTGGAGCGGATGGCCGCGCTCAAGCGGCGCGACGACCGCAAGCCGTTCACCTTGCTCTGCGCCGATCTCTCCGAGGTGGCGAAGTACGCCATCGTCACCAACGAGAACTACCGGCTGCTCAAGCGCCTCGCGCCAGGGCCGTACACGTTCGTGCTGCCGGCGACCAAGATCGTGCCGCGCCACTCGCTCACCAAGCAGCGCACCGTCGGCATTCGCGTGCCCGATGCGCCGGTGGCCATCGCGCTGGTCGAGGCGCTCGGCCGGCCGCTCGCGACCACCTCCGCCCAGCTGCCGGACGGCGAGATGCCCATCGACGCAGGCGAGGTGCAGGAGCACCTCGGGCATCTGATCGACCTGATCCTCGACGGCGGCGCGACGCTCAACGAGCCGAGCACGGTGCTCGATCTGACCGGCTCGGTCCCCAAAGTCCTGCGCCAGGGCAAGGGCAAGTTCGAGGAGCAGGGCTGATGGAGCGAGGGGGACGGAGCGCGACGATGCACGGACAGGCTGCGCACCCCGACATCAGCGCGGGCGAGCCCGACGCGCTCGATCGCGCCCTCGATGCCTACCTGTCGCATCTGCGCGTCGAGCGCGGGCTCTTGCCAGCGACGCTCGAGTCGTACGCGCGCGACCTCGGCGAGTACCTGCGCTGGCTGCGCGACGCGAAGGTCGGCGCGCTGGACGCCGTTGCGGAGACGCAGGTGCTCGGACATCTCGCGTCGCTGCAGAAGCGAGGGCTCTGCTCGTCGAGCCAGGCGCGCCATCTGGCGGCGCTGCGCGGGCTGCACCGATTTGCCGCTTCCGAAGGGCTCGCCGAGATCGATCCGAGCGAGAGCATCGGCCAGCCGCGCGGGTCGCGGCCGCTGCCCAACTTTCTCGGCATCGCGGAGGTCGATCGCCTGCTCGAGCAGCCCGATGTCTCCACGCCGTCCGGGATGCGGGACAAAGCGATGCTCGAGCTGCTGTACGCGAGCGGCCTGCGCGTCTCCGAGCTGGTCGGGCTGCCGCTGGCGGCGGTCGATCCCGGCACGGGAGTCGTGCGCGTGCGCGGCAAGGGCGACAAGGAGCGCGCAGTGCCGGTGGGCGAGCGCGCGAGAGAGGCGCTGGCACTCTGGCTCGAGAAGGCGCGGCCGCAGCTGCTCGGCGCGCGCAAGAGCCGCGATCTCTTCGTCACGCCGCGCGGCGGCCGGATGACGCGCCAAGGATTCTGGAAGCTGCTCGCCCGCTACGCGCGCGGCGCCGGCATCTCGACGCGGGTCACGCCGCACACGCTGCGGCACAGCTTCGCGACCCACCTGCTCGAGCGCGGCGCGGACCTGCGCGCGGTGCAGTCGATGCTCGGCCACGCCGACATCGCGACCACGCAAATCTACACGCACGTGGATCGGGCCCGGCTCACCCAGGTCATCTCGCGCCACCCGCGCGCGTAGGGCGCGCCGCGCAGGTCCGGCGAGCGCGGCCCGCAGGCGATGCCTCGAGCGGGAATCGAGGGGCGCGCTCCCTGCGCGAAGCGAGCCCACGCACCGAGAGCATTGACCGCCGTCGAGCTGCAGCTCCCTGGTACTGTCGCGCCCCCGGACGATTCGAGAGGCCCCGCGCGGATGTTCCACCTCTTCCTGGCTGCGACCATCGCTGCGCTGCCGCACGTGCGCGTCGACCTCGCTCGCGATGCCGGGATGCCTTGCGCTGTGCACGCGGCGCTGGCGGAGCAGCTGCGCGCCCTCTCCTCCGAGCAGAGCGCGCCCGCCGCGCGCGGCGAACTGCTCGCGGCGCTTTCGTTTCGCGATGAGGCCTGGCGCCTCGAGCTGCGCGATCCGCAGGAGCAGCTGGTGCTGTCGCGCGAGCTCAGGCTGGCGCCGGATCAGTGCGCGCTCGTCGCCGAGAGCGCGGCGCTGGTGATCGACCGATATCTCGCCGCGCTGAGGCTGCCGCCAGGGCCGAGGCGCGCCGCCGCATCGAGCGAGGTCGCTTCGCCAGAGGCGCATGCGCAGCGCGCGCCGGAGCGATCTCCGGCAGGTGCGTCCACCGATCGAGCCACGCGGAGCCGGCGCGATCGGGCCGCATCGTCCGCCGACGCGAGCCGCGCGACGATGCAAGCGAGTCCGGGGGCGAACGCGAAGCCGCGCGCGCCGCTCGAGGCGCTGAAGGCGGCCGCGCCTGGGCCCGACGCGGCCGCGCTCCCCTCGCCGCCCGCGCGGCAGCCGGAGCCGCCCGCGGAGCTCCCGCCCCCCTTGGTCGCCGCGACCGCAACCGTGGTAGCCCCCCCCGCGCTGCACGCTGCGCCGCCCGAGAGCGACGCAGGCGCCGAGCCGCGCCGGGTCGCGACGCCGGCCGCGCCCGGGAGCGAGCGCGCGCCGCCGGAGGAGCTCGCCGTGCCGCCTGCGCGGCAAGGACTCACGCTCTCCCTCGGACCGGCCGCGCTGGTCGGAGTTCCCAGCGACGCGCGCTTCGCCGGCTGGCTCGAGCTGGAACACCCGTTCGGCTGGCTCTCCACTCGCGTCCTGGTGGTCGCGTCGGCCTCCTCGAACGACGCGCAGCGCCTCGGCGGCTCGCGGGCGAGCCTGAACGCGCAGACCGACCTGATCGCGATCTCCGGCGGCCCGTGCCTGACGCTCTGGGTGCGCGCCTGCGCGAGCGCCGTCGTGGGCGGGCGCGGCACCATCGCCTCCGCGCGCGGCGACGCGATCTTCCAGCGCAGCCTCGCCCTGCTGGTGCAGCCCGAGCTGGGCGGCGAGCTCTCGTTCGACCGGCAACTGCCGCGCCAGCTCGAGCTGCGCCTGACGCTGCTGGCCGGCGCCGCGCTCGGCTCTGCGACGTTCGGCGTCGCCGGCGGGCCGCAGCGCTCGCTCGACACCGTCGATCTGGGAGCGGCGCTGCTGCTCGGCTATCACCTCTTTTGAGGCCTCGGTTGTTTCAAATGAAGGCGCGCCCCAAGTCGGACCATCCACCAGGCGTGGGAGCCTTGAGATTGCAAACCAGCCGCGAGCCGGCCGAGCCTGAACGCGACGCCGCGCTGGTCCGGCGCGCGCTCGCGGGCGACGGCGGTGCGTTCCGCGAGCTCTACGAAGCGGAGTTCGACTTCGTGCTGCGCACCTGCATCCGCTTCGGCCTGCCCGAGAGCGACGCGGAGGACGCCGCGCAGGAGACTTTCCAAGTCGCGCACCGCAAGCTCGCGCAGTTCACCCAGGGCCGCTTCTCCACCTGGCTCTACCGGATCGCAGCGAACATCGTCTCGGATCTGCACCGCCGCCGCCGCGTGCGCGAAGCGCTGCTCAAGCTCTGGTGGCCGCGCGAGGAGCCGCTCGCGCCCTCGCCCGACGCGGCGCTGCACGAGGCCGAGGTCGCGCGCCAGGTCGGCGAGGTGCTCGCTCGCATGGCGCCAAAGAAGCGCGAGGTGTTCGTGCTCTACGAACTAGAAGGGCTGTCGGGCGAGGAGATCGCCGAGCGCATCGAGTGCGGCGTGCCGACCGTCTGGACGCGGCTGCACTACGCGCGCCTCGAGTTCAAGAAGATCGCGGTCGAGCGCGGACTGGATGCGCAGCAGCCGTTGGCTGCGCGCGCGCAGTTGAAAGAGGGAGACGAGCGATGAGCGCCGACAACCATGACGGCTCGATGACGCGCCCCCCGCGGATGATCGACGAGGGCGGTCCGCTCGGGCGCGCGCTCGAGATCGCTGCGCGGCGCGCGAGCGGGGAGCGGCCGGTGGCGCGGACGCGCGTCTGGCGCGAACTGTCGCGCGCAGAGACTCCGCAGCGCATGTGGAGCGGATGGGCCGCGGGCGCCGCGGCGGCCGCGGTGGCGCTGGTCGCGCTGCAGGTCGCTCGCACGCGCACGAGTGGTTCGGCCGAGAGCTGGCAGCTCTCATCGCTGAGCGGCGCGGCGCAGCTGGAGACCGCCAGCGGAAGCCGCGCGGCCGAAGCAGGAGGCGCGCTGCCCGCGCATGCGCGGCTGCGGCTGGGCGCGGAGAGCGCGGCCCGATTGCAACGCGGCGGCGTCGAGGTCGCGCTGGGGCCAGGCGCGGTGCTGCGCGCCGAGAGTCCGCTCCAGCTCGAGGAGGGCACCGCAGCGGTGCGCGTCCCCGCGCAGATATCCCGCTTCACAATGGGCGCGGGCGCCTACCATCTCGAGTCGAGCGGCGGCGTCTTCCTGGCCGACGTGCGCGCCGAACGTGCCGAAGTGCTCTCGCAGAGCGCGCAGGTGCAGATCCACGGCGCCGCAGATACGGTGGCCCCCTCCGGATCGCGCTGGGCCGCCCCAGGCGCGGACGAGATTGACTCCACTTCCGCGCGCGCGCTGAGCCAGCTGCTGCTCGACGAGCGTGCGCCCTCTCCGGCACAGCTGCGCCAGGTCGCCCTGCGCCGCTCGCCCGCAGGAGCCACGCCGGCCGCCGACGAGTCCGCGCAGTTGCAGGCCCGCGCCCGCGCCGCCGAGAGCGCGCAGCACTACGCAGAGGCGGCCGAGCTCTATCGCAAGCTGGCCGAGATCGATGGCGCCCGCGCCGGCAATGCGCTCTACCAACTGGCACGCCTGCGGTTGCAGTTTCTCGGACAGCCTGGCGGCGCACTCAGCGCGCTCGACGAGTCGCGCGCGCGCTTCCCAGAAGGGCCGCTCGCGCTGGAGACCGCGCTCACCTCCATCGAAGCGCGGCTTGCGCTTCACCAGGACGATGCGACACTGCGCGAGATGGACTCGTTCCTCTCCCGCTACCCGAACAGCGAGCGCACCGCCGAGGTCCGCTGGCTGCGCGCGTCGCTCCGGCTGCGCGCGGGCGCTTGCGGCGCGGCCCGCAACGACCTGATGGCGCTCCTGCCCGACGCGACCTACGGCGGCGACGCGCTCTTCTCGCTCGCCAGCTGCGCGCGGCGCGACGGCGACGCGACCGCCGAGCGCGCCCGGCTCGAGCAGTACGTGCGCCAGTATCCCGGCGGCGCGCACCGCGCGGACGTCCAGGCGCGCCTCGCCAGCGGACAGTTCGGAGAGCCGTGACGCTCAGCCGCCGCGACCGCGCCGCCTGGCTGCTCCTGCTGCTGGCTGGCTGCAGCGTCTCGGCGATCGTCGGCTCGCGCTGGCTCGTCTCGCAGACGGTGCAGCCCGGCGACGGAGCGACCCTGACGGTGGCGGTGGACGCGAACGAGCCGCTCGAGGGCGCGTCGCTCACCGTTCCGCCGCAGGCGCTCGGGCAGGACACGCTGGTCGGCGCGGCGCCTTGCGCCGATCAATCGAACGCGGATTTTCCCTCGGCGGGCCCGTGCATCGAGTGGGATCCGCTCGACGCCGGCGTGCGCGGCCAACTTTCGCTGGTGCTGCCCGTCGCGCTGGCCGGAGGCCAGCCGCCGCAGTCGCTGGCGGTCCTCGCCACCGGCGAGCGCGGCGCTGAGCTGATCGATCAGCTCCAGTTCGACACGGCGAGCTCGACAGTGCGCTTCTCCTCGAGCCACTTCGGCACGTTCCAGGCGGTGCTGCCGGTCTCCTGCTTCGGGCGCGGCGGCTGCCTGCCCCAGGATGTTTGCGATCACGGCTCCTGCCGGCCGGGCGGCGGCGACGGCGACGACGGCGGCCCGCCTCCGTAGCACGCCTAGATCGGCATCGCTTCGATGGCCTCGCGGACAGCCTGCAGCACAGCCGCGCCCCGCTCCTCCGCCTCCAGCTTGCCCCCGCCCGCGCGCGCGTCGCGCAGATAGAACGCGTCGGCGGCGCGGTTTCCCTCGGTGGCGATGCGCGCCAGCTCGATCGACGCGCCCGCGCCGCGCAGCGCATCAGCGATGGCGAACAGCAAGCCGGGGCGATCCTGCGCGATCACGTCGAGCACGGTGAACTGCTGCGACGAGCGGTTGTCGAGGCGCACGCGCGTCGCCACCGCCGGCTGCGCGCTGGCGTACGCCGAGCGGCGCAGGCGGCGCTCGACCAGCCGGGCCGACTCTTCACCGCCCGCGAGCAGACGGCGCAGATCTCCCAGCGCGGACTCCCAGCGACCCGCCGCCGGCGCGCCGCCGCCCGGCTCGCGCACCAGGAAGCGATCGAGCGCGAGCCCGCCTTCCAACGAGTGGACCTCGGCGGTGAGGATGTCGATGCCGGCCGCGGCCAGCGCGGCCGAGAAGAGCGCGAGCAGGCCCGGGCGATCGGGCGCGAGCAGCGTGACTTCGGCCTCGCCGCTCTCGCGCAGGCGAAGCTCGGAGGCAAACCCCGAGCGGCGCGCATCGAGCCAGAGCTCAAGGTGCCGCGCGGCGTCGGCGGCGCGCACAGTGGACAGATATCGCTCGGGCGCGGCGCGGACGAACTCCCCCGCGAGCGCATGGGCGTCGCTGCGCGGCGGCGCGCCCGAGGGCGGCGGGCGGTCCGGCCGCGCGCGCGCGCTGGCCGTCTCGGCGTCGTCGAGCAGCGGCGCAATCTGCGCGATGAGCCGCTCGCGCCGCGCCTCGAGCGAGCGCACGTGCCCAGGCGCGTCCATGCCCTCGGCGAGCAGCACCGCGCGCGCCTTCTCGTAGAGCATCCGCAGCAGCCCGGCCTTCCAGCTGTTCCAGTTCTCCGGCGAGACCGAGGCCATGTCCGCGTACGTCAGGAGGTAGAGCATCTCCAGCCGCTCGACCGTCGCGCAGTTCGCCGCGAACGCCTCGATCAGCTCGACATCCTCGAGGTCGCGCCGCTGCGAGAGGTAGCTCATCGTCAGGTGCTGCAGCACCAGCCACTCCACGTCGGCCGCATCGGTCGGATCGAGCGCGACCCGCTCGGCGTATCCGCGCACCAGCTCGCCGCCGCGCAGCGAGTGGTCGCCGCCCAGCCCCTTGCCGAGATCGTGGAAGAGCAGGCCGAGCATCAGCGCGAGCGGGCGCTCCTGCGCGCGCGCGATCCGCGTGAGCTCCGGCTCCTCTTCGTCGAGCGCGCCCGCGCGCAGCCGGCAGAGCCGCTGCAGCGCGAACACCGTGTGCGTGTCGACGGTGTACACATGGTAGAGGCTGTGCTGCGCGCGCGCGCGGAGCCGCTGCAGCTCAGGGAAGAGCGCGCCGAGCACGCCCAGTTCATGCATCGCGAACAGCTGGGTGCCCGCGCTGCCGTCGCGCGTGAAGATCTGCCAGCACTCGAAGTGGGCCTCGCGATCGCGCGCGAGCTCCGGCCCCAGGCGCGCCAGCTCCTGCACCAGCAGATCACGCGCCGAGCTGTGGATGGGCACGTCGAGCGCCTCGGCGACAGCGAACAGGCGCACCAGGTCGGCCGGCCTTCGCGCGAACGTCTCGCGATCGGCGACGGCGATGCGCCCCTGCCAGAGGCTGAACGCGGCGTCAATCGCGCGCGGCTGCGCCCGCCGGCCGAGCAGCGCTCCAGCGAACGCGGGCAGGCTCGCGAACGCCGACGAGCGCGGCGGCTCTTCGACCGCGCAGCGATCGATCAGCGCGTCCGAGGCGCGCGCGATCTCCTGCAGCGCGGTGTACGTCTCGCGCATCAGCCGCTCGACGCCCAGCTCGTGCTCGGTGTCCGGGTAGCCGAACGCCTGCGCGATCTTCTTCTGGTTGTCGAAGGTCAGCCGATCATCGCGGCGGCCGGTCGATTCGTGCAGCTCGTTGCGCAGGCGCCAGAGCCAGTCGCGCGCGCTGCGGGCCGCGTCGACCTCGCGCGCCGGCAAGAGCCCGCGCTCGCCCGCCTCGCCGAGCCCGGCCACCTTGTGCCGCGCGCGCGCGATCCAGAGCGCGCACTGCAGATCGCGCAGCCCGCCCTTGCCCTGCTTCAAGTGCGGCTCGAGCAGCCAGATCGATCCGCCGAACCGCTTGCGCCGCTCCTGGTGCTCCTCGAGCTTGTCCCGGATGAACGCCTCGATGCGCTTGGACTCCAGCTCGACCACCGCGGCCTTCTCGAGCGACCGGTAGAGCGCGGCGTCGCCCGCGAGCAGCCGGCAGTCGAGCAGCGCGGTGCGCACGGTGTGGTCGTCGTGCGCGATCTGCATCGACTGCGCGAGCGTGCGCGCGGCGAAGCCGGCCTCCAGTCCAGCGTCCCAGAGCGCGCGGTGCAGCCGCTCCGCCACCAGCGCGGCTTCGGCGTACCCGCGCACGCTCGCCTCCGGCAAGAGCGCCAGCAGGTCGACGTCGGAGCGCGGCGACAGCTCGCGGCGCCCGTAGCCGCCGGTCGCCACCAGCGCGAGCGGGATCGTTGGGACCCCAACCATCTCCGCGCAGAGCGCCTGGAACAGCTCGGCGATGACGCCGTCGGTGAGCGCGGAGATGGCGCGGACGATCTCCTGGCCGCCCGCCCCGGCGCGGTGGCGCGCGCGGATCCCGGCGCGCCCTTGCTCGAGCTGCTCCCGCGCGCGCCGGATGGCGGGCGAGAGCGCCTGGGACGACGGCAGCGCCTGGGTGGGCGGCAGCGGAGCTGCGCGAGCTGGAGGTTCGGTTGCCATCGGCCGGCGATGCTACTCACGATCGCGCAGCTGAGTCTGCTCCCGCTTGCGCCCGCGCGGCTATGGCGCGCGGGCCAGCTCGCGGCGCGCGTCGATGAACTGCTTCACGCCGCGCGAGATCGCGTCGGCCGCGCCCTCTTGATACTTCGCGCTCTTGAGCCGCTTCTCCTCTTCCGGGTTCGAGAGGAACGCGGTCTCGACGAGGATCGACGGCATGTGCGTCCCGAGCAGCACGTAGAAGAGCGCCTGCTTGACGCCGTTGTCCTTCACCTTGCCCACGCTCCCTCGCAGGTTCTTCACCATCGAGGCCTGCACCGTCTCGGCCAGCTCGCGCGCGTCGCTCGCGTTTGCCTTGGTGGCCAGGTCCGCGAGGATCATGCGCAGGTTCGACACGGTGGCGTCTGCCTCGGCATTCTCGAACGCGGCCAGCCGCTGCGCGTAGCGATCGGACGTCGTGTTGAGCGTCCAGGTCTCCACGCCCTCCAGCTTGCGGCGGCGCGCGGCGTTGCAGTGCACCGAGACGAACAGGTCGGCGTTGGCGTCGTTGGCGATGCGGGTCCGCTCGGCGAGCGCGACGTAGTCGTCGCTGTCGCGGGTCATCACGACGGTGAGGCCGGCGGCGCGCAGCTTGTCGGCCAGCTTCCGCGCGATCGCGAGCGTCACGTCCTTCTCACGCAGGCCGTGCGGCCCGATGGCGCCGGTGTCGCGGCCGCCGTGGCCGGCGTCGACCACCACGGTGCGGACCTTGAGCCCGAGCTGGGCAGCGAGCGAGCTCCCGGCCGCGCCGAGCGCGGACTTGCGCATCTCCCGCGCGCGGTGCTCGCTCTCCGGGTCGGAGGAGAGCGCATCGAACGCGCGCGGCGCGGAGGCCTGCGTGTGGTGCGGCGCAGGCTCTTCATCGGCCTCTTCCGGCTCGGGCGCGCCGTCCTCGGCTGCTTCGACCGCGGCGGTCGCGTGGCGCGCGTCGTCGACGTTCAGGATCGTCTCTCCTTCGGACTTGCCGGCCGGGAGGCGGCCCTCGGTCGTCGCCGCAGCGCTCGCGCCGACAGCCGGCGACGCTGCGGCCGGCGCTGGGTCGCCGAGAAGGTCGCCCGCGCCGTGAACCCGCGCAGCCTGGACCAGCTGGTCGAGCACGTGCGCGGCGCTGGCGGGAACATCCGTGTTCGGCTCGCGCTCCGGCGAGGCCGGCGCGTCGCGGCCGAGCCGCTCTGCGCGAGGAGAAGCAGGTGCCGTCGCGGGAGCGGCGGCGTGCGCTGGCGCAGACGGGCGAGCGGGCGCGTCGTCGGACTCGTCGTCGTCGCTCTCCGCGAGATGGCCCGGGGCACGATCGGCCGCGGTGGCCGCGCGCGCTTCCAGCCCGTGTCCAGCAGGAGCGACGTGCGCGGGCTCGGCGGCGACGGCCGGCGCGAGCGCCAGCGCCTCGGTCACTTCCGCCGAGCGGGGATACTTCGCCAGCCGCCGGGCAGCCGCGGCCAGCTCGTGCGCGAGGTGCGCACGATGCGCGAGGCGAATGGCCGAGACCAGCCCGGTCTTTCCTGCCTCGCTGTTCGGATGGATCTCGTCGAGCGACTGGGCCGACGCGACGGCCGTGCGCGCATCGGCAGGGGCGCGAGAGACGAGCCAGAGCTCTTCGCGCACGCGGGCGAGCAAGAGCCGCGCTTCGTCGGCGCGCGCGTCGTTGGGCGCGCGGTGCAGCGCGGCGGCGAGATCGTGGGCGATCGCGTCCCAGCCGTCGCGGTACTTGCGGCGCCGCTTGTCCTTCTCGAGCTTCTCGAGCGAGCCCTGCGCCTGCGCGATCGGCCCGGCGAGAGCGGAGGGATGCTCTCGCTCGCGGCGCGCGAGGGACGACGGCGGCGCCGAGCGCCCCTCGGCGGCGGGAGCAGGACGGCTGCCGCCCGCGCAGAGAGCGACCGCGGCGATGAGAGCGGTGGCGATGGACGGGGCGGTGCGCACGCGGCCACGTTTGCACGCGCCTTCGTTCCGTCAACTTCTCGTCCGCCATCGCTTGCGCGAGTTGGCCGTGACGAAGAGGCTGCGCTCGAGGTGCTCGACCTCCCTCCAGCGACGCCGCCGCTTTCGCGCACTCGACCAGGCGCTCCCGGCCAGCACCAGCCCGGCCAGGAAGCACCCGCCGATGAGCTCGAGGCGCGCGCCCGTCCCGCTCAGCGCCAGAGCGGCCGCGGCGATGCCGGCCCAGGCTGCCCATCCGGCTGCGCTCGCCAAGGTCACTGGAGCACCACCGCTTCGATGCCGAGGTCGAGCTGCCCGCGCAGCGCGCCCGCCTTCACCTCGCGGAACCGCTTGCGGCTGCCACAGCGGCACCGGCGCAGCGAAGCGAGGTAGGCTGCCCAGGTCGCCTCGCGCACGAAGTCGGCCGCGGCGCCCGCCTCGGCCTTGACCATCTCGGCGTGGCGCTCCATCGCGTAGCTGACCGGCCGCTCGCGCAGCAGGCGGTTGCAGGTCTGGCAGCGCCACAGCTTGATTGACTCGCCCATGTGAACCTCCGGTGGAGCGGCCGCACTTCCGGCCTGGACGAACTCTAACGAGGGGGTCCGACACGGATGTTCAGTATCTCGATTTTCTCAGTGATTCCAATGCGAAAGAGTGCCACGGATGAGCCCCTGCGCACGGTGGGGTCGTGCTAGAGAGCACGCGTGTCCGACGAGCAGCCCGCACCGCCTCTGACGCCGATGCTTCGCCAGTACGCGGAGGCGAAGGCGCAGGCGAAGGACGCCCTGCTCCTCTTTCGGCTCGGCGACTTCTACGAGCTGTTCTACGACGACGCGAAGCTTGCCTCGGCGGTGCTCGGCATCACGCTGACCGCGCGGAGCAAGGGCGACGATCGGGTGCCGATGGCGGGCGTGCCGTTCCACGCGGCGCGCGGGTACATCGCGCGGCTGGTGGCGGCCGGGCACAAGGTGGCCATCTGCGATCAGATGGAGCCGCCCGCGCCGGGCAAGACGCTGGTCAAGCGCGAGATCGTCCGGCTGGTCACGCCGGGCACGCTGCTCGACGACGACGCGCTCGACGGGCGCGAGCCGCTGCTGCTCGCCGCCGTCGCGGTGGAGGCGCGCCGCGAGCCGCGCCGCAAGCCATCCAGGCCATCGATCCGCGCGGCCGACGCGACCGAGCTGAGCCCCTCCGAGCTGCTGGCGACCCGCGCGGCCGACCCGGCGGCCCAGGAAGGTCCGCGCGCCGCGCTGGCGCTGCTCGACGCCTCGACGGGCGAGCTGCGCGCGCAGCCGCTCGGCTCGTGGGAGTCGCTGCTCGACGAGCTCTCCCGCGCCCGCCCGCGCGAGCTGCTCATCCCCGAGGAGCTGACCGGGACGTCGCTCGCGGCCGATCTGAAGCGGGCGAGCGGCGCGCTGCGCGTCGAGCCGCGCGCGTTCCGCGATGAGGCGGGCGCCGAGCTGCTGCTCAAGAAGCACCTCGGCCTGGGCACGCTCGACGGGCTCGGGCTGCAGCGCGAGCCGGTGGCGACGCAGGCGTGCGCGGAGGCGCTGCTCTACCTGCAAGAGACGCAGCGCTCGGCCGCGCAGCACGTGGTGCGCGTGCAGGTCGAGCAGCCGGCGAGCGCGCTCTGGCTCGACCCGGCGGCGGTGAAGAACCTCGAGCTGTTCCACGGACCCGACGGGCGGCGCAGCGGGACGCTCTGCGCGCTGGTCGATCGCACGCACACCTCGGCAGGCGCGCGGCTGCTCGCCCGCTGGCTGGCCGCGCCGCTGCTCGACGCGAGCGCGATCGGCGCGCGGCACGACGCGGTGGACGAGCTGGCGGGCGCCGCGGTGCTGCGCGAGGAGCTGGCCGAGCGGCTGCGCGGCATCCTCGACATCGAGCGGCTGCTCGGGCGGCTCGCCATCCGGCAAGGCACGCCGCGCGAGCTGGCCGGCCTGCGCGCGTCGCTGCGCGAGCTGCCCGGTCTCGCTTCACTGTTAACCGATCGGTTGTCTACGCGGCTGCGCGCGCTTGTGCCCGCGCTGGCGCACCCGGGGCCGCTCAGCGAGCTGGCCGCGCTGCTCGAGAAGGCGCTCGCTGACGAGGTGCCGCCCGCGCGCGAGCCGGGGTTCGTGCGGCCCGGCTTCCGCGGCGCGCTCGACGAGTTGGTCGATCTGGCCCAGGGCGGCCGCGCATCGATCGCCGCGCTCGAGGCGCAGGAGAAGGCGCGCAGCGGGATCCAGTCGCTCAAGGTCCGCTACAACCGCGTCTCCGGCTTCTACATCGAGATCACCAAGTCGAACCTGCACCTGGTGCCAACCGACTACCAGCGGCGCTCGTCGACGGTGAGCGCCGAGCGCTTCGTCACGCCCGCGCTGGCGGTGCACGAGAGCAAGGTCCTGTCGGCCGAGGAGCGCCGGGCCGCGCTGGAGGCGGAGATCTTCGACGAGCTGACGGGCGCGGTGCTCGCGCAGAGCGCCGGGTTGCGCGCCGCCGCCGCCGCCGCCGCCGAGGTCGACACCCTGCTCTCCTTCGCGCGCGTCGCCGCCGAGTCGGGCTGGGTGCGGCCCGCGGTAGATAACCAATCGGTTATCGACATCCGCGGCGGTCGCCACCCGGTGGTGGAGAAGGCGCTGCAGCTGGCGGGCGACGGGCCGTTCGTCCCCAACGACCTGCTCCTCGACGACGCGCGGCGGCTCTTGGTGCTGACCGGCCCGAACATGGCGGGCAAGAGCACCGCGATGCGGCAGGTGGCGCTCATCGCGCTGCTCGCCCAATCGGGCAGCTTCGTGCCGGCCACCAGCGCGCGCATCGGCATCATCGACAAGCTGTTCACCCGCGTGGGCGCGGCCGACGATCTCGCGCGCGGCCAGAGCACCTTCATGGTCGAGATGGCCGAGTGCGCGCGCATCCTCGCGCAGGCGACGCCCCGCTCGCTGCTCATCCTCGACGAGGTCGGGCGCGGGACCAGCACCTTCGACGGGCTCGCCATCGCCTGGGCGGTCGCCGAGCACCTGCACGACGCCGTGCGCGCGCGGACGCTGTTCGCGACGCACTATCACGAGCTGTGCGACCTCGCCGCCGAGCGGCAGCACGCGGTGAACCTCACCATGGCGGTCACCGAGGTCGACGGCAAAGTCGTCTTCCTCCGCAAGGTCGTGCCGGGCGCGGCCTCGCGCAGCTACGGCATCCACGTGGCCAAGCTCGCCGGCCTGCCGGAGAAGGTGATCGCGCGCGCCCGCGAGATCCTCGCGAACCTCGAGTCGCAGGAGCTCGACGAGTCGGGCCGCGCCGCCATCGCGCACGGGCCGATCTCGCGCGCCCACGGCCGGCCGCAGCTGGGGCTGTTCGAGCACGCGGACGAATCGCGCCCGCCCGCTCCTGGAGCGGCTGCGAGCGTCGGCGAAGCGCCGCGCGAGCTCGAGCAGCTGCGCGCGCTGGCCGATTCGATCCGCGCCGCGGACCTCTCGCGGATGACGCCGCTGGAGGCGATGCTGCTGCTCGATGCGGCGCAGCGGCGCCTGCGCGGCGATTCCTGACCCGCCGGTCAACAATCTCTCCGGAGGACGCAATGGCTGCTGTTCGCACCGCCCTGGTGACTGGCTCGACCGACGGGATCGGCCGCGAGACCGCGATGGAGCTGCTGCGCCGCGGCCTGCGCGTCGTCGTCCACGGCCGCAGCGACGCGAAGGTCGGCCACGCCGTCGAGGAGATCCGCCAGAAGCTCGGCAAGGGCGTCACCGTCGAGGGCTGGGCCTGCGACCTCTCTTCGCTCGCGCAGGTGCGCGAGAAGGCGCCCGCGCTGCTCGCGCTCGCGCCGCAGCTGCACGTGCTGCTGCACAACGCGGGCGTCTATCAAGCCGACCGCAAGGTCACGCCCGAGGGGTTCGAGCTGACGCTGGCGGTGAGCCACCTCGCGCCCTTTCTGCTCACGCGGCTGATGCTCCCTTCCTTGCTGGCGGCCGCGCCCGCGCGGGTGATCGCGGTGAGCTCCGGCCTGCACCAGAGCGGGCAGATCGATCTCGCCGACCTGCAGCTGGCGCGCCGCTACACGGGCGGCGCCGCATATGCGCAGGCCAAGCTGTGCAATGTGCTCTTCGCCAACGGGCTCGCCGCGCGCTTCGAGCCCGCGCAGTTGACCGCCAACAGCCTGCACCCCGGCGTGGTCGGGACCAAGCTGCTCAAGGCCGGGTTCGGCATGCGCAGCGGGCCCGACTCGCTCGAAGAAGGCGCGGCGACGTCGGTGTTTCTCGCGCTCTCGCCGGGCGTCTCGCAGGTGAGCGGCCGATACTTCGTCCGCTCGAGAGAGACGCCGCCCGCGCCGCAGTCCCGCTCGGAGAAGCTGCGCGAGGAGCTCTGGAGCGCGAGCGAGTCGCTCACCGGCGCGAAGTGGGACCCGCCGCGGCGCTAGCTGCGGCGCGCGGCCACCGCGTCGTGCACCAGCGCGCGCACCCGCGCGGCGTGGAACGGCTTCTCCACCAGCACACGCGTCCCCTCGTCGAGGAAATTGCGCTCGCGCCGCGAGACGGCGCCGCCGGTCATGAAGATCACCCGCGACGCGAGCTCGGGCGCCCGCTTCTCGAGCGTCTCGAAGAGCGCGATGCCGTCCGTGCCCGGCATCACCATGTCGACCAGCAGCAGGTCGAACGCGCCGTTCTTCTCGAGCTCCGCCAGCGCGCCCGCGGCCGAGGTCGCGATCACCACGTTGCTCTCGCGGCCGAGCAGGCGCCGCAGCGACTGGCCGATGAGCGGATCGTCGTCGACCACCAGCAGCCGGCCCATCTTGTCGTTCAGCTTCTCGGACGCGGCCACCGCGCTGCTCACGCTGGCCGCCGGCAAGAGCACGCGGAAGGTCGCGCCGTGGCCCGGCTCGCTGCGCGCGGTGATGGTGCCGCCCATCGCCTTGACCGCGTTGAGCGCGACCGAGAGCCCCAACCCAGAGCCATGGCCCGGCCCGCGGGTGGTGAAGAACGGCTCGAAGATGCGCGGCAGGTTCTCCGGCGAGATGCCCGGTCCGGTATCGGAGATCTCGATGGCGGCGCCGCCGTCTTCGCTGCGCCCGACCGAGAGCCGCAGCTCGCAGGCGGCGGAATGGCTCCCGGCCATCGCCTGCACCGCATTGGTGAGCAGATTGGTGAACGCCTGCGCCAGCTGGCCGCGATCGACGTTGACCAGCGGCGCGCGCTGGTAGCGCTTCACCACCGTGCAGCGGCCGCGCAGCTCCTGTTGCACCAGGCGCAGCGCGAGGTCGAGCGCGTCGGTCGGGTCCTGAGGGACCATCTCCTGCGCGCCGCCGCTGGCGAAGGTCTGCAGGTCGCGCACGATCGCCTTGACCCGCAGCGCAGAGCTGCGCACGTCGCGCGCGATCTCGGAGAGCTCCGCAGCCTGGGGCGCCGGAGACGCGGCGTTCGCGGAGAGATCGGTGAGGCCGTCGGCGAGCAGCTCGACGTTGCTCAGCAGCGCCGCCAGCGGGTTGTTCACCTCGTGGGCCACGCCCGACGCGAGCGTCGCCAGCGCCGAGGCGCGGTCCGAGACGAGCCGCTGCTCCTCGGCGGCGCGGCGCGCGCTCAGATCGCGCGCCATCTCCAAGACGGCAGGCTTGCCCGCGTACTCGGCGGCGAGGCTGCTCATCTCGACCGGACAGGTGGTGCCATCGCGCCGCAGCAGCCCCAGCTCGACGCCCGGGTTGTTGCCACCCGCGAGCGCGCGCGCCGTCCGCGCCTGGTTGCGCTCGCGCGAAGCGTCCGGCATCAGCGACGCGAACGGCACGCCGGCCAGCTGATCAGGATGGTCCCAACCCAGCAGCGCGGCGGCCGCGCGGTTGGCGAAGAGCACAGTCTCGCCGTCGTGCGCGACCGCGGGGTCCGGCAGCGCCAGCGTCAAGCCGCGCAGCAGGCGGTCGCGCTGCTCGCCTTCGTTGCGCTCCTCGTGGCGCCAGCTCACGTCCTGCTGCAGCCCGACCAACCGCGCCGGCTTGCCGTCGGGCCCGCGGACCTGCGTGCGCCGGCTGTGGAACCAGCGCCAGACGCCGTCCCAGCCGAGCGCGCGGTACTCGATGTCGTCGATCTCGCCGGGCCGGAGTTGGTCGGTCGCCCGCTCGAGGCGGACCCGCTCCGCCGGCTCGAGGCGGCTGTAGATCTCCGCGAGCGTGGGCACGCCATCTTCCAGCTTGCGCCCCCAGAGCGCGAACATCTCCTCCGACCAGATGGCGCGAAGCGCGCCGCGCTCGAGCGTCCAGTGGCCAAAGCGCCCCACCCGCTGCGCCAGGCGATGCAGCTCGGACGAAGCGACCAGGTCCTCGTTGAGCCGCACCCGCTCGGCCTCGGCCTCTTTGCGCCAGCGGATGTCGGCGAGCCAGCCGACGTAGGCCCAGTGCTTGCCGTCGTCGTCGACGAGCGGGTTCATCGCGCAGTGGACCCAGCAGGGGCCCTCGGTGCTGTCGATCTCGACGTCCCACTCGCAGGGCTGCCCCTCGAGGACGAGCGCGCGCACCGCCGCGTCGATGCGCGGCTGCTCGGCGGGCGGGATCGCGCGGACCCAGCCGTGCCCCTTCGCGTCTGCGTCCGAGAGGCCGGTCAGCGCGGTGAACCGGCGATTGACGGCGGTGCAGAGACCGTCGCGGTCGAGCAGGAAGATCGCCGTGGGCGCGTCGCGAAACAGCATGCTCTGCGCATCGAGGCTGTTTTCACGAGAGGTCACGTTTCGCTCCGGCATCAGGCCGCGCGAGTGTAACAAAGGCGACGCTCTCTGCATTGCTTCGACGGCCAAAAACTTCGCCGCAAAATCTGCGTCAGGCGAACTCTTCGATGGGCCGGACCTCGACCGGGCAGATCCCCTCGAGCGCCTTCTGCGCCACCGCCGCGTCGCCCACGATGACGATCTGCGCCCCCTCGCGCGCGGGCGAGAGCTCGCGGGCCGCCGCGCGGGCCTGCTCCGCGGTCACCGAGGTGATGATCGACCGGTAGTGCTCGATCGATTCGAGGCCCGTCCCGTCGAGCACCGAATCGGAGACCTGCTCGGCGAGCGCCTCCAGGCCCTGCAGGCTGAACGGGAAAAGACCGGCCAGGTAGCGCTGCGACTTGGCGAGCGCGTCCGCCGAGGGGCCGCTCGCCGCGTAGCCGCGCATCTTCTCGAGCGCGACGTCGATGAGCTGGCGCAGCGTCTCGTTCTTGGTGAACGAAGAGAAGAGCGAGAGGCCCGCGTGCCGGTTCATCGAGAGACGCGACGAGACGCTGTACGAGAGGCCGCGCTCGACGCGGATGGCGTCGACGAGCAGCGAGGTGAAGCCGCCGCCGAGCGCCGCGTTGGCGACGAACGCGGGGGCCCAGTTGTCGGCCTTGCGCGAGAGCCCGGGGGCGACGATGCGCAGCTGCGCCTGCGTCGAGTCGGCCTTGTGGATGACCAGCGCGGTCAGGCCGCGGCGCGCGGCGATGGCGTACGCCGCGGGTGCGAGGGAGAGCGGGCCGGTGGTGGACTTTGCGCGCGCGAAGCTGGCGAATCGATCTTGACCAAGCCGGGCGCGGGCGAGCGCGATCAAGTCATCGCGCGAGGCGTCGCCGCAGAGCGAGAGCAGCGCGCCGTCGGCCCGGTAGCGCGCAGCGTGGAACTGCGCTGCGTCGTCGCGCGTGAAGCCCTCGACGTCGCGGGTGCGGCCCGCAAGCGGATGTCCGTACGGGTGGCCCTCGCCATAGCCGAGCACCGCCAGCGCGCGCGACGCCACCGTGCCCGGCTCGTCGAGATCGCTCTGCAGCGCGGAGATGGTCTGCCGCCTGGCCCGCTCGACCTCCTCCTCGGGGAACGACGGTTCGAGCGCGACCTCGAGCAGCGCGTCGAGCGCGGCCGCGGCCAGCTCGTACGGCACGGTCAGACCCAGCGCGCACTCGTCCATGTTCGCTTCCACCGAGAGGTGCGCGCCCATCCCTTCGATGAGCGCGTCGACCGCGTCGGCGCCGCGGCGCAGCGTGCCCCGGCGGAGCAGGTCCGAGGTGAACGACGCCAGGCCGGTCTTGCCGGCCGGATCGGTCGACGCACCGGCCGGAAACGAAATGCGCGCGTGGAACAGCGGCACGCCGCGCTTCTCCACCGCGGCCAGCGTGAGCCCGCCCGGCTCCTTCTCGATGCGCAGCGGCGGCAGCGAGACGTCGGCGAGCGCGCTCACGCTGCACCTCCGGCCAGCAGGTGCGCATCGATGGCTTGCGCCACATCTTCCGGATCGCTCTCCGGCAGCTCGCCCGGCACCAACTCGACCACGTTGCGCCGGTGCGGCGCGAAGATCTCCTTGGCCACCCGCTGCACATCCCCGGCGGTGATCGCTTCGTAGCGATCGTCGAGATCGAGCAGCTTGCGCCAGTCGCCCAGCATCATCTCCATCTGGCCCATCATGTGCGCGCGCCCGTTGGTGGTGACCAGCGAGCGGAGCAGATTTGCGCGCACCAGGTTCTTCGCGCGGCGCAGCTCCTCGGCCGGCAGCGGCTCGTTGCCCAGCTTGTCCAGCTCGGCGTAGAGCGCCGCCTCGGCCTTCGGCGTCTCGACGCCCGGGTTCAGCCGCAGCGAGACCTGGAACAGGCCCGGGTCCAAGCGCCAGCCGTATCCAACCCGCGCTTCCACGCAGAGCTCCTGGCCATAGACCAGCGCGCGAATCAGCCGCGAGCCCTGGCCGTGGCCGAGCACCGTCTCGACCAGATCGAGCACCAGCGAATCGACCGCGTCGCCCGCGGGCGCGCGATATCCGAAGAGCAGCGCGGGCGCCTGCGCGGGGAACTGCACCAGCGAGCGGCGCGGCCCCTTCTGCGTCGGCTCGCCCACCGGCACCGCCGGAAGCTTCGGGCCGGCCGGTATCGCGCCATACAATCGCGATATCTCCTCGCGCGCATATCCCGCCTCGAAATCACCGGCCAGCCATATCGTGCAGTTGTTCGGCGCGTAATAGGCGCGGAAATAGGCTTCGCAATCGGCCTTGGATATCCGGTTCAAATCGCTCATCCAGCCGACCACCGGCCAGCGGTACGGATGCGCGAGATAGGCGAGCGCCGAGAGCGCCTCGTCCATCATTCCATCGATATCGTTGTCGGTGCGGAAGCGGCGCTCTTCCTTCACCACGCCGCGCTCGCGGGCGAGCGACGCGTCGTCGATGGTGAGCGCCGCCATTCGATCCGATTCGAGGTCCAATACCAGCGGCAATGCATCGCTGGCGAAATCCTCGTAATAGGCGGTCATATCATTGGAGGTATAAGCGTTCGACGAGCCGCCCGCGGCCTCGAGGCGGCGATCGAACTCCTTCGGGCCATATTTGCGCGAGCCATTGAACATCATGTGCTCGAAGAGATGGCTGATGCCGGTGATGCCGGGCCGCTCGTTGCGCGAGCCGACGCGGAAGAAGCTGTAGATGGAGCAGACGGGCAGGCTGCGGTCTTGGAGAAGCCGGACGCGCAGGCCGTTTGCGAGGGTGAACTCTTCGACCGGAAAACGAGAGGGATCGAGCGCCATCCCGGATTTCTAACCCGATCTATTCCTCTTCGCGGGAAATCTTCGCCGCGCGCAGCAGCAGCTCCGCGGGCGTGAGCAGCTTCTTCTCGTTGTTGCAGCTCTTGCACGCGGGCGCGACGTTGCCTTTGCTGCTGCGCCCGCCGCGCGCGACCGGCACGATGTGGTCCATCGTCAATTCGCGGGGAGGGAACTTGTTGCCGCAGTATGCGCAGAGCCCGGACTGGATGCGGCGCTGCCACCAGCCGCTCTTGCGCAGCTCTCGCGCGCGCTCCCGCTCGCGCTGGATGTGCTCGGGCGGCGCGTCGACCGTCACCCAATCGGAGCCCAGCTCGGGCGGCAGCTCGTCGTCGTCGGGCACCGGCGCATTGTAGCAGCGAGCCGCGCCCGCGCCGCGCCAGGAACTTCGCGGCGGGTAAACTGCGGTAGCGTCCCGCCGCCATGAGACGACTCGACGCCTTCGCGCTCGCCAGCGGCCTCGCCGCTTGTCTGGCCTGCTTCCCGGCCATCCCGCGGCGACCGATCGACGCGCGACCCACGCCCAGAGCCGACTTGCCGACGCTCGCCCCTTGCGCGCTGGTCCACTTCACCTCGGTCGACGACCTCTCCAACGGCGCGCGCGGCTGGTTTCGCGGACCGTGGAACATCGCCTATTCAAGCTTCCTCATCCGCCACCCGCGCGGCGCGATCCTCGTCGACGCGGCCTTCGGAGACTCGGCCGCTGCCGATCTCGACGGCGCGCCTTTCTATGTCCGCTGGGAGTTCGGCGAGGCGCGCGCGGCGAAATCGATCGCGCAGCTGCTGGCGGCGGCGGGCGTAAAGCCCGAGGAGGTCTTCCTGGTCCTGCTCACGCACGACCATTGGGACCACACCGGCGGCCTCGCGCAGCTGCCCAACGCGCGCGTGGTGATGGGCGCCGCCGACGCCGGCTGGATCCTCGCGCAGAAGGATTTCCTCGTCGAAGGCGCGATGCCGCACCACTTCGACTCGGTGCGCACGCGCATCGATCGCCTGCTGTTCGACGGGCCCGCCACCGATGGATTCAGCGCCTCGCAAGACATCCTCGGCGACGGTTCGATCATCGCGGTGCCCACGCCCGGCCACACCCGCGGCGCGACCAGCTACTTCGTCAACTCGGGCGATGGGAAGCGCTGGATGTTCATCGGCGACGCCGCCTGGACGCTCGAGGGATTTCGCGAACCGGTCACCAAAGGCCGCGCCGCCGCGCTGGTCGCCGATTGGAACTGGAAGCAGACCGAAGATTCACTGGGCGCGCTGCACGCCATCGACGAAGGGCACGCGGCGACGCTGGTGACCTCGCACGATCCACGCACGTGGATCGACGTTCCCCTCTGCGCACCGTAGAAGCAGTTTCAAGCCCCTCGGGTATCGAAACCGCTTCTAATGGGTTATCGCGCCGGCGGCGGGCGATTGAATCGGCGCGGTCGCATGCGGCGCGGCCAGCCAGCGGGATATCGGTTCGAATACATCCCGCTCGGCGCTCTCGCCGAGCAGCAGATCCATATGTCCATAATCGCCGCGCGCGCCGTTCTCGATGCCCACCAATCGCCACTCTTTTTCGCCGCCGAGCGCGTCATATCCGCGCCGCACCAGCGGCGGGAAGCCGAGCTGATCGGCCTTGCCTGCCATCACCAGCGTCGGCGTGCGCGTCGCGGGCAGGCGCTGCTCGTAGTCGATCGCGCCGTCGCGCGAGGTGAACTTGTCCTCGCGAATCCAGCGATAGAACTGGGCGGCCAGCCGCGGCGACTCGTCCTCCACGCCAACCGCGAGGAATCCGTTCCATATATCGGCATCGATGTTCGCCGGATTGTAGAGAAGCATCGTCATCGGCTCGGGAAACCAGGAGACGAGCGGCAAGGCCAGCAGCGTGGGGCCGTCGAGCTTGATCACCGGCATCTTGCTCATCGCCAGCGCGGCCACCTGGGTCGCCTCGGTGAAGCGCGGTCCCCAGCGAAATCCCACCGGCGAACCGACCGTCGCGCCGACCGCGATGGCGTCAGCCGCGGGCCCGCCGCGCGCGAGCACGCAATAGTAGAGCATTCCTCCCATCGAATGGCCGACGTAATCGATCTTCTCCGCGCCGGTGCGCTGCTGCACGAAGGCGATCGCCGCCGGGATATCCTCTTCGCAATAGGTATCGAAGTCCCAATCGTACTTATGGTCGCCGCCGACCAGGCTCGCGTGGGAGCTCTCGCCGGTCCCGCGCAGCGAGAGCGCCCAGACGTCCAGCCCGCGCGCGGCCAGGCTGCGCGCCAGGCTGTGCTTCTCGTCGTAATCGATGTTGCGCTCGTTGGTGACCACGCCGTGCACCAGCAGCACCGGGCGCCGGCCGGGCGAGCGGTCGCGCGGCTTGTAATGGATCACCGACAGATCCCATCCGTCGCCGGTCCGCGCGATCAGGTGCTCCGCTTTCTCCGGCAGCGCCGCAGGCGACCAGAAGCGGCGCGCCAGCGAGCAGCCGTGCGAGCAGGCCGAGAGCAAGACGAAGCAGAGCGCGAGCGCGGTCCGCGAACCGCGAGCGGCGAGGCGCGCGCGCGTCATGGATGCTCCGCCAGCCAATCGAGGATGCGCGGCGCCAGCACGCGGGGCCCCCACGGCGATTGAATCGCGAGGTGGCCCGCGTCTTCCGGGAACCCCTCGATGCGCTGGAGGATCAGCTCGTCGCGCACACGCGAGCGGTCGCCGCGAAGGGCGAGCGCGTGCTCGAGGTGGACCAGGTTGTCGAGCGGCGAGGCCACCAGCAGCGCGGGCTGCGCCATCAGCGCCCACGCGTTCCCCAGCGTCTGCTTGGGCGCGCGCGGCCCCTCGCCCAAACGCAGCTCGCCCGCCTCCATCCAGGTGGCCAGATCGGCAAAGAGCGCGGGTGTGCCACCGCCGAGGTTCTCGCGCAGCTGCGCGGTGCGCGCGGGCGAAAGCACGGTGCCGTGCGCGAGGAGCAGCGCGAAGAGATCGAGCGGCGCCTGCGCTTCGGTCCAACGGCCGGGGCGATCGGGGTTGCCCAACGGCGCGTCCATCGAGGCATACGACGCGGCCGAGACCTGCGCGGGCGGCGCCGGGAGCGCGCGCACCGCGGCGATCAGATTCCGCAGCGCCAGGTTCGGCACGGCATAGTTCGCCGGCACCGATATCAATACCAAGGACGAGATATGCTCGCCGCGCGCCGAGGCCGCGAGCATCACCGCCGCCGCGCCGCCCAAGCCGTGGCCGAGCAGCTCCATCGACTTCGCGCCGCTCGCCTCCAACGCCGCGTCGAAGGCCGCGGGCGCGTCGCCGAGAAAGAGCGAAGCGAGATCGCCAAAGCCAGCCGCGGGCGCCCCGCTCTGCCCGCTGCCGCGCCACTCGAAGAGGAACACCTCGCGGCCGCGCCGCTGCAGCGCGAGCGCGAACTCGTCGTACCAGACGCGGCTGCAGAACAGCTCCGGCACGATGAAGATGGGAGGACCCGACTTGTCGCCGCTGGCGGCATATCGCCAGAGCGCGATGTTCGCGCCGCCCGCGTCGATGTGCGTGCGATAGACCCGCCCGCCGACGGCTTCGCTCGACTTCAATTCTTCTGGAGCGGGCGCGTCGACGGGCGGCGCAGCGCGCGAGAAGTGTGGCGCGAGCGCCACCATCGCGGCCAGGAAACATCCAACCCACCGCGGAGCGTTCATAGTTCGATGAGCCCCAGCTTCAATCCTTCAATCACCGCCTCGACGTGCGAGCGCACGCCGAGCTTCGAATAGATGTGGCCGAGGTGCGTGCGCACCGTGCGTCGGTCGAGGCCGATCACCCGGCCGACCTCGGCGTTCGAGAGCCCCTTCGCGATGGTGAAGAGCACCTCGAGTTCGACGGGCGAGAGCTGCGGCCCGGCCCGCTTGGGCTCCTGCACGCCCTTGAAAAAAGCCCAGAACCGGCGCGCGAGCCGCGGCTCGATCACGGTGCCGCCCGCGTCGACTTCGCGGATCGCCTCGACCAGCCGGGCCGCGCTCGCGCCCTTGACGACATATCCGCTCGCGCCCGCGCGCATCGCGTCGAAGACGTGATCTTCGTCTTCATAGCTGGTCAGCACCAGCACCTCCGGCACCGGCCCGCGCTCGCGCAGCGCCCGCGTCGTCTCGATCCCCGAGGCGCCCGGCAGCTCGAGGTCCATCAGCACCAGCTCTGGCGAAGCGCCCGCGATCTCACGCAGCGCCTGCTCGCCCGACGAGGCGGCGCCGACCAGCGCCACCTCGGCCTGGCCCTCAAGCAGCTTGCGCAGCGCGCGCAGCTGGCGCGCGTCGTCCTCGACCACGTACACGCGGATCGGCCCGCGCGCAGAAGACTCCTGGCTGTGATCGGTCATGCGATCCTCCCGCTCATTTCGTCGCTGCGCACTTGCCGCTCCGGCCAGTTGGCGCAATGATCACTCGGCACGTGGCCATCCACAAACCCCAGAAGAGCGCAGAAGCCCCCAGCGCTGCGACCGACGTCCTCCGCGACCCCGAGCTGCATCGGCTGCTGCACGCGCCCGGATTTTCCGGACACGATTTGCCGCCGTCGCGCCAGATCTACACGAACCGCGCGCTGAGGCTCGATCAGATCTCGATGGTCGGCTTCGATATGGACTACACGCTCGCCGTCTATTCGATGCGCCACATCGAGGAGCTGGCGTTTCGCATGACGCTCGAGCGGCTGGTCGGCAAATGCGGATATCCGGCCGAGCTGAGCGGCATCACCTACGATCACGAGTTCGTCATCCGCGGGCTGGTGGTCGACAAAGACCACGGCAACATCTTCAAGATGGATCGGCACAACTATGTCGGCCGCTGCTATCACGGCCGCCAGCTGCTCCCCATCGACGAGCGGCGCGCGCTCTACCAGAACGAGAAGATCCGCCTCTCGCTGCCGCGCTTCGCCTGGATCGACACGCTCTTCTCGCTGCCCGAGGCCTGCCTCTACGCGGAGATCATCGAGAAGCTCGAGCAGCGCGGCGCGGACGGCGCGCCGAAGGCGAAGGTCGACTACCACAAGCTCTACGACGACGTGCGCGCCAGCATCGACGAGGTGCACCGCGACGGCTCGCTCAAGACGGAGCTCAAGAAGGATCTCGCCAAGTACATCGTCCGCGACCCCGAGCTCGCTCCTGCGCTGCACAAGCTGCGCTCGGGCGGGAAGAAGATCTTCATCCTCACCAATTCGCTCTGGGACTACACCGACGCGGTGATGACCTATCTGCTCGAGGGTCAGCTGCCGGAATATCCGTCGTGGCGGAACTATTTCGACCTGGTCTTGGTCGGCGCGCAGAAGCCGGCCTTCTTCGCCGAGCCGCGGCCGTTCCTCGAGTTGGACGCGGGCGGAAAAGTCGTCAGCGAGAAAGCTTCGACGCTCGAGCGCGGCAAGGTCTACGAAGGCGGCAACCTCTTCGATTTCGAGCGGATGACCGGCCATTCGGGCGAGTCGGTGCTCTATGTCGGCGACCATATCTACGGCGATATCATCCGCAATCGGAAATCATCGCTCTGGCGCACCTGCTTCATCGTGCAGGAGCTCGAGCGCGAGATCGATTATATCGAGCACCACCAGGCGGAGACGGCGCGGCTGCGCGATCTCGATCACGCGCGCCAGCGCATCGACGATCTGATCAACCACCTCAAGCTCACGCTCAATGCGCTCGATCGCGTGCAGGCCCGCGGCGCGAGCGGCGTACCGGACCTCGATGCAAAGCGCCTGCGCCACAAGGCGGACTTGGAGTCGCTGCGGCGCGCGCTCAAGCAGGTGCTCCACGACGAGCGGCTGCTCGAGGAGAACGTCGAAAAGGGAATGAATCGCTACTGGGGGCTCTGCTTCAAGGAAGGCAACGAGAACTCCCGCTTCGGCGAGCAGGTATCGAACTATGCGGATCTCTATACGAGCCGCGTCTCGAACTTCCTGTATTACTCGCCGATGCAGTTCTTTCGCAGCCCGCGCGATGCCATGCCGCACGAGCGGCGCTGGATGCCGCCGGGATAATCGGCCCGGCGGCCAGCAGCGCGAGGCGCCATTTTGATATCCCGGCGGATATCCCGGCGATGGCTTATTGCGGAGTCTGGCCCGTCAGCGTCCCGCCGTCCGCGGGAGGGTTCCACTCCACCTTGTTCACCGGCAAGCTCGCCAGATCGATCGTCGCCTGCCAGATATCGGTAGGCCCGCCCATCGCGGTCGCCCAGTTCTCGTCGGCGACCAGGTTGCTCGAATAGTAGCTCACCAGGAAGCGGCTGCCCCCGAGCGGCGCGACGCCCGCGTAGGAAGTATCGCCCGCCGAAGGGAACTGCGCGTGGACGATCACGCCGGGCGCCTGGGTCATGTTCGCCGAGAGATCGCCGGTCAGCTCGAAGAGCGTGGTGCGCTTGCGCAGATCGGCGCCGATGTGCTCGCGGGCGATCACGAACAGGCGCGAGTCCCAATACCAGGCGACCGGGCCGTCGAGCCGCTCGCCGTCGATCTCATAGTTGCACTCGAACGACGTATAGGGGCTCTGCGCTGTGCAGACTTTGGTGCGCAGCCGGCCTTCGCCGCCGAGGAGCTCCTCGTCGGTGCCATCCATGCGAACCAGCGCGAGCAGGCTGTCCGCGGTGCCCGAGGGCGAGCCGCTCGGCGGCGGCACGAAGACCAGCTCCGTCTCGAGCGGCGTATCGGCGGTGATGCCATAGATGAGCGGACCGGTCGTCCAGTTCAATCCATCGGTCGAGGAGTAGAGCACCACGCTCGCGTCCCCGTCCTGATAAGCGGCGCTGTAATAGACGCCGTTGTATTCCTTGACGCGCCAGAAGCTGTAGCCAATCGTCCCGACGTTCACGAACGGCGTCCAGGTCACGCCGTCGCTGCTGTGCGAAACGACCGTCTGCGTCTGCACGCCGCTGTCGCGCTCGCCCGTGCCCGGATTGTCTGGCGTGCCGGCGGGAATGCGCGTGAGGGCCTTGAAGAACAGCTCATTGCCGACAATGAAGAAGGCGGGATCTCGCAGGTCTCGGCCAGCGGGCGGCGAGACCGTCGCGTCTGGCGCGAGGAACTGCGCCACGTCGATGAAGTGCGCGCCCTCGTCGGTGGAGCGATAGATATGCAGCGAGGCGTTCGGGCCGAGCGTCTGGCTGATCGCGGTGCGGTGGATCAGATAGATCGCGTTGTTCCAGACGATCATATCGGTGTTTTCATTGTGCTGGCAGATGCCCGGCCGGCAGTTGCCTTGGTATCCGCCGTTGACGCCGACGTTATCGACCTCGCCGGTCACCAATATCTTCGCGTCCGGGAGCCAGCTGCCGCTCTGCCCCTTGCTGCAGGCGAGCGGGAGCGCGCAGAGGAGCGCGCAGGTCGAAAGCGAGAGGGCGCGGCGGGCGGCCAACGTGGGCTGGGTCATAGGGCGCGGAGAGTCGCCATGAGTGAGGAGGCACCGTCAAGTCGGCTTGGAGGCGGACCGTAGTTACGCCGGGGTGGTCAGCGTTTTCCCGGGGGGTGCGGCCAGAGGCGGCCCCGCCCGCCGGTGGATCGTCCTTGCCGCTTGGGCTATGGGGCGCGCATGCGAATTGTCCGCTGCTGGCTGCTCACCCTCCTGTTTGCCGCTCCCGCGACCCAAGCTGCGCGCCCGTTCACGCCCGAGGAGCTGCTGCAGACCCGCCGCCTCGACGACGTGCAGCTCTCGCCCGACGGAAACTGGCTCGCGTTCACGGTGCGGCAGAAGTCGCTCGAGGAGAATCGCGACGTAAAGGACGTCTGGCTGGTGGCGACCGCGGGCGGCGCGCCCCGGCAGCTGACGCGCGACGGCCGCAGCGAGCATCCGCGCTGGTCGCCAGCCGGCAATGCGCTGGTGGTGCTCTCGGCGCGCAGCGGAACGCCGCAGCTGTGGCGCTACGATCTCGCCGCGGGCGGCGACGCGCGGCAGCTCACCGATCTCAACGGCGGCGTCGACGGCGGCATCTTCTCGCCCGACGGCCGCTGGCTCGCGTTCGTCAGCGATGTCTATCCGCGCTGCAACGGCGACGACGCGTGCAACCGCAAGGTCGATGCGGACCTCGCGAGCAGCAAGGTCTCCGCGCACCTGGTCGATCATCTCTTCGCGCGCCACTGGACCGAGTGGCGCGGGGGCAAGCGCACGCACCTGTTCGTGCTGGCCGCTCCGACGAGCAGCGCGCTGCCCTCGCCCGCGACGGTCGCGCGCGACCTGACGCCGAGCGATCAAGACTGGCCGCCCTTCTCTCTGGCGGGAGGCGATAACTATGCGTTCACCGCCAACGGGGAGTCGCTGATCGTCGCGAGCAAGTCTCCGGCGACCGAGGCGTGGAGCACCAACAGCGATCTCTATTTGATCCCGGTCGCGGGCGGCGCCGCGAAGAACCTGACCGGGAGCAACCTCGGCGCCGACGAGCAGCCGCGCGTCTCGCCCGACGGCAACTACCTCGCTTATCTCTCGCAGGCGCGCGAAGGATATGAGTCCGATCAATGGAAGTTGAAGATCCTCGACCTGCGCTCGCGCAAGGTGCAGGTGATCGGCGACCTCGACGACGATGTCGGCCCGTTCGAGTGGCGCCGCGACAGCCAGGGAGTGATCGCGGGGCGCCTGCAGAAAGGCCGCTTCTATCTCGAGGCCATCGCGCTCGACGGAAAGACCCGCCGATTCTCTCCGCATCCCGCGAGCGAGGAGTTCGCCATCCTCCACGACGGATCGGTCGCTTATATCGACAGCGGGATGAATCGCCCGCCTGAGCTGGCGCGCATGGGGCCTGGCGAGGAGGGCCGGCTGCTCACCAGCTTCAACACCGAACAATACGCGGGGCTCGACCTGGGGCCCGCGCCCGCGGAGCTCTCGGCCCAGGCGAAGGACGGCAGCCCGCTGCACGGCTGGGTCTTGAGGCCGCCGGGGATGAAGGCGGGCGAGAAGGCGCCGATGATCGTGCTCATCCACGGCGGCCCGCAGGGCGCTTGGGAAGACACCTGGGGCATGCGCTGGAACCCGGCCGCCTTCGCAGCGCGCGGATATGTGGTGGTGATGCCCAATCCGCGCGGCTCGACGGGATATGGCCACAAGTTCGAGGAGCAGATTCGCGATCAGTGGGGCGGCCTGCCTTACGAAGATATCCAGCGGCTCGTCGATGCGGCCGAGCAGCTGCCGTATGTCGAGCCCGGCCGCGCCTGCGCCGCCGGCGCTTCCTATGGCGGATATATGGTCGATTGGATCGCGGGCCACACCAATCGATACCAGTGCCTGGTCTCGCACGACGGCGTCTTCGACCTGCGCGCGCAATATGGGGCCACCGAGGAGCTCTGGTTCCCCGAGTTCGAATTCAAAGGGCCTTATTGGGAGAATCCGGCCTCGTATCAGCAGTGGAGTCCGAGCAGCTATGTGCAAGCCTTCAAGACCCCCACGCTGGTGGTCCAGGGCGAGCTCGATTTCCGCGTGCCCACCGAGCAAGGGATGGGCATGTTCACCGCGCTGCAGCGGCGCGGCGTCGAGAGCCGGCTGCTCTGGTTTCCCGACGAGGGTCACTGGGTGTTGAAGCCGCGCAATTCGCAGCTCTGGTACCACACCGTCCTCGATTGGATCGATGCGCACCTGCGGGATCGAAAGAGCGCGCATTAAAGCGCTCGTTCGTCTATATCGCGGGCCGCGCAACACGCCGCGGTCCGGCCTGTCTCGCCTCGAACGGATCAAACTGGAAATGGAGTGTCCATGCAGACGCAATCGATGAAGCTGCTGGCGATGGCCGCGATGGTGCTGGCCTCGGCTTGCATGTCGGGCCCGGCGCCGAAGCCGGAGGAGAAGAAGGCGGAGGCAGCGCCCGTCGCACCGGCCGCGCCGCCCGCCCCGGCTCCCGCGCCGGCGGCTCCCGCGCCCGAGGCCAAGGCCGCGGTGGCGGCGACGCTCAAGGGGCCAGCGCCCATCGACGAGAGCATGCTCGACCGCAGCGTCAACCCCTGCGACGACTTCTATCAATTCGCCTGCGGCGGCTGGATCAAGAACACGCCCATCCCCGCCGACCGCTCCGGCTGGGACTCGAGCTTCTCGCCCATCGCGGAGCGCAACGAGGCGCTCATCCGGCAGATCCTCGACGACTCGTCGAACGGCAAGGGCGACAGCGACAATCCGTTCGCGCAGAAGATCGGCGACTTTTATGCCTCTTGCATGGACGAAGAGAAGGTCGAGACCGCCTCGCTCGCCACGCTCAATGGCGTGCTCAAGACGATCGACGCGATCAAGACGCCCAAAGAGCTCGCGGCCTATCTCGCTGCTTCGCACCTGCGCGGCGAGGACGGCCTCTTTGGTTTCGGCTCCGATCAAGACGCGAAGGATGCAACCCTGATGGTCGGAGAAGCCGATCAGGGCGGGCTGGGCCTGCCCGATCGCGACTTCTATTTGAAGGACGATCAGAATCGCAAAGAGCTGCGCGAGGCCTATCACGCATATATCGTTGATATGCTCGGATTGGCCGGCGAGAAGGCGGCGCAGGCCAAGGCCGACGCGGCGACGGTGCTGAAGATCGAGACCGAGCTGGCGAAGGCGTCGCAGGATCGCGTCTATCGCCGCGACCCGTACAACGTCTATCACCGCCTCGAGCGCAAGGGCCTGGTCGAGCTGGCGCCGGCATTTGATTGGGATACCTATTTCGCGGGCCTGGGCACCGCCGATGTCTCGGCGATCAATGTGGTCGCGCCAGACTTCTTCAAGGCAGGGCTGAGCGCGCTGCTCGGCACCAAGAAGGATCAGAAGGCGAAGCTCGCGGCGCTCAGGCCGTACCTGCGCTGGCACGCGCTGATGGCGGCCGCGCCGCTGATGGGCAAGAAGTTCGTCGACCGGCGCTTCGCCTTCGTCTCGAAGATGACCGGAGCGAAGCAGCAGCTGCCCCGCTGGAAGCGCTGCGTGGCCACGGTCAATGCCGCGCTGCCCGAGGCGGTGGGCCGCTCGTATGTGACGCGCGCGTTCGGCGCGCAATCGAAGCCGCTGGCGCTCGACATGGTCCAGCGCATCGAGGCGGCGTTCGAGGCCAACCTCGCGACGCTCGATTGGATGGACGAGGCGACCAGGTCCACCGCGAAGGAGAAGCTGCACAAGGTGGCCAACAAGATCGGATATCCCGATCATTGGCGCGACTATTCGCCCATCGCGGTCGATCGCGGCTCGCTGCTGCAGAACGCGGCCAACGCGGCCTCGTTTGAAGCGCGGCGGCAGCTGGCGAAGATCGGCAAGCCGGTCGACCGCAGCGAGCAGCAGATGCCGCCTCAGCTGGTCAACGCCCAGTACAACCCGGCGATGAATGACATCACCTTCCCCGCGGCGATCCTCCAGTCGCCCTTCTTCTCCGCCGACGCGCTGGCGCAGGCGAACTATGGCGGCATCGGGATGGTCGTCGGCCACGAGCTGACCCACGGCTTCGACGATCAGGGCCGCCAATATGACGGCGACGGCAACCTGCACGACTGGTGGAGCAAGGCGTCGGGCGACGCGTACAACGCGAAGAGCGCCTGCGTCGCAAAGCAATACAGCGGATATGTCGCGGTCGGCGACGTGCATTTGAACGGCGACCTGACGCTCGGCGAGAACATCGCCGACAACGGCGGCGTGAAGTTCGCGTACGCAGCGTTCAAGAACCTGCGCAAGGATCAGGCGCCGGTCGCCTTCGCGGGCTTCAGCGAGGACCAGCAGTTCTTCCTCGGCTTCGCGCAGACCTGGTGCACCAGCCAGCGGCCCGAGGCGGCACGGATGCAGGCGCAGACCAACGAACACTCGACGGCGCAGTGGCGCGTGAATGGAACGGTCGCGAATCAGCCCGAGTTCCAGGCCGCGTTCCAGTGCAAGACCGGCAGCACGATGGCGCCAGCGCAGCGCTGCGAGGTCTGGTAGCGCGCTACTCGAGTTCGATGGGCCGCTTGCCCTCGGAGACCGCGCCGTGCGTCGCCTCTTCGGCGCGGCGCACCTCGGCGCGGGCGTCGGCGAGCGCGCCTTCGAGCCGCGAGATCTCGCTGCGCAGGTCCTGCTCGAGCTCCTTGCGGCGCCGCTGCTCGAGCGAGAGGTTGGCGGTCGGCGGAATGCGGGCCGGATCGCTCGCGACCACGCTGGGCGCGGGGTTGCGCGCGGTCGCCACTTCGCGCTCCAGCTCTTCGCAGCGGCGCAGCAGCGCATCGACGCGGCCCTGCGCGGCGGCCATCTCGGCGGTGTAGTCGGCGGCGGCGCCCGAGAGCGCGGCCCCGATCGGCGCGCCAGGGCGGAAGACGAGCAGCCGCTGGTCCGACTCGGCCCAGGGCGCGACGCCGCAGCTGACGCACGCGGTGTCCACCGCGAGCCGCACCGCGCCGCGCTCCTCGTCGGCGGCGATGCGCAGCACCAGCTCGCCCGCGCAGCGCGGACAGCGGATCTGGCGCAGGTCGATCTGGGTCTCGGTCACGCGCGGAGCATAGCCCAGACCGCGCGCGGCCCCTGCGCGAGCCGCGGAGAGAACTTGACGCACTCCCGCGCGCCGCCAGAGTGCGACGATGTTCAACGCGCGCCAGACGTCACCGCTCGGAAACCTGCTGCGCACGATGCTCGCGGTCGCGCTGCTGCTCGCCGCTCGAACGGCGGCCGCCGAACCCGGCAATGACGCTGGCGCCCTCCCCAGTAGCAGCGACGCGGGCCTGCTCGCGAGCGCGACCGACGCGCCCGCCGACGCGGGGCCCGCCGCGAAGGAGCCACCGCTCGACGTGCGCGAAGCCCCCTTCGCCAACGGCGACTGGAACTGGCTCGACGGACAGAATCGTCAACCCAACTCGCTGCTCGTCGCCGGGCCGGTCACCTTCTCGGTGCTGGTCGACGTCTATTTCGGCTGGCAGTTCGCGCAGCCGTCCGACCACACGATCTTCCCCGGCACCACCGCGCCCCGCCACGACGAGATCGGCCTGAACCTCGTCTCGGTGGGCGCGGAGATCACCGGCCTCGACGGCCCCATCGGCCGCCTCGTCCTGCAGGCGGGCGACAACGTCGCGACCGACGCCGGCCAGGACCAGACCACCACGCGCGGCTTCTTCCTCTCGCAGAACGCGCTCGAGTTCATCCAGCAAGCCGCCGCCGGCTGGCACTTCCACGTCATGCACGGGCTCAATGTCGAGGCGGGCCTGCTGCTCAGCTACGTCGGCTTGGAGAGCTACGTCCCCGAGGAGAATTGGAACTACACACATCCCTTTCTCTCGGACTTCACGCCCTACTACTTCAGCGGCGTCCGCACGCAGCTCTACCCGACGCAGGATCTGAAGCTCGAGCTCTGGATCGTCAACGGCTGGCAGACCTTCGGCGAGTGGCACGAGACCAAGGCGCTCGGCGAGCTCATCCAGTGGAGACCTGGCGAGCGGCTCACCTTCACGCACGATTTCTACGTCGGCCACGAAGAGCGCTACGACCCGCACGCGCTGCGCATCTACTCGGACAACTCGGCGCAGCTGCAGTACCTCAAGCACGTGGGCTTCATCGACAGCGCGGCGCTCGCGCTGGTCGGCGACCTCGGGTTCGAGCACCGCGCGCTCGCCGCCTCGGGCTGGATGGGCGGCGCGTCCCTCACCAACCGCGTCGAGGTGGGCCGCTTCGCGCTGACCGTGCGCGGCGACCTCTTCTACGACCAGACGCAGGCGCTGATTCAGCAGCTGCCGACGAGCGCGGGAGTCAACTCGGCGCTGCCCGACAGCGGGCCGTTTCTCGGCGGAGGCTTCGCGGCGACGGTCGATTTCTGGCCGAGCCCTTGGCTGCTCTGCCGGCTCGAGTACGGCCACCGCGCCGCGAACATCCCCTACTTCAGCGGGCCGGGCGGAATCACCGCGCCCGCGTCTGGCGCAGACGCGAGCACCTTCGTGCCCGACCTGCGCAAGAGCGACGACCGCCTTGTCCTCAACGTGACGCTGCGGCTCTGAGGCTTAGAAGCTGGCGACGGCCTGGCCTTCGGGCAGCGAATGGAGGCGCGCGTCGACGGTGACATCGACCTGATCGCCGACCTGCGCGCCGAGCACCGTCGGCCGTGAGACGCCGAGCGCGGTCAGGCTGACCGGGAACTCCGCGTGCACGAAGGCCAGCCGGCCATCGCGCGAGACCTTGACCGGCACCGCGAGGGGAATCGTCGCGCCGTGCGCGCGCAGCGTGCCCGACAGACGCAGCGTCGCATTGTCGCCGCCAGCCGGATTCGAGGTGGCGTCCAGCTCGATCGCGGGGAACTGCTGCGAGTCGAGCGCCGAGCGCAGCGCCGAGTCGACCAGCGACGAGCCGCTCGAGATGGCCGAGATCGGCAAGCGCAGCTTGATCTGACCGCCGGTGGCCGCCATCTGCACGCTGCCCTCGAGCGTGTGGGCGAGGCCGGAGATCTGCTTGTGCGCGCCCAGGCCCGCCGAGAAGCCGATGAGGACCTCGTCCTCTTCGATGGCGAAGCGGGTCGAGTCCCCAGCGGAGGCGGGAACGCCGAGCAGCAGCGCGGCAGCGAGAGCGGCGAGAGAGAAACGGATGGTGGTTCGGTTCATGTCGGCTCTCCTCGCAAAACGCACTCGATGGACGGCTCTTTCGCAGCTTTCGGGCCAACCCGCGGTGATGGCGGTCACTCTGATGCGATCAGGAAGATTGCGATTCTGTCGCTCGCTCGACACAAATGGTCCGCGCCCCTGTCGCAGAACGCGACACGAGGTGGCATCGGTCAGTTGGCTTGGCGGCGGGAAATACGAAGTCGGGAGGACCCGGCGGCGCGCTTGTTCAGCCGGCGAGCGGCAGCATCACGGAGAACTCCGCGCCCGCGCCCGGCTCGCTCTTGAGCTCGATCGAGCCGCCGTGCGCCTCGGCGATCTGCCGCGAGATCCAGAGGCCCAGGCCCAGCCCGCCGATGCGCTTGGAGCTGGCCGCCCGCTCGAACCGCTCGAAGATGCGCTGGTGATCTTCCGGCGCGACGCCCACGCCCTGATCGCTCACGCGCACGCAGCCCATCGCGCCGCGCGCGAGCACCTCGACCGAGATGGGACGGCCGCGCCCGTACTTGATCGCGTTGGAGAGCAGGTTCGAGATGAGCTGCTCCAGCCGCATGCGGTCCCAGCGGCCGTGCAGCGCCCGCTCGCCCTCGAGCGCGCGCACGGTCAGCTCGCAGCTCGCCGCCGCGGCCTCCTCGACGAACCGCGCGCAGACTTCGCGGACCAGCTGGTCGAGCGAGAGGAGCTCGAGCTCGAGGGGGAACCGGCCCGCCGAGATGCGCGAGACGTCGAGGAGCCGATCGACCAGCGTCTGCAGCCGCTCCACCTGGCGGCTCGCCTTCTCGGTGCGCTCGGCGGCGGTGGCGAGCTGCGCGCTCGACGGCTCGGTGAGCAGGCGCAGGCTCGACTGCAGCTGCAGCTTGAGCGCGGTCAGCGGCGTGCGGAGCTCGTGACCGGCGATGGAGAGAAAGTCGTCGCGCAGGCCGATCGCCTCGCGCGCCTGCGCGTAGAGCCGCGCGTTTTGCAGCGCGCCCGCCGCGCGCATGGTCAGCTCGGTGGCCAGCACCAGATCGCGCGGCGCCAGCTCGCGGCCCGAGAGCGCGGAGGGCAGCAGCATCAGCGCGCCGAGCGGCTCGCCTCCGAGGAGCAGCGGCAGCACCAGCCGCGAGCGAAAGCGGAAGCGGCGCGCGAACAGCTTCCAGCCCTGCTCGCGGTCGGCCTCCTGCTGCGGAGAGAATGTGTCGGCGGTGGCGAACTGGGGCGCGAACACTCGAATGGAGTTGAGCACCGGATCGCTCGTCATGCTCCGCCGCGGGTAGGCCTGCCGCGCGCGCTCCAGCTCGAGCCAGACCGGGTCGCGCGCCGCCACCGCCGCGCGGCGCAGCTGGCCGTTCTCGAAGAGGTCGACGGTGACGAACTCGGCCAGGTTCGCGCCGATGGCGAGGTTCGCCAGCGTCTGGCAGATGAACTCCTGATCGAGCGTACCGAACAGCTGGTGGCTCGCCCGCGAGAGCAGCTCGAGGTGCGCCAGGCTCTCCTCGGCCTCGCTGCGCGCCTGGTGCTCGCGCTCGAAGGCGCGGGCCCGCTGCAGCGCCTGCGCGCAGAGCCGGCCGACCAGCCGCGCCAGCCCGCGCTCCGACTCGGTGAAGATGCGCTCCGAGTGAAAGGTGACGCCCATCGCCCCGAGCGTCTTGCCGCCAGCGAGGAGCGGCAGCGAGACGAGCGCGCCCACCCCTTCTGGCCCATCGGGAGGCGGCCACTCCGCGGCCGACTCACCGAGCGCGTCGTCGATGGCGCGCCGGGTCTCCATGAAAATGGGCAGCCCGCCCTTGACCGCCATCGCGTGCGGCAGCCGCTGCTCGACGCTGAAGCGGCGGTACCGTGCCAGGTCGCCGCGATAGCCGACCCAGCCGATCATCTCGAGCAGCGAACCGCCCGGCGAGAGCCGCGCGATCGAGCCGGCGTTCGCGCCCAGCGCCGGCACCGCGTGCTGCAGCACCACCTGCGCGATGTCCGACTCGGTCAGCGCCTCGCCCAACGCCAGCGTCAGCTGCTCGAGCTGCTCGGAGTGGTCCATCAGCTCACGGCCACGCTGCGCCGAGCCAGGCCGCGCGCAGCGCCCTCTGCGCCTCGCTCGCGTCCTCGCGCGGCAGGAGAGACAGCGTGTCGACGGGGGCCGCGAGCAGCTCGGCCGCCACCTCGGTCAGCTCATCGAAGCGGAAGAGCGACAGCCGCAGTCGCTGTCCCGGCTGCGCTCGCGAGATCCGCTGGCGCATCTCGGAGCGGAAGCCATCGACCGCCACGATCTCGTCTCCCGCGCAGAGGCCGGCGAGCTGCGCCGCGCTTCCTTCAACGACCTGCGCGACCTCGAGGACACCCCCGCGATCGCGCAGAGCCGCGCCCAGCGCGGCCTTCCCGTTCGGGCCCGCCGCCGGCGCCTCGGCCGGATCGCTCTCGGCGCTCCCCTTGTCGTCCGCCCCGCTCGCCGCGTGCAGCCGCGCCGTCAGCCCCACGCCCGCGAGCGAGGCCTCGACCTCGAGCTCTTCACGGCTGCGCAGCGCCCGCTCGAACCAGGCCTGCAGGCTCACCCGCTCGGCCTCGGGGACCAGCTCGAGCGCGGCCTTCTCGACCCCGGCCTCGGGCAGCCCGGGCGCCTCGCCATGGCGATGAAAGAGCAGCCGCATCAGGTCGTCGAGCGACTTCGCCCCCTCGGTGCGCCGCCGCAGCTCGAGGTCGAGGAGAAACCCGACGATGCTTCCTTTTAGATAGTAAGAAACACTGGTGTTCCCGGTACTCTCGTCGGGCCGGTAGTGCTTGATCCAGGCATCGAACGAGGCCTGCTCGAGCGAGACGCGCAGCCGCCCCGGCGTGCGCAACAGCTGCGTGATCCGCTCCGCCCAGATCTCGAGGAAACGCCCGGCCGAGATGAGCCCTGCCCGCCGCAGCGCCATCACCTCGTACGTCGAGGTCAGCCCCTCCATCGCCCAGAGCAGGCCGGTGTGGTTCTCGCGCGTCCAGTCGTAGGGCGTGAACACCGCCGGCCGCAGCCGCTTGACGTTCCAGAGGTGGAAGAACTCGTGCGCGATCAGCTCGAGGAAATCCTCGTACGCCGCCTTCTGCACGAACGAGAAGCGCGGCGCCAGCAACGCGCAGGAGCGCCGGTGCTCGAGCCCGCCGCGCCCCTTGTCGTTCAAATGCAGGATGAACAGGTACGGCTCGCGGTACGGCAGTCCGCCGAACCAGGCCGCCTCCGCCTCGATGATGCGCGCGATGTCGTCGGTGACCTTCTTGCCGTCGAGATCGCCCCGGCCCCACACCAACAACTGGTGCTCGATGCCGGCCGCCTTGAACTCGAAGAGCTGGTGCGTCGAGAGCGGCCCCATCTCGAGCGGGCTGTCGGCCAGCTCGTCGTAGTTGGCCGCGAAGTAGACGCCGTCGCGATCGGGCAGCGCCACCCAGCTCTCCCAATCGGGCGGCAGCTCGACCTTCAGCTCGCACGGCTCCACCTCGCGGCCGACCACGAAGGCGCACGCGGCCGCCGGGTTGATGAAGGCGTGGCTCGCGTCGACGTGGTTGGTGCGCACGGTCAGCTCGAAGCAGTTGAGCCGGTAGTCGACGCGAACCTGCCGCGCCCCGGCGCAGTCGACGCGCCAGGTATGTTTGTCGACCTTGCGCACCGCCAGCGCGCGGCCCGCGTCGTCGCGCGCGGTGAGCCCATCCACGTGCCGCTGGTGCTCCCGCACCAGGTAGCTGCCGGGAGTCCAGACGGGGATGCGGACATCGAGCTCGGCGGCGCCGCGGCTGTCGGCCTCGAGCGTGAGCTCGACGCGGCGGGCGTGCGGCTCGCGCACACGAAGGGTGTATCGGGTCATGGGCGCGCAGAGTATGATGGAGCTGTTCGGGAGGGGAACTTGGAACCATCGGATATTTTTGTCGTCGACGATGACCGCGGCATCCGGGAGACGCTGGGCGACGTCCTGCGCGACGAGGGCTACCAGGTCCAGCTCGCGCGCGACGGCGGCGAGGCGCTCTCGCTGCTGCGCCAGAGCGCGCGGCCGGAGCTGATCCTCCTCGACCTCTCGATGCCCGGAATGACGGGACTGGAGTTCCGCCGCGAGCAGCTCGGCGATCAGCGCCTCGCGCACATCCCGGTGGTGGTGCTCTCGGCCGACGAGAAGAACCCGCTCCCCGACGTTGCCGGCTGGCTGCGCAAGCCGGTCGACCTGCACGAACTGCTGCGGGCGGTGAGCGAGCTGAAGCTGCACGAGCCGCGGGGCCGAGCCTCTTCAAAATGACCGGTACAAGTGTACCAATCGGTACATTCGGTACATTTGTACCTCGTTTTTCCAAGCCCCCATGCTGCGCCGGCAGCGCCCGGAGAGCGTCTAGGGCACGCGGGCGAGCAGCACACCGGCCATCGCGCGCTCGTCCTGCTCGAGGCGCAAGAGCCGCTCATACTCGCGGCGCACCCGCTGCGGATAGGCGCGCAGCGCCGCGGGAATGTCGTTCGAACGCAGGTGCTGGGCCATCCGGCGCGGGCCGGCGTTGTAGGCCATCAGCGCGGCATCGCGGCTCCTGAAGCGGTTCTCCAGCCAGCGGAAGTAGCGGATGGCGAGCCGCACATCGACCACCGGGTCGTCGCCGGTCTCGAGATCCTGCGCGCCGACATCGGGCTCGCGCGCCGAGATCCAGGCGAACGTGCTCGGCTTCATCTGCAGCAGGCCGCGCGCGCCCCGCTCGCTCTCGGCCGACAGGCGCCAGCGGCTCTCGACGCCCACCAGCGAGAGCAGGAAGATCGGGTCGTATCCATTGCGCGACGACTCGAGCAGCACCGCCGAGACCAGCCGGCCGCGCAGCTCATCGTCGAGGTCCGGCGCGACGCGAGAGACGAGCGCGTCGAGCTGGCGCGGATCCATCGCGGCCGCGGGCGGGGGGCGCACCGGCTCCGCGCGGCTCACCTCGACCGGGTTCTCCTGCCGGTCGAGTCCGACGCAGGAAAGTCCGCCGATGCTGGCGAGCACCAGAGCGCAGAGCGCAGTGGGCACGCGGCACGGCATCTTCATTCACCCTTCCTGGCGTTGCGCTCGATCTGGCCCAGGCGGGCCTCGAGCGCGTCCAACTTGTCCGACATCTTCTTGAGCTCGCCGCGCGCTGGCAGGCGCACGTGGGAGACGGCCGTGCGCACCGCCTTCTCCACCTCGCCTGTCAGCGTCTTGCGGTGGGCCTCGAGGCGCTCGGCCAGCTCGGCGGCGAGCTTCTTTGCCTGCTCGGGAGCCAGCACCGCCTTCTCGCCCAGCTTGCCGACCAACTGTTGGGCGTGCTCCTCGACCGAACTGGCCGCGAGGACCGCCTTGCTCCACGACTCCTGGATGGCTGTGCGCAGTTCGTCCACGGGGCGAGACCTTTCGCTGGGGGCAGGACTGATTTCAGCTCGGATGTTCGAAAGCGGGCGGTGTCTAACAGGCGGTCTTGCCGGAGCGCAATCGGACTTCCACAGAGGGGCCGAGCCCGGTCGCCCCACGGTCGAGCGACCGCTTGCACCTCAGGCCGACCTGTGCCTGGAACCGGCCACGCCGGTCCGGCATCGCACCCCGAAATCGCGCCCGGGGCTCCGAAGCCCCTTCGTGACAGAGTGCGCGCCTTCGCTGGGGAGATCGCATGAGGCACACCGCCGCCGCGCTCGTCGCAGGTTCCATTCTCTCGCTGCCGCTCGCCTGCGCGGCCGCCCAGCCGCCCGCGGCGAGCGCTGCGGCGTCCGGCAAAGAGCGGACCCCGAACAGCCCCGAGTCGGCCCGCGCGGCGGCGTTGCTCATCGGCGGCGCGCTCTCCGACGGGGTCACCTACGAGCGGCTGACCGAGCTGGCCGACGGCATCGGACCGCGGCTATCGGGCTCGCCCGGCGCCGCCGCGGCCATCCTTTGGGCCGAGCGGAAGTTCCGCGACGACGGGGTCCCGGTGCACACAGAGCCGGTGATGGTGCCGCACTGGGTGCGCGGGAAGGAGGCGGCCGAGATCGTCTCGCCCGCGCTGGCCGGGCCCCGCCCGCTCGCGATCACCGCGCTGGGAGGGTCCGCCGCGACGCCCGCCGGAGGCCTGACTGCCGAGGTGCTCGAGGTCCGCTCGCTCGACGAGCTCTCCGCGCTGGGAGAGAAGGTTCGCGGCAAACTGGTCCTCTTTCAGCACCCGATGGCGACGGCGCACGACTACGGCGAGTACGCGGGGCTGCGCTCGCTGGGCCCCCTCGCCGCGGCCAGGCTGGGCGCGGCCGGCGCGCTGGTCCGCTCGCTGGCGACCGCATCGTTCCGCTCGCCGCACACCGGGATGATGAAGGTCGACCCGGCCGTGCCGGCAATTCCGGGCGCGGCGCTGGCGACCGAGGACGCCGAGCTGATCCACCGGCTGCTCGCGCAGGGGCCCGTCTCGGTGCGCCTCGAGTTGGGCTGCCAGACGCTGCCCGACGCGCCCTCGTTCAACGTGGTCGCCGAGGTGCGCGGAAGCGAAAAGCCCGACGAGATCGTGCTGCTCGGCGCGCACCTCGACTCGTGGGATCTAGCGCAGGGCGCGGTCGACGACGGCGCTGGCGTGGTGATGCTGATGGAGACGATGCGGCTGCTCGCGCGGTTGCCGACGGCGCCGCGCCGCACCGTTCGCGCGGTGCTCTTCATCAACGAGGAGAACGGCCTGCGCGGCGGGGCAGCTTACGCCGAGGCGCACGCGAGCGAGATCGGCAAGCATGTCGTCGCGCTCGAGTGCGACATCGGCGCCGGGGCCCCGCTCTCCTGGACCGTCAACGCGGGCCCCGCGGCAGTGGCGATCTGGCAGCCGTGGCTCAAGCCGCTCGAGACGCTCGGCTGCGCGGGCCTCGCCGAGGGCGACCGCGGCGGAGCCGATCTCTCGGCGCTGCAGAAGCGGCCCGGTGCGCCGGCGGTCGTCGAGCTGATCCAGGACGGCACGCACTACTTCGACGTCCACCACTCGGCCGCCGACACGCTGGACAAGGTGAACCCGCGCGACCTCGCGCAGAGCACCGCGGCGCTCGCGTGGGGCGCGTGGTCGCTGGCGCAGATGCCAGAGGCGATGCCGCGCCCGCCCGCGCCCAAGGCTGCGCACTGATCGCATCGCCGACTGGCTATATAACCAGTCGGCGATGGATGCAGATCAATCCATGTAGCGCTTCGACAAGAGCAGCACCAGCGCATCCTTCGCGCAGTGGACGCAGTAGCCGTGCCGCTCGGTCATCGCGGCGAGCGCCTGCTTCACCTGGTCGATCTCCTTGGGTAGCAGCTGGCCCTTCTCGTCGCCCAGGTAGCGCAGCACGTTCTCGGTGTTGCGGCGCACGGTGCGCTTTCTCTCCTCGAAGAAGTGGTCGCGCAGCCGGCGGAAGACGTCGGGAAAGATCTGCGCGTAGTCGAGCGCGGCGTCGGGGTGGTCGAGCCGGTGCGCGCCCACGGCGGAGATGAGCGCGCGGCGGAACTCGCGACGGTCCTCGCCCTGCACCATGATGATGCGCTCGGTGGAGGCCATCATCTCCTCATCCGCGCGCTCGTAGTCTCCGGTGACCTTGTTGAGCAGCTTCTCGCTGCGGGTCCAGGCCACCACATGCAGCACGTAGCGCTCGAACAGCTCGCGGTACTGCCGCTCGGAGACGAGCCCCATCGCCTCGCGCACCTCGTCGTCGACCGCGTCGAGCAGCGAGTCTTCGACTGTGCGCAGGAAGGCCTCGGCGTCGTGATAGCCGTCGACCACCTCGTGCTGGAGGAACTCGTAGACGCTCTTGTCCTTGACGAGGTTGGCCAGCTCTTCGATCACCGCCTGGGCCGTCAGGCACTTCCAGACGTCGCTCTGCGCGGCGTTGTCGAGCACCGTCTTGATCTCGCGCGCCGACGCGCCGCTGCGCCCCTCGTAGTTCGGGTACGCGTCCGACTCGAGCCACAGCTCGGGGAGCATCTTGCGCAGCTCCTTGGCCTGGTTCGAGTTGAGCCGGTCGGGGACCTGCCCGTTGTCGTAGAGCTGCATCTTCTCGACGGGCGTGAGCTTGTCGACCAGCTTGCGCGCTTCGCCGCGGTAGCGATCGGCGACCGGCCGCTTGAGGCGCGTCAGCACCGCCCAGAGCGCGGCGACCTCCGTCGCGTGCGGCGCGACGTGCTTGCTCATCCCGGCGACGAACTGGTGGTCGTAGACCTTGCGCTCCTCGCGCACCTCGCGCAGGTAGGGCACGCGCACCAGCTCGATGCGGCCCTTGAACGACGGCCAGTCTGGGATCTCCTTGAAGGCCGCCAGGTGCTGCTCGTTGGCGCTGGCGATCAGCACGCAGTCGAGCTGCATCAGGAAGTGCGCGAGCCGCGCGACGCCCGTCTCGACGGTGCCGAGCAGATACTTGTACGTCTCGACCGGCCGCTTGAGCAGATCGCTGTACTCGACCATGCCGCGGTTGCCCGAGACGAGCGGACCGAACGGCTCGAACAGCGTCAGGTTCTGCAGCGCGGGAGGGAGCGCGCCCGGGCTTCGGTCCTGCGTGACCTGTCGGTACTCGGCGTCGATCGACATCTGCGGCTCGACGATCACCGCGCCGGTCAAGTAGCGGCGCGAGAGGAAGAAGCGCTCGACCTGCACATGGCGCAGCACCTTGAGCACGTCGCCGCCCGCGCTCTGCAAGAGCGCCGCGTAGATCTGGCGGCAGCGGTGGCAGAGGTCGCCCTCGGCGAGCGCGTTCGAGAGACGGAACGACTCGTCGGGCCGCACCGTGTCGGTGAAGAGCGCGAGCCGCTCGCTGCGCGGCAAGAGCCAGAGCGGCTGGCACTTCATCTCGCACGCGAGCCGCGCGTCGAGCTGCTCGCCGTCGAGGTGCGCGAAGGTCGTCAGATGACCGGTCGTCTTCTCCTCGCCGAAGCCGATCGAGCCCTTGATCAGCTTCTCGCTGGGGAAGACCCAGTTGAAGCGATAGAGCGCGCCCTCGTCGAGGCGCGAGTAGTGCTCGAGGCCGGCGAAGAGCGCAGCGACCAGGCTGGACTTGGCCGAGCCGTTCGGCCCGTGCAGCAGGATCAGCTTGTTGACTCGCCCGCGCCGCACGAACGTATTGAGGATGCGATAGATCGCGTTCTGCGCCTCCTCTTGCCCGAACACGGGCGTGCCGCCCTCGCCCTCGGCGTTCGGGTCGGCGTTCTTCTCCCACGGCCGATCGAACATCTTGAAGCGGCGCATCGGCCCGTTCGGCCGCTGCACCGTCTCGGTGCCGTAGTAATCGAGGCAATCGCGCAGGTATTGCGGCGCCGATCTCGCCTGCGTGCGCGGGGCCGCGAGAAACGCGTCGAGATACTCTTGAAATGAGAGGATCGACCGGCGGCGCAAGAACTCCGTTTGCACCCGATCGCCGACGTCCTTCAGGTAGCGGAGAGAGTCCACCATGGTAGTGTAACACCCGTGAGCAAGATCATCGGAATTGACCTGGGAACCACCAACAGCTGCGCGGCAATCGCGGAGCACGGCTCGGTCAAGCTCATTCCGTACAAGGGCGGCGAGTCGATCATTCCCTCGATCTTCGCGATCGACGAGAAAGGCAACGAGCTGATCGGCCACGACGCCAAGCGGCAGTGGCAGCTCAATCCGCGCAATACGGTTTATGCGAGCAAGCGGCTGATCGGCCGCTCCTACGCATCCGACGTCGTCGAGCAGATGAAGGGCACCGTTGCCTACGAGATGAAGCCGGGCGAGCGCAACGACGTGGTGCTCGACGTCGGCCACAGGAACTTCCGCCTCTCCGAGATCAGCTCGAAGATCCTCGGCAAGATCGTCTCCATCGCGCAGGACCATCTGCAAGAGAAGGTCACCCGCGCGGTCGTCACCGTGCCGGCCTACTTCAGCGACCGGCAGCGCCAGGCGGTGAAGGACGCGGGCAAGCTGATCAACCTCGAGGTCGCGCGCATCATCAACGAGCCGACCGCGGCCGCGCTCGCGTACGGCATCGGGAAGAACCTGCACGAGACGGTGGTCATCTACGACCTCGGTGGCGGCACGTTCGACGTGTCGATCATCGAGATCCGCGACCGCGTCTTCGAGGTGAAGGCGACCGGCGGCGACATCTTCCTCGGCGGGCTCGACTTCGACCAGGCGATGATCGACTACGTGCTCAAGCAGTTCGCCGAGCAGCACGGCATCGATCTCTCGACCGATCCGGTGGCGATGCAGCGAATCAAGGATCTCGCCGAGCGCACCAAGATCGATCTCTCGTTCCGCGAGTCGGCGCGCTTCTCGGTGCCGTTCGTGACGATGACGGCGCAGGGCCAGCCGCTCAACATCGACTTCACCTTCACGCGCAAGATGCTCGAGGAGCTGACGCTGCCGCTGGTCGATCGCTCCATCGCCATCCTCGAGCGGGTGATGAACGACGCCGGCATGTTCCCCGCCAATGTCGATGAGCTCTTGCTCGTCGGCGGGCAGACCCGGATGCCGAGCATCCAGAAGCGGCTCACCGAGCTGTTCGGCAAACCGCCGAGCAAGGGCGTGCACCCCGACGAGGCGGTCGCCATCGGCGCGGCGCTCTACGCCGAGTCGCTGCAGGACAACTCGGAGCTGCGGCTGCAGCTGCTCGACGTGCTGCCGATGGCCATCGGCATCGAGCGCGCGGGCGGCGAGTTCCACACGGTGTTTGCGCGCAACGCGGCCATCCCGAACGCCAAGGCGATCGAGGCGACGACCAGCTACGACGGCCAGTCCGAAGTGGCGATGCGCATCTTCCAGGGCGACAACCCGGAGGTCGCGCACAACGAGCTGCTCGGAGACTTCCTCTTCTCCGGTCTGCGGCCGGGGCCGGCGGGCGCGGCGCAGCTGGAGATCACGTTCAACGTGAACATCGAGGGCATCCTCACGATGAGCGCGCGCGACGTGGACACCGGCAAGCAGATGAAGACCACGGTGCGGGTCACGCAACACTGACAGCTGCGCCGCGGGGGCCGGTGGCTCGAGCTACTTCTCTTTCGCAGGAGGGCGCGCGGTCGGATGAGCCGCGGGGTGCGCCGGGCCTGCGGCCGGGTGGCCCGCCGCTGCATGCGATGGCGCGGCGGGCTCGGAGGGATGCGCCGGGCGGCCGTGGGCGCGCTCGACCTGTCCGACGGCGTTGCCATCGGCCGCGTCGCTCTCTTCGCTGTCGCGTTCTTCGTGCGCGCCGTCTTCGCGCGGCTCGGCCCGGGCGGGCCCGGCGAACTCGATCACCTTGCCGCGCGAGGCCTCGTGTCCGCCACCTGATTCGTTGCCATGCCAATCATTGGCACTCAAATCATTTTCCGGACGCGCGCGCGCCGGCCGCCCGCGCTGCGCAGGCGCGCCGAGGATCGGCCGGGTCTGCGGGCGGTAGACGCCGAGCGCCGCGCCGCGCTCGATGCCGCCCTGCGCGGGCGAGCGCACGCTCTGCAACCTGAGCGGCTCGAGCGCGCGGCCGGTCGCCTGGGCCACGCTGCGCGCGAGCGGTCCGCTGCGCAGGCCCGGGCGCGAGACGGGGTAGACGCGCGTCGCCGCGAGGAACCCGCGCCGCGCGCCGACCGGCTGAACCGCGTAGCGGATCGAGTCGAGAAAGAGCCGCTGCTGCACGACCACCCACGCCGCGGGCGCGCCCCAGACGGCGCCGCGCGGGCCGAGCGGCGCCCAGCCCGCGTACCCGTTGCCCCAGCGCCAGGCGACCCACGAGGCGCCCCAGATTCGTCCGGGCACCCAGTACCAGCTGCCGTTCGCGTAGGCCCAGCGACCGTAGTGATAGACGGCCCACGCGTACGGCTCGACGCCGCTCCAGTACCAACCCGCCGTCGAGGAGACCCACTGGCCGTCGCTGTACGGCTGCCACTGCGCGTCGACCTGCGTGGGGCGCCAGACGAGGCCGTACTCGGGCGTGTCGAGCCAGTCGCCCTGGCCGTCGAGCGCCGCGTGGAAGTCGTCGAGGGTCGGGCCAGCCGTCTGCGGCGGCTCGGGATCCTGCGCGTCGGAATCGCGCGCGGCCCCGCCTGGAGCGGCCGCGCCTGGCGCGGCCGCGCGCACCTCTCCGCCCGCCGGCACGCCCGCGCTCGCGGCGGCGCTCGAGCTGTCATCGGGCGCGGCCTCGGGTCCGGCCGACGTGTTGGCATCGTCGGGCGGAGGCGGCGCGGGCTCGTCGAAAGCCCCCTCATCGCCCAACCAAATTCCGTCGCCGAACTGGCTCTCCGGCGCCGACTCACCGCCGCTCGCCTGCGCGCGCGAAGCGCCTGCGGCCAGCAGCGCGAGCGCAACCATCGCCCGCGGTGCCCACCTTCCGAGCACGCGCCGCGCAGGCCCGCTGGGGATCCGCTCCGCTGCAGTGGGGATTGCCGCCCCACCCGCGCGATCTCGTCCGCGCGGAGCTGTCTGAGAATCGGCTGCAAACATCGCGTCCTCCGGCGTGCGCGAAGCGCGCCCGCGATCGCCATGCGAACGAGAGGCCACACGTCGCGGGCCTGGCTGGCCGCTCGGCTTCGATCCGGTTGCTGCGGACAATTTGCTACCGGGTTCCCCCACCGCGAGCGCCAAAGTCCACAACCAGTGCGGGCACGGCGCTGCGCGGTCTGGAGAGGATCAAGCGGTCTTGCGATCCTTCTCGAACTGCAGCGCGGGCTCTTCACCGCGCAAGATGACGCCCTCGGAGATCTTGCACTCCTTGATCCCGTCTCGGTAGGGCACGTCGTACTGGATGTCGAGCATCGCGTTCTCCATGATCGCGCGCAGGCCGCGCGCGCCCGCCTTGCGCCGCATCGCCTCCTGCGCGATGGCCCGCAGGCTCTCCTTGGAGAACACCAGCTTCACGCGCTCCATCTCGAACAGCTTCTGGTACTGCTTGATGAGCGCGTTCTTCGGCTGCGTGAGGATGGTGACGAGATCGTCCTCGGTCAGATCGTCGAGCGTCGCGAGCATCGGCAGGCGGCCGACGAACTCGGGGATCATGCCGAACTTGGTGAGGTCGGCCGGCTCGATGAGCGCGAGCATCTCGCCCACGCCGCGGTCGTCCTTCGAGGAGACCTGCGCGCCGAAGCCGAGGCCCTTCTCGGCCGTGCGGCGGCGCACCACCTGCTCGATGCCGTAGAAGGCGCCGCCGCAGATGAAGAGAATGTTGGTCGTGTCGACCTGGATGTACTCTTGCTGGTTGTACTTCTTGCCGCCGCGCGGAGTGACGTTGGCGCGCGTGCCTTCGATGATCTTGAGCAGCGCCTGCTGGACGCCTTCGCCGCCGACATCGCGGGTGGCGCTGGGGGTGTCTCCGCGGCGCGCGATCTTGTCGATCTCGTCGATGTAGACGATGCCGCGCTGGGCCTTCTCCACGTCGTAGTCGGCCGCGTGCAGGAGGTTCTGCACGATGTTCTCGACGTCCTCACCGACGTAGCCGGCCTCGGTGAGCGAGGTCGCGTCCGCGATGGTGAACGGCACGTTCAAGAAGCGCGCGAGCGACTGCGCCAGCAGCGTCTTGCCTGAGCCGGTCGGCCCGATGAGCAGGATGTTCGACTTCTGCAGCTCGACTTCCGAGTCGGTCTGCGCGCGCGCGGCGGTGACGCCCGGGCGCGCCTTGGCCGGCTTCTTCGAGTAGATGCGCTTGTAGTGGTTGTAGACCGCGACCGCGAGGATGCGCTTGGCGCGATCCTGTCCGATCACGTAGTCGTCGAGGAAGGTCTTGATCTCGCTCGGCGCCGGCAGCGCCACCGCGGGGCGCGACTCCTCGCGCTCGCTCTCCTCGGCGATGATGTCGTTGCAGAGCTTGATGCACTCGTCGCAGATGTAGACCGTGGGGCCCGCAATCAGCTTGCGAACCTCGCGCTGGCCTTTCCCGCAGAACGAGCAGGACAAGTTGCCATGGTGATGACTGTCCTTCCGGCTCACCGTCACACCTCCACTCCAATCACACTACGCGCCGGGACAGCTCTGCGGCAACCGGTGCCGCACCCTCGAGCGCACGAAGGCAGTCCGGAGCATACCGGCAGCGTTCCGTTGGCGCCAAAAAAACGAGTGGGAGGCATGCACTTCTTATCGGCTCATTTGGCGCACATCTTGAGGCAGGGGGCTTGACATGCGAGAAGCCGCGCGTGCCGAACCGGGTCCCGTGCGCGCTGCTGCTCTCCTACGACGGCGGTGCTTTTCGCGGCTGGCAGCGGCAGCCGGGGATGCCGACGATCCAAGAAGCGATCGAGGATGCGCTCCAGCAGGCGCTGAGGCGCAAGGTGCTCCTCTTCGGCGCGGCGCGCACCGACGCGGGCGTCCACGCGGAAGGGCAGGTCTGCCACTTCGTGAAGGAGGCGGTCGGCTCGAGCGCCTCGGTGGAGTCGCTCGCCGCCGGGCTGCGCGAGGCGCTGCCGCCGTCGATCGAGCTGCGCGCGGCCGCGCTGGCCCACCCGTCGTTCCATGCCCGCTCGAGCGCAGTCGGCAAGCGCTACCGCTACCGGTTCAGCTGGGGCGCGCCGATCCTGCCGCGGCTGCCGCTGGCCATGGATTCAGTGGTGTCCCAATCATTGGCACCGCAACCATCTGCATCGCTGTTGCGAACTTTCCAGCTTGGCCTCTCGGCAGCGCCCGACTGGGAGCGCGCGCGGGCCGCGCTGCGCGGGCTCGCCGGACTCGAAGCGCTGCCCGGGCTCTCGTCGCCCTCGACCGATCGCCGCCCCGCTCCGCCGCTGGGCAGCTGGTCGCTGACCGAAGAGGCGCAGAGCTGCGCGCTCGAGGTCGCGGGCCCCGCCTTTCGCAAACACCAAGTGAGGAACATCGCCGGCCATCTCGCCGCCGTGGCGCTCGGCCTCGCTGAGCCCGAGTCGCTCGCCGCGCTCGCCGTGCGCACGCGGCCGTGGATGGGCGCGTGCGCGCCGCCGCAGGGGCTGACGCTGGTCCAGGTCGAATATCCGGCAGCGCTCGATCCGTTCGCCGCACGCTGAGCGGGTCTGAGCGTGCGCCGTCGGGCCCTCGCGCTGCCGGCCGGCGAGAAACTCGCCAGCGCTGTTTCCAACTTCCTGGCCTCGCTCAGGTGGTGCCGATCATGATGGATGGCGCGGACTGGCTCTGGAGCCTCCGCGCGCGCACGGCGTTGAACTCGAGCAGCGGCGGTAGAGCGTGAGAAGCCGCGCCGGCGAACAGACGGATCTCTTCGACGCCGAGAGAGGGAGCTTTCCGGCCGCTCCCCGTGCGCGCTCGCAAGGTCAGACGTACCAGACGAACGACTTCTCGCCGTGGAACGCCTCGTAGATGCGGCGCCGCTCGTCCTCGCTGCGCAGGTAGACGTGCGCGCTGACCGCCTCGTACTTGCCTGCGCTCGAGGGGCGCGCGGTGATCGCTTCGTCGCCCACCGCCGCGTCGCCGAGCACGCCGCGGATGAGCTCCATCACCTTCGCGCGCACGGCGCCGCTCAGGCCGAGCGCCTTGAACGTGTAGTAGGTCGGGTAGTCGATCTTCGCGCGCGGGGGCTCGGCCGCCGCGCTCGCCGCAGCTCCACCCGCCCCCGATTTCGCGTCGCCGTCCGAGCCGCTCACAGGACGTTCGAGGCCAGCTCCGCCAGGGCCGAGCGCTCGCCTTTGGTCAACGTGATGTGGCCCGCGAGCTTCTCGTTCTTGAACTTGTTCACCACGTGGATGAGGCCGTTGTTGGTCGCGTCCACGTAGGGGTTGTCGATCTGGTACGGGTCGCCGGTCAGCACGATCTTGGTGTTGTCGCCGACGCGCGTGATGATCGTCTTCACCTCGTGGGGCGTCAGGTTCTGCGCCTCATCGACGATGATGTACTGGTTCGGAATCGAGCGGCCGCGGATGTACGTGAGCGGCTCGATCGCGACCATCCCGAGGTCGATCAGCTCGCGGTAGCTGCGGCCCGCCTTCTTGTCCGCGCGCGAGAGCCCCATGAGGAACTCGACGTTGTCGTAGATGGGCTGCATCCAGGGGTTGAGCTTCTCCTCGACCGACCCGGGGAGGTAGCCGATGTCTTTTCCGAGCGGAAAGACCGGCCGCGAGACGAGCATCTTCTGGAGGACCTGCTCCTCCATGACTTTATGCAGCCCAGCCGCGATGGCGAGCAGCGTCTTGCCGGTGCCCGCCTTGCCGACGATGGTGACCAGCTTGATCTCGTCGTTGAGCAGGAGATCGAGCGCGAAGCTCTGCTCCTTGTTGCGCGGGCGCAAGCCCCACGCGCCCTCTTTCAACGAGCGCAAGAGCGGCACGAAGCGGCCCTTGTTCGGGTTGTACTTCGCGAGCGCCGTGTGCGTCGGGGCCTCGCGGTCCTTGAGCAGCGCGAACTCGTTCGGGCAGACGCCGGCCATGTCCTCGGCCAGCGGCAGCTCGCCATGCTCGTAGAAGTGATCGATGTCGCTCTTGTCGACCGCGATCTCGCGGACGCCCATGTAGAGCTCGCTGCTCTCGATCTTGTCGTTCTTGTAATCCTCGCACTGCAGGCCGAGCGCGTCGGCGCGGATGCGGAGGTTGATGTCCTTGGTGATGAAGACGCACTTGGTGCCCGGCTCGCGCTCCTTCACGTCGATGGCGAGCGCGAGGATGCGGTTGTCGACCAGGTGCCCGTTCATCAACTCGCGCGGCAGCTCGCGCTGCGTGAACATCACGCGCAGCATGCCCCCGCCCTCGAGCATCACGCCCTCGGTGAGCGAGCCACCCTCTTCGCGAAACGCGTCGAGATCGCGCGAGACCTGGCGCGCGTTGCGGCCGAGTTCGGAGAGATCGCGCTTGAACTTGTCGATCTCCTCGACCACGTAGATCGGGACGATGACGTTGTTGTCTTTGAAGAGAAAGAGCGCGCGGGGATCGTGAAGAAGGACGTTGGTGTCGAGGACGTAGTTCTTTTTCAAGGGCTCCCCAGCAGGCCTCTTTGGCCGCGCGAGCAGGAAAAAAATCGTAGATCGAGCGGGCCCGGAATTGAAGCAGCAAAGAGCATTGCGACGAGAACTTCTGCGAATCCGGTGAACGACCGGCCGGCGCCGGGTCTGGTCACGCCGGGCGGCTCCCAGCGAAGAGCGGCGAAACGCCGCGCGAAGAGAGCGCGCGTTCCTCGTCAGGCGGCGACGCGATCGCGCGCGGAGACGCAGCGGTTGCGGCCGCCCTGCTTGGCCTTGTAGAGCGCCTGGTCGGCCGCCTCGATGAGCTGCGCGGGCGACTCGATCCCCGGCGCGAGGATCGACACGCCGGCGCTCACGGTCACCTTGAGCGTGCCGGTCTCGGTGGCGTGCTCCGCGTTTGAGACGGCGATGCGGATGCGCTCGGCGATCGCCATCGCGCCGGTGAGATCGGTCTCGGGCAGGATGAGCGCCATCTCTTCGCCGCCGTAGCGCGCGACCCGATCGCTCTCGCGCGCCTGGCCGGCCGCTTCTTGCGCCACGCCTCGCAGCACGGTGTCGCCCGCGGGGTGGCCGTGCACGTCGTTCACCTTCTTGAAGTGATCGACGTCGAAGAGCACGAACGCGAGCGGGCGCTTGTAGCGCGTGGCCTCGGCGAAGCGGGTCTTGAGCAGGTCGTCCATCGCGCGCCGGTTGAGCAGACCGGTGAGGCCGTCGGTGGTGGCCATCCGCTCGGTCTCCTCGAAGAGCCGCGCGCGCACGAGCGCTTCGGCGGCCTGCAGCGCGAGCATCGAGAGCTCGCCCTGCGCCGACGCGGGCAGGCCGTGGCGGGTGCGGCTGCCGCAGACGAGCGTGCCGACCACCGCGTCGCCGGCGCGCAGCGGGAAGATCTTGAGCGCAGCCAGGCCGCGCACGACGGTGTTGCCGTCGAAGATGACCACGCGATCCATCGCGCCGAGATCGCGGCCGGGCAGCGGCGCGCCCAGGCGGACGACGTTCGAGACGAGGCCGGGGTTGTCGGCGAAGGTGAGGCCTTGCAGTGCGCTCGCGCCGTCGCCCACCGCGGCGAGGATTCGATGGCGCGCGCGCATCTGCGTGCGCGGCGGCGCGCTCGGCGGCGGCGTGCCTTTGATCGGAGGAGGGAACGACGGCACCGCTCCGTCGCCGCCCTCGCGCAGCGTCACCGCGCAGAGGTCGAGCGTGGAGCAGAGAGCGCGCGCGTGCTCGACCGCGGCCTGCGCGGCGTCGGCGGCCGAGCTGGTCCGGTTGAGCGCCTCGAGCGCGCGGAAGAATCGGGCCTTCTCTTCCTTCTCGCGTCGGACGGCGAAGAGGAGCCGCTCGGATTCGATGGCGCGCGCCACTTCGCGAGCGAGGGCGGCGAGCGCGCGCTCTTCGTCCGAGGAGAATGGCGTCGCGCGATCGGCGATGAGCACACCGAGCGACTGCCCGGGCCGGACCGAGTCGGGCGCGCTGTTCGCGCCATCGGCCGCGTCGACGAACGGGTCGCCGCCAGCTCGCGCGGAGAGCGGTGCACCGAGGAAGCAGCTCACCGGCGCACGGCCTTCGTAATAGCTGAGCGCGGGCCCGTCGCCGCCGAGGCGCACCGTGCGCCCCGCCGAGAGCACCGCGCCGAGCGCGCCCTCGCGCGCCGAGAGCGGCCCGAGGAACACCTTCTCCGTCGGAGAGACGCACTCGCGCAGGCGCAGCGTCTGCCCGTCGGGCGAGAGGAGAAACACCGCGACCGTGTGCGGCTTGAGCGCGGCCTCGGCCACCGTCAGCGCGCCCTTGAGCGCGCTCTCCATCTCGGAGACCGCGGCGAGCGTCTCTCGCTCGAGCGACGTGAGCAGGCTCTCTGGGTTCTCGTCGTCCTCCGCCTGCGCGCGCGCCTCGGCGGTGGCGACGAGCCGCAGCTCGCGCGCCCGCTCCTCCGCGTCGTTCACGCGGCGGCGCACGGCGGTCCGCTCCGCGCGGCCCGCGCGCCAGAGCTGGGCCGCGAGCAGCGCGTGGTAGAGCGACGCGAACAGCACGGTGAATGCAGTCTGCGCGAGCCACAGCGGCCACTGCGTGCGCATCGCTCCGCCGGCGATGAAGAGCGCCGCGTCGAGCGCGATGAGCGCGGCGACGAGCGGCGCGGCCACCAGCATCGGCAGCGCGATCATCAGCCCCGCGCCGACCAGGTACGTGAGCGGCTGCAGCGGGCTGCGCACGCCGCCCGTCAGCTGCGCGAGCGCCTGCGCGGAGATGCCGAGCAGCAGGCCCGTCTCGATCGACCAGATGCGCGGCTGCGTGCGATCGGCGCGGCCCGAGCGGATCTTGAAGCGGATGGTCCGCACCGCGCAGAGGAGATCGGCCGCGAGCAGCAGCACCCAGCAGGCGATGTGCCCGAGCCCGCGATGTCCCGCGCCTGGCCGCGCCATCGCAAAACCACCGCCGAGGAGCAGCACCGCGCACGCCGCGAGCGCAAGAGGAACGATCGCCTGGCGAACCCACGTGCCTGTTCGCGCGTTCTCGCGCATCTGCTCTCCGTGCTCGATCTCTACTCGAACTTGAAGACGATCTCGTCCTGCTTGATGAACCCGAGCTGCTCGCGCGCGGCCCGTTCGAGCGCCACGCGGTCAACCGGATCTCCCAGCGACTGGATGGTACGCAAAAGCGAGAAATTTTGCTCGCGCAACGCATCGTTCGCCGCCGATTGCCTCGCGCAATCAGCGCGCAACAGGCGCAGGCGGGACAGCCCGTGCGCGCCCAGCAGGGACGAGAGCGCGATCGCCAGAGCGATCACCGCAGAGACATAGACGAGGCCGAGCGGGCCGGTCGCGCGGACCCGCTCCTGGAGCGAGCGGAACCGCTGACGCAGATTCAATCGAGGCACATTGCCGACGGTACTCGAGCGCGGCGCGACATCAAGAAAACGGCGCGCGATCGCCCGAGCGCGCGTCGGCCAATCAACGCGACTCGAACGAGTGCTCCATCTCTTCGAGCAGCATCTCGTAGACGCGCGTGGAGATCGCCTCGAGCATCTCCTCGCCGTCCGGCGGCTCGTCCTTCGAGGCGTTGTCGTTGCCGCGGCTGCGCTGGCGCTTGGCGGTGTGCACGCCGTCGGACGCGCCCATGCCCATGCCGTCAGCCATCTGGAAGTCGGGCTTGGCGGGGCTCAAGTTGAGCGAGGTCATCGCGGGCGCGGCGCCGTAGGTGCGCTCGGACGTGAGCGCCTCGGTCTCGGCGGTGCGCACGTCGAGGTTCGGCCGGTTGACTTGCAGGACGTGCGTGAGCTCGTGCGCGAGCAGCTTCTGCCCGTCGGCCGTGTTCGGGTTGAAGCGGCCCGGCGCGAAGAAGACGTGGTCCTTCACCGTCACGGCTTCGGCGTCGTAGCGCTTGGTAACCTCGGCGGCGCCGGGGCCGGTGTGGATGCGGACGTTGGCGAAGCTACCGCCGAGGAACGTCTCCATCCGATTGCGCGTCATGCCGTCGAGCCGCTGAGGCTCGTCCATCACCGCGCCTCGGAAGCGCTCCGGCGTGGTCTTGCCGTCGATGCCCGCGCCGCTGCGCGACGCCTTGAAGACGCTCAGCGCCTTGGCGAAGTCGCCCTTCTCGAGCGCACCGAACAGTCCGCCCGCCTTGCCCGCCGCGCTGCCGACCGAGCCGAGGGCCTTCTTGCCCTCGCCCATCAGCTTGTCGGCCTTGGCGAGCATGTCGTGGCCGGCGCTCGCCTTGTTGCCGACCCAGCCGGCCGCGCCGCCGATCTTTCCCGCGAGCCCGCCCAGGCCGGTCAGGCCCATCTTGTCGAGGAAGCCCTCGGCCTGGCCCGCGTAGCCCTGCACCTTGCCGGCGATGCTGCCGACCTTGTTGAGGATGCCCTCGCCCATCTCGGCGTAGTGCATCCCCATGCCGAGCAGCTTGCCGCCCTTGCCGGCGAGCGAGCCGATCTTGTCGGCGAAGCCGTGCAGGTGATCGAAGAGGTTCTTGAAGAAGCCGCTGCCGCTCAGCGCGTGGCCGATCTTTCCGGCGACGCCGCCGAGCATGCCGCCGAGCTTGCCGAAGAGGCCGCCGTGAGCCGCATGCCCGTGGCCACCGTGCGCGGCGTGCCCGTGTGCGCCGTGCTTGCCGCGGCGAGGGCCGCGCTTGGGGCCGCGGCGGTTCTTGCCGTGTCGGCCCGCGTGGCCCTTGGGATGCGCGCCGCCGCCGTGGCCGCCGTGATCCTCGTGCTCGCCGGGGTCCGAGTCGTCATCGTGCTCGTCGGGGTCGTGCGCGTCGTGCTCCGCGCCGTGTGCCGCGTGGCTGCCGTGCGCGCCGCCGTGGCCGCCATGCCCGCCGTGTCCACCGTGGTGGATGACGAGCGCGCCCTCGGCCGGCAGGAACGCGCCGAACACTTCGGAGAACAGCTTCGCGCCCTCGCCCGAGCCGAGCCACGTGTCGCGCGCGGCCGGATCGATCTCCTGCTGATCGGTAGGCTCGCTGTCGCCGCGATGCGCGCTCTTGTCGACGAAGATGCGCCCGCTCTCGCCGAGCAGATCCATCGCGGCCGAGCCCGACGATGCGGACGCGCCCGCGTGCGCGATCGCGTGCGTGCGCTTGTTGCGCTTCTTCGCCGGAGCCGCCGACGGAGCCACCGCGTGCTGCGCCGGGATGCCGAGCGCCTTGTCGCCGTGCGCGACGTTCTTCGCATCGCCGTGCCCGCCGAGCAGCTTCAGCGCATCGCCGAGCTTGCTCATCATGCTGCGCACGAACTCCTGGCCGACGCCGTCCTTCGCGTACTTGCCGAGCAGCGCGGTGACGCGCTTGTGCAGCTCGTCGCCGAGCGGCTCGAGCTTCTTGAGCGCGGACTGCATCTTCGAGTCGGCGCTCTTGGCGCCGCCGAGCGAGCCCACCTTGGCGGTGAAGTCGCCGACGTCCTTCCCGAGCTTTGCCAGATCCGGATACTTGTTCGCGTCGATGCTGTCCGCGCCCAGCTCGCCCTGCAGCCCGTGCAGCGACTGGACGAACTTGAAGAAGTGCCCGCGGATCTCCAGGTAGTGCTTCTGCAGATCCATCGACTGCTTGTAGAGGCCGTGGTCGCTGCGGGCCGCGGAGAGCGCGTGCGTCAGGTCCTGCCGCGCCTTCTCGCTCGAGGCGGTGACCGCGCTCACGCGGCTCGACGCTTCCTTCGCCTGCCCGGCGCTGAGCAGCTTCTCGACCTGCGGAATTGCCTGGTTCACCGCCGTGGTGAACGCGTGCACCGAGTGCGCCGCGCGCTTGACCTCGACCGACGGATCGGCGACCGCGGCTTGCGAGCCGTGGGCCACGTGACCGCCGTGCTTGCCGTGCGCAGAGTGACCGCCATGCGCGGGATGCTTGCCGTGCGCCGCGTGGCCGCCGTGCGCGTGGTGCGCCTCGTGCTCGTGCGCCTTCGCGTGCGGATGGCCGCGGCCGTGCGCGCCGTGGCGCACCAACTCGGCCGCAGTGTGCTTGTCGTGCTTCTCGACGTGCTTGACCACCTCTTTGGCGGCGGCCTTCGCCTCGTCGTCTTCCTTCTTCTCGTGGTGCGTCTTCGCGATGCCCAGCGCCGACTCGAGGATCGAGCGACCGTGGTGCACGCCGCGCTTGCCCTTCTCCGCCATCGACAGCGCCGCGTGCAGCTTCTCGTGGCCTTGGTCCGCGAAGCCGTGCACCTGCTCGGCCATCTCGCCGATGGGCGAGTCGCTGCCAAACAGGCTCGCGAGCTGCTCCGAAATGCCAGAGACCTTGCCGAGCCCGTGGTCGATCTTCTTGCCGACCGCGATGCCCTTGGCGAGCCCCTTCTCGATGGCGAGCAAGTTGTTGTCGAGCTTCTTGCCCGCCTTGAGCGCGCTCTTCTTGTAGCGATCGATGGCCGCGAGCCCGTGCTCGAGCGACTTGCCGATGCCGCCCGCCTTGGCGTGCTTCTCGTGCTTCTTCTTGCCGCTCTCGTGCTTGCCCTTCGCGTGTGGCGCAGCCTTGCCGGAAGCGAGGTGCTTGCCTTCGCTCTTCGCCTCGGCGTGCTTCTTCTCGCCGTTGAGCGCGTCGATCAGCTCCTGCACCGACTTCTCGTCGCCGATCAGCTTGAGCGCCGATTCGTTGCCCTTGTACTTCGTGCGCAGCTTGGCGACCTGATCCTTGAGCCCCTGCGCGTCGCGGAGCAGCGCCGCGATCATCTGGCGCCGATGGTGCTCCGCGGTGGCGTTGTCGTGATCGCCGTTCTCTTCCTGTCCCGCCGCGCCGACCCGCATGCGCAGCGCCGCGAACGAGGCCGCGAACTTCTGCGCATCGGCGTCGGCAGCGCCCTTCTTGCCCTTGGCGTGATCGAGCCCCGACAAGTTCTGCGTGCCGTCGAAGAACTTCTTCATCGCCGCCGCGGCGCGGCTGTAGAGGTCCGCCTCGAACTTGGCCCAGAAGGAGATCGCGACGCCGGGCAGCCCGTGCGTCGCGTGGCTCAGCTCCGCGCGCAGCGCGTTCGCCTTCGCGTAGTCGGCGTGGATGAGCGCGGTGTTGCTCTCGATCAGCTTGATCGCGCCGTCGACGTTGCCCGCCTTGAGCCGCTCCTCTGCGCGCGTGAGCGTGCTGCTGATGACGAACTCGAGCGTCTTGACCGCCTCTTCGCAGTCGGCGCGGATCTGCTCGGGCGCCTTCGCCGCGGAGGGCGCGTCGGGGTGCCCCTTCTTCGCGGTCTTCGCATCTTTCCCCGCGTGCGAAGTCTTGCCGTGCGCTGCGTGCGCCTCTTCGGCGTGCCCCGCGCCGTGCTTGCCCTTCTTGCCGCCGAGCTGCGTCGCGCGGTGGATCGGGCTGTCGTCACCGGGGTGCTTCTTGCTCTTCTTGGACTTCTTCGAGCCCTTCGCGCCGTGCTCGGACGACTCGTCCTCGCCTCCCTCGTCCTCGCCGACTCCGGGGATCTTGTGCAGATACCCCTGGCCCTTCTCGACCGCGTCGTTGAGCTGGTTCGCGTAGTCGATGCCCGTCTCGAGATAGCCATGCACCTGGTCGGCCTTCTCGTGCATCGCCATCAGGTACTGGCCGAGCTCGCTGTCCTCGCCGAGGAACTCGGCCCCCTTCTGCGCCAGCTCGGAGGCCTTCTCGAGGCCGCCCTGGATCTTCGCCGCGCCGTCGAGCCCCTTGCTGACCAGGTCGTGGACCTGGCCGAGCCGGTGGTCGACCTTGTTGGCGAGCGCGACGCCCTTCTTCTGCAGATCCTTGCCCTTCGAGATGGCCTGCTCGAGCAGCGACTGGTGTGCCTTCGCGTGCGTCTTCTTCTTGCTCTTCGCCGCGGCCTCGTGCGGATGCGCGCTCGCGTGCGAGGACCCGTGCGCGTGGCTGGCGTCGGACGCGCTCTTCGCGGGATGCGAATCGTCGTGGGCGGCATGCGCCGGCGACTTCCCGCTCTTGCCCGCGGCCTTGCTCTTCTTCACGCCCGCGAGGCTGTGCTCGCCGTCGGCCTTCGACTTCGCGTGCTTCTGCGCGGTCTGCTTCGCGGCCTTCTCGAGCGAGCCCTTCTTGCCCTTGGCCGCCTCCTTCTGCTGCTTCGCGTACGCCTTGGCCGGGTCCTTCACGCCGACGTAGCCGAGCCCCTTGTCGAGATAGCCGCGATACGTGCCGAGCGTGTCGGAAGCGGTGTGCCCATACGCGAGCGCCTGGTCGAGCTTGTCGTGGCCCTCGCCGGCGTAGTCGCCCACCTTGCTGACGAAGTGCCCGAGCGCGTTGTCGCCGAGGAAGCCCGCCACGTCGGGCGCGTACTGGTGCACCTGGTCGAGCACGCCGGAGACCTTGTCTCCCATCGAGACGGCCTTATCGAGCAGGTCCTGCGCGCGCGCGGCCTTGCCCGAGACCCAGACGCCGGCCTGGATGCCCTTCTGCCCGACCTTCTCGAGCGCGCCGATGCTCTTGCGCACGCGCGGGTTGGTCATGATCTGCTCGAGCTTGCCGAGCGACTTGCCGCCGCTGCCGGCGAGCTTCTCGATGTCCGCGAGCTTCTTGCCGGAGAGCAGCTTCTCGACGCTCGCGACCGACTTGAACTTCTTGAGCGCGCCGAGCGCGCCCGGGTCGAACGAGTCGAGCGCGCCGCCCGCGGCGCCCTTGAGCGCGTCCTTGAAGCTGCCGCCCGACATCAGCGAGCTGGCCGCGCCCTGCAGCGCACCGACGCCGACCTTCGCCAGCGGCCCGAGCTTCATGAACGGCAGCGCGCCCGAGAGCGCGCCCGAGCCGGCCGAGAGGAGGATGCCCTTGAGGTCCTTGCCTTCGCTGATGGCGCTGATCGCGCCGATCGCGCCGCCGACGAGGCCCTTCACCAGCATGCCGCCAGGGATGAAGCTTGCCGCCAGCGAGAGGCCGGTGGTGAGCAGCTGGCCCGCGGGCGACTGGAGGAATCCGCTCGCGGCCTTGTAGCCGGCCTTGATGCCGCCCCAAGCCTTGCCCGCGAGGCTCTTGGTGCCGGCCCACAATTTCGAGAGGCCGCCGCCCTCGACGAAGTCGAGCCCCTTCTTCGCGAGGAAGCCCATCGGCGTGTACTGCGCGACCTTTCCGAGGAAGGAGATGCCCTTCTTCAGGCCGCTGCCGAGCGCGCCGACGATGCCCGTCTTGTTGACGTACTCGAGCCCCGACTTGACCTTCTCGCCGATCCAGCTGCCGGCCTTGCTGGCGTTCTTCTTCGCCCAGTCGACCGCGCCGCTGCCGAGGTGCTTCGCCTCGTTCCATGCCGCGCCCGCGCCGCTCTTGATGGAGCTCCACGCCGAGCCGATCTTCTGGCCAGCCCACTCCTGCGCCGAGTGCATCGTGCTCGAGGCGACGTTCTTGAGCGCGCCCCAGCCCTTCGAAGCACCTGCGAGCGCCGCGTGTCCGAGCGCGGAGGCCTTGTCCCAGGCGCTGTGCGCGAAGCTCGAGCCCGCGTGCAGGAGCGACCGAGCGCTGCTGCCGATGCGGCCCGCGATCGAGCCGACGCCCTTCTGCACCGTGTTCGCGAGGCTGGAGACGCCGGCCGCCGCGCGGCTCGCCAGGCTCGACACGCCCGACGAGACGGTGGTCATCGTCGCCTTGACCAGGCTCGCGCCGGCGTTGACGGTGCTGGAGACCGCGCGGCTGACCGACGAGACCGCCGAAGAGACGCGATCGCTGATCGCGCTCCAGAGCGAGAAGTGCGGCTTGTGGCCCTGCTTCTTGAGCCCCTCGACCGTCTGCATCGCCGTGGAGAGCTTGCGGTGACCGGCGTTGTCGAGCAGGTGCGAAGCGATGCCGCCCAGGCCGCTGCCGTGCGAGCGCTGCGCTCCCTCGACGAGACCGTGCAGCGCGCCGCCCGGCTTGAGGTGCCCGGCGAGATCGCTCTTGCCATGCGCCATCAGCGCGCGCTGGAGCGAGAGCACATTCGTGCCGGTCGCGCCCTTCACGCGCGGAACGCCGCGCGACTTGCCGTGCTTGCCCTTGTGCGCGCCCTGCTCGACCAGCGCCGCGACCTCCTTGAGGCCGCCCTTGACGCCGCCCTTTTCCGCTGCGTGGAGGATCTTGGAGATGTCCTTGACCCCGTTCTTCTTGAGCTCGCCCTCGAGCTGGTGCGCGATGCGGCCGAGCGCGCCCGCGCCGAACGCGGCCAGCGCGCCGCCGCTCGAATGGCCCGAGCCGAGCCCGCCGAGGTGCCCGATGCCGAGCCGCCCGAGCATCGACGTGCCGACGCCCTCGAGCCCCTTGGCGAGCGAGCCCGCCTCCGGCTTGATCATCGACGCGAGCCCGCCCAGCTTGTGCAGCTCCGCCGCCGAGAGGTTCGCGAGGTCCTGCCCGAGCTGGCCGTGCGAGGCGCCCTGGATCAGCTTCTCGAGATCGGGGTGGATCTTCTTGAGCTGCTCGAGCGCCTTCTGGCCCTTGGCGAGCATCGACGGCTGCGCCATCCCGCCAATGACCTTGAGCGCGTGCGCGCCGCCCTTGCCCGCGACCTGATCGGCCACGTGCTGCAGATCGTGCGCGCGCTCGGCGAGCAGCTTCTTGAAGTCCGCGAGGTGGTGCGCGGTGCCCGCGGTCTGCGCGACGCGGTTCATGTCGCCGAGCAGGGAGCCGATCTCGTGCGCGCCCGCCGCCAGCTCGCGGCCCGCCTTGCCGCGCAGCTTGCCGATCAGCGCGTCCATCTTGGCCGCGCTGTTCCGCATCGCGCCGCCGTGCGGATCGATCAGCGCGCGGCCGTTGGCCACCGAGAGCGACTCGAGCGTGCGCATCAGCCGATCGGCGACGCCCGCGCGCTCGGTGCCGTGCTCGATCAGCGAGGAGACATCGCGGCCGATGGCGCGCTTGGAGCGGTGGCCGTACGAGCGGGAGAACTCGAGGCTGCGCGCGAACGCGGCGTTGAGGTGCTGGACGTGGTGCTCGGTGACGCCGTGCCGGTTCGGCTGGTGCTTGCGCGTGCTCTGCGCCGACGCGCGGTTTGAGCGCAGCTTCTCGCGCGACTTGCCGAGGTGCGCGTGGTGCTGCCCGAGCGCGCCGATCACATGCCCGATGCGGCCGTGCAGCGCAGGAGACTTGTCGGCGAGCGCCTTGAGCGTCGAGTGGTGGCGCGCGATCCAGGCGTGCACCGCCTGCGTCGCCTCGAGCGCGCGGGCGCGCTGCTCTTCGCTCAAGTGCGAGCCGTCGCCGAGCGCGGTCAACTGCGCGGACGCAGCCATCGCGACGCTGCACGCGTGCGCCACGGTATCGACCGACGCACCGAGCGCGATCTGCCCGTGCTCATCGATGAGCCGCGGGATGTGCACGTCGACGTTGATCAGCATCCGCGCGGCCGCGCCGTGCGAGCTGAGCAGCGCCTCGAGGTCGATGGAGATGCTCAGCGAAGCGGCATCGCCGCCGTGCGCGGACTGGCGATGCGGACGACGCCCCGGCTGGCGCGCGTGCGGTTCGTGCGCTGTGTGGTGCTTCAAATGTGCGGGATGCTGGGGATGCTCGTGGTGCGCGGGCGCGTGGCGCGGCTCGTGCGCCGGGTGCTTGTGATGCTGCTCCTGGTGATGCGCGTGCTTCTTGTGGTGCGCGTGGTGCTCGCCGTGGCCGTGGTGTGGCGGCGGAAGACGATGCGGAGGCAGGATGTGCGGCGGAATCGCCTGCGGCCGCGCCCGCGCGAAGATCTGGTCGGTCGCATCGTTGAGGACGGTCGCGATCGAGCCGCGCAGGAAGTTGCCGAAACGACCGAGCCGCGCCACCAGCGCCTGCGCGGCGTCGCGGACGGCGAGGCGCGCCTGGCCCTGCACCGCGCCGACGTTCGCGCCAAAAGCGAGCCGCCCGCCCGTCGAGATGAGATGAAACGACAACTCGCCCGCAAGCCCGCTCTGCGTGTGCTCGAGCGTGAGCGCCGGCTGCACGCTGAGCACCACGCCCTGTCCGAGCGCAATCCGCTGCGTGCCAAAAACAGGCTGCTGCGCGTCGAAACCAGTCGCGTGAAAACGGACGGCGGCTGACTGCAGGCCGCGGCCGATGCCATCGGGACCTTGCGGCCACGGCGCGATCTTCTCGACGTGGAGGACCTTGACCGTGGGAGCCGAAACCGCCGGCCGGTGCGCGGCGGCCTGCGGCTGCGCGCCGTGCGCGTGCTCGACCACGACCTGCGGCGAGGACGTCGCGTGGTGCGGATGGCGTGCGAACGCAGGGTGGTGCAGCGTGACCTGGCCACTCGGGGCGGGCGCATGCGTCGCGTGCTTCGGCTGCTCGTGTTGCAGCGTGACCTGGCCGCTCTGCCCAGGTGCGTGCGTCGCGTGCTTCGGCTGCTCGTGGTGCAGCGTGACCTGGCCGCTCTGCCCAGGTGCGTGCGTCGCGTGCTTCGGCTGCTCGTGGTGCAGCGTGACCTGGCCGCTCTGCCCTGGCGCATGCGTCGCGTGCTTCGGCTGCTCGTGGTGCAGCGTGACCTGGCCGCTCTGCCCAGGT